>Ga0207952_1000011_pt1 | contig 377930 bp, 410 predicted proteins | sample SubbioR12Aug_8Ca_FD_184831 | JGI IMG/M metagenome (GOLD analysis project Ga0207952, IMG submission 184831) | Serpentinite rock and fluid subsurface biosphere microbial communities from McLaughlin Reserve, California, USA - CR12Aug_8Ca (SPAdes) | ecosystem: Environmental > Terrestrial > Deep...
CCGCCGTTGCCGGCTGAACCAGCGTTTCCACCATTGGCATCATTGCCACCGGTTGAAGCTTTAACGATGACGTTATTTACTACGTCAGCGCCGTTGTTGTTGATGACTTTGATAGTGTTCGGGTTTTCACACTCCTCACTATCCACAACTAACTTATAGAGAAGGCCGGCTGGATTTGATTGAGCATTTCCTCCGGGTTGCTCCCAGTTCTTCACCTCGATAGTGATGGTATTCAAACCTTCAACTAAGGCCCCTAAAACGCTCGCCGTGTACTGATCCTGAGTAGCAAGAGCGTGGTTATTTTCCGAAGCATCAGCACCAATAAGTGTGCCATTTACCCAAACCTGATAACTATTATCTGAAGCAATATCAAGAGTCGCCGCGGTCGGAGTACCAACTACAGTAAACTGCTTTTCGAAGGTGGCGGTTTCTTCGAGGGTTGGATTTGCCACCGGGTCAACACTCCAGATCCAGGTAGCACCAGGAACACTGGCGGTCCAAGCTGGGTGAATGAAGGTAACGGCCACTGCATTTCCTGCGCCCTGCACAGTGTTTGTAGTATCACTTACTACCTCCACTGAGTGGGGGGTACAGTTCACTTCCTGGGCAAATACCGAGGAAGCTCCCCCTAAAACTAATGATGCTATCAATGCTACACCTAGTATTTTTTTCATATTTTTTAATTTATTGAATTTAGATTGAGTTCGACTCTTTGAATCATGTCGCCCTCAGGTAAAAATCGAATTTTCTTTTCGTAGGCCTTACCTGAAGGAGGAAGAAGATCTTCCTCACTTCAAGAAATTTAACGGATGCGAACGATGTTCGAGTTGATTACGTTAGCAATCGCAGAGATGCTCTGAGCAACTCCGGTAATGACAACGCCGCCAGCTCCTCCGTTTCCGGAGTTACCGCCGTTACCGCTAGTATTCTGGTCGTTGGAGCTATTGACTGAACCAGCATCACCTGCTGAGCCAGCATTTCCTCCATCGGCATTATTGTAACCAGTCTTTGCTTTCACATAGAGCTGGTTAGCGAGTGAAGCGCCGTTGTTGTTGCGAACCTTGATAAGATCAACGTTGCAACCACAAGCATCGACTTCAACATCATTGCTGTTTACAACATTGGCAATTTCGGCTGCAGCGACAGCGTCACCAGTTTGGACGCCACCACCCATGCCACCGTCACCGGCAGCACCACCATTACCACCAACGTTCTCGCTGTCAGAAGAGTTGACGCTACCACCAGCTCCGCCGTTTCCAGCGTAACCGCCGTTTGCATCATTTCCGCCAGTCGAAGCACTGACCATAACCTGATTGGTTACAGAAGCGCCGTTGTTGTTTTTGACGAAGATTCCATCAAACGCCAAAGCGCTCGAGGCGACGCCAAAAGTAGCAACTGAAGCAATTAAAGCTCCTACTAATACTTTTTTCATTTTAATTTCGTAGTAAATAATTATTTTTTACCTCGACCTTTTCGAAACCCTGAATGTTATCCAGAGTTTCATATTTGAAAAGCTCTATTGGCTACTCTGATATGAAACACTGAGATAATTGCCGTTTCAGCTCGCTACATATTTCAAGGAACAAAAAAACCGCAAAAGGCTCTGTGCTCTTTGCGGCGATTACTTCGATCGACGGAAAATTGTACTTTCGCTGGGGATCGAAACATAAAAAATAATTTGCAGTATCATGGCTCTGCTTCCCCAGCGAGCACAATTGATCTTCTACTGCACCAGTCATGTTATAATGACCTACAAATAAGTCAAGAGATATTTTTTAATTCATATCCACACCTTTGCCAATTGAAATAAAAAAGACTTCAGAGGCGGGGGCATACCCTGGGGAAGCAGCCGTAAGGCCTGGGATAAGCCCCCACCTCTAAAGTCTTTGTAAATTTGGCCTTGTTATAGTTTAGTTCCTAAACCTTGTCAACGATTGCCGATTGACACCAAAGCCACAAAAAGGCTACAACATAAGAACAAAATATTAAAGGGGAAGCTTTGCACAGGTGAACACCTTACTACTGGTTGCTGCCGTTTTGAATTTTATTTATCTTCTCTGGCTCCCTTGGAATATTCATGGTTTTGCCGGATTATTACTCCTATTTGCCGAATTTGGCTTGAGTTCTTTAATTATTCTTTTTTCATTTAACCATCTACAGCGTACCTTAAAATATAGCTCTGAGAATATTGGAAGTGTTTCCATAGATATTTTTATTACTGTTGTCAATGAACCTTTAAACCTTCTGGAAGAAGTCATTAAATCGGCAAAAACAATTGATTACCGCTTCAAAAAGATCCATATCCTCGATGATGGAGCAAGGAAAGAAGTGAAGAATTTGGCAAAAAAGTATCAAATCTCCTATCTTAGCAGACCAGACAAACCACAACATTACAAAGCAGGTAACTTAAATTTTGGTCTTCGTAACTCCTCATCTCCCTTCATTCTCACTCTTGATGCTGATCAAAGAGTTATCAATCCTCTTTTCCTAAAAGATCTAATTGGCTATTTTAATGATCCCCAGGTGGCTTTCGTCTCAACCTATCAATCATTTGACGTGCCAGAGAACGACTTTAATCACGACCACATGTTTTATCGGGCGATGCAATTGGGAAAGAATACCTCTAATGCCGCTATTTCTGTTGGTTCAGGATCAATCTACCGAAGAAGCGCTCTAGAAAAAATTGGCGGATTTCCCACATGGAGTGTGGTTGAGGATATGTATGTGAGTTATCTTCTTCATCAGGCTGGATTTACCTCGCGCTATATTGCTACACCCTACACAATTGGAACGGCTCCATCGCGTCTCCCTGATATCGCTAAGCAACGTGGGACGTGGGCGCTGGATTCTATGCGAGTTTTAATTCGTGACTGTCCCCTCTTTAAAAAAAATCTCTCCCTAAAACAAAGACTTCATTATTTTGAAATTGGATATATTTATCTGGTTTCGGCAGTTTGCTTGCCTATACTATTTATTCTTCCTAGTATCACTATCTTTTTAGGCTTGGCTCCAATCAAAGACTATTGGGAATATTTTATACTGAGAGGACCGTCATTAGCCTTGGCTATCTACGCCTATTATTTATTGAACGACAGGAGTTTCTCGGCAAGCCAGTTTTGGTCAGCCTTATCTTTCGTCTATCTAAAGGCATTTATTCTAGCATTAAGAAGTAAAAAGCCGCGTTACGTAGTAACAGCCAAGGTGGCTGGTAATAACTACGGCTGGGAACTCACCATCCCCCATCTAGTTGTTTTAGCACTTTCCTTGAGTGCTACCACCTATGGGGCGCTAAATAATCAACCTGCTTCAGTATTACTCTCTCAGGTTTTTTGGACAGGACTAACTATCCTTTGGTTTTATCCATGGATACTGAAAGGGTTTGGGGTTGATGAGTATTACACTAGAAGAATTACCCGACCAATGGTAATGCCTATGACGATGGCTATTCCTCCAATACAGAGCATTTCTAAGCCATGGGAGAGCATTCCTAGCCCTGACTCCCTGGCATTGAACATACCTAGCATAAATAAGGCAATGAGTGAGACGACAATGGAGACAATGAAAGCGATATCTAGCGAAAAGATAAGATAAGGCGCTAACGGTATAAAACCGGTAACAAAATAGGAAAAGAACATCACAGTGCTAGCCCCTAATGATTTTTTAATGGCTACCTCACCCTGTTTCAAATATTCTTCTGCGGAATGATCGGATAAGAGACTTCCCACAGCCATCGAAAAAGCTTCAACGAAAATTAAAATTACCCCAGTAAGGATAATGGTTTTCAGTGGTGTGCCAGCAGCGGCGACACCAGAAAGGAGGCCGATGGTCGATACCAAGCTATCCTCAACTCCAAAAACGAAATTACGAAGATAGAGGGCGTTCCGTCTTCTTCTCCACATGGGACAGTAGGTTTTTGACTCTAGGAGAGCCTTGAACCAGGAGCGACCTCTTCAAGAGGAACGATAAGGATCGGATTACCCTCGGTATTGGTAGCGGCCAGGAGCATTCCTTGGCTTTCTAGACCCATCAACTTACGTGGCTCCAGGTTGGCAACAATGACAATCTCTTTACCGATAAGTTCCTGGGGGTCGTATTTCTTTCCAACTCCAGCCACAATCTGGCGAGAAGAGTTTCCATCGTCGAGATCAATTCTGACTAATTTATCTGATCCAGAAACTCGTTCTGCATTTTTTATTCTAACCACACGAAGATCAGTTTCTCTAAACTTTTCAAAGGAAATCTTTCCGTCTTTAGTATCTGAGGGAGATGGTGGGGTGGTACTCGTGAGAGAGGTGGTATCTTTCTGCTGACGACTAAAGATGAAGATGTATAGGATTTCTAATATGCCAAGAGTGTTTACAACGAGTACTGCCCCAAACCAATATTTTTGCCCATTGCGAGCAGCCCGCCAAAGAGCCCAGCCTTTCCAAAAAATAGACCAAACAATAACGATCGGGAGAATATAGAGAAGAACACTTTCGGGGATTCCAAAAGGACTAAAACTCTCTATGGGCAGAGTGTCGATCATTACTTATATTGTACCATCTTATTCCTCTAAGAACTTAAATCGGGGAAATCTTTGACCGTCACGCTCAACGGTTTCAAGAAACATTTTCAAGGGGCGAATCCATAGATTTCCGTCATGCGAGTAGACTACATACTCGTCTCTGTGATTTTCGCTGTGACGTGCTACGCCAAGTATTTCGCAATTGTGCCCTTTGAAGTGCCGGTAGTGCCCCTTCTTAAGTGCCTGTGCTTCTTTGGAAAGTGGGTCTTGGTTATTGGATGACATGATTTCATTATACAGTTGTCGTTTGATTTTATATAATGAGCGAACATGATTCTTGTAACTCACGGTATTATTGGCGCTGCGGCTGGCAGTTTTTTTTCGTTCAATCCCATTCTGGCTTTTATAGCTGGATTTGTGAGTCATTTTGCGGCGGACACAATTCCCCACTGGCACTATCATTTAAAATCTTTTGTGAAAAACAAATACGCTCTCAAGAGAGATATTGTATTCAGCAGAAACTCTGGAATAGATATTATAAAACTAGGGCTTGATGGGTTGAGCTCTATTATTTTGCCAGTTTTATTTTTTTGGCCAGTTTTACCATTTAGTTTGGACATAATACTCCTCGGAGCTATCGGTGGAATACTGCCTGATGCCCTCCAATTTGTTTACATGAAAACAAAAAAAGAACCGCTAACTACTTTGCAGCGTTTTCATTTGGGCATTCACTCCCGAATTCGACTTGATGACAAACCGTTGATAGGTATAACCTCTCAAGCTCTAATAGCTTTAATTACAGTTTGCTTAACCTATTGGTTACTAGGAACCTAGCTGTTTTTAGCCTCGCGAATTAAGCGTTCAACCTCGTCACGGGTAACAAGGCGGCCGGATTTTACTTCGTCAGCGATAACCTGGCGAACCATATCCTCCATCATTTTTTTACTAGCTTCGGCCTGCTTCATAAGATCCTTTAACTGATTGGGATCCATATTTTTCATCATTTCTGAGGCGGCCTTGAATTGATCGAACATTCCCATAGGATGTGATTATAGCAAAGTTTTAAAAAGGTAAAAGTGCGGCGACATAAAGTGCTGCGCCACCAGTAATAGCTAATTCTAAAAATGGTGTTAACCCGACTCCTAAAAATCTAGGCATATTATCGCTATACTCCCAGCGCTGCCATTTGATGGCTAATAGTTCATCGATGAATGAAAAAGTTAGGCACAGAATAAAAAATATTCCCATTTGGATGGTGTTCGCGTATGGCACAAAGACACCAGTTATAAACGAGGCAAGAGCGTAGAAAGAAACAATCCAGAACCCATCCTTCAGAGACATAATAACCAAGAGGCGCTGAACTTTACCAAAAGGCATTTCCCAGCAAGTTCTATAGAGTGTGGAGTGTAGAACTTCCCAAAGCAGATTAAAGAAAAAAGAAACGATAAAAACTGTTCCTAAGAGATAGAGCGAGGTAATCATTGGCTCTCGATTTGGATAATTTTATTTTTGGATTTCGATCCCCTCTTGATAGTGATGAGACTTTGGGCCACAGAAAAATGCTCTGATAGTAATTTCATGAGAGCTTTATTGGCTTTACCGTTTTCTGCTTTGGCTTTAACTTCTACTCTTAGTTTATTTTCAGATATAAGAGATATGTTATCTTTCTTGGCTGAAGTTTTAACTTTGACTTCGTAAATCATTAGGGCTGAAGGATAGTCTCTGTTTCACCATTAACGGAAATTTCCACTTTATTGATAGTGGAAAACTGCAGGAGTGTCTTCTCAATCTGAGCACGAATAGTCCCTACCCGACAGGAACCAGCTACCCCGGCGTTTAACTCTTTAGAAAAGTCGGCTTTAGCTACCCCATTTTGGATGATGATTGATTGAAGCGTAATACCACTATTAAGAGAGGTGTGGTAGCCGTTCTTTTTTTCTCCAGCAGTTGGACCTTTTAATAATTCCTCTAGGGCCGCTTTAGCAACAGCAGTTGTTTTGGGGACTACTCTTTCTACAGCGAAAATTTTTTCGCAATCAACATTACCCTCACCAGAAAGATCGTCACTGGAGAAAAAAACCTTCAATTTAGTGGTTTCGCTACCTGCCTTTTCTGATCCTTGAAACCGTACTGGTATCCAGAGGGCATCATCGTGCTCGGGTAGTCCGGAAGGGTTGTCTTTTTGGAGAATCAATTTTCCGGTAGCTGTTTTTGGTTCAGAAAACTCTAACTCGGCTGAAAAAGGAACAAACTCTTCTGTCATCCATTCTCCGCTGGCAGTAGCAGGAACCTCACCTAGAAGATTTCCTAGATCGTCTTCAAGTCTCGCTGGAAAGCTAGCTTCAAAAAACCAAGGACCGCGAGCCTCGCCCATAATGAAAAGAGGGCTAGATACCACGTCTCCTGGCTGAGGTGTAGCTAAAACGATAAGATCTTGTTTTTCTAGAGCATTCCCAATACTTTCGATATAAAGATCTCCCTCAGGGGTTCGACATTGGCGAGGATAGCTTTCCATGACTGGGTACCCGGCCTCAAGACAGGTGATAAAGTTGTTTATCACACCACTTTGGGGAACTCTGGATGATGAAAACAAAACGATAGCAGTAACCGTAATAACCAAGAAACCAATAAGGAAAAGGATTGCCTTTTTCATGAAGTGTTTTATAGTATAGACGTCTACGACTTTCCCGTCGTAATTATTTTTTTATATGACCACCTCTAAGGATATCAAATTCTACGAACGTCTAAAAATATCAAAGAGTGCCCCTGGCGAAATTGAAATACAAGCTGAGGTTCCAGCTGATATTTTCGATGATGTTTTTGAAGGCGTTATTGAATCGGCTCTTCAGGATTTTGAAGCACCGGGATTCAGAAAGGGTAAAGCTCCCCGAGATCTTTTTCTACAGTACGCCAACCAAGCGCATCTACTCGAAGAAACTGCTTCTGAAGCGCTGCGCATAGCTTACCCGCAGATCTTGATTGATGAAAAAATTGAAGCTGTATCTCACCCTCAAATTTCTATCACTAAGCTGGCCCTAAAAAATCCAATGGCTTTCACGGCGAAGGTGGCAATCATTCCCGATATCCGTCTTCCTGATTATAAGAAAATTGCAAAAAATGTTTATTCAAAAGATCATCCTCTTCCAGTAACCAAGGAAGAACTGAACGATGTCCTTAAGAAATTCTTAGCTCTTCAGAATAAAAGTGAGGGAGGCGCCGAAGAGATTAAGGGTGATCCCGAAGAGCTACTCACTAATGATTTTGTTAAAACTCTTGGACCTTTTGTTGATGTAAAAGGATTCATCAATCAGGTCAAAAAAGATTTAACTATTGGAAAAAAATCTTCGTGGCTCAAAGAAAGACGCGAAGCATTTGCTAAAGAACTTTTACAAGCAACATCTCTTAGTCTATCCCCTCTCCTCCTAGATGAAGAATGGGAAAGACATCAAAAACTAATAGAGGAAGAGTTGAAGAGGGCTAATACTACTCTTGAAACTTATGCCAAACAGGGAGGGATATCGGTTGATGATTTTTTAGCTCGCGAGAAAGAAGGGATTCAAAAACAGATGACATTAAAATATATTCTACGAGCAATCGCTCTTCAGGAATCGATTACTCCAGCACAAGAAGACATTGCTCAAGAACTTGAAACTTTGAGTCGTCGCTATCCCGATATTGATCCCGTAAAGGCTCAGGGATTTATTGAAGAATCACTGCGCAATGAAAAGGTGTTGCGCTTTCTTGAGGAGGAAGGAGGAGTTCCCAAAGAATCATCATCCAGCGATGAGGCTAATCAAGCGAAGGTAGACGAAGGTAGCGGTACAGATCAAGAGAATCAAAAAGATCAGGAAGACTAGGCGCAACTTTCTCCTCCAAGATGGAACTATTTTCTCTTTGGAATTTGATTGAGCAAGTGCGCTTTTTTCGTAGCGCAATTTGTATTGAATCAACTTTTCTAAATCACTTCTCCTGGTTGGTTGGTTGAGATTTCCCAAAAGTAGATCTTCGAAGAGGGCCTCCAGCTCGCGGTACTCTTCCAGAGAGAGACTTAGGGCTTCTCTACTAAACATCGCCATATCAAACCACGATTTCCCAATGCGGCGACTTTCTTTCAGTACTTCAGGAGAGATATCATCTCGCTTACCATCGTGCACCAAGGCCATATACTTTTCGAAAGTAACAACTTCTTTCAGTATCTCGTCATAACGGTTATCCATCCCCTTCATTGTACAGCCTGTTCATCACAACAAAAATACCCATAAATCATGGGTATTTTTGTTGTACATATAGCTAAATTTTACTAGGACAGTTCTCGACCAAAAAAACCTTTCTCAACTGAATAGCTTCCTGGTCCTAGTAGAACAATGGCGATGACAATCGCTAAAAGAGACAGGTCGAGTTCTGCTCCTGCCCCACCTCCAGGAGGAGCGATTAGGCCGATGTACGATTTTACTTTGATAATCGCAACAATCATAACCACCGAAAGCAACGCAGCAGCAACCCTAGAGAGCGCTCCAATGATCAACAATATCCCTCCGATTGTTTCGGTTAGTGCTACCACCCAAGCAAAGAACTCAGGAAAAGGGACGGCTAGCTGATTTAAGAAGCTAGCAAAGTTTCCAACACCTCCCTCTAACTTCTGAATTCCATGAGCAGCAAAAACTACTCCGGCGGCCATTCTCATGATCACTAAAGCGAGATCCTGTTTATGTCCTATTTTTTTAGATAACATATATATATTTTCGAAAATAATCTTAGCGCATCTCGCCCTTTGTCATGCACTGAGAACAAATCTTTTTATGACCCACCACTTCAATGATCGCCGAAAGACCAACTAAGATATAGATAATCTTAGCCAGGGTGCTTTCCATGCCACCAAAGTAGTAACTCACATCGTACCCAAGAAGACCAACTAGTAACCAGTTAAGACCTCCAATGATAAGAAGGATAAAGGTTACCATGTGTAAACTCTTCATAGTTGTTTAAGTATTGGTTTTTACGATCGACCTTTGGGGCTTAGAGCACAAAAAAGTAGTAGATGGAAAACAGAACGGAAGCAATGACAACTATTATAAGCTCAATTTTAAGTCCATGCCAACTTTCCCAAAAACATTCTTTAGTAAAATGACTAATATTGGTTTTGGTAAAATAAGCTTTCTTCTTTGATGTTTTTGACGCAGTAGAAACTAGGCGTTTTCTCTTCCGCATCACATTTAGATCAGCGGCATAAACTCCTCCAAGAACTGCTACCCAAGGCAATAGCGGGAGTCCCCAATCATAAATAATCCAGTCTCGATAGTTAATCCAAAGAACTCCAACGAAGACGAGCCAGGCGCCAAAGAACAATAAAAAACGATAAGAAAAATTAAAATTACTCCTTATCCCCATAGCCTTTACGGATGCTTCTCTATTATACACTACTTAACTCTAAAAGTTCGCGTCGCCATTCCGTTTCCAATGCCTGAAGGTAGTGCAGAGCATTGGTTGTCTCTTTAAGAGCGTGCACTATTTTTAAATACTCTCTCTTCAATACTTTTAATTCTCTCTGCAAGATCGTTGTGTCTTTGGCATGACGCCACTTTTTCCAATGTTCCTCAGCGTCGCCAATTTGTTTCTTAAGGTTTTCTAGGCGTTCACTGACAATTTTTTCTCGCTCTTCAAGCCAGCGCAGAATATTTTTCTGAATTACTTGCTCCTCTGAGGCGACGGCATAGAGCGGTCCAGTATGAGGCTCGTCGGTTGCGTGAAGTAACCGAAAATTGGGGTAACTTAAAAGTTTAAACTCCAACTGTCGAGTGATATCCGTTTTTTTAAGTTTCTGTACATGGTTTTTAAGAAGACATTGAATAAGATGGAGGTTGCCGTGCCGAGGAACATCCTCCTCAATGCTCAAGGCTTGAGAATGAAGTCTTCCCTGGGCTTTTAAAAGATGAAGGTTGTGTTCTTTCTTGTTATTCATTTCCTAGCGAGCAACGTTTTTAGCTTCTCCTCTGGCAAAACTTTGAATAGTATCGATGGTGGTTTTTAGAATTCTTTCTAAAGCCTCCTGGGAGTTGAAAGCATTGTGGGGACTAATCAGGACGTTTTGCATATCTATAAGAATGTGGTTATAAAGCATACTCTTCAAGTCGTTAGACTGGGGATGAGGAGAGATAAGAAAGTTAAGCTCGTTTTTAATCTCTCCTTCTTCTTCGAGGACATCAAGAGCGGCTCCAGCAAGTTTTCCGGTTCGGAGAGCAGTAACCAGGGCCTCGGTCTCAATTAATGATCCGCGGGCAGTGTTCACTAGAAAGGCACCATTTTTAATAAACTGAATATTGCCGCTATTGATGGTATGTTTTGTTTCAGGAGTGGCTGGACAATGAAGAGTGATAACATCAGATCTTCCGAGAAGCTCGTTTAAAGAAACGTAGGTTAGTAGTCCCTGCTCTTCGAGGGTCTTATTGGGATAGATATCATAAGCAACCACAGTCATATCAAACCCGTGGGCAATCTTAATTACCTCGCGTCCAATACGGCCAGTTCCTACTACACCAATGGTTTTTCCTTTAAGATCGATCCCCCGTAAGCCGCTAACATTGAAAGAGCCATGCTCCTTTACTTGATCAATCGCCTGGTAAATTTTTCTGGTTAGACTCAGAAGGAGTCCAAAAGTATACTCAGCGACAGTATTATCACCGTAGGCAGGAACATTGGAGACTTGGATTTGTTTTTCTTCAGCTGCCTTAAGGTCGATGTGATCAAAGCCAGTTGATCGCGTAGCGTAAAGACGTAGATTTGAAAAATGCTCTAATATTTCTCTAGAACCACTAGAATCAATAAAAGTACAGATTACTTCAAAGTCATTTCTATCAGGAAGGTGATCAAGTGTCAGCTTCTCACTGCTGAGGTAGAGTTCGTGACCAGTCAACTCCTTTTTTAAGATAGGTTCTTCCCAATGTTCTAGTTCAAAAAAAGCAATTTTCATATTAATGTTTTTTTCTTTCTTCTTTTGCAATACGAAGCATTGTTTTAATGACTGTATCTGGATTTAAAGATATACTCTCTATCCCTAGTTTAACCAACAGGGCTGCAAAATCAGGATAATCTGAAGGGGCCTGACCGCAGATTCCAATATACTTCTTCTCTTTTCGACATTCTTTAACCACCTGGGCAATGAGCGTGGTGACAGACGAGTTATTTTCGTTAGCAATAGTATTCACGATATCGGAATCTCGATCGAGACCTAAGACAAGCTGGGTCAGATCGTTAGAACCGATTGACATACCATCGAAAATTTTCAAAAAATTGTGAGCTAAAATAACATTCGATGGTATTTCACACATAACGTATACCTTAAGTTTTTTATCTATCTTTCGATCGAGACCATTTTTAGCCATCACCTTTAACACCTCTTCCCCTTCCTCGGGGGTGCGACAAAATGGGATCATTGGGGTGACATTCTCTAAACCCCATTCTTCTCTTACCTTCTTCATGGCCCGACACTCTAATCCGAATGCTTCGGCAAAATCAGAGTGGTGGTAGCGAGAAGCACCACGCCAACCGATCATTGGATTTTCTTCATGTGGTTCATAAAGATTGCCGCCTAAAAGCTTACTGTATTCATTAGTTTTAAAGTCGGAGAAGCGAATGATGACTTCATGTGGAAAGAAGGCGGCACCGATTTTGGCAATTCCTTCGGCTAGCTCGTCGACGTAGTACTGAACCTTATTGTCGTAACTAGGAGTGAGTTTTTCTATCTCGCGAATGATTTTTCTGACTTCTTTATCGTGAGCGGCTTTCTTTTGTAGCTTTTTGAAATCGATTAAAGCGCGGGGGTGAATTTTAATATGAGAGGCAATAATAAACTCTAGACGACCTAAACCGACGCCCTTCACCGGTAGAGCGTGGTGTTTAAAGGCTTCATCGGGAGCACCAATATTCACCATAATCTTGGTGCGTGTTTGAGGAATCTTATTTAATTTGTACTCCTGTATTTCGAAAGGAACCTGCCCTCGATAGACCAACCCCTCGCCGCCCGAAGAACAATCAACTGTTACCATCACTCCATTTTTTAAAACAGTAGTTGCTTTTTCCGATCCAACAATACAGGGAATTCCGAGCTCACGAGAAACAATAGCGGCATGACTGGTGCGCCCACCTTTATCGGTAATAATTGCCGAAGCCATCTTCATGATTGGCTCCCAGTCTGGGTCGGTAATTTCTGTTACCAAAACTTCTCCGGGGGCAAACTGACTAATCTTTTTTGGATCACGAATAACCTTGACCTTACCGGAGGCAATCTTTGATCCGACTGCCGTGCCGATAACTAAAACATCCCCTCTCTTGCTCGCCCGATACTCGCGATAGATGTTCTTGTCAGCGGTCGAGTGAATGGTTTCTGGTCTGGCTTGAACGATGTATAGTTCCCCAGTTCTTCCGTCCTTAGCCCACTCAATATCCATTGGCTGATAGTGTTTATGGATTTTAGAGAAATAGTTCTCGATCTTAACTCCCCAGTCAGCTAAAACTAAGACCTCTTGATCAGAGAGAGAATATTGATCTTGATCTTTTTTGGTAACTGGAGCGGTGGCAGTATCTTTACCCTGATAGATCATCTTTATATTTTTGTTGCCAAGATTCCTAGCAATGATTGATTTCTTACCTTGTTCTAATCCTGGTTTAAAAATAATAAATTCATCCGGAGTAACCTTGCCTTGAACGATAAACTCTCCGAGACCATAGATGGAGGTTACCACTACTACCTTATCGAATCCGGTTTCGGTATCAATAGTAAACATTACACCGCTCGAAGCTAGGTCGGAACGTACCATTTTTTGAACGCCAACCGACAAGGCAGCATCGAAATGAGAAAATCCCTTGTCTTCGCGATAGGAGATGGCGCGGTCGGTGAAGAGCGAGGCAATACACTTCTTTACGGCGATTAGTATTTCTTTTTCTCCTTCAATATTAAGGTATGTTTCTTGTTGTCCAGCGAAAGAGGCTCCGGGAAGATCCTCGGCAGTGGCTGAAGAACGAACAGCCACATCTGTATTTTTTCCGTATAGTTTTTCCATTTGGCGATAGGCTCGTACTACCTCCTCTTCCAGTTTAGATGGTAAATCTGCCTTTAGGATAAGAGAGCGAATGGCAGCACCTTTTCTTTGTAAATCTTTCAGGTTTGAAGTGTTCAAACCTTTTAAAACTCTGGGTATTTCTTTTTTTAATCCAGCTTCTTCCAGGAAATAGCGGTAGGCTGTTGCCGTCAGCGCAAAACCATTGGGAACGCGGATGCCACGCTTGGTAAGATTTTGATACATTTCTCCCAGAGCGGCGTTCTTTCCGCCAACCAGAGGAACGTCCTTCAAATCAACTTCTTCAAACCACAAAACCAGGGACTCACTTTTTTTATTCATGTATAGCTAGAATAATATCAGAAATATTGATCCCGGTGTTCCCAGTCTGGATATAATCTCCTACTCTCTCAAAAAATTCGTAAGAGTTGTTGTCGATAAGGTATTCTACTGGGTCAATGTGCTTCCGATGGGCCGTATTTTTCGTAATTATATCACAGAGAGCACCAGCATGATCGCTATTATCCCGACCATCAGAAGAAATGGATATAACAAGTGTTTGAGGATTAAGGACTCCCAGAGCGGCTAAAACTAGCTCCTGATTTCGACCACCAATTCCTTTCCCGGAAATAGTAACCGTGGTCTCGCCGCCATAGAGTATGACGGTTGGTTTGTTTTGTTTACTAATAGCATGAGCGATATCTTTACCGACAAGACGAGCTTCTCCTGTTAATCTAGAAGTGACAATATGTGACTCAAAACCCAACTTAAGAGCGGCTTCTTCCATTGCTCGCAAGGCTCGGCTATTAGAAACTATTAAGATATTTTCTACTTTTTCAAAATATTTATCATCCTTGGGTGTTTCGATGAGCACATCATGAAGGTGAGGAATTTTTTCATCAAGATCATATTGCTCAACAACTTTTTGAGCATCGATAATGGTAGTTTCATCTTTAATCGTTGGACCGGAGGCAACAACTGCAATATCGTCGCCTGGAACGTCGGAAAAGATAAATGATATCACTTGAGCAGGGTAGGCATATTTAGCTAGATAACCTCCCCTAGCAGAAGAGAGATGTTTCCTGAGAGTGTTAATCTCTTTGATCGATGCTCCTTTTTTAAATAGAACATCAAGAAGATCGGCTTCGTCACCGCAAGTTATATTCTGAGGCTGACAAAGAAGAGTTGACCCTCCGCCAGAGATAATGAAAATGACTGTATCTTTTTCTGTTAGCCCAGGAAGAAGGCTGATCAGTTCTTTGGTGGCAAGGGCGTTATGAGTTGAAGGAAAGGGGTGCGTTCCTTGAAATACTTTTAGCTTATCGAGCTTTCCCTCTGTTACATCTAGTACCGCTCCCCCACTCAGTTTATCTCCTAGGATTTTTTCTAAGGCTCTTCCTGATTCAAGAGCACACTTACCAACTCCAATTACTATCACTCTTCCTCCCGGAGAGAGCTGAAATCGTTTTTGATGAACAACCAACTCTTCTCCTTCGAGTCGGATTGCTTCCTTAATGGCGTTTTTAGTGGAAACACTCTCTAGACCAGATTCAAGAATCTGAAGCGCCGCTTGACGTAAATTATTTTTCTGAAAGACATCTCTATTCTTAATAATCATTTCCGATAAGCTTTGACTCGTGACTTTAAAGTGCTTGGTTTTAACTCCGAGCCAATAACCACAGCTAGAGCGATAAGAACGATATTTTTAAGCATATACTGCCCCTCCATGGTTGGCACAAATGGTTCCTGCCAGGAAACTTGTGGTAATAAAAAGAGAGGCATAATGGTCATTACCATGTGAGGAGCAAAAAGTCCTAAGGCTAGGCGCTCTGTGCCGGGTAGAATGAAGAGTAGACCAATTAACATCTCGAATGCCCCAAAGAGAACTAGAAATTGATCGGGGGGCATAAAAGGCATCGTTTTTTCAAGAAGCTCAAGCACAAGAGGGTTGGCCGGGCTAACACTTAATACTTTCAAAAGGCCAAAGTAGAAGAAAACAAAAAAGAGCGCGCAACGAGCCAGAGGAATTTTAATTTTCTTTAATATGGTTATGAGTTGGTTATCTAATTCAATCATGGTTGCTCTAAATCCTTGGTGTTCAAACGAAAGACCCTTCTTGGGTGGACCAAGCAGGGTCTTTCGATGATTGTTGCGAAGGCTCTTCCCCATAGCCTATATAATTTTCTAGTTTATCTCGTAGCGTAAGACGACGTTAATGATGACATCCTGAGAACCTGGCTCAATGGTTGGTGCAGGCAAAGCTTTGGTTGATTCGGCAGCGTCCATCGCTACCCCTCCGCGACCATAAGCATAGTAGGGGGTGCTATAACCCTCCTCAATAGCCAGCAGTCTTCCTAGACGAAATCCTCCGGCTTTAGCGACGGCTTCGGCTTTTCTTTTGGCTTCATCAATCGCTTCAGCTCGAGCATCATTTTCGGCGCTTGTTGGATCATCCAAGGTAAAGTTGAGACTGCTTACTTGGTTAGCACCATTTTGAACTACTCCTGACATGACATCTCCGATCTTAGAAAAGTCTCTAATCTTAACTTCAACGTTTTGAGTAATGGTATAACCAACGATGTCTGGTGGTGGACAAGGTTGGGTAGCAACTCCCCCTTCGCGATAGATTGTCGGATTACAGTTGTAATACTGATAACGGGGCTCAACATTATACTGTTGAGTCTTAATATCCTTCTGATCAACACCCTGCTTCTTTAAGAAATCGATGGCCTTATTGGTCTTATTGGTATTATCTTCCTGCAGAGCAGCTAGGTCCTTTCCTCCTTGAGACAATACACTGAAACTAAACTGGGCAATATCAGGCACAACCACTGCTTTCCCTTCGCCACTTACTGAAAAACTACGGAAGGAGGATGGTTGAATCGACCGGGAATAAGCTCCACTAAAACTTAGGGCAGCATAACCGACGGCTAGCATGGCAACTCCGGCGGCAATACTTAGAAAACTTTTATATTGAATGTTCATGATTTTTGTATTTTTACGACGTAGCTAATTATAACAAAAAACAAAAGGCTCGACACGTGGTACGCGTCGAGCCTTGATGGTCCAAAGGAAAGGTTCTAGGCGGCGTTGCGCTTCTCGCTCTGCTTGAGCTCGAAGCGTTTCCGCCAGTCGGCGATCGCCCGGGCAGCCTTGCGCTGGAGCTTCTCGACGTGATCCAGCATATCGGCCACCTGACGAGCGGTTACGTCGCCGTCCTCGAACTTCTCGATGAGCTTGCGGACGGCGGCGGCGGTCTTCAGGCCGTTGGATTTGTAGGAGAGACTGAGCTGGGCCTTGATCTCGGCCACGCCCCAGGTTTTCTTCCGGCGACGCCCGGAGAGAATCTCCTTGAGCTTCGCGGAATCAACTCCGTGAGTCTCGGCGGCCTTGGCCACGGTCATTCCGCCATCGGTGACGGAGGACGCTGCGCGCTGCAGCTTGGCTCGAGACATGCGGGATTGAACCTCCTTCACGTACCGACGAGCCAGGCTCGGAGGGACGCTCAGGAGTTCCGCGATGCTCTTCTGACTCTGCCCCCGCTGCAAGAGGAGACAGATGGTGTGCTCCGTATCCTGCCTCTTGGGCGGGAGGGAACCACCGACGTTGGCTCGGTAGGCGGCGGCGATGATCTCGGTCTCGTCGACGAGATCGATATCCTCCACCTCGATGTCCTTCTTCAGGGCCAACTGTCTGGCCTCGATCCGGTGCCGCCCATCGACAACGATCTTACCCTTGGCCACCTGAATCGGCGGCAACTCGATGCCCGCCTCGTAGAGCTCGGCGAGCATCAGGGCATGATCCTGATCGAGACTGTCCCTCACGAAGAGGTTGGTCTCGAGGTCTGAGATGAGCATCATCCTCGTTTTCTTCTTGGTAGCCACTTCCTTGCTCCTTTCTGTTGTGCTCTGAGTTGCTGTGGTCGGCTAGTCGCCGGGTTGTTGGAAGCGAGCGTGATTGGCTCTCCAGCCAGCACGCTTTCTTCTCAGTTGTGATAGCACGACATACTCGCCAGGTTTTGGCCACTCCTCCTCCTGCCACACTGTGGCATCGAGAGAGAAGGTGACTGAACCGAGCGGGTCGATCAGCACTACCGCATAGGGACCGTGTCGTCCTTCTGGTACTACCTTCTGGACGACTACCTGATACTTCTCGCTGGCTGCCATACTCCCTTCTCCCTAGATCATGGGATCGGTGGCGTGGTTACCAGACGCGCACTCACCTCACTCAGACGAGAGGACAGGCGCAGAATCATGTGACTCACCCCTGAATCATGAAGCTCTCGTATGGCCTCTGGAGAAAGGTCTTTCAAAGCACCTTCTTCCATCATGACCAAAAGAGCCTCCATCAGGAGTGCGAAGGATGGACGACGCACCACTCTCCGAGGGGTGGTAGTCACATCAGCACTCACGGACTCTGCTCCAGCGGTAGCTGAGATTGCCTCTCTGACCTGATTGAAGTTCAGTGCGTACTTATCGAAGGCCTTCGCCTTCTTTTTCTCTAGGTCCTCCTTTCTCTCCTTCCAGATGTCGAACATCAGTCGATCTCGTTCCTTGCTCGGTTTTGCGTTTCCGTGCAAGACCCGAAGCAGTGTCTGAGGCTCGCTGTACTGAAGGAGTTTAGCCACCTCCTCTAGCGAGAGGAGGCGATACCCGATCAGCTCGATCAATCCTCGGCGAGCCTGATTCATCCTGCTCAGCCCAATCACTCGGTAACCGATGAGATCGAGATAACAGGTGAGTCGGATTGCCACTTCTCCGAGAGGCGGCTTCCGATCTCGGAACCATCTGGCCACCGCGCCCTCAAGCACTCCGCAGAACTCAGCGATTGGCTCCCTGAGCTTCACTGCCTGTGGAGTACCCTTTAGAGCAGCGGCACCGAGGATTTTCCCCAGGTGATCCAGGCACTCTCCTAGATGCCCACGAAACACCTCACTCCGATCAGCTTCTTCTGTCGTAATCCTTCTCCTTTCCTTCTGTGAAGTTTTCAAATGACTCTCGAGACACCATGTCCCAAGTAGAATTTCTTTAACATTTTAAGGTTACTTGGTCAATAACATGCCGTCGCCAAAAGAAAAGATTTTAAAACCTTTATCAATGGCTTCTCTGTAAAGTTCAAGGGTTTTCTTCCGGCCAATGATAGCCGAAACAAGCATCAGAAGACTTGATTGGGGAACATGAAAGTTGGTAATCAATCCGGTAGCAGTTTTAAACTTGTAACCTTCTCGAATAAAAATATTAGTTTTTCCTTTGAGTTTGGAGTGTTTTTGGGAAGCGACAGTCTCTAAGACTCGCAAAGAGGTTGTTCCGACCGGAAGAATGGCCCTCCCCTCTTTTTTGGCTTTCTGTATTTTTTTATAGGCAGCAGCACTAACAGTAAATTCTTCTTCATGAAGCCTTCCGGTAACGATTTCTTTTTCGGTAAGAGGAGCGAAGGTACCAAGATTAACATGAAGAGTGACTTTCACTATCTCGTGACCAGCACGTTGTAGTTTTTTAATTAGGCGCGGCGTGAAATGAAGCGAGGCAGTCGGGGCAGCCACTGAGCCAGGATTTTTAGCAAAAACAGTTTGATAAAATTTGCGACGCTCCCCTTCTTTCAGGGGCGAATACTTAAGATAGGGTGGGAGTGGTGTGAGACCAGATTTTTCCAAAAGTTTTCTTAGTTTCTGTGAGGGAAAATTTGGTTGAAGATAATACTCTCCTTCTCTGTAATTCAATATTTTAAAACAGTGTTTTCGATCAACCCTCACCATACTGCCCAGGTCCAGTTTTTTATCAGCTAAAGCTTTGAGTGGTTCTGATTTTAGGTCGATAAAAAGTAGACGCACCTTACCACCAGAAGGCTTCTCTACTATAAGGCGCGCCGGAAGAACCTTGGTGTCGTTTAAAACTAGGAGTGATTCAGGTGGAAGATACTGGGCGAGATTAAAAAAAGTATCGTAGAAAACCGTCTTTTTGACTTTGTTATAAATTAAGAGTTTAGCTGAGTCACGCGGTAGAGCTGGCTTTAGGGCAACTGCCTCTTCGGGGTAGTGATAATCGTATCGAGAAATGAGTTTATTGAAGCTCACCATCAGAGTCCATGAACACCCAAAAAACTGGCTACGATGGCAGCCGTTTCGGCGCGCAAGGTATTTTTTCCTAATGAAATAAGAGAGAAACTAAGTTCGCGAGCCGTGGTAAGTTCTGACTCCTCCCAGCCACCCTCTGGACCGATGAAGAGCGCTACGGAACCGGTATCGCTGCCAAGATTTCTAACCTCATCGCCAGACTGATCAAAAATTATTCGTTTATGAAAATCACCTACAGAGTTTATGGCCTCTTCAAAACTTAAAGTCTTTTCCAGCTTCAGAAGAGTGGGGCGGCCGGATTGTTCTGTGGCCTCGGTAATTATTTTTGAAAGGCGATCTTCTTTAAGGCCGGTTTTTACAGTGCGCTTAGTGATAATTGGTGTGACTGAAGAAACTCCAATCTCGGTCGCTTTTTCTAGAACCCATTCAAAGTTTTCTTTTTTCAAGATGGCAACGAAAAGTGCTACCTCTCTGCCATCCTCTTCTTGAGGTAGGAGTTCCAAGATTTTCGCTTCAGCCGACTTAGAACTAACGGCTGTCAGTTCGGCTAAAGCAACTGAACCATTCCGGCTAACCAGCTCTAGTTTAGCACCAGGTTTCATGCGTAAGACAGTTGTTAGCTGATGTAATAATGACTTATCAACCAACTTTATTGATTCATTCTTGAAATTAAAGTTTCCTAAAAAGCGATGGATTTTCATGCCGATGAAAAAGGTATGGCCTTTACGTAAAGAAAAAGTGGGATTTCTTCTCGAGCTTGATTTTCGGCTTTTGATCGTGGCCCGGATTGGCTCTTCCTGTGCGAAGTCCACTCCTCCAAAGTATGAATCAAAAAACCATTATTTCTTAAGGTCTTACTGTAGTACTGAAGTGGCCGATGGAAAGTCCAGGTAAAGGCACGAGTATCTTTTCCGGGGTGCATCTTAATTTTAATCTTGGCTTCACTGAGATAGCGGTCAATACGACGATACTGTATTTTTTTATCGTCATCCCATCCCCAATCGGTGTGCTGTGGAATACGAAAGGCGGGATGGGTCAAAACCAGATGCAGTGAACCACTATTAGTGACGATGCGTCTCACCTCTTTGAAGACCTGTGGCACCTGATCAATATTTTGAATGGCCAGGATGCAGGTGATGATATTTTTACTAGAGGACTTAATACTACTCATCTTGGTGGCCTCCATTACTTCGAATTGAAGATGAGGTTTTAGTTTGGGTGGAGTATTTTTACGAGCCAAAGAGATAGAGTGAGGGGCCACATCAATCCCTAAAACAGCTGCTCCTAACTTGGCCATCTCAAAGGCAAAAAAACCATGACCAGAAGCGACATCGAGCACTTGATCGTGGGAGGTGATATTAAGAAGTCTTTTAAGATTCGGCCAGATGACTTGGCGTTGATAGCTTTCTGGGTCGTCGAGCAACTCCTTATACCAGAGTGCTTCCTTGTTCCAGGAGGTAGGTGTTTTAGGAAGCATATTATTAATTATAGATAAGCTTGATATTTTTCTTTAAGTTTAGGCCAGGAATCATTCTTAAGATGGGTGCGGATATCACGCATCAGATTACTAAAAAAATAAACATTGTGTAAGGTGGCGAGACGTCCGGCCTGAAGATCTTTATCTTTAAATAGATCCCGTAGAGCGCCTCTCGTAATCCCCTCCCTCACACAAACAAGACATTCACAACCTTCGTCGAGAGATCTTAGATCTTCTTTGGACGAGGATTTTTTTAGGTCAACTCGACCAGCGATGGTCCAGATAGCACCATGTCTGGCTTCCCTTGTTGGAATAACACAATCGACGGTATCGATCCCCGCTTCGATGGCATGGATAACGTCCGCTACTCGACCAATCCCGAGAAGATGACGTGGCTTATCTTCTTGTAAAAAAGGGATGGTCCAGGAGAGTTCTTTTTGAGTGGCTTCGAAACTACTTCCAAAAGAATCACTAAAACAACCACCAATAGCAAAACCATCGAATGGTAGCTGTCCGATAAATTGAGCGCTTTCTCTTCGCAGATCTTCAAAAGAACCACCCTGAGTAACGCCGTAGATTAACTGATTTGATGTTTTAGCCTGAAGTGATTCTTTAGCCCACTGATGAGTTCGAGCCAGAGACTTAATGGTGTACTCTCGGTCATGATGAGGAGAAGTTGGTTCATCGAAAGCAACAATGATGTCGGCACCAATTTTTTGTTGAAGAACAATCGATGTTTTAGGATCTAGTCGTTGTGGCCTGCCGTCTACCATAAAAGAAACCCCCTCTTCATCGATTGTTACTTGAGAAATTCCACTCCCAGTTCGTGTTTCTTTGCCTAAGATTTTTCCGGTGCCATGAGTACGCCCCGCGCCAAAACTAAATACTTGAAAACCGCCAGAGTCGGTAATAACTGGACCAGACCATTGGAGCTGCGCATGAATACCTTTGTAATCTCTTAATCCTACCTCTCCAAGATCCTGCCAAAGATGATAGGTGTTGGCGATGAGCAATTCAGCGCTTGATTGATTAAGATCTTCAGGGCTTAGCGTCCGCACCTCACCATGAGTGGCAACCATGGCATAAGCAGGAGTTTCTAAAATACCGTGAGCGGTGGAGAGAACCCCAAGACGAGCTTTTGAGTTTGAACTGTTTTTTACAATTTGAAACACTCTCAAACTTAAGTAACTTTCTGAACCAGAATCAAATTGGTTGTGCCACTTTTACGAAATGGGAGTCCGGCGCTAATAATGAATAGATCTCCCCGCTTTAAGTTGACTGCGGGATTTTTCTTTACCTCCTGGTGAGCCATTTTAATTAATGCATTTAGGTTATCCGTAGGCTTAACATGAGAAACAAATACCCCCCAAGAGATAACTAGTTGACGCAAGGTATTACGGTTCGAAGTAACCGCCAAGATTGTTTGCGGAGGACGATGACGCGAAATGCGACGAACAGTGTTTCCACTTTCTGAAAAGGCAACAATGGCCTTAGCTCCAACTTGTTTAGCAATTTTAACCGTCGAAGCAGCAACAGCATCAGCTACTTCGGTCTGATCAGAAAATTCACGACGAACCACCTTCTCTGCTGTGCCATTAATAATCTTAACCATGATTCGGACAGCCGTATCTGGATACTGACCCAAAGCAGTCTCACCAGAAAGCATCACGGCGTCGGTGCCATCGAGAACAGCGTTTGCCACATCCGAAACTTCAGCTCGAGTGGGAAAACGATTATGAATCATCGACTCCAGCATCTGAGTAGCAGTAATGACTGGTTTCTTGTATTTTAAAGCAAGAGCAATGAGTTTTTTCTGGAAAAGTGGTAACTGAGCGATTGGTAGAGCTAGACCTAAATCTCCCCGAGCGACCATGATGCCATCGCTAAATTTCAGAATACCATCAATGTGCTCCATCGCTCCAGGAGTTTCTATCTTTGATATTAAAAATGGTCCATCATGGGAAGGAAGGAGTTTTTTAGCAACGATAACGTCTTTCTCATTCTGCACAAAAGACAGCGCGACAAAATCAACTTTCAGTTCTCCAGCAGCTTTAAGGAAGGCACGATCGCGAGCTGATATCTTTAGGGAATCAATACTTAATCCATAGGCAGAAAAACCAACTCGACTGCGTAACGGACCTCCGGCAACAATCCTGGCTCGAACCAAGTCTTTTTCTTTACTCTCAACCTCAAGCTCAATCTTTCCATCATCAAGATAGACAACAGTTCCCTTCTCTAGTCTTTTAAGGATATTAGGAAAGTTTACCGAAACCACCTTATCCGATCCGACGACTGCTTTGGCAACAATTGTAATATGTTCGCCCGTTTTCAGCTTTGTCCCCTCATCGACGTGTCCAATACGAATTTTAGGGCCGGGTAGATCGGCTAGAATCGGTATTGGCAAGTTCATCTTTTTTTCAACACGCCTAATCTTCCTCACCATCTTCTTTAAGCCAGCTGGGTCAAGATGGGAACAGTTTAGTCGAAAAATATCAGTTCCCTCCTTTACTAAACGCTCGACAAATTCTTCAAAATTATCTCGGTCGGCAACAGTGGCGATAATCTTAGCTTTCTGAAATGGAATGGTGTATTTCATATAAGTTTGAAAAGCCTAGCGCATTGCCAGGCTTTTCATTTTCAGATTCTTAACCTAATTTAGAGACTATTAAGATCTGCGTCGAGAGTCTGCCCTAGCTCAGCATCGATATCGACTTGTTCAAGTCCATCGATCTCTCGTTGAATTAATTCTTCTTCAGTTGTTATTTCCTCAGTCTGCTCCTCCGTTGTGGGGGCATTAAGATTTTGTGTCTGAGCCCACCAAACAATACCGGCAAGAATCAGACCTAATACTACCGCAATGATGATGATCTTACTTGTTTCTCCTTGATTCATATTTATGTTCTTTTTAATTAGTTCGACGCTTGCTCAGTTGAAGTTGCTCCGCCGCTAGTACTGGTGGTACTTGTTGGAGTTGGCTCTGGGCGTGGCAACTGAGCAAGAGTTGTCGCAACCTTCCTTAAGGCTTCTTTAGCAGAGGCAATGGCATTTTTTACGACTTCAATATCCTTTTTGAGCTGATCCCTAACGCTTCCAACATCACTGCGCAGAGATACTTCATCTGTAACATTGACTGAGTAAATTTTTCCAGCTTGATTACTAACGGCAGTTCTAGCTGACTCGATAGCTGTCTTAGCATTTTCAACAGCGGTTCTGGCATTAGCCACGTCAACTCCACGGTTCTCGAAGTCATCAATGCGATTGATAACCCTAGCTAGCAAACCATCAAGTTTTTCCAAAACATTTTCAAAGTGGTTAACAAAACGTTCATTAAGCTTGTTGAGATTCTCTCCTAGGCGTTCCACAACTTCTTTTTTGCGCTCATCCTTAACATTTTCAAGTCTTTCTTTGAGTTTTTCTTTCTCTTCTTCCGTGCGGGTTCTAAACTGCTCCTTTCTATCAGCTAAAGCCTCTTGGAATTCTTTGCGCTTCGCTTCCAAATCACCCTTTTTTTCCATTCTTAGTTGCTCCATCTTTACTCGAGTAGCCTCAAGTGATTCCTGAGCTTTTTCTCTAGCAGTCCCAATGGCTCCCTGAGCTTTTTCTTTTGCCTCACGCGCTACAGCTTCGGCTTTTTCTCGAGCTTCCTTGGCCGCTACCTGAGCTCTATTGACCGTATTATCAAACTTTTCCCGAATTTCTTGGGGTGGCTTTGCTGGAGGATTAGTACCCGGCGTCTGACCATCTTCAGCCCCTGCCACACCGACTAACGACAAAAGCATCACCAATGTAATAATTGTTTTACGCATGCCGTTCATTGTAACACTTTAATAACTTATTTTTAAGTTAAAGATTGTGGAAAAGTCTTTTGACAGTTTAGTCAACTTATTGCTTTCACTCTCCAAGCTTCAGGAATATTTTTATGAAGATCTTTTTTGTGCACTGCGCCACTTCTAATAATCACGACTTCTTTTTTCTTTTCATCTATTTTTAATAGAGTTGATGGTTTTTTTGCTCTGGGTGGGCCATCGTTTTTATAAAAATCAATTTTCCCTCCGAAGTAGTGGATGGCTTCCGGAATTGATTCGGCTGGTGGAAAGCCTTCGGGGTTGGCGCTAGGAGCAATCAGTGGACCAGTTTTCTTAATAATCTTTTGAAGTTTTACTGATTGAGGAAGACGGAAGGCAAGAGACTTTGTGCCTCGATGCAGATAGTGAAAGTTTCCTCGAGCCAAAGGAAAGACTATACTAACTGCTCCTGGCCAAATTTTTTTTATTATCTTTTTCTCTTCGGAACTGAGTTTGATTTCAAAAAGATTCAAATCCTTGATACTGCCAATAAGAATGATGCAGGGTTTTTGAGGGCTTCTTTTTCGGACTCTATAAATTCTTTGAACAGCTTCTTTATTAAAAGCTTGACCAACCAAACCATAGATAGTATCGGTTAGTAAAACACCTATCTGACCCAAACTAATGAGATGAGGAATTGGATCGATCGGCATAGTGTCTTCTAAAAAGCTTATGTCTAAAACGTCTGACTACAAAAATCAGGATTCCCAAGATTAATACTAACCAGATATAGTTTTCTATCTGGCCCAACCTTGCAGCATACTCACTATATGCCTCCCCGACCATCCAGCCGATAAGAGCCATAATAAAAGCTCGAATAAGCGTACCTAAAAGAGTGATGACTAAAAATGGTTTAACTCTATAACGCATCACCCCACAGAAAGCCGAGATGGCGGAGTTTGGAATAAGCGGTGTGGCTCTCAGGATGAATAAAATGATTTCATCAATTCGTTCTCGATCGAATTTCTTTTCTATTTTTTCTATATCATTCCAACCAACTCCCACCCACCGACCAACTCTTTCAATCAGGGGTTTCCCCCCCCAATATGTTAAGCAGTAGACGAAAAGTGATCCTAAGGTAATTCCCAGTGCTGCAGGGAGAGCTACTACCAGAAGAGCTAACTTTATCGATTCAAAAAAAGAAGCATCTACCGGTATTAAGAAAAAACCAGCGGCTAAAATGGTAAGAGTTGATGGAATAGGGGCAATCACCTCTTCAAGAACAGAGATGACAAAAACCCCAAAACTGCCGTAGGTTGTTATAATGGGACGAATAAGTTCGATCAGATTAGTAAACATTGAGATAGGATTTGATTATAAACAAAAATAATAATACCCCGCTAGATGCGGGGTATTATTATTTGCTTCCTTTTTAGTAGGAAGCACGAGGGGCACGTGCCTCGAGAGGACGAGCTTCGTTTACGGCCAAACGACGACCGCCAAACTCCTGCCCATTCCACTTCTCGATAGCAGATGAAGCCTCTGAGTCATCAGCCATTTCGACGAAACCGAATCCGCGTGAGCGGCCAGTCATCTTGTCGCGAATGACCATTGCTGAGGTCACTGTGCCACACTGAGCGAAAGCCTCCTTGAGCTCATCATCAGTAGTTGCCCAAGGAAGACCTCCTACGTATAGTTTTTTCGCCATACACTGTAGTGGTATCTGTAAGCCGACCTGTCTCATCCGATATTATCTCTGACTCGCGGCTTCACTGCCACTTACAGGCTTCGTTTGAGAACACACTTACATTCACCTTTATACACTATTTAATCAAAAAAAGCAAGGGGGACGAAAAAATCCCTATTTATCTATATTTTCCAGATAATCAATGCTTTGACTTTTAAGATAAGTTACTTTAAAAAAAAGGTAGCATTCCCACTAAAAAAGGAGGTCTGGAGTGGAAAAGGCGGAAATAGCACGCCTGATTGTCTGGGGAACTCTGATCGTCACGATGACCAGCTTTCTCTCTGGATGGAACAACATCGCAAATCGTCACTGCGGGAATTGGGGGTGGATCATCATTGCTTCATGTGCTGCCCTTATCTCCTGCCTGGTAGTCTCTTTCGCGGCGGTGGCTCTTCCGACTCTCATACTCGGAACAGTAATTGGGGGTAGTGAGAGCTTTCTGTCCTACGCGATCTACCTACCAACTGTTGCTGCGACCTACCTGGTGGCAACCTTCAGTAGAAACAATCTCTAATCCCCGCCTGGCGTATGCAAGGACGGGGATTTTGTTTAGTTTTTTAAACCAATCCCCTTTCGAATTACCCAAACCGTAAAGATGCCAGTGGCAATAGTCACAAGAAACACAATCATCAAACTAGTTTGAACAGGCACATCTGAGACTCCTGAAAAACCATAACGAAAACCGTTAACTAGGTAGACCATTGGATTAAGATAAGAAACCTCTCTCCAGAAAGGAGGGAGAAACTCGATAGAGTAAAAAATTCCGCCAAGGTAGATGAGTGGAGTCAGAACAAAAGTAGGTACAATAGCGACATCATCAAACTTCCTAGCAAATAAACCATTAAGCATTCCACCAAAAGAAAAGAGGGTGCAGGTGATAACAGCAAAAAGAATAATGGTGAGTGGATGAAGAATCTGAATCTCAGTAAAAAAGAGGCTAACTATTAATACAAGAGCACCAACCATCAGCCCGCGCAACACCCCTCCAATCGTGAAACCAGCAACCATTACCCAGGGAGGAGTTGGCGAAACCATAATCTCTTCAATATTATGCATAAATTTGGCACCAAAAAATGAGCTAACAACATTAGAAAATGCATTAGTAATCATAGCCAACATCACTAGTCCCGGAACGATGAACTCCATATAGGAAACACCCTCAACTGCTCCAATACGATCACCAATGAATTGGCCGAAGATAAGAAAATAAAGAACAGAAGTGATAACTGATGGAAGAAGTGTTTGCGTCCAGATGCGCAAAAAACGAACTACCTCTTTGCGGGTGATGGTCCAGAAGCTGATAATAATGGTTTGAGAGCTAATCATTTTTCTTGTTACGAGAGGAATTAACAATATCCACAAAAACTTCTTCCAGACGATTTATCTTATTACGAAAACTTTCAATCACGACACCTTGATTCTGTAGTTCGATAAGGAGTGCGTTGAGGGGGTGTTGATCATTAACACTCACCTCGAAGGTATTATGATCAATTTTTTTGAAAGAATACGCGCGGAATTCTTTTTCTAGATTAGAAGAGACACTCTCCTTGGTATCAAAAACAAAAGTCTGCGATTCCAACCCAGAGAGGAGCTCTTTAACCGATCCCTGTTTGACTACCACACCGTGATCAATGATAGCAACGTGCTTACTTAACTGTTCGGCCTCCTCTAAATAATGAGTTGTAAGAATAATGGTAACCCCTTCGGCAGTTATTTTTTTCAGGAACTCCCACATTCCACGACGAAGTTCAATGTCCACTCCGGCCGTCGGTTCGTCTAAAATAAGAAGCTTGGGCTTGTGGGCCAAAGCGCGGGCAATCATGAGGCGGCGCTTCATGCCGCCTGACAGCTGCATCGATTTAGTGTTGCGCTTTTCCCATAATCCCAATTGCTGCAAGATCTTTTCGGTTTCAGGAATAGCGACCGACCGAGGCACTCCATAATAACCAGCTTGACTCACTACAATATCCATTGTTTTTTCAAAAATATTGAAATTAAACTCTTGTGGAACTACTCCAATGAGAGACTTGGCATCGTCTGGAGATTGATCAATGTCGCGTCCGAAAACTCGAATTCGTCCAGCACTTTTATTAACCAATCCAGAAATAATTCCAATAAAAGTTGTCTTGCCGGCACCGTTTGGGCCAAGCAAAGAAAAGAAATCGCCTTCTTCGATTTCAAAAGAGACGTTCTTGAGAGCTTCTACGCCATTGGCGTAGGTCTTCCCTACATTTTCTGCGACTAAAGCCTTCATCTAAGTTTTGTTCTTATAGTTCTATTCCAGTAAACTGCTTCAAAACTGAACCCAGGGCAAAGGTGATGATAGCAACCCCAACGCTTAAGAGCAACATTTGCCGTAATTGTTTACCTAGGGGGCGCTTAAAGATAATCGACGAATAGAAGGAGACACTACTGATAATAGCAACAATAATAATCGCTACAGAAAAGAGTGCCTTATAAATACTCCCCAAAAGAATAAAGGGGGTAATAAGAAGGACCACAACTAAAAGATAAGCTATGCCGGTATAAAAGGCCGACTTGTAGGGATCTTTTCCTGGCTCATATTGCGCCTGAAGATAAGCCGAGGCAGACATTGATAGGCTGGCGGCAAAGCCAGTAATAGTACCTGTTAAAGCAACAGCCACCGGATTTTGAAGTGCGAAAGAAAAACCAACGAGAGCTCCGGTTAGTTCTATTAAGCCATCATTCAAACCAAGAATAATACTACCCATGAATTCTACCTTATCTTCCTTAATCTGACTGATCAGTTGGTTCTCGTGGTAGTGTTCGTGTTCGATAATTTCTTTGATTTTCTTTTGAAGTTCAGGAGAGGCTGTTCTGGCATAATCGGTGTAGTGATCAATCATCTCCTTTTCATGACGTTCTAAAAAGCGAGCAGTGAAGGTCAGCCCCAAAAAGCGACGCATCAAACGGTAGCGCCATAAACTCAGGTGACTTACGCGAAAATCTTTTTTAGTTGATAAGTTTTTCCAAAACTCGAAATCCTCCCACTCTTGTTTGATAAGCTCCTGTAGAACTTTTTTGAATTCTGGAACAGTCTCAAACTTTTCTAATTCTTTGTAAATCAAGAAATCGCGGTATTGATTGTAAGCAAAATAGTCCGGGCTCATTGTTAAATAGTTCCTAAAATAGGAGTGATTATTTTCTTTACGGTATCGATTGGTATAGCGAAGCTAATGTTATTTGATCCAATCACGGTCGCTACATTCACTCCGATGACCTGACCATCGAAGTTGACCAATGGTCCACCAGAATTACCAGGATTCACTGCGGCGTCGGTTTGAATAACTCCCTCAAGTGTTTCGACTTGAAAACCATCGGACGCTTGAATGGTGCGGTTAAGTCCGGAGATAATTCCTAAGGAGACTGAGTTATTATACTCCCCCAAAGCATTACCTACTGCAAAGACAGACTGCCCCAACTTTAGATCCGAAGAAATTCCCAGGGGTGCTCGACGATAACCACTGCCTGCTATCTTTAGGATGGCAACATCAAAACTTGAATCACGGTAGATAACCTGAGCAGCCTCCTGAGAACCATTAGACAAAAGAACAGTGTAGCGTGCTTCAGTGTCTTGAACGACGTGACGATTGGTCACAACATATCCATCACTACGAACAATAAAGCCAGTTCCTGAACCAACCTTCTGTGTTTCTAGCCCCTTCTGGCGATAACGCGGAATACGAATCCCAAAATCGCGGAACATTGGATCGTTGCCAAATGGATTTTCGTAAACAATCTCAAGTTTTGGTACATCTTTAGTAACAACAATGGAAACAACCGAAGGAGCAACATTAGCAACAGCACTAGTTAGTTGTTCTTCTTGAGATTCCTCTCGGACAACCTCTCTTAAAATTCTAGCCTGACTATCTCTTTCGGTGCTCGAAGAGATAAGATGATTGCGAGTGTATTCTTCAAGATCGCCCGTTCTTTTTTCAATTTCAGCTAAACGGTCTAAAATTTTTTGATTAGAATACTCGGCACGCCAAGCGAACAAAAATGTCCCTACCATAAGAAGACCTAGAGCTGTTAGGCCCGCAAAAAAAGGAGTATTGAGTCGTTTTAATACGCTTTGTAGGTGCTCTTTCATTTTTGATTACTACAAACCCCGCTAGATAGTTCTTTCCCACTCTGCTTTTCTTCCCTGAATCTGGTTCTCAGCCATTACCAACTCATCGTAAATTCCATCAATTAAATTATAATCCTTTGCTTCAGTGAGGGTAACCCAGGCGTAGGAATCGCTTTCGTCTGGATCGAGCTTAACCTCCCCGCTAGCGTAGTCAGCTAAACAAGAAATTACTAAAGAAGGGGCGTGTCCATCAATCATAGCGAGACTAGTAACATATTCAATATTTTTAATATCTAGGTTGACCTCCTCCTTCACTTCTCGGCGTAGAGTTTTTTCTAAGACGTTGTACCAATGGTGTGTAGTATCCTTGGGAAGATTTTTGTAATCCCCTACCTCAAGACGACCACCGGGAACGGTCCACTGATTGGGGAAGCGCCTTTTAGTAGCGGAGCGTCGAGTAATTAGATACCTTCCGTTTTTAACGATAATGGCCGTGATTGCTACTTCGTGAAGATTGGTTGGCGTCTGATCTAAACTACTTTTTATATCTTTATCTCCTAATATTCCTAAAACTATCAGCCATAAAAATGAGGTAAGAGCCATCATTGGAATAGTGACAAAACCATAATCAAAAACGAAGCGAATAGCGCAACTTACTCCTTCTCCGTTTCCACAAAATATCGATGATTCACCAATCAAACCTAACTGAAGAGCTTGGTTATAAATCATAAGAAGAGCACCGGCGACAGAAAGCGGAATCAGATAGCGGAAAATGGAACGGTTCTTCTCTGGCCAAGCGAGAGCCAAAATGAAGGCCTGAGGATAGATAAAAACTCTGGCCCACCAACAGAGAGCACAAGGTTCATACCCTAGAATATTGGAATAAAAAAGACTGCCAATCACACTCACTAGGGCAATTAAAAACGAGAAGGCGAGAGCCTTTCCAATAAGATAGACCTTAATATCTCTAAAAAAGCTCCAATGAATTCCAAAGTATTCAAGTATCCAGAAAACTACAAAACCCACCAAGGCGATATCTGCGGTGGCGGTTAGAACGCTTAAAATCTGGCTTAATAGACTAAGATCTGCCATACGTGGCACATCTTACCGGCTATTAAGGAAGTTCGCAACTGGTCTTCTCGGCTAAAGTTTTAAAATCTTGAAAACCAATGAGTCGCTCTCCATCAGCAAATTCCCAGGTTGGGTAGGATTCAATCTTCGCATCACTACACACCGGAAGCTGTTGCTGTTTTTGTCCCGGCGCATAACATTCAGTGTAGTTGAGATACTTCTTCGCGCTACCAAAAGCGTTGTTTTGATTTTGGCAATTGGGACACCACCAGGCACCGTAATACTTTACTCCCTTATCTGTCAGACACTGAGCGAACTCATCATACTGACTAGGAAGATATTTGGGAACGATAAATAAAGCCAACGCTAGAACTACCAGACCTCCTCCAATGAGCCATGGCGTATTAGATTTTTTCATAAAAATTAGTATAGCTTATCTGTTTTCATTTTTCCATTCTTTAAGTTTACCAGCTTGACGTTCGATCTTGTTTGCTCGGCGAAGATTTTTTATCTGTAATTTATTAACTAACTGATAATGTTTTGCTTTATCAATAGCGTCTGAAATATACCAAAGATCTTTTTCGTCGATGAGCCAATTTTTGTGATTGTATTGCTGTAGTGAAAAAGGGGCTGAATAGCTTCTCATAACTTTTCGGCCGTCATCGGTAATGTATTCATGAAAATAGGAGATAGCTAGTTCGCGAGGAGTTTTATAGATTGGCTCTCGGTAACGGAGGGTGGCATGGTTGGTTTTACTAATGGCGCCCCAGAAACCGTCTTTTTTAAAAAGGGCCACCACATGGTCGTCATCATGACCATTAGTTTTTAAATCCATTAGTAGTGGCTCGTGGTTATGAAAATACAAGACGGCAGCAGCAAAAATAGCTCCTTCCATACAATGAGCGGTCTTTTTCTGAAGTATCTGGCGCGGGGACATTAAAGTCTCCCCCTTTTTTTCAAAATTGATGGATAAGGTATCAAGAAAATCTTGGACTTTATTAGGAGCGTTGAGCTTTTGGAAAATAATAATCTCCTCTCTTTTTAATTCTTCAAAAAAAGTAATCATCGCTCTGCGGCTGGCTATTTATGTCCAATGATTTGAATCCAATTGGTATTCCCAGAACATTCTACCTTTTGATAGACAACCTCTAGTCCAGCATTTTGCATGAGTATAGCTGCCTCTTCAGGAGTAAAGTAACTGAAAAACCTTTCATAATCATAGCCATAATCATTTTCCTTTTTTACTTCTTCATCTACTCCACCTTCTCTTTTCTCTTTTACTGCCACGTAAAGGTACCCGTTTAATTTTAAGTGAGTCACAAATCCTTTAACTACTTCCTGCACTTCAGCTTTAGAGATATGAAGAAGTGATGCCTGAGCAAAGATGGCATCGAAAGTCCTATCTAGCTGCTGGATATTTTTTATATCGAGAATCATAAAGTTAATTTCCGGGTGTTTATTTCTTGCTACCTTTATCATTCCTTCAGAAAAATCGATACCCGTAACTCTAAGCCCTCGATCACTAAGATACCCGGCTTTAACACCAGTACCGCAGCCAACATCTAAAACCTCATCTCCAGGATTAAGAAGTGAAATAAAGTGGTTGGTCCCCTCCTGCCACCAGGTATCATCCTGATGATCATTTTGCCAATCTTTGGCAATTTTATTGTAGGTCTCTTGAAGATTCATCGAAACTAGGACTCATCTAAAATGACTCTCTTATTAAATCCACCTCGTTCGTTGCGCTTTTTCTTTTGAACTTCTACGACTTGTCCAATGGTCCACTGCTTACTCTCTAAAATAGCAGTAATGACCTCGAAGATATCAGCCATCTCCTCAATGTTTTCATCCTTACTAAATTCACTTACCTCCTCCCGAAGCTTTTCTTTAAGCTTTTGCCAATATTCAGCATCGTTGGCAAGATGAATGATTGGTTCCACTCCCTTGCTACGAATATATTCCGGGATTTTATCGCGAACCAGTTTATTATATTTCATGATTTTATTCTAAATCATTTAAACGCAAATCTTTTAGGCTCCTCACTAGCTTATCTGCTGGATAGACATCAAAATTATGATCCCCATCTCGCACTAAACCAACACAGTACATGCCGGCTTTTTTAGCGGCTACCATACCATGAATACCATCTTCAATAACAATACATTCTGAGGGAGGAGTGTTGAGTCGTTTAGCGGCGAGGAGAAATATGTCTGGCTCTGGCTTCCCCTTTGCGACCTCCTCAGAGCTTGTAATAGCATTAAACCTTTTTCGTAAATCTAACTCAATCAACACCTGATCAATAAAAGATAGCCGTGAAGCAGAGGCTACGGCAATAGGGATATCAAGCTCATTGAGATAGTATATAAAGTCTCTGGTACCAGGAACCTCTCTGACTGCTCCCTGAATAGCACGGTCAATTCTTTTTCTTTTTTCAGAAACTATCTCCTCGAGAGAGGGTAGATCTTTATTGGCCATCTGAAAAACATGTGGAAACATCTCATAGCTGGTGGTACCAGCGTATCTCTTGGTAATCTCATCAGGATGAAGCTCGATACCGTATTCACGAAGCAATTCAGATTCAACCCGAGAATGAATAATCTGCGTATCAGAGATTACGCCATCCATATCGAAGATAACAGCCCTGATATTATTTTTCATATTTAGGGATGCCCATTTTTCTTTTCGAGAGTGCTTAGTTTGGCTTTCAAAAATTCCTCTTCTAGATTAACCCCCAGTTCTTCAGCAATAATCAAAATTGACCATAAACAATCAGCTAATTCATGGGCCAGTTTTTGATCTTGATCCTCATAGCGCCTTAGGTTGTTCCGAGCCATTATCAACTTACCCAGATCTCCAACATCACCAACAAACCCCTGATAGTAATCTTCAACCTTCCAAGCCTTTATCCCCAACTCTTCGTTCTGAAGAGCGTATTTATTTTTTATTTCTATGGCGCGTCGAGCTATATCTTTAAACTCCATGACACTTCTTATATTTTTTTCCACTACCACACGGGCAAGGGTCATTGCGACCAACATTTTCCTTTTCTTTTTCTATTGGAAGCGGGTTTTTGGTTTGAGTTTTTTGAGACGTAGAGGATGATGTTATTGGAGTAGAGTTTATTAAACGGAAGACGTTTTCAAAGATCCATCCATTAAAGTTTATCCAAAACTCATCATAAAGCCGCCGACTTTCACGACGGTATTCAACTAACGGATCTTTTTGACCATAAGCACGTAGACCAACCGACTCACTTAGGGCTTCAATGTTTTCCAGGTGATTTAACCAGAGAAGGTCCAAGATGCCGAGTAAACGATTACGTGTTTGTGGATCTTCCGCTGCCTTCTGACTTTCTTTTTCTAGTTTGTCATCAAAAAAACCGAGGTCACCGACCTCTGGCCAAGTGTCGCTAGCTTTAAGTATTCCAGAACGACGATAAAGTTCTTCTAATTCTTTCCAGAAATTAACTTTATCGGGGCTGTTTTCATAGGCTTGAAGTATCTTCTCCTGATGATTTCTGGCTGCCTCTAAAACTAAGTTAGCGATCTCTTCTTGGTCGGTCGTTCCTAAAACCTCCTGTCGACGCTTGTAGACAGCCAGGCGCTGCTTGTTTAGAACGTCATCGTACTCAAGTAGATGTTTGCGCATATCAAAGTGTGCTCCCTCTACTTTAGCTTGAGCCTCTTGGACTACTCTTGAAACTAGAGACATATCGATAGGTAGATCGTCAGGAATATTAAAACGATCCATCAAGTTTCGAACTCGGTCTCCTCCAAAAATTCTCATCAAATCATCCTCTAGCGACAAAAAGAATTGAGAAGCACCCGGATCGCCCTGACGTCCAGCTCGACCTCGGAGCTGATTGTCGATGCGACGAGCTTCGTGTCGATCGGTGCCCAGAACAAACAATCCGCCTTGATTACGAACTTTCTCAGCTTGTTCGGGGTGAGGCGGATTACCACCAAGGATGATATCGACTCCACGTCCGGCAACGTTGGTAGCTACAGTAACGGCCTTAAGTCGACCGGCCTGAGCGATAATAGCGCCTTCTCGTTCGTTGTTCTTAGCATTCAACACTTCGTGTTGAATGCCAGCACCTGCGAGATACTGTGAGATGAGTTCATTCTGTTCAATCGAGGTAGTGCCCAATAGGACTGGCTGTCCCTTTTGATTTAACTCTTTTACTTTGGCGATAATGGCTTTCCACTTAGCTTGTTTGTCCTTATAGATAACATCGGGAAGATCTTTTCTAGCTAAAGGGCGGTGAGTAGGAATAGAAACAACATCTAGACCATAAACACGATGAAATTCTTCAGCCGAAGTCTGAGCCGTTCCAGTCATGCCAGCAATTTTTTGATAGAGACGCGCGTAGTTTTGAATAGAGATCTTGGCATAAGTTCTTGATTCTTGCTGAACATTTACACTCTCCTTGGCCTCAATAGCTTGATGAAGTCCTCCGCTATAGCGTCTTCCACGAAGCATTCTGCCGGTGAACTCATCGATGATGACAATCTCCCCATCTTTGACAACATACTCTTTATCTTTATGAAAGAGCGCTTTGGCCTTTAAACTTTCTTCTAAGTAATGAACTAGGCGAAGATTCTCTGGAGCATAAATATTAGGCACGCCGATCGCTTTTTCAACGCGCTCGATGCCCTCATCAGTAATAGCAACGGAGCGTAATTTTTCATCGACGACATAATCACGATCCTTTTCAAGGGTTGAGGCGATGCGCGCAAATGTTTTATAGAATGTGCTAGATTCGGTGTCAGCAGCCGAAATAATAAGTGGTGTTCGAGCTTCATCAATCAAGATTGAATCGACTTCATCAATAATCGCCGAGAAGTGTTCTCTTTGGACTTGAGTTTCCTTGCTCTGAGCAAGATTATCTCTAAGATAGTCAAAACCAAATTCACTATTGGTGCCGTAGGTGATATCAACTTCATAGGCCTCGCGACGCGTAATCGGTCGAAGGTACTCGTCCTGGATAAGAAAGTTACCGGTCGTATCACGTTCCTCATCGATTGTTTTTTCTTCTTGTTTTTCCATCTTCCATGATGGGTCATAACGGAACGCTCCTTGCGGAACAATGCAGGCGACAGATAGTCCTAAAGTGTGATAGATCTGACCCATCCAAACGGTGTCACGACGAGCCAAATAGTCATTAACGGTCATAACGTGAACTCCTCGTCCATGGAGAGCATTAAGGTAGACGGGGGCAACTGCCGCTAAGGTCTTGCCTTCTCCGGTCGACATCTCAGCTACCGCTCCACGGTAGATTACTAGCCCGCCTAAAAGCTGCACATCATAGGGGCGCTGATGGAGAGTTCTCCAGGCAGCCTCCCTAGCAAGCGCAAAGGCCCGGGGAATCACTAACTCCTCATCCTCTTTATTCTGCAGTCTCTCTTTGAGTAAAGATGTCTCACTCAAGAAATCATCGCTGGATAGTGCCTTAACTTCTTCTTCTAGTCGATTAATTTCATCAACAAAGCTCCGCAACTCGTTTACAGAGCGGTCTTTAAAAAATCTTCCTAGAAATTCAAACATTCAGCTATTTTACTCCTCCTTTCCAGAATGTCGAGCGGCAAGATGCTTGGTCTTTTCTTTTTCTAACTCGCGGCGCAACTTATCTTCAGCACGATCGATCGCGGTACGAATATCTTCGTTTTCGTCCTCTGCTCGAAATAGCTTACCGGCTAAATCTAAATTAACCTCCGCTCTAAAAACATCTCCCTTGTGATGATGGCGCGTGGTGCGCCCAACCTCGACTCGCGCCTGCACAGAACCTCTTTCATCAAACTTTTGAACTAATTTTTTTATACTGCCAATCTTTTCTTCTATATATGTCCTGAGGCTTGGAGTCAGATCTAGGTCGTTGGCGACAATATTGATATTCATCGTTTTTATTATTAGTGTTTTTAGAGGACTTTTATTTCATTCTACCTCTTCTCTTAATCCCCCACAATCGACACTTAAAAACATAAAAACCCCTGCGAACAGGGGTTTTTATGTGCATAGCCATTTATCGACGCTTCTTGGAAGACTTCTTTGTTTTCTTGGTAGCCTTCTTTGTGGTCTTTTTGGCTGCCTTTCTTTTTTTTGCTGCCATGAGGTTGCTGAGAATGAATTTCGTAAATTACTCTACTTTTCCATTCTCCAATTTGTATCGCTCGACCTTTTTGTAATTGCTAAAATACAACTACAAACTTATTTAACTCACGAGTTTATTATATCAAAGTAGATTTTCTCTTTTTAAAAATTTCTGTGGATAAGTTTATTTTTCTAGAATAATAACCTCCAGCTCTAGTTGAATGCCGAATTTCTGATAAACTTTTGTTTTCATTATTCGGAGTAATTCCCTAACTTCTCTCGCCTTCGCTTTTTTGAAATTAATAATAAAGTTTGGATGCTTTTCCGAAATTTTTGCACCACCAATAGTTTTTCCTCGTAACTGACACTCCGACAATAAGATAGCAGTGGGAATGACCGGGAATGGATCCTTCTTGATGCGCGGTTTAAATTGAGACTTAAATTTTGATGGTATTTTTTTCCAAGGTACGTTTTTAAACATACTGCCAATATTGGGGTAGTCCATGGGGTGACGATTGAGACGATAAGCTATTCTTTCTTCGATTTTCTCTCTGATTTCCAATGGTTTTCCAGGATGAAGTTTGAAGGTTGCTGAAAGAATTAGGTGTTGATTATCCTGTCTTTTAAAGATACTCTGCCTATAACCAAAACGGCACTGTTCCTTGGTAAATGTTTTAACTAAACCTGTCTTAATATTAAGACTGGTGACACTCTGAATGCTATCCTTAATTTCTCCGCCAAAACATCCAGCATTTCCACGAATCGCTCCGCCGATTGTTCCTGGTAAACCCCCAGCCCACTCTAGCCCGGAAAGTTTTTTTCGAATAGTAAATTTTAGAAGATCACTGACAAGCACTCCTGAACCAACGATAACTTTTGATTTACCAACTTTTAGTTCAAGGAGGTGGGGGTGAATAATCAGTCCATCAAACCCTTCGTCTCTGGGTAGAATATTTGTGCCACTGCCCCATACCAAAATATTAATTTTACTTTTTCTGGCCCATTGAACTGCTCGCTGTGCTTCTTTTAAATTTTTTGGCTCACTTAAATATTTAGCAAATCCACCGATCTGGTAGTTGCCGATCGAAGCAATAGAAACATTTTTTTTCAAAGGAAATAATTGATCGTCCTGCGATAAAATTTTTGTTTTCATGAAAAAAGCCGCTTAGGGGGTTGTAGGGGTGACCTCCAATTTGCGAATTGTTAAATGAGTGCGCACACTACAACCCCCTAAATGGCCTTTGTCTTTATATTGTAATATACCTGTTCTTTAAATAACAAAACCCGCCTTTCGGCGGGTTGTCGCAAATTAGAGTCTTGGATTTACGTAATAATTAAATCCAAATCACGCTCATTCCCCTGAAAGATAGCACATTTAACCTTGGTGGTCAATGGCCTTAGCGGTTAGGTCGATCATCTTTTTAAACTCACTGGCTTTAAGACTGGCGCCACCAACCAGCGCTCCATCGATTTCTTTTTGTTTCATGAAGGCTGAGATGTTCTTAGCGCTAACTGATCCACCATAAATTACTTTAACTTTCGCTCCGAAAAATTTATCGGACACGATCTGTCCAATGTAATTAATCATTTTAACGGCGTCAGCCGGCATCTCCTTCCGTCCACTACCGCTAGTACTGATGGCCCATACCGGTTCATAGGCAATTACCAAGTTACGAGAGGCATTACGAATCTTTTCTGTTCCACTTAGATCTTTTAATAGCTGATTTTTTACAGCATAGGTTGAGGCCAGGAAACCTTTCTTTCTAATATTAAGATCCTCCCCAACGCACAATACCACTTTTAATTCGTCAGCTAGAGCACACCTTACTTTTTGATTGATGATGTCATCTGTTTCTTTGAGTTCGTGCCTTCGTTCTGAGTGACCAATGATGACATACTTCACTCCAACTGATTTTAGAATTGAAGGAGAGTATTCTCCGGTATGTGCTCCCTTATCTTTCCAGTGAACATTTTGTGCACCAAGCGTAACGCGTCGCAAGATTTTCAGAATAGATAAATAGGGGGCGGGGGGGCAGACAACCAACTCAACAGAGCTTGGTGTTGGTTTGATTGTGATAGCGCTCAGGAGTTTATTGGCTTCCTTGAGGGTTTGGGGATTCATCTTCCAATTAGCAATAAGGAGCTTTTTCATTGTCTTTCTATGCTTATTTTTACTAAACAAGAATTATAAAACCTCTTCGAAACGCTTGGTCAGAGTTCCATTCTCCTGCTCTTCACGCAGTCGGCTTAGTAACTCTAATTGCTTACCTGGATCATCCGGAAAAGATTCTCCAATCATCTCTAACATTTTTGTAATATCTTCCTCGGCAGTTGTCATGTCTTCGGTGATGGTATACTCCCCAATAAACTGACCGAATAAGTTATGAAGACTGGCAGCGGTTAACTTGGCCTTTTTTGTTTTTTCATTCTCTACCGCCACTGTTTCTTTCTGTGTTTCTACTGTTTTTTTGTCAGGTTTCGATTCTGTGCCAACGTTTTCTTTTTGGAGTTCCGCCAGTTCTGCTAGGCTTATATCTTCGGCGGCAAATCTTGCCCCCTCTTGGCCTGGTTCGAGGTTAGATAAAAAAGCTCTTCCCTTCTCGACATCAATACTATTAATGTAAAGTTTTCCTCCTTTCTTAGCCTTCACTAGCTGGCCGACTTCAAAAGCAATTTGCTCGTTACCATCTTCACTCTCTATAGTTTCTAACTCTTCGTCACTCTTCACGTTCTCTACACGCATTTTTTCATCACCCCCATTCGGTATTTGTTCGATTGACATGGCTCTATTGTAGCATAAGAAGTTATTTGCAATCTTTAAAATACTATCTATAATCCCCCTCAGCCCTAGAGATCCTGCCTGGCCTTGGTCATGGGGGTTCGAATCCCTCATCAGGGGAGAGCTAGTCAGAATGGAGTTGTTTTCCTGAAATGGAAAACGTGAAGGTGTGAGCCGACTCCTGCTCCTTAGTCGTAGGATAGGTGGGAGACGCTGAAGCGGGGTTCCAGGACTTCGTGGAGTCAACCTTGAAATACCACCACGGGGATTATGACTAGCTCTCCCTAGGGTCTCTACCCTCAGCTCCCGCGATCACATCAACGGAGCTTTTTCATTGGTGACCTCACGGGGGAGCGAACAAAATTTCGCTTCACGAAATTTTCTAAAACCCCTCGGTTTTAGTATTTCCGCCACGATGAAACTACCGTTTCCCCGACCCCCTTCCCGTTCGATTCCCCTCGCCTAATTACAAGATAATAAAAACTCCCATGATTGGGAGTTTTTATTACTAGTGACCTCACGGGGAATCGAACCCCGATTTGCGCCGTGAGAGGGCGCCGTCCTAGCCGTTAGACGATGAGGCCAATAACTTCACTATTGTACTGATAATTCTGTATTTTAAAAGGCTTGAATCTCCTCGACGATCTTTTCAAGCTGCATAGCGTGCGATCCTTTTATTAGGATTAGATCTCCTTTCTTAATGACTTCTTGGACAGTAGCTCGTGCTTCATCGGCCGTGTCAAAACTCCAGATATTTTTTTTATTGAAACCGGCCTGACGAGCTCCTTCAGCAATAAACTTGGCTCGTGGACCAATGGTTATAAGAAGAGTAGCAACATCTTCGACCATTACTCCGATTTCTTCATGGGCTGCCATAGCGTACTCCCCAATCTCTAACATATCTCCCAAAACAGCCACCTTCCTTTTAGCAGGAATTTCTTTGAGGGTTTCTAGACCGGCACGCATAGAGCTGGGGCTTGCATTATAAGCATCATCGAGAATAAAAGTCTCCTTTATTCCAGGAAGAAGTTGGAGGCGATGCTTTGGAGGTTCATACCCCCTCATTAGAGCTTCGGAGATTTTCACTAGATTCATACCTAAAGATATTCCGACCGCCGCTGCCGCTCCAGCGGCATAACAATGGGTGCGACCGAACATGTTATCTAGTCTCACTGGAACAAAACTGCCACCGTATTCAATTTTGAACGTAATGCCGGTTGCTCGCCCATTTTCAATACGAATATCGTAGGCACTTAAACGAACATCGGCTTCTTTATTGAAGCCATAGGTAATAACATGTCCACGAGTTCTCTCTCTGAGACTCATAACTAACTCGCTGTCAAAATTCAAAACAGCATATCCTCCAACTGGTAGTTGTTCGATAATTCTCCCTTTTTCTCTTAGAAGTGCCTGGGTATTTTCAAAAAACTCAACATGAGGAGGAACCGGACTAACCTCAGTCATAACGCTAATCATTGGCCGTGCAATTGAAAGCAGATACTTCATATCTCCCGGCTTATCGATCCCATACTCCAAGACTAGAATCTCTGGATAGGGTCCGCGGCGAATTATTCTCCATAAAGATCCAAAAAGTATCTTGATCCAGAATAATTTACCTTTAATCTCCTCTTCGGAGCTGAGAACGGAAAGTGGTAAGCCAAGTTCATTGTTGAAATTACTGGGAGAGGGACGCACCCGACGCTCACTACTAAGAACTGCTGTGATCGCCATCTTGGTTGAGGTCTTACCAACACTACCAGTAACACCAACTATGCCGGGACGATAACGCCAGATAGTGCACCGAGTGAGAAACTTAGTGGTTGTTTGTAGAAGTTGGATTATTCTATTCTTCATAACGATTTAATACGGTTTGTGGTCGGTCGGGAGGAATTTCTAAATAATGAATGAGAAACTGAGCCATATCTCGAAAAGCTGGAACAACAGTGAGGCCAGCTAGTGGTGCACCCTTGGCTTTTTCCAATCTCACTAAAATTATGAACTCTGGATCACTAGTCGGACCATAGCCGATGTAGGTGTTAAAAACATCGTCAGTATAGCCTCCATGATTGAAATCCGGAATAAAAGCGGTGCCGGTCTTTCCTGCCAAAGAGTATCCTTGAATGGCAGGAATTCTAGCAATATCGACGGCATTGATCATCATATCGGTCACTTCAGCCGCTGTTGACTCTTTGATGACGCGACGAATGGCTTCTGGTTTGAGATCAGCATTAATATAAGGACGCATCAATATTCCTCCGTTAGCAATAGAAGAAACGGCACTCAGCAGTTCGATTGGTGTAACCGCTACTCCCTGACCAAAAGAAGCGGTGGCAAAAGCTACATCCGGCTCCTTTTCTGGATTGAGACGACTCAGATTACCTTTGAGCTCCCCTGGAAGATCGATACCGGTCAACTCATCAAGTCCAAACTTTTTCATATAATCAGTGAAAACCTTATGTCCGGTTTGCTGCTCAGCAAAGATGGCTCCGGTATTTACCGATTTTTCAATAACCTTAGTCATATCGATTCTTCCATAAGCGCCGTGTTCTAAATAATCCCAGTTTTTAATAACGCGCCCATTGAGTTTTACCTGACCAGAATCAACGTAGGTTGTCTTTGACGTAATCTTGCCAGCATCAATACCAGCGGCCATAGTGAGCACCTTAAAGATGGACCCTGGTTCGTATATTTTTTGAGTGGCTGGATTTAGAAAATCTTCTAAAGGGCTTTCACCATAGACGTTTGGATTGAAATCAGGCGCAGCTGCTAAAGCCAGAAGGGCTCCCGTCTTGGGATTCATAACCATCAAAAGACCTCCAACTGCTTCATGTTTTGCTTTTAGTTCTCGGATAATACGCTCTGCTTCTTTTTGAATGTTTGGCTCAATCGTTAGAACGAGATCGTCTCCCCCTTCGGGCAGAACTATCTTGGTTTCATCGTCTTTTACTACAATTTCTCCCTTCAGAGTATCATCGTAAAATTTTTCGATTCCATAACGACCACTCTCGCTTACTCCATCTTCTTCTGGCCCGACAAAACCTAAAAGGTGTGAGGCTAAAGATTGAAAAGGATAGTGTCTAGCTGGTTGTTCACCAACATAAATTCCCTTAACCTTCATTTCACCCAAGGCCAAAACCGTATCGGCCGATACCTTCTTTTTCAAGAGGACAAAGGTGGTATTTTCACGACTAAGTTTCTCCTCTAACTCATCAAGGGGTAGATCGAGTATCGGTGCTAGTTGATGGACTGCCTCAGAAACATCATCAATATCCTTAGGAACGGCATAGACAAAATTATGATTGGTGATAGTAGCAACTGTCAGCTGATGACCATTTTTTGAGGTCATCAGAATATTGCCTCGTTTTCCGATCTGCCAATTACTTCCGCTGGCTTGTAGTTGAGCTCGATTGCGATAGTCTCCACCTTCAATTAGCTGAATATTATAGAGATTAAAAAGCAACGCACCAAAGGCACCGACAAAAAAAGTAATTAATAATGAGTAGCGAACAACCATTGATCTGGGACTTCGAAGTAGGATGGATTATTGTCCAAGACCAGGCCTTGAGCAGCAGCTAATTGATGCAAAGAATCGTCGGTTGCTAATTCGAAGATTTGACTTTGAAGCGTAGCACTTTCAATCATGACCTCTTTGAAAGATTTTTTAGCGCTTGTGATGTCGTGCTCAATGGTCACCAACCTACTGTAGACCGAAATAAGGTACAGTGAGACACCGCCGATAACGGTGATAAGTATTATTATAGCTGTTTTGAACCAAAATGGATGTTGATAAGATTGATACTTGGTCATGATTTTTATAAAAACTCGATGGTGCGAAGCTTAGCGGAACGACTACGTGGGTTTTGGGCAATTTCTTTGGCGCTAGCGACTATTGGTTTTTTGTGGAGAAGCTTTACTTGCTTCTCCTCTACTAATCTCCGAAAGGCGTCCTTAACGATCTTGTCCTCCAGAGAGTGAAAACTGATCACCACCACTCTGCCGGATGGCGACATCACTCTTGGAAGGTTTTCGAGAACTGTTTGGAGGTTGTCCAGTTCTTGATTGATGTAAATTCTTAGAGCTTGGAAGGTGCGAGTGGCAGGATGAATTCTCCCTCGTTCATAACTTTGAGGAAGAGCTTCTTTAACTACCACTGCTAACTGTCCACTAGTTTTGATGGGTTTTTTCCTCTCTTCGGTCTTAATGGCTTTAGCAATACGACGAGAGAGACGCTCTCCTCCAAACTCAAAAATGATATCGGCCAGCTTATCTTCTTTGAGTTCTCTCAAGACTTTCCAAGCTGGCGCCCGAGAGTCGTCGTAGGTCATAAGAAGCGGTTCATCTTTCAAGAAACTGAATCCTCTTCCAGAGTTTTCAAGTTGTTCTGAAGAGAAGCCAAGATCTAAAAGCAACCCATCGATTCTTCCAATTTTTTCTTTTTCAAGGATAGATGATAAATCTGCGTAGTTCCCGTGAATGAAGCTTGTTTTTACCCCTGTAACCTTGATCGTTGATTGGAGTTCTTTAACCATTCCTTTATCCCAATCAACTCCGATAAAAACTCCATGTGGCTTCAAACGTTTAACTATTTCCCCAGCGTGTCCCCCGCCGTCAACCGTGCCATCAACAATAATCTTTCCTGGGGCAAGGTTGAGCTCTTCAATAACCTCGTTTAGTAATACCGGGAGGTGCATTTTAAATGCCAAGCTCGCCTAACTTTTCAGCGATCTCCTCCGATGAATTTTCTGTTTTTTCTTTATACCTTTCCCAAATTTCTTGATTCCAGATTTCGACTCGATTATAGAGTCCAGCGAGCACTACCTCCTTCTTTAATTCGGCATACTTCCTGAGATAGTCTGGAATTAAAATTCGTCCCTGAGAATCAACCTCAACATCCATTGCTCCAGCTAACATCAATCGAGCAAAGGCCCGAGAGTTGGCCTGGGCAAGCGGAAGGGCAACTAGCTTTTCCGCCAGGGCCTGCCACTCCTTCGAATCAAAAAGAAAGAGGCAGTTATCAATTCCCCGGGTAATAATGGCTCCTCCGGATATTTTTTCACGAAATTTGGCCGGTATGGCTACTCGACCTTTGATATCCAGATTATGTCTGAATTCTCCTAGAAGCATGTTTTTATGGGATTTTTGATTATTTTTATCCCCAAAAGTGGTGTCTTTTCCCCATAGTTATCCACATCTCCCCACTTTCCTCCAATTTTACACTACTTTATACTTCTAGGTACATAGCTATTGGCTGTGCATAACCAAAAAAGACCCCGGAGGGAAGCGGGGTCTTTTTTGATTGATGTTTGCTTATTTATTTTTCAATGTTTTAACTAGTAAGATTGCGCCACCAGCGCTTAGCCCGAGATCCAAGAGTGTTATCGTAAAGGCCCCCTCTAACATCCTCCTCTAGGCGAGCCTGTTCGTTTTCAGCATCCTCTCTGGCTGTATCAAAAATTGGCTGAGGTGTTTCTTGTGGTCTACTTAATGATGGTTCGTTTATAGAAGTGCCTCTATTGGCAGCTAGTCTTTCCTGAGTTTTTGCAATAAGTAAGGATGCTGCTTTTTCTCGAAGCACTGTTGGAACAGCCCCAAGATTAGCTTGTTCTAGTCCAACCTCTACCCTTCTCATAGCTTCATACGGGCTATAAGTTGCACCGTTTGATCCGGGAATTGGGCCATAGTTTTCCAGGGCTTGTCGTAATTCATCCAAGTTACTGGCTTCACTTACGCCTGGAATCCTTAAGCTGAGGAGCTCGCTGGAGGTGTATACTTTCGCAGACTCCATTCTATCAAGAGTCGTCCCTGTTTCCTTGGGAGTTGGTTCGACTTCGGTACTATCTAAATCTTCACCTGGTTCTTGTTCTCCATGAAATGTTGGAGGGGTCTCGATCGACATGGTTGGTTATCTAGATTCTACCATAACTAGTGCGCGCACCTGGACTCGAACCAGGGACCTTTGCAATGTGAATGCAACGCTCTAACCAGCTGAGCTATGCGCGCTTCTTTTGGGCAATCATAAAAGAAAAAAGCGCCTTTTACAATTAGCGCTTTTTTCTCATTTATTTCTGAATAATTCTACTGAAGCTCAACTGTAGCACCAGCCGCTTCCAATTTAGCTTTAAGGTCAGCGGCTTCTTCTTTCTTTAAGCCTTCCTTAACCATCTTTGGAGCAGCATCAGTTAGATCCTTAGCCTCCTTGAGACCTAAGCCAGTGGCTTCGCGAATGGCTTTGATAACATTGATCTTCTGATCACCAGCCGATTTCAATAAAACGTTAAAGCTGGTCTTTTCTTCTTCTGCCGCCGCACCTCCAGCTGCCGTAACCTGTGGCACGCCAGCGGTAATGCCAAAGCGTTCCTCCATAAGTTTTACAACTTCGGCTAGTTCTTTAGCGGACATAGATTCAATCTGTGTAATTAATGCTTCGTGTTTGTTATCAGTCATGTTTTTTGAATTAAAATTACTTTGATGAAGTTACGACGACCTTTTACCCTGCCCCCTCTTCTTTCTCGGTGGAACCGGTAGACTCTGCGGTTGGGGATTCAGTGACAGTCGGGGTTTCGGGAGTCGGGGCTTCTGTTTTTACTTCAGATGCCGGAGCATCTTCTATTTTCGCTTCAGAAGATTTTACATCGCCACCTCCTTGCTTAGATTTTTCCTGAAGGATGTACATAAAAGATTTGAGCGAGGCAACCATCAAGCCCATGATTTGAGCAAGGAGAACTTCTCGAGGAGGAAGTTGTCCTAGGGCGCGAATATCTTCGGCGGTTAGAGCTAGCTTTCCCTCAATATCATATCCTCCTACCATTTCCTCTCCTTTCTTGCTTCCGGTTCCTTTCAAGAACTTGAAAACAATAGCGCTGACTTCCTCAGGAGACATTGAGGAAAAAACTGTCCCCACCGAACCAGCATTCTCTTTAGTATCAAAATCAATTCCCTTCTCCTTTAAAACTAGTGCTAAGAGACGCTTCTTAGTAACAAAAAACTTGGATCCATTTTGAGTAAGAGTGCGTCGAAGTTGGCGCAAGTTTTCAGCGCTCATCCCGGAGAAGTTGGCGTAGACCAAAGACTTACTCTTAGAAAGTAGTTCCTGTCCTTCTTTAATCTCAGCCTGTTTTTGTACTTTAGTTTTCATTATTTAAAAAAAAGAAAACGACCTCCTAAGGTCGCAAGAATAGCTAGAAACTAGCTTTTCCTCGGCAGGCTTTATGTGGTTTTATCCCACAACCTGCTGTCTTAGGCAGTGGGGATACTGTAGCGCAAAGCTAGATATCCGTCAAGATTTTGAATATTTTACTCTTTCTCTACTTCTGCCTGAAGAGGAGAGACGTCATATCTTACAGCTTTCACCTCCCAATGAAACTCTTGTGATTGATTACCGTCCTCAGTAGTTTTTACAGTAAACTTTCCATTAACTACCTTGCCATCAACAAAGAGCGGGCTCCACCCTCCCTGTGGAGTAAGAAGGACGGTTCTTCCTTCAGCTCTCGTTAGCGCTTCAAAGTAGTTTGGTAGATTGACTATGGCTTGACCATTCACTAGCCTTGCTGTACCGCGATAGAAGACAGCATACTCTGGTCCTTCAATCGCGCTGTGTACGAGATATTGATTACTATTTATGGGGTTAGGGATGCGAAAGTTTTTAACAGTAGCATTAATTACACCGCCATCTCCGCTAAGAGTGATGGTTGGAATCCCGCTATTATTGGAACTCAGTATTGAAATATCACCATCCTGACTTCCTCCGCCGATAGTAAGATCGGCTGGATCGGAAGCAAATTGAAACTTAGGACTACTACCTGGACCCTCGATAATAAATGTATTTCCAAAGTTGGATAATCTAAAACGCACATTTTCTCCATTAAGATCTAGGGTGGCTCCGGGATTGGTCGTTCCAATACCTACCCGGCCATTTCCTGTGATTCTTAATAAATCAACAAAGCCTGCTTCTTCTCCTCGTGTTGTATTTCTCCTAAAATGAAATCCTCCTGCTCCAGTTGTCTCTGGTCCGGCGTTTAAAACAAAGGCTCCATTAATAGCCGAGGATATAAGATGGCCAGAAGAAAATCTGACCGTGCCATTAACATCTAGAGTTTTACCTGGACTATTGGTGCCTATACCGACATTTCCATTGAGACGATAAGTGCTAGTTCCGATTTCTTCCCAAGCATTAATGGCTGCTGTTGCTTGAAAGGTGTCGTCGGCAAATCTAATCCCACTACGGGGAGCAGAGGCTGGTAGGGCCATATCGTTTTCAAATATAATTTTTCCTTTTACTAATAAACTAGCTCCCTGGTCTGTTACTGCGCTCGTATTAGTGGTTCTTATAGTAACAATACTTCCATCATCGTAGATCATTGAGTTGCCAAGAGAGCGTGCCCCAGTCCATTTGGGTATGTAGTTTGTTGTACCACTAGCACTCCCGGTTATCATGGTTGAAGTGTTTACTACCTGAGACCAGCTAGTTTTACAATCGTAATCACTTGGGTTATTTGAAGGAGAGCCGGATCCACCAACACGAAGACAGACTGCTGATCCATACAAACTATTTCCCCGTATTGCTCCTGCTACTGCTAATTTAAAGTTGCTTGCATAGACAGGATCTATACCAATACCTACATTTCCTAGGGCAGGAGATGATGCTCCAGTTCCTCCAGAACGACCAGGTAGAATCATTAGCCTTCCTTGATCGATAGCTGAACCTCCACGCACATCAATAATTGCCGTTGTATCATTTACTACATCTCCGGTGTTACCCAATCCAGTATCATCGTAATAATAACCACCAGCTCCACCGACACTCATAAATAGTGCTCCTCCGCCAGCGTTTTGTACCACTAACCCTCCATTAAATGGAGACCGAGTTCCTATAGAAAGTGCGTAGTTACCCGTTCCTGGTGAAGATGGTGAGCTCCCATAGTACTGGCTTGTTAGATCTCCAAGAAAAGCACCACTTTTACTTTGCAATACTCCGGAAATATTGATATTTCTGGCACTTATTTCTCCCCCTTCTAACATATCACTGGCATTCAAGCGATTAAAGGATGTAGCTGCTGCACGGTATACACAACTAGGGTCTTTTGCTGCTGGACCCGGCGGTGGACAGCTGGCGCCAAGATTAGAAGTTATCTCAACAAATAGATCATACCTTCTTGCATCAGTAACACTCCCTGCTGAGTAGGAAGCACTAAAACAATCTTTGGTAAGAATATCGGAATCACAATTTATACTGCCAGTATCCATCCGAAAATTTCTCCAGCTTGCAGGCCAAGCGCTTAACTGAGAGTTTGCATCTACATTAGGATTCAGGGTGGTTGTGGTAACTTTCAGATCCAAACCCTTAACGTAAGTTGATAGATTTGTGATTCTAGTGTTGACGTTGATATTTCCTTGAATATCAAGGTTTACTAAACCTCCTTGTCCGATAATGACTCCACCAACCTGTGAGCCTGTTTTGATAAATAGATTTCCATCCTTGCCGCTTGTACCAAAACGACCGCCCTGCAAATAAAGATCACCATCCCCCGATATCATAGTTCTATCTCCGGTCGTGTTTAAGTTGTAAGCACTAATCGTGTTGTATGTCATCCTGATCCCAGCAGCTCCGGGAGCAAGGATCATCGTGTTTCCTGTTATCGATAAAGTTCCGGTTGGATAAGAAGTGTAGCCATTATCATGACCTATAGTTACCCTTCCTGCACCAGTGGTTACTAATGAGGTAAACCTACTGACTGTTAGATTGGTACTACCAAGACCATCGGCAACAATTGATCCAGCCTTGGTTTGGGTCCATGGTCCTTCGTTGATTGGCGGGTTTACATTACAGTTTGGCCAACTAGCAGAGCTTGGTCCGCAAACTGGGTCAAAATAAGAATTGGTTTGAGCAAGAACTACCTGTATTCCTAAGCCGATAAAAACGGCAATAGAACATACCAAAAAATTCTTTAGAATATTCCTTCCCATGAGTTCTTTTAATTATACGAGAATTGGTTTAAAAAAATTTACTAGTTATCCACATTGGAAACCGCTTTAATTTTGCTGTGATTCTAACGCTTCTAAGTTTTTCTTAATATCATCCAACTCTTGCTTCTTTTCGCTATTCACTTCACTCCAACTGCTTTGAGAAAATTCTCCATTACTCCCTCTTTCTAGAGATTCTACATCAATCTCTTCGTTTAGCTTTTTCCATTTTTCTTCAGTAGAAGATGCCTCTATTCCACCATCAAGCTTCTTGAGGTTTTCCAGATTTTGCTTATTGAAATCCCTTAATTCTTCCTTGCTAAGATTCTGAATTCTTTGACGCTCCTCCTCTCTTTGAATCTCTTCGTTATCTTTTTGAATCTGACTAATCTTAAAAACAACAAAACCTATCAATAAACCAAGGAAGAGGGCAAATAGTACTATCGCAGAGATCTTTTGACGTCGAGACATGTTTGCATTGATTATAGCAAACACTTCTCGACCGCTCTTGTGGACGTTTTTATTTTTTCTTTTTAGATTTTTCTTTGACGCCAACCGACTGATAGTTGATTTCAGTTTGTGATGCACTTTTTCCCTTCCCCTGGAAAAATGTTTTGGCATATATTGATGTGGCTCTCCCGGCGGGAGCTGAGGGAATCGAACCCCCGACCGCGGTTTTGGAGACCGCTGTTATACCACTTAACTAAGCTCCCATTTGTTAAACTACGGCTTAACTAATTACTTAGGATTCTACGCTAATCCATGAAAAAGAAAAAGGGCTTTTGCCCTTTTTCTTTATTTGCCGGTAATCTTACCTTCTTTGTGAACGGTTTGCTTACGACACCAAGGACAAAACTTTTTTAGTTCGATTTTGCGCTCGGCAGTTTTTTTATTGCGGCTAGTATAATAGTTGCGACGCTTACAGTCGGAACACTTTAAACCGATTAAGTTGTCTGATCGCTTTACTTTGGCCATATAAAATAGTGGAGCCAATCATAGCGTAAATAGCTTGTCTTGGCAAATTTTTACACATTTGAGCCGATGGCCGGACTTGAACCGGCGACCTACTCCTTACCATGGAGTTGCTCTACCAACTGAGCTACATCGGCGATAGGTCATATAGTAAGCAGAAGTTGGCACTCTGGCAATATTAATCGGGAGCCACCTCCCGGATTTGAACCGGGGACCTACTGTTTACAAAACAGTTGCTCTACCGCTGAGCTAAGGTGGCGAAGGTGTGAATTATCCTAGCAAAAACTGGGCTTTTCGGGAATAGTTGTCTCCGATTTTGAGGAGCTTCCGAGATGGCGTAAAATTGGTACGAAAGCCGCTTCCCTATGTCACAGAAATTTACACATCTCCATGTCCACTCTCACTACTCACTACTTGATGGATTACCTAAGATCGACGATCTAGTAGCCAGAACCAAGGAACTAGGAATGGACGCGGTAGCGATCACCGACCATGGCTACCTCTATGGAGCGATTGAGTTCTATCAAAAAGCCAAGAAGGCTGGGATAAAACCAATCATGGGAGTAGAGACCTATGTTGCTCCTCGTGACCGCTTTAATAAAGAGGCTGGAGCCGGAGAGAAGTATTATCACTTAGTTTTACTAGCAGAGACTCAAGAGGGCTGGAAGAATCTAATCCAATTAGTCACCCGTGCCTCCTTGGAGGGTTTTTATTACAAGCCCAGAGTAGATAAAGAAATTTTAAGAGAGCATGGCAAAGGATTGATCGCCCTCTCGGCTTGTCTGGGAGGAGAAATTAACCAATCATTACTGCGTTTTGGAGTAAAGGATTCGATTGCTTTAGCCAGAGAGTACGAAGAAATATTCGGGAAGGGTAACTTCTTTCTAGAGATTGGTGACCACCCACATATTCCTGAAGCAGCTACTCTGAGGGGGTTGGTAATTGAATTATCTAAAGAAACTGGAATCCCATTAGCGGCTACTCAAGATCTACACTATCTGCGCAAAGAAGAGACAGAATACCATGATGTTCTGATTGCCGTTCAGACAGGGAATCGATTATCGGACGATGATCGACTAACTCTGAAGGCGGATGATTTTTCGATGACTTCGCCGGAGGAGATGGAGGAAAAGTTTAAGGATGTGCCAGAGGCTTTAGATAATACAGTGAAGATTGCTGAACGGTGTAATGTAGAGATCGAGCTAGGGAAGACTCATCTCCCCCACTTTGAAAAACCGAATGGTTTGAGTGCTAATGAATATTTACGACAGTTAGTAGAAGAACGAGTTCTACTACGCTATCCAGGAGAGGCGTTTACGGAACAGGTGAAGGAACGTATTGCCTATGAGATGTCGGTTATTGAAAAGACTGGTTTTGCCGACTACTTCCTCATCGTGCAGGACTTGGTGAATTGGGCTAAAGATCATGGGATATCGGTTGGACCAGGGAGAGGTTCGGCGGCGGGAAGCATTGTCTCCTACATTCTTCGCATTACCGATATCGATCCTCTTAAATATGATCTCCTGTTTGAGCGCTTTTTGAACCCCGATCGTATCCAGATGCCGGATATCGATATCGATTTTGCTGATATCAGACGGGATGAGGTGATAGCCTACGCTCGCGAGAAGTATGGCAAGGATCATGTGGCCCAGATTATTACCTTTGGAACAATGGCGGCCCGAGCAGCTATTCGTGATTCTGGTCGGGCAATGGGTCTTCCTTATGCTTTCTGTGATCAACTAGCTAAACTTGTGCCTTTTAATGTTCGTCTCCAGAAAGCCATCGAACAGGTTGATGAGTTGCGTGATCTTTATAACACCAACCCGGAAGCAAAAAAATTGCTTGATACTGCTATTCACCTGGAAGGAGTAGCTCGCCACGCCTCGGTTCATGCCTGCGGAACAGTAATCTCTAAGGAACCCTTAGTGGAACACGTTCCCCTTCAATTGGCTCCTCAAGATAAAGAAAGTATTGTGACGCAGTTTGAGATGCACGCCATCGAAGATCTTGGACTTCTAAAGATTGATTTCTTAGGATTGCGCAACCTATCGACCATTCAGGAAACACTGCGCCTGGTAAGAGAGATTCATGGAGTCGAGATTGATATGTCTTCGATTCCACTTCATGACGAGAAGACCTTTGTTCTGTTGCGGGAAGGAGATACGACTGGTGTTTTTCAGTTTGAGTCGAGCGGAATGCGTCGCTACATGAAAGAGATGCGGCCAACAGAACTGGAGGATCTAATTGCTTTGGTGTCGCTCTATCGTCCTGGACCAATGGAACTAATCCCCTCTTTTATCAATCGTAAACACGGCAAGGAACGGGTCACCTATCTCCATCCTCAATTAGAACCTATTCTCCAAAACACCTACGGCATCGGGGTATATCAGGAACAGATGATGAGGATTGCACGAGATATGGCTGGTTTTACGCTGGCTGAAGCTGATACGTTGCGCAAAGCCATCGGCAAGAAGATTAAGTCGCTGCTTGATGAACAAAAAGAAAAGATTATTAAGGGAATGACGAAGAACGGAATCGATTTGAAAACAGCTAAAGCGATTTGGGAACTTTTTCCACCCTTTGCCCGATATGGTTTCAATAAAAGTCATGCGGCCTGCTACGCCCTAATTGGATACCAAACAGCCTATCTTAAAGCTCACTACCGACAGGAGTTTATGGCCAGCTTACTGAATGCTGAGTTGAACGATATCGAACGCACGGCGTTTCTGATTCAGGAAGCAAAGCGAAGCGAGATAGATATTCTGCCGCCAGATATTAATCGCAGCGGAGTATATTTTACTCCAGAGACTTTCGAAGGAAAGGCGGCAATCCGCTTTGGTTTACTTGGCGTGAAAAATGTTGGAGCGGCAATCGTCAATGAGATTATCGCTGAACGTGGGAGAGGTGGACCATTTAAGGATTTGAATGATTTTTTGGGAAGAATTCAACACAAAGATCTCAACAAGAAGTCGATGGAAAGTTTAGTGAAGTGCGGAGCCTTTGATTCTATGAGGTTAGAAAGAGGGCAACTCTTGGGGAACATGGAGGATATCATTAAGCAGTCCCTTGTCGCCAAACGTAATGGAAATGGTGGCGCATCACTATTTGCAGATTTGAAACCACAGATCAATTTAAAATTAAAAGAAGTTCCTCCAGCTAGTGAGAAAGAGAAGTTGAATTGGGAAAAAGAACTTTTGGGATTTTTCTTGTCTGATCATCCCCTCAATCGATTTAGTTCGAAAATTAAAGAATGGGAGAGCAAGACGATTGATGAGGTCACTCAACCAAGTGCTGAAGGATCGACGATTAAAATCATTGCCCTGGTATCAAGTGTTAAAAAAATAACGACCCGCGCAGGACAACCGATGATCTTTGCTCAGATCGAGGATTTTTCAGCCAAACCATTGGAGGTAGTGGTTTTTAGTGATACCTATACCAAAACCTCTAAGGTCTGGGAGCAAAATCAAATTGTCTATTTAAAAGGTAAGATGGCTTGGCGAAACGGTGAACCGAAGGTGATGTGTGAGAACGCAGTGATTTTAACATAGGGCTATTTATAAAAAACTTTATTTTGAGTGCGGAAATCAATATAGGAAAGATTAGAGAAGATCTCCCGCCTCTTCAGAGAACTTAGGACATCGGCGGCGTAGCGAGAAGGAAAGTTGAGCGAAAATTGAAGGGTTGGACCATTTCTTAGCTCGACAAAAGCTTCTTCGCTGGTTGGAAGGATTTCGAGGCGACGGTAAGAAGCCTTGGTCTGGCGCAACATATCTTCGATGATGAGGATGTGTTTAAACTGTTCATCCTTGGTCATTTTTCCCCCTAGCTGCTTAGTGCTGGTGCTTTGATCATTAACATTAAAGATAAGATAGCCGTCTGGCCTGAGGGCGTGTTCGAAGCCTACTCCCTCCTTATCAAACCAAAGACAGTCTGCTCCACCAGCAGGATTGGTGCACCAAATTCCTAGAAAATTTCTCTCTTCTACCTCGACGATCAGCTGTCTTTCTTTATAGTTTGGTCTGAAAGTAATCGATCTAATATGAGGGAGTTCTTTAAGATCATCGCCTTCCCAGCGATTGGGCCACACCCAAAAATGAGAATAACCAAGAAGCGCTGGGATGGGCTTTCTTGCAGGGATCCGGTACTCTAAAAGAATCCTAATGTCCTCCTCGTCTAAATGATTGGTGCCGACTACTTTTAGATTTCCAAAACGCATCAACTCAGAGGAAACAATAATCCAATAAGACCCAATAAATAATAGTGCAACAAGAATAAGCAACCCGATCACGCGTAGACGATGGTAGCGACGCCATGTTTTTCGCTGAACATCCTCAACTCGTAGCGGCTTAGTATTCTTTTCTGGTTTAATATCTACTTTCATTTGGTACCTAGAGACCTCGTCGAAGACGCCGGAGGCTTTCGATACCATAATTTAACCAGTAGCTGGGCTTTAGCGCCATATCCTGAGCATGAAGGTAGCTTTCAGCATGTCCTCCAAAACCCATTTTAAAGCGTGTTAATCCGGCCCAGGGATGTTTAGAGTCATCTGGCGCAGCGATACCCCAAAAGTTATACATATCACAACCGCGACGCTTAGCCTCCCGAATAACATTCCACTGTAAAAGATGGGAGGCTGTTAGTTGAGGATTTTTTTGAGAGGAGGCTCCGTGGTGATAGAAGGCGGATCCTTGATTAAAGATAATGATGGCAACAGAAACTACCTGTCCGTCGTGGGTAGCAGTAAAAAGTAGGGCCTTTTTTGCGGCACTCATTATTCTGAACTCCGCCTCTAAGTAGCGGCGATTAAACGGAGTAAAGTTTTGGCGTTCCACTGTCTCCTCATAAACTGGAAAGAAGTCAATTAAACGACTGGGATCATCAGTCCACTCTACTTTCACTCCGTCTTTTTCTGCCTTACGAATAGAGTAACGAGTATTTTTCCGCATCTCGGCGAGAAGTGTTTCTTCATTCTTTTTTAAATCGAGTACCCAGGCTAGTTCGGGATGCATATGAATTGGTGCTGACCGATATCCTAGCTCATGAAAAAGAGAATGATAATGAGGTGTATCTTCCATCAAGGAACTGATTCGAAAAAAAGAACACCGTTCTTCCCGTGCTAACAACTTAAAGTAATCAGAAAAAATCCCAATAGTTTCTTTGCTGTTCTCATTTAAAATTGGCCCATGTGGTATAAAAAGGAAGGATCCACGACGGGCTACAATTTTTATTACCAGCGCTAAACTGGCTAGTTGGTTGTTATCAAAAACTCCGAAGCGCCAGATTTTAAAACCAAGCTCTTTCTGAACCTCTCCCCACTCCCAGTCATGAAGGAAGGTGTGGGGCTTTCTAGTCTGTATAAAGTTTTCCCATTGTTTGCGATCAGTAACTGGTCGAACGATCATTGATGAGTCTTTAGTAATGACAGTATACGTTCTACATCCTGACGTTCAATGTGGATATCTAAAGGAAGATTTAAAACCTCCCGAGCAGCCGCTTCAGCATTGGGGCAGCTTCCCTCTTTATACATAAAATAGTCATAATCTACTCCAGGAGGAGCGATGACGTTCGTATACCAATCACCAAGATAGATTGACTGCTTTGATCCTTCCTTGAGGATGATTTCACGATTTTTTGAACGGAATATAAGACGCAAAGGAACTTCTCCTTCTTTCAGAACTATTGATTGAAGAATTTCTTTTTCAGCAAAGCCCTTTTGATATAACTCAAAGATCGCCAGACGATGATCATTGAAACGGTCAACTTTCTTTAGTTGTTCAAGAGCTAAAACTGCCAAAGCTCCGGCAAAACGATGAAAAACAAAGGAGGGTGCTTTACCTAGTTTTTCTTCGGGGAGAACGGAGCGCGAAAGAAGATTGAGGCGGCGAATTCCAATCCATAAGAACCTACCAATAAGGTAGTCATAGGTAATTTTGACGCACCAAACCAAGGGAGCGTAGAGCAACTGTTGGAATATCCAGGAAGCTTTGGGTTGTTCGTAGTTATGTTGAACACTTCGTAGGTTAGAAGCAATGGTATCGTCATTTGTCACAGCTACTCCTCCAAAGACAGAGGAAACGGCTTTGTCTCGTCCAAAGCTAAAGATAGCAGCGTGACCAATCGAACCAATCGGTTGCCCCTTATGATGGCCGCCAATTCCATGAGCACAATCTTCGATAATCCAGAGGTTATGTTTCTTAGCGATTTTCAAAATCTCTTCCCAGTTCGGAGTTCGACCCAAAGTATATTGAACGATTAGCCCCCTCGTTCGAGGATTGATTTTGGCTTTGAGGTCTTCCGGGGAGATGGTTAATGTTTCTGGATCGCAATCGATGAAGAGGGGTTTCATTTGAGCCCAGGAGATAGCATCGGGCACTGCCACACAGGTAAAAGCTTGGAGCGCTACTTCGTCGCCCTCTTTAATGGGAAGGGCTTTCAGAGCAGCAACCAAAGCGGTACGACCACTCTCAAAAGCTATTCCGTGATTTACTTTTATTTTTTGAGCAACTGCTTTTTCTAAATCGCGCACTGGTTTTTCATCCTTCCATTCCCAGGGAGTAAAGATAAGCTTCAATGAGCGTATGGCATCATCTTTTTCTAGGTTGGGAGCAAGAGCGGTAAAGATAGTTCTCATAGAGTAATTTGAGATCGGCAATCGGTCTGCACTTCAAGACCAGTTAATCCTTCGCGAGCGAAGATAACTGGGTGTTGGAGAATCGGCAAGTAATTAGTGCGACCATCAAGAGGGATGGGAATATCACAACCAATAGAAAGCCGTAGACGATCGCTACCAAGGCATCCTAACCGACCCTCTTTTTTCGTTCTTTTTTCCTGCTGAAGCTTCTCAACGGACGGATCGGCCGGAATCCAGATGCCATCAGGAAGCATCACTTCTACCCAGGCGTGCATGGAGTTATGGGGATAGCCCAACCAAAAACCGGAGACAATTCGCGCTGGAATTCCTAAAGCAAGACAGATTGATACAAAAAGTGTATCAAAACCGCCGCAATCAACTTTTTTTAGACGGAGTGACTCCTCGGATGAATAAAGACCCCTAATTGGATTACCGTAGTGTAATTTTTCAATTACGTAGTGATTAATCTTTTTTAAGATACTTTCTAGATTTTTATCATTACCAACCAATTCTGCAGCAATTCTTTTTATCTCTTCGTTGACGATCAAGAAACGATTGGCTTCAAGGTGAGGTGATGGATTGTGATGATAGTCGTCAAGAGAAAAATGACTAAGAATCTTTTCTTCAGGAGTAACCTTGAGATGGAAGTTGATTTTGATAACCTGTTGTTTTCCAGGAGGTAGTTGGAGGCGAAAGAGAGCGTAGTGATTATGAAACTTTTCGTCTCGATACTCTTCGTGTGGTGGCTGATTAAAGACAAATGGAGCAGTGACTTTCTGAACATCACTATCGTATGGCAGAGGGTGGATAATATTTAAGTTTTTTTCATGAGAAGAGTTGTTGGAGAAAATGGTTTCAAACTCAACTTGGTAGGTCTGTTCCTTCCTCCAAAAACCACCAAGGCCTACCCGCTTCCTCTTTCCGAACAACCTCCCAATAAAACTGAATAAACCCATAGCCTAAGAGATTTTCTCCTTTCCTACGTAAGGAATTAAAACTTCTGGGACACGAATGCTCCCATCGGCTTCTTGGTAGTTCTCTAAGATGGCGATGAAGATGCGAGGACTAGGAAGGGCGGTGTTGTTTAGCATATAGACAAATTTTCTTTCCCCGTTTTGATCGGTGTATTTTACGTTCAGGCGACGAGACTGCCAGTCGAGGAAGTTGCTGGCAGAGCCGGTCTCAGCCCAGCGCTTCATGCCTGGGAGCCAAGCTTCGGTATCAAACTGGCGGTATTTACCTAAACCAAGATCGCCGGTACAAATCGCTAGACGACGATACGGAAGACCAAGCTCCTCATGCATCTCACCGGAGATAGCGAGCATCTCTTCCTGAATCTTATTGGTCAATTCAATATTGGCTGGGGCAAGTACTACTTGCTCAACCTTCATAAACTCGTGGACTCGATATAGCCCCTTAACATCTTTTCCATAACTACCAATCTCGCTCCGATAACACTGGCTGTAACCGGATAGCTTTAATGGTTCTTCTAGTTTTTCTAAAACCTCTCCCGAGTAATAGGCCAAAAGTGACGGTTCAGCGGTGCCAACTAAAAACTTTTTTTCCTTACTCTTTTCTCCGCTCGCTTCTTTGTCGGCTGTGGCCACCTGATAGATCTCATCGATCTCAGGGTCGTACTCTAGCCCCTTAAAATAACCACTACCAAAAAGGGGCTGCTCTTTGATGAGGGTCGGAGGAATCATGGGTGGGTATCCTTTATCAACCATCTTTTTTAGGGCATACATCATGAGCCCCATAACAAGAAGTACACCTTCGTTTTTAACGTAATAGCCACGAAAGCCAGCTACTTTGGTTCCCCGCTCAAAATCAAGAATATCCAGTTTTTTAGCAAGCTCGATATGATCCTTGGGTTCAAAATCAAACTGCTTGAGTTCCCCCCAACGATGAACTTCTTGATTATCTTCCTCGCTTCTTCCAAAAGGGGTATCGGGTGAGATAATGTTGGGCATCCCAACCATCAAGACTTCGAACTGCGCCTCGATTGCCTTAAGTTTTTCTTCTTCTTTTTTAAACTTTTCTTTAAGGGCCTTCCCCTCCTCTGGGTTTTGAACTTTTTTTTGTTCGGCGCGGATGTTCTCAGTTGACTGGATTAACTCGCGGCGAGTTTGATCTACCTTGAGTAGCTCGTCGACCAAAGACTGATCCACTCCTTTCTTTTGAGCGGCCTCTTTGACTGCCTCGACGTTCTCGCGAATAAACTTAATGTCTAACATGTAGGCTCTATCATAGCGCACCCCAGGACAATCGTTAAGGGCTCGTGGATTGCGAAAAAGCCCCAATTTCCGCTATACTTCTAAAGATTCAGATGCCTAAGAATAAGAAAACAACCGATAACTCCCTGGACAATATTCGACACTCTTTAGCCCATATTTTGGCAGCGGCCGTTTTAAAAAAATACCCTAAAACCAAACTAGGGATCGGGCCAGTGATTGAGAATGGTTTTTATTATGATTTTCAGTTTAAAGAGCCGATCTCGGCTGAGGTTTTGCCAGAGTTAGAAAAAGAAATGCGCCGCTTCATAAATGAACATCTCCCCTTCTCGGGTAAGCCAATCACTCCGGTAGTCGCCAAGAAGCTTTTTTCTGGACAGACTTTCAAGTTGGACCTAATCAAAGATTTTACAAAGGAAAAATTAAAGATGACCGCCTACAAGACGGGGGATATTTTTGTCGATCTATGTCGAGGAGGGCACGTCAAAAATACTAAAGAGATTAATCCGGAAGCTTTCAAGCTGACACACCTCGCCGGCGCCTACTGGAAGGGCGATGAGAAAAAAGCCCAACTCACCCGCATCTACGGTTTGGCTTTTAAAACTAAAAAAGAATTAGAGGAACATTTAGCCATGCTCGAGGAGGCTAAAAAACGAGACCATCGCTTATGGGGAGAGAAGCTGAAACTCTTTACGATTGATGAGATGGTCGGCAAGGGCTTGCCGTTGTGGTTACCAAACGGAACGATCATGCGCGATGAGGTGGAAAAATTCGCTAAAGAGATGGAGGAAAAATATGAATACAAAAGAGTAGTCACGCCGCACATTGCTAAGAAAGAGTTATTCCTCACCTCGGGACACCTCCCTTACTACGAAAGTGATATGTACCCAGCCATGAAGATGGATGATGGCACCTACTACCTGCGAGCGATGAACTGTCCGCACCATCATATTATCTACCGTTCCGAACCGCGAAGTTATCGAGATTTACCATTGCGTTTGGCTGAGTATGGAACCGTCTATCGTAACGAGCTTTCTGGAACCTTGGCAGGGTTATTGCGGGTACGAATGCTCTCAATGAACGATGCTCATATCTACTGTCGTAAAGATCAGATCGAGGAAGAGATGGGGCGTGTTTTAAAGATGACGATGGAGTACTTCAAGATTTTTAACCTGAATGACTACTGGTTCCGTCTCTCCAAGTGGGATCCAAAAAATAAAGCTAAGTACATCAATGAACCAACTAACTGGAAGTTTGCGGAGGGTGTTTTAAGAAATGTTTTGAAAAAATCGGGAGCAAAATTTACCGAAGCGTCTGATGAGGCGGCTTTTTATGGACCAAAGATTGATGTGCAATTTAAATCGGTCATTGGCCGAGAGGAGACAATGTCGACTATTCAACTCGATTTCGCAGCCAAGAAAAGATTTGGATTAACCTATCGTGACGAAAAAGGAAAAAATAATAATGAAGTGTTCACTATTCACCGAGCACCACTCAGCACTCACGAAAGATTTATGGCTTTTTTGATTGAACACTACGCCGGAGCTTTTCCAACCTGGCTTGCGCCAGTACAGGTACAGATCTTGCCGATTAGTGAGAAGTTTTCTCTCTACGGCACCGAGGTTTGGAATGCTTTAAAAGCAGCTGGTATCAGGGCCGAACTAACCGAGATGAATGAATCATTAGGCAAGAGGATTCGCGAAGGAGAGCTCCAAAAAATTCCCTATCTTCTCATCGTTGGCGAGAAGGAACAGACTGAAAAGACGGTCAGTATTCGTTCACGAGAGAAGGGACAGGTAGGAACAAAGGAGTTGCGTAGCTTGATCGATGATCTCACAAAAGAAATACGAGACAGACACTAGACCTAGAGCAGTAGTAGTTTTGGGACCAACGGCTAGTGGTAAGTCGGATCTAGCAGTGCGTTTGGCTAGAAAATTCAACGGTGAAATAATCTCGGCCGATTCTCGCCAGGTTTATAAAGGATTCAATCTCACGAGCGGAAAGATTACAAAGAAAGAGATGCGGGGTATAAGACATCATCTCCTAGATGTTGCCTCCCCTTCTCAAACATTTAGTGTGACACGTTTCCAAGCGCTGGGACGAAAGGCACTGCACGATATTTTAAGACGTGGCAATCTGCCAATTATCTGTGGTGGAACAGGATTATATATTGATGCTTTGATCTACGACTATCAATTTCCAAAGGTTAAGCTTGATAAAAAACTACGCAAAGAATTAGAAAAGTTATCGACTGCTGATCTTTTTGAAAAATTAAGAAAACTTGACCAGAGACGATCTGAAAATATTGATAGAAATAATAGAGTACGCCTGATAAGAGCGATAGAGATCGCCCTACAATCTAGTGCGCCACTACCAGAGTTGAGTGAGGTCTTTAGAAAATCATCACCTTATCAAGTATTGAAGATTGGACTGAATCCACCACGAGAAATACTCTATAAAAAAATTCGAAAAAGACTTCTTGGTCGGTTAAAACGAGGGATGATTAAAGAAGTGCAGGGTCTTAGAAAAACACTTTCAGATAAACGACTTCTAGCATTCGGTTTAGAATACCGGTGGATTACCAGATTTTTACTTGGGGAAATTTCTAAAAAAGAGATGACTGACAGTCTAGAGAGAGATATTCAGCGCTATACCAAAAGACAACTGACTTGGTGGAGAAAGGATGAAAAAATCAATTGGATTCAAAACCAGAAAGAGGCAGTAAAATTAGTCTCTCGCTATATTGGCGATAAATAGTTCACATAGTTGAGCGGGATTACCTCTCCCCTTTAGCTTGCCCATAGCTTTACCAATCAAAAATTGGAGACTGGCATCCTTACCATTTTTAAAGTCAATAACGGCTGTTTCGTTTTCAGTAATTACCTCTTTAATAATTTTCAAAACTTCACCTTCATCGGAGACGGTTTTTAGTCCCTCGCGTTCAATAATCTCTTCCGGATCTTCTCCGCTCTCAGCCATAAGCCGCAGGACATCCTTAGCTTGGCGACTACCAATCACCCCGGATCGAATAAGAGAAACGAGATGGGCTAGATGCTCTGGGGTAATCTTTATCTCGTGAAATTCAATTTCTTTTTCATTCATCAAACCACGCAGATCGGATGTTAAGTAATTCAGAATAAGGCCCTGAGCTTCCGGGTCGATGGTTGAGGTGTCCTTGGTATCCATTGTTCCAAATTCACTGACAGCTTCCTCGAAAAAATCGGCTAAAGCTTTGTCTTGAATGAGAAGTTCTGCTTGAGTTTCGGGAAGTTGATATTCTTTTTGGAAGCGTTCGCGCTTCATAGCTGGCAACTCAGGAAGCTCTGCTTTTAATTTTTCTAAATTAAAAACTTTAGTTTCAAAAGGAGGGATATCCGGCTCAGGAAAATACCGATAGTCATGAGCACTTTCTTTGATGCGCTGACTAAAAGTCCGTTGCTTACCCTCGTCCCAACCACGAGTTTCTTGAATAACCTTCTCTCCTTTTTCAATGACTTCGCGTTGACGCTCGATTTCATATTCGATGGCATCATAAACAGCCCGAAAAGAGTTGATATTTTTAAGCTCAACCTTAGTGCCCATATTTAAACTAACATTAGCCTCGATGCGCATATTGCCTTTTTCCATGTCGGCATCTGAGACACCAAGGTAACGTAAAAGAAGTTGGAGCTCGCGAGCAAAATTTACCGCTTCATTGGCCGAACGCACACAAGGTTCGGTAACGAGCTCCATCAAGGGCATTCCACCGCGGTTAAAGTTAATAAGCGTTTCACCTTTAGCGTGCTGAGAACGACCAACGTCTTCTTCGAGGTGAATGCGTGTAATGTCTACCCCGACTAGTTTACCGCCCAAAACTAGTGGCTCATCATACTGAGAGATTTGATAGCCTTTTGGAAGATCAGGGTAAAAATAATTTTTGCGATCAAACTTGGCTCGTTCACCGATCTTTCCGCCGATGGCTAGGCCAACTTTAATGACATGCTCAATAGCTTGACGATTGGGTGTAGGAAGTGTGCCAGGATGACCCAAACAGATGGGGCAGGTATTTTCGTTAGCATGTTTTTCATCTGGATCGTTACGACAATCACAGAACATTTTGGTATTGGTCTTCAGTTCAGCATGAATTTCGAGACCAATAGTGGGTTGAAACTTTTCCATAATACGGAGTTGATTATATTCTAGACTAACGAAAACACAAAAAGAACCGACAAGTCGGTTCTTTTTGTGTGGCTAGTCTGTAACTTCGATCCCCATAGAGCGAGCTGTTCCGGCAACTACCTTCTCAGCGGCATCGAGATCGTTAGCGTTGAGGTCTGCCATCTTCTTTTCGGCAATCCCCCGGACTTGAGCTCGAGTCACCTTTCCTACTTTTCCTTTCAGAGGGTTAGCCGCTCCCTTAGGAACTCCCGCCGCCTTCCGAAGCAGGTCGGAGGCAGGAGAAGTCTTAAGGATGAAGCTAAAACTTCGATCCTCATAGATGGTTACTTCGGCTGGGACAATATCTCCCATCATCTCCTTGGTGGCATCGTTGAACTGCTTACAGAAATCCTGGATGTTTACACCGTGAGGACCAAGGGCGGTACCGATCGGAGGGGCTGGATTAGCTTTCCCGGCTTCAATTTGGATCTTTAAGATTGTTTTTACTGGTTTAGCCATAGTCTGGTGTTTATATCTTTTTTACCTGTAGAGAGTCAAGTTCGACGGCGGTTTCACGACCAAAGATCGGAACCATAATCTTGATACGACCACGAGCATCATCGATCTCTGAGATTTTGCCATCATAGTCTTTAAAGGGACCGTCGGTAATTTTTACTAAATCACCAATCGCTAGATCGACATTGAAACGCGGAGCTTCTTCACCCATTCTGGAGAGCAGTGAATCAACTTCTTCTCGGGAAAGAGGGGCGGGTTTGGTGCTATCAGCGCCGACAAAACCAGTAACCCTAGGAGTGTTTCGCACAACATACCAGGAGTCTTCCGTTAAAACCATGTCTACTAAGACGTATCCCGGATAGACCTTCTCTTCAACGGTGTGGCGACGACCACCACGAACTTTAATCTTTTTCTCCTTCGGAACAACCACGTTGAAAATTTTATCTTCCATCGAAAGAGATTCAACACGCTGTTTCAAATAACGAGCGACTGCTTCTTCGTACCCTGAATAGGTATGCACTGCATACCAATTTCGCTGCGAGTCTTCCTTGCCCTTTGGTTGGTCCGTCATAAGTTTTATTTTAAATTACAAAGTTACGCAAAAGATAGACGAAGAAGGTATCGGAAAGTCCCAGGAAAAGAGAGATGAAAAGCGAGAACACAACCACAATCGAGGTAAGATAGATTGCCTCCTGTCTGGTTGGCCAATTTACATGGCGATACTCTTCTTTTGATTCCTTGATAAATAGTTTAATCCGCTCAGCGATAGTCATAATTGAATCATATTCTAATCAAAAAACAGCACTCCCGTCAAGTTTAAATATCAAGGTTTTTGACGTGAAGAGCATGGGTTTGGATAAACTGGCGTCGCGGCCCAACCTCATCCCCCATCAAAATATCAAAGAGATGGTCGGCTTCTTCAGCTTCTTCAATCGAAACAAGCTTTAGGGATCGTACTGCTGGATCCATAGTTGTCTCCCAAAGTTGAGAGGGGTTCATCTCTCCCAAACCTTTATAACGCTGAATGCTTACCCCGGCGATTTTTTCAGAAGGGTTGTCTTCGGTAATCTTTCCCTCCTCTTCTTTTACTTCGGAGATTACTTCTTTTTTGTTGATTTTTTCTGCTTTAGCTTTACTAAATTCAGCAACCACCTTATCTCGCTCACCATCGGAGTAGGCGTATCGAATGTCCTTCCCTTTCTGGAGACGATAGAGTGGGGGCATGCCGATATAGAGATAACCGGCCTCGATAATCGGACGGAAGTATCGATAAAATAAGGTAAGGAGGAGGGTGCGGATGTGGGCGCCGTCGACATCAGCGTCGGTCATGATGATAATCTTGTGGTAACGGATGTTAGAAATATCAAATTCATCAGCGATGGCTGTGCCAATAGCAACAACCAGAGAACGAATCTCTTGATTAGAAAGAATCTTATCAAGACGAGACTTCTCAACATTCAAGATCTTTCCGCGAAGCGGGAGGATGGCTTGGGTATGACGATCTCTCCCCTGCTTGGCGCTACCACCAGCAGAATCTCCTTCAACGATAAAGAGTTCTGATTCTTCTGGTTTTCGACTAGAGCAGTCGGCTAATTTTCCAGGAAGCGCCAGGCCATCGAGAGCTCCTTTCCTTAAAACTGTTTCCTTGGCGGCTTTAGCGGCTTTTCTAGCTTTAGCAGCCAAAAGAACTTTTTCTGTGATACGACGAGCTTCACTGGGTCTTTTTTCTAAGAACTCCTTCAGAGCGTCGCTCACAACTGATTCGGTGGCACCTCTGGCTTCTGGACTTCCTAGGCGTGCTTTGGTTTGTCCTTCGAACTGAGGATCAACTAGTTTAATCGAGATGATTGTCACTAGGCCCTCGCGCACATCTTCGGCGGTGAGATTTTCGTCCTTTTCTTTAAGATATTTTTCATTACGACCATAGGTGTTTAGAGTTCTCGTTAGAGCGGTACGAAAACCGGTGAGATGCATTCCTCCGTCGGGGTTGTAGATATTGTTAGCAAAGCACAGTTCTTTGGTTTCAAGATCATCGACATAAGTAAAAGCAACCTCGACATCAATGTTGTCATGAGTGTGATGTACATAGAAGATTTCATCCTGAATACGTTTTTTACCACGAGTGACATTTTTTAAAAAGGCTTGTAGGCCACCTTCGAAATAGAAGCCTTGATAATAAGGTTTTTCAGGGTCGCGTTTATCAAGAAAGTTGACACGAATACCTTTGGTTAGATAGGCGCGTCGACGGAGATATTCCTGAATAAGTTTTATGTCATATTCAACTTTTTCAAAAATCTGATTATCAGCCAAGAAGGTAATACGGGTGCCAGAATGATCACTCTTACCAATCTTTTTAACTTTGGCTTTTGGTTTGCCGCGTAGGTACTCCTGCATATAGAGATCACCATCGCGAGAAACTTCGGCTCTGGTCCATTCAGAAAGAGCATTAACAACAGAAACACCTACTCCGTGTAAACCTCCTGAAACTTTATAGCCACCGCCACCAAACTTACCTCCAGCATGGAGAGTGGTTAAGACGGTCTCGAGGGCAGAGACTTTGGTTTGTGGATGTATATCAACCGGAATACCACGCCCATCGTCAGCAATGCTTATTACGTTGTCGGGCAACATCTCGACGGTGATAGTTGTAGCATAACCAGCCATTGCTTCGTCGACTGAGTTGTCGACGACCTCCCAGATGAGGTGATGTAAACCATCGGAACCAGTGGTTCCGATATACATTCCGGGGCGCTTCCGGACTGGGTCGAGTCCCTCGAGGACTTGGATATTTTCGGCGCTATAATGATGACCTTCTTTTTGGGTAGCTTTAGTGGCTTTAGGATCGTTTTTCTTAGGCATTGCGGTCTTATAAAGACAGCCTTTAAAGACTGTCCCCAGATGACTCTATTTTAACAGAAAACAGCCCTGCTATCAATCAATTTTAGGGGGTGGTATGATGGTAGAGATGGAGCCAATTTATATAGGAATTATCGTAGTTTTGGGGGCTTTTTTATTTTGGGTATTGTACTCGCGCCGCACCCCCCAGAAAACGAATGAAGATCAGGTGTTTTTAATGCTCCAAAGTCAGATGCAGGAGCTTTTAAGAACTGTGGATTCCAAGCTTTCCGAAACTCATAAGTTTAACCAAGATCACCTAAGTAAATCAGCTCAGTTGATTCAGAATATTTCATCTCAATCAAACAAGGTAATATCCGAGATAACAGAGAAGTTAACTAAGCTTGATGAAACTAATAAGCAGGTTATTTCTTTTTCCAGTCAGCTTCAAAATCTGCAGGATATTTTAAAAAATCCCAAGCAGCGAGGCATTTTAGGAGAGTACTATCTACAGACGATTTTAGATAATGTCTTGCCGCCAGGCAGTTATCAAATGCAGTATGAATTTCGTGACGGGTTGATTGTGGATGCGGTTATTTTCGTAAAAGACAAGATTATCCCGATTGATTCAAAGTTTAGTTTAGACAACTACAATCGTTTAATTGGAACACAAGAGACGGAGGAGAGGAAAAAGTTAGAAGACAGTTTACGGAGAGACTTAAAGGAAAGGATTGATGAAACTTCTAAATATATTAAACCATCGGAAGGAACATTGGAGTTTGCTTTTATGTTTATTCCTTCAGAGGCGTTGTTTTATGACTTACTCATTAATAAGGTTGGATCGGTCAATGCTCGAGATTTGATAGAGTATGCTCAGATCGATAAAAAGGTGGTGATAGTCTCCCCGACCTCTTTCTTCGCCTACCTACAAACAGTCTTACAAGGCTTAAAGGCTTTAAAGATTGAGGAGTCGGCCAAAGAAATTCGCTCACGAGTTGATGACTTGGGACGACACCTCAAATCATACGAGACATACATGATGAAATTAGGAAATCATTTAGGAACAACAGTTAGTATGTATAATCAAGCCTCTAAAGAGTTGGGCAAGATCGATCGTGATGTGCTGCGCATAACCGGTAGCTCCGCTGAGTTGGAGCCGGTAATGGTTGATAAACCTAATGATTTTTTGACAGAGTAGGTTTTAGTTAGCTATTCTCAAGCTAGTTTTTAAAACCAACAGGAGGGATGAGTAATGTCGGGTTGGTTGGATCTTCTACTTCCTTTCTTCGGTCTGTGGATGGTAATGACCTTCGGTCTATACTGTTCAATTCTGACCGAAGCAGACGCAAAGACGCCTCGACGCAGTCTCCGCGAACCAATCACTCTGCTACGCAACGGAGTTACTCTATGCTCCTGGCGTAATCCCCTAAAGAGCACCCGTTTTTTTCATCTGTGGCTTTTCTGGCGTTGTTTTCTGTGGCCACTTGAAATTCCAGTGATGATCTGGGGACGCTCTCGCCATTAGCAAGAACTCTTCTTAAAACTGAAACACCTTCCTTGAGGAGGTGTTTTGTTATTTTATTTCTTACGCTTTCTGAGGAAGGTTGGGATATCCCAAACATCTTCGTCTTTCTTTTTGATATCTGTTTTCTTGGGAGGCGAAACTGGATCTTCAATGCCCAACTCTCTGTCTGCTCTCTTTAAAGAGTCTCGATCGAAGGCTTTATCGATTGGCTTTTTTTCAACTGGAGCAATTTCATCGAAGATAGATGAGGCCTTGGATTCAAATTTCTTCTCCTCAAAGAGTGATCCGGAGGGACCAATAGCATTAAAGCCAGTAGCAATAACGGTGATTTTAATTTGATTGGGACGAAGTTTGCGATCGTAGTAAGCACCGAAGATAATTTTGGCTCCAGGATCTGCCACCTGAGAGATGAGCTTAGCAGCATCATTAATCTCCACCATCTTCATATCTCGGCCACCGGAAATACCAAAGAGAACTCCCTTGGCTCCTTCGGGACTAACTTCAAGAAGCGGTGAATGAAGGGCTTGCTGAACAGCTGCTGCGGCGCGATCTTGGCCACTCGCGATACCCACACCAACAATGGCTGTACCAGCGTCTTGAAGAATGGCCCGCACGTCGGCAAAATCAACATTAATCATCCCGGGAGAAAGGATTATTTCGACTAAGCCCTGGAGGGCGTTGCGTAGAACTTCGTCGATCGCCTCAAAGGCCTTAAGAATTGGCGTGTCTTTAGAAACAACGGTAAAGATACGATCGTTAGGAATAACGACCAAAGCATCAACCTTATCTTTTATTTTTAAAATTCCTTCTTGAGCAATGCGATCTCGCTGCCCGCCCTCGAAGGTAAAAGGTCTAGTAATGAAAGCGAGAGTTAACGCGCCCTGTTGTTTAGCAATCTCAGCAACGACTGGACCAGCGCCAGTACCAGTGCCACCACCAAAACCAGCAGCAATAAAAACAATATCTGCCCCGGTTAAGGCTTCGGCGATCTCGGAACGATTTTCTTCAGCTGCCTGACGACCAAGTTCGGGGTTCATTCCAGTACCTAAACCCTTAGTCAGGTTACGACCGATATAACATTTCTTTTTTACATCACAGTAGTCTAAATCTTGATGGTCGGTGTTGATAGCAATGAACTCAATGCCACGAACAAAGTTTTGGCTCATCCTCGCCACAGCATTTCCACCACCACCACCAACTCCCACTACTTTAATGCGGGCTAAAGGAATGGATGGGATAGACGGGACCCGAGGATTAGAAGATTTATTTTGCTTGCGCTTTTTGGCCATAGATCTTGCGTTACTCTTTTATACCACCTGGCTCTCAGTAAAGACAAGGGGCGGAAAAACCTTATTTTAAAAGACGTTTTAGGGCAGGAGGTTACGTAGCCACTCTTTGGGATTAAAGTTGAAAGTGCGGCGCCTTCCCCAACCTTCTTCATCTACTCCCCAGAGACCAAGACCAATGACGTTAATGTACTCTGGGTCTTCGCAGATGCGCTCTAGTTCGGGACTGGTTTCCTGCCAATCATGTCGGTCAGCAAGCAGTCCAATTTGGGTTGTAAGGCGCAATTCATTGGTGGCTAAATCGGCAATACCTGGTAGCTTAGCTCCCCCACCAACTAAAACCGCTCCTCCTGGAAGTTGTCCGCTTTTACCTAAGATGCGTAGTTCACTGTTTAGAAATTCAAAAGTCTCACTGAGACGAGCTTCAATAATCTCCGCCAAGAGACGTCGAGAGATGGTCCCCTTGGCATCAGAGATGAACTGTTTGAGCTCGATGGCTTCCCTGGCACCAACTTCGCGAGCTATCGCGTAGCCATACTGGAGTTTCAGTTTCTCGGCAACATCAACTGGTAGCTTGAGACCAACAGCGATGTCGTTTGTGACATTGCCGGAGCCAACAGGAAAAACGGCAGTCCCTAATAGTCTTCCCTCTTCATAGACAGCCATACTGGTCGTACCAAGCCCCAAATCGATGACAACTGTTCCTAGATTTTTTTGTGCCTTACTCAAGGCTGCACGAGCGGATATCAAAGGATCGAAGATGGTTTTTTTCACAACACCTCCGTTTAGATGAATAACCTTAAATAGGTTTTTAATATGGGGCTCAAAGGCATCAATAATGATTGTTGCCACCTCTAATCTTCCTCCTCCAAGCCCAATAGGGTCAGCAATATCACCAACACCATCGACCATAAACTCTTTAGTGATGGTATCGACGATTATGCGGTTTGAACCAAGGGTAATAGCTTGGCTAGCTCGGACAACTCGCTCGACATCGTCGGGATAGATCTCGCTCTCGGCTCTTGAAACAGCTACTATTCCTCGAGAGTGTTGGGCCCTAGCCTGGGCGGTTCCAATATTAACGTATAGGTTTTTAGTGGCGTATCGAGAGGTGTCTCGTAACTTAGCAAAGATGCGAGATAAAGCATGCATAATTTCAGTTGTGTCAGAAATTGCGCCCCGTCGTACTCCGCTAGAACTTTCTCTGAGAGCACGAATTAGAACCGGCTTCCCCTGCCGATTTTCTAGAACAACTGCCCGAACCGATCCGGTTCCTATATCAAGTCCAGTAACAACATGGCTCATTACGAGAGTAGAATCTTAGAGTTTTATGCTCGGCTTTTCTTCTTAATCTCGCTTAACAGCTTAGTAGCTAAGCGATTCATGGTTATCATATCACGGCTCCGACGGTGATGATAGCCAAGAAGATGCAAAAAACTGTGGACGAGAAGTGGTAAAATCTCCTCCAGCTTCCCCTTAGTAAGATCACGGTTTAGATAGATCTCGCCGAGAGGTTTTTTACTACCGTCAGGATGAGGAAAATCTTCGACACTCGAAAAAGAAAGAGTGTTGGCTGGTCCTGATTTATGAGGGAGATGACTTTTCTTAATTCTTGTCATCTCTACATCATTTAGAAAAAAAATATCCAGACTGGTCTGGTTTAACGAAAAATATTGAAGAAGTTTTTTAGCTGCCTGAATAACTTCTTTTTTAACTTTGGGTGTTGATGCGCCGCTAACCTGTACTTTATTGACCATCAGTGAGCTCTTTTACTATCACACTCACCACCTTGCCATCGACTCGCCCTTTGGTCTCTGCCATAACAGCTTTCATAAGTTCTGGGAAGGTTCCTATTCCCTCATTCTTAAGACGAGTAGCGATAACTTTCACTTCTTCTGGGTTGAGCTCTTTCGGTAGGTAGGAGGTAATTATTCCTAACTGTTTTGTTTCTTCTTCAACAAGATCGGTTCTCCCGCTAGATTCAAAAAGAGCAATAGACTCTCGTCGTTTTTTGGCTTCACTCTGTAAAACCTTAATGACATCCTCATCTTTAAATTCAATACTCCCGCCGTGTTTAGCCTCAATCTCGGCGTTATGAATCTCAGCTAACAAGAAGCGTAAAACATCAAGACGCTCCTGCTCCCTGCTTCTCATAGCGTCCTGGAGATCTGAGGTAAGACGCTCTTTTAGTGACATGTGATTTTAGTAAGCAACTCTCTTCTTTTCTTTGTCCAACTCAGCTCGCTTGGTGATGCGATGGAGTGCTGAAAGACGACGCTTGCGTCGATTTTCTGGACGGTCATGAAAACGACGCTTCTTAGCTTCCTTTAAGAGACCACTACGCTTTACCCGTTTAGTGAAACGAAAAAGTAACGCATTAGGTGACTCTCCTTCTTTTCTTTTTACTTCAAGCATTGGTAATTAAATTATTTAGATTGAACTTCTGATTCGAGCAGCAGTTTCACTAACCGTTTCCTCTGGCGGCCGATTGACGGCAGAATGAATTGATCCTCCCCCATCATCTAGAAAACGTGGAAGAAGATGAATGTGAAGATGCGGAACCACTTGACCACTGACTTTACCCTGATTTATTCCGATAGTCAAGCCAGCAGCAGACAAAGCTTTAATAATTTGAAGATCTAGTTTCTTAACTGTTTGAAAGAGTGGCTCCACTTTGTCCGCAGGAAGTTCGGTAAGGTCGGTTGCATGAACTTTAGGAATTACCATGGTGTGACCCAAGGTGCGCGGGTTAATGTCGAGGAAGGCCAAAGAATTTTCATCCTCGTAGATAATTTCGGCTGGTATTTCCTTGGCGATAATCTTACAGAAGGGGCAGTCACTCATTTTTCGCTTGAGTTGTAATAACCTCTCTCCAGCGACGGCGAAGCTCTTCTTCGAGTCGATCAACACGAATCGTCTCCTGAGTGCCGGTTCGAAGATCGCGAACAATGACACTCTCTTCAAAGATTTCTTTTTGTCCAATAATTAAAGCAAAGACGGCTTTTTCTTTGTCGGCTGCTTTTAATTGAGCTTTTAGTGATTCCTTCCCAAGAGCATCCCCCACCTGGAATGACGAACCTCGCAAGTCGTTGATTAGCTTAAAAGCCTTCTTTTTAGCTAGGGCACCAACATGAATAACAAATATTTTCTTAGGATTTTTGTCGGACAACTTCACAGACTGAATCTTCATTGCTTCAATTATCCTCTCCCAGCCAATCGCACCTCCTACGCCTGGAGTGGGACGAGCGCCAAGCATTTCCGCTAAATAGTCATAACGTCCGCCCGAGGCAACTGCACCCAGATCAGTTTCGGCAATGTAAAACTCAAAAACAGTTCGGCTATAGTAGTCGAGACCGCGAACAAGGCGATGATCAAGTTCATAGGCCACCCCAACTTCATCTAAATATTCGAAGACGGATTTGAAGTGACGACTACAGATTGTACAGATTTTATCAAGAATATTAGGAGCGTCATTTTTCAGAGCCTGACACTTTTCATTTTTACAATCAAGAAGACGCAGAGGATTGGACAATAATCTCTTTTGGCAATCAGCACAGAGCTCTTTCTCATGTTTCTTGTAGTAATTAATGAGAAGTTGGCGATAGGTTGGTCGACAGACGCGACAACCAATAGAGTTGATCTTAAGAACGATATTTTTTAACTTTAGATCCCTCAAGAAGCGATTGATAATGATGATCACCTCGGCATCATAGACGGCATCACTAACACCACCAATAATTTCAAAACCGGTTTGAGTGTGTTGACGAAAACGACCAGCCTGTGGTTTTTCGTAGCGATAGGTAAAAGATTCGTAGTAGAGGCGTTGTGGTTGACTCTGACTTCCTAATCCATGATCTAGATAGGCTCTCAGAGTTGGAGCAGTGCCTTCTGGACGAAGTACGAGCGTGTCACCACCTTTTGTTTTTAATGTGTACATCTCTTTACCGACAAGATCCGTCTCCTCGCCGATGCCGCGCACAAAAAGCTCGGCATCTTCAACGAGCGGGGTTTCGATTCGACCAAAGCTATAGGCTTCGGCGAGATCAGCACCAACACTTCTTACTCGATCTCTCCACAACTGATCGTAAGGGAGGTAGTCGTGCATCCCTTTTGGAGCATGGAGATACTGTTTGTCTTCTTTTCTACCATCCTTGGTTGATGCTTTCTTTGTAGGCTCAAGAGACTTCTTCTTATTTTTTTCTTTTGATGTAGTCATATTATAAAACTCCTTCGTATTGTGGTGCGGCAAAGGCTTCGATCGATCTCAGAGGCCAGAGACGCAATCTAACAACACCAACGATTTCGTTTCGACTCAATAAACCCCAGCTTCGCGAGTCAAAACTAAAGGAGCGATTATCCCCCAAGACAAAATACTCGTCTTCACTAAGAGTGGTATCGGTTGTACCGGCGGTTAAAAGATCACTCGGAAGATAATCTTCTTCTAAAACCACACCCTCAGGATATTCTTCGTTGAAAATAGTGATGGTGTTATCTTTAATGACAACTCTCTCTCCGGGAAGGGCCACTACTCGCTTAATGAAGAATTGGGTCTCGTTTTGAGGGTAATGGAAAACTGCTACTTCTCCACGTAAAGGGTCTCTGAAGCGGTAGGTTAATTCGTCTACTAGGAGATAATCACCATGAGCAAAGTTCGGAACCATGCTATTACCACTTACCAGGAAGGGCTGAACGAGGTAGGTTCTAATTAAAAAAACAGCGAGCAGAGCCACTACCGCTACTTCCACTACCTCAAAGATTGAAATGAGGAGACGTCGCATGCTTGGAGCATTAAGTCGTCTCATTTTATAATGGGTAGATATGATTGGCAAGATAAAGGGCTTTCGTCTGGTTGTCGGCTTAGGAAATCCCGGGAGTCGATATACTAAGACCTACCACAATGTTGGCTTTCTTTTTGTGAAAGAGTTGGGCAAGAAGGCAGAATGGATAGAGGAGGGAGCTCTTTTTTCTCATGCCTCTCTCGACTGGGAACATGAGAAGGTGCACCTTCTCCTTCCTCAAACGTTCATGAATCTTTCCGGGGAAGCGGTAATGACGGCTCTTCGGAAATATAAAATTAAACCAGAGGAGATACTGGTTGTTCACGATGACAGCGATCTAGCCTTGGGGTCACACAAGCTATCTATCGGACAAAGGAGTGCTGGTCATCGGGGAGTGCAATCGATTATCGATACTCTGAAGACAAAAGAATTCTACCGTTTACGCATTGGCATCCGCACCAAACCAGGAAAAGCCTCGGATTTCGTTCTGCGCAAAATTTCCCCTACTGATTTTGAAGTTCTTCAGAAACTATTTACAGAATTAAAAGAAACTGTAATCGAAAAGGAGTAGGTTTGGGCCTGAGGATCGCGATTAATAGAGGATGGAGGGAGATCAACTCCAGAAAAACTCTGATCGGCACTAAGGGCATTTTTGAAATCGATGATTCGCTCCTGATTAGAGGAGCTCCCTACGATTAAATAATCATTCTCTCCCCTGCCTGAGGAAAGTCGATTAAGAGTAATCTGATTTGCTGAAGCTAGATTGGTAATTTTACGAAGAGGAGTGGACCGATTTTTTGCTCCATCGAGAATCTGACGAATGGTTGCTACTTTTGAATTGAAATCTTTAGCTTTGGAGTCAAGACGATTTAATACTTCGATCTGTTGAGGAGATCCCAGGGTTCTTAAGACTTCGGCGGTTCGAGTTTCTTCGGTTTTAACAACATAAATAGCCGAATAGAGCGCCCCCATCATCAAAATTAACGACAATGGAACAAGTAATCCCCAAAAGTTTAGAAACTCAAGCAACCTTTCCCAGCGATACTCCTCCTGAGAGCTTCTTCCAAGCAGACTAATCTCTTCATCATAGCGGCGTGGTTTTTCTCCGCGCAGGGCACCTCCTAAAGCGGCATACCACTCTGTACCTAAAGAAGCTCCTGATTTTAAAACAAATAACTTGGCTTCAATATTGAAGTTTTTTGAGACAACTTCTTGGACCTTCTCGTTGAGGCTATGAGCTAAAACAAAGACGTTTTGTAAAGGATCTTTCCAGCGCTGACTGTAAAAATTCATTACCTGATGCATGCTTCTGACAACTGCTTCACCAAACTCATCCATTGTTAGTTGATGGCCCTCTCCGTAGAGATTTTTCCAAAGCTGAAGATATTCGAAGTAAAGTTGGCCTTGGCGCAACACAAGAAAATCAATCCCTTCATCATCCACAAGAAGAAGAAGCGAGGCTTCGCTGGTTGGGGCGTCACTGCCTAACTCACGTAATGCACGAGTTACCGCCATAGCTCTTGATTCCAAGATAATGGCGCGGAAATGGGCTTTTCTTAAAAGTTTTTCGATATTGTCAGCGATTGATCTTTTCAGGAAGGCCCCAAGAATCTCATAACTGTATTGGTCTTCTGAATAGGCAACGGCCTGCCAGCCAGAGTAAACATCGTCCAAGGAAGACGGAGAGACCATCTGAAGGTTTAACTGAATAGCCTTATCAAGCTCCTCAGCACGGACGTTGGGCAGCTTAAACGACTGCATATAGACCTCACTAGAGGAAAGAGAAACGATAACTGGAACCGCCCGGAAGGAAGGGTGTCCTTTGTGAATTTGTTTTTTTAAAATATGAAGCGCTTCCAGGAAGAGTCCTTCGTCTTTAATGATGCCGTTTACAACGACATTGACTGGCAGTCTTTGACTGAGGAGCTTCCACTCCCCTTTTTCTCGCCAGACATAGCGTAAACCAGAGTCTGATATTTCTAGCCCTCCGATACTTTTGGTTGCTCCCAGAAAACGAGGAAGGTTGGCTATTTTTTTAGAGGCTTGAGAGGGTGGATTAATAATCATTTAGCGGACTGTCTCCCAAGAGATGACATCGACTCGGCCAGTCGACGATGAAACACCGATAACTACTTGAACTGATCGTTTACTAGACCCAACGGTTGAGGAAGCGATAACAATTGTTTGATTAGTTAGACCATCTTTAACCACGCTGACCGTGGTCGTGGTGTTGGCATTCACAGCAAAGGAGTATTCTTCTTGGTACCCCGGATTACGAATAACCTTAATAACTGCATCCTCAGCTCCAGCCGTAGCAGCAGCTAAAGCTTTACTGGATGATTCGGCACTAAAAGTAGTGGCGGTAATGCGCAAGGCTAAGAAAGCCAGAGTGAGCGCAAAGAGAACAATTACTCCACCGATAAGAAAGACGGTAGCAAGTGCCGCTTGTCCTTTGGTATTGGATTGTCGTCGTGCATAATTTATCATTCTTCCCCGACTCTACTATCTGCTCCAGTTGATGATGACCTCATCAACGCGAGGACTGACCGTCTGCGCTGGATCAGAGTAGAGCCAGATCTTGTAACGGAAGTACCGTCTTGGTGGAAAAGCGGCAAAGCTAACTGGCTCGGGAACGCCAGGCGCAACGGCGGGAGAGGTGCTGGCCGTAGTACTCCAAGTATAATTCCATCCTCCGGGAGGATTGGTAGAGGTAGCGACAGCTAACTGAAAACGAACCTCGGTAGTACTAGTACCACTACTACCCTTCCACATAACAGAGTTAATTTGAGCGCCAGTTGTGACCTCGGTATCAAAGGTAACCGATTCAACCCAGGCAGAGGTTGAAGTAGAAGCCCAGTTGGTTGAAACTTTATACCCAGTGTAGGTAGAGGTTGTGTCTAATCCGTTAAAACTAATCCAACCGACTACATCACTCCAGGCCCACCCATAAAAGTCACCACCCGTATCAATCGTCACCTGATAGGTTGGAGAAGCTGGACAAACCCACTTTGATCCGTCCCAGCTAGAATTTTGAGTGGCGTTTCCACAAAAACTGACCCAACCGACAGTATCGCTCCACCCCCAACCGGATAAATTGCCGCCGCCATCATTGGAAACTTGATAGTTTCCTCCTGGGGCGCACCGATCTCCGATACTAGTTGTTGCACAGTCGAGAGAGATTTCACCAACTGATGAACTGGCATATCCAGCTACTTTAGAGGATGACACCTCAACGTTGGCTGTCGGTGATGGTAGAAAATCAATGTATTGTAAAATCTCACTCCAACCCCAGCGATCGGTTGTATCAATGTTTGGCGCGCCTGATGTAATCAAAACCCCTCCAAAAAGAAAGGCGAGGCTCGAAGTAATAATGATGGTGAGTATTCTTTTTTTCATTAATTAAAGATCGATCAAGATTGAGCCACTTGAACTGGAGTAGTTAATGTTAGAAGAAGTAGTGAAACCACTGAAAGTTGTGGAGACGATGGTCGAGGTTGAACCTTCGGTCCAGTTGGATTGAAGATAGGTTTGATTATTTGAGCGAGCAACATAGTAACTTAGTGTATTAGTAGAACTTCCCGGCCACCGATAGACTACGGTTATTTTTCGCATTGATGGATCGAGGTATGTACCAACTGTTGAGGTGGTGATATTGCCATCAACTTCAGCGGTACGATAGACCTCATCAATATAGAAATACCTAGTATATTGTACACCATTTACAGTAGAGGTTTGTACCCCTGATGCCACAGAAAAGGGGTTGGTTCGTGTATCAATGTAAAAAGCATTGGCTGAACTAGTGGCTCTAGAGTAGATGGCGTTCCAACTATTAGCAGCAGTTGTTCTCACATTCTCAAGAAGTTCTTGCCCTAAGCTACTTCCAACCTGAAGACGAGAGGTGTAGGAGTTGCTGCGCACCACCGGGGCAATCAGGGTAATGGCGGCGGCGACCAAGATGGCGCTAATGGTGGCTGCCACAAGCACCTCTACTAGTGATTGACCAGTATTCTGATGCAGGAAATTCTTCCCCTTATTTTCCCTCGGCATATATTAAATATTATATCACCCTAGGGACTAAAGACCTCTACTTCGGCGAGGTGGAGGTATTGTGGGTTGTGAGAAGCATCAAAAATAATACGCACATATCGACCAGTATAATTGACTGGGATGGTAGTTGGAGTTCCAGCATCATCGAGTTGATGATTAATCCAAACTCCAGGAGTGGTGATAGTTGGATTGGGAGTGTTAGAGACGATAACGTAGTAGTCTTCGATTCGGTCAAGACAACAGTCGGTACGATTCCAAAGATTAATCTGACTAATAAGATAGCTTTGCCCTAGGTCAACCTCCCACCATGATGGAGCAGGGTTTAAATTTGTATGAAAAATAGAATAATCTCCCCACAATCCGCTAGTATTTCCATCCACTCCTTTATCGGCTGTTCCTGGCAACCAATCAGAAGACTGAGTGGCTGTTTTCCCAAGAGCTACATTTTGAGTTGGACCACTGTAGGTGTTAATTAAGCCGCCAGGAGTAATCTCAACTGCCGAAGAAGTGAGAGGGTCGCTAACCAATCTGACACGAATCACAGTGGAGGTATTTGTACGGCCGGTTCCCCTTTCGAAAATTATATCGCGATCACTACCGATAAAGGTTGAGGTGTCGAAACGAAGAGTGGCGGGCATCGTAACGAACTCTCGAAAGTTAGCAGTAGTGGTAGCACCGGCAAACAGGATGTATCGCCCTCGACCGTCAGGCCCCATCTCAAACCGCACCCCCCATCTTACTCCCTCTGACTGGGCAATGGCGCGACTATTGGCCTCTCGTAATAGAGCAGCAATCTTGACCGTAGCACTCTCCATGTCTTTTACTCCCCTCCCTTTAGTGAATAAGAAAAGATAGGTAGCGGTAGTTAGAATAACCAAAAAAGCAATGGCAACCAGCATCTCAGAAAGCACAAAACCTTTGGAAAGGTGATTATGTTGTTTCATATTTTTTTAAACTCCGACTCCAGCTGATAGCTGGTAGACGGGAACGATAATTGACATAGCAACAACTCCAATGACGAGACCCATCATCAGCAGTAGCACCGGCTCGACAATTGAGACTAATGTTTTTAACGAAGATTCGACGTTGGCTCGATAAAAATCAGCAAGGGTAGCAAGCATCTCTTCGAGGTGGCCGGCTCGATCAGAAATAGCAACCAGATTGGTTACAACCCGAGGAAGCACTGGTTCTCTCCGGAAGGCATCACCAATGGTCAGTCCCTTAGCGAGACCCTCGTCGGCAATACGTAAAAGGCTTTTGGACATCTCCTCGTTACCAACCGTGTCAGCCGTAATTTTGAGAGCTTGAATAATAGGAACACCAGCTTTAGTGAGAGAGGAAAAAGTTGAGGCAAATCTTTGAACTGCTAGATCCTGGAAGACCTTCTTCACGACTGGGAGGCGATGGATAAATCGTGACCAAAGGCGGTGACCAATATCGGTCTTCCAGAAAAACCAGATAGAACCAATAACAATGACGGTGGTTGAGATAAAGAGGGTAACGATATTAGCACTAACAAACTCCCCTAAACCAAAGACGATTCTTGAAAAAAGTGGTGGTTCGATACCGCTATCTTTAAAGACGTCGGCGATTCTAGGAATAGCAAAGACGAGCACACCAACGAAAATAGAGGCTGAAAGAATAAGAAGAAGAATGGGGTAGATAAGTGCTGAACGAATTTTTCCTCTTAATTCCGCTTCGCGAGTTAGGCTTAAACTTAAATCATCGAATGTCTGCTGCAGGGTGCCGGACGCTTCAGCGGCTTTAATTAGATTCACAAAAACTGATGAGAACACTTTGGGATGACGACCAAACACCTCATAAAATGGTCGTCCCCTAGTTAGATTCTCTCGTACTTCAAGCAAAAAATTTCTAACTGCTGGTTTATCGAAATCGGAAATCAAGATATTAATAGCAGCCAAGAGATCGGTACCAACGCGCAACATTAAAGAAAGATATTTCATTAAAAATATCTTGTCGTGAAGATTGATATTTCCAAAAAGCCGACGAAGAGTAAAGGCCTTAGGATCATTAATGGCTTTGACGGCGATTGGTTTTAAAGATTGACCAGCAAGATACTGAAGTAACTCCTCAAGGCGAGCGGCCTCGAGCTCTCCTTCTATTACTTTCTCTTTATCGTCTGACGCAAGATAGTGGTAAAGCATATATTACTCTTTAATAACGCGTAGCACTTCTTCAATGGAGGTTACAGCCAACTGCACTTTATCCAGCCCATCCTCGAACATCGTAATCATACCATCGCGGCGCGCTACGGCGCGTAGACTAGCAAGAGAAAAGGTCGGTTTAGAGATTTCTATTTTTACTTCTGGAGTAATCTCTAGTGCTTCATAGATACCCAATCGACCTCGGTAACCACTTGATCCGCAGGTCTCGCACCCTTTTCCTTTGTAGAGAACTCTAGGAATGCGTTTGTCATCAGGTGCTAGTTTTTCTCCTAATTGATTAGAGATAATTTGCGCCAACTCTGGTCCAGGCTGATAGGAGTAGACACAGGTCTGACAGATCTTCCTTACGAGACGTTGAGCCAGAATTAGATTTAGAACGGAAGATACAAGAAACGGCGGAATACCGAGGTCGATGAGGCGCGGGATGGCGGTCGGAGCGTCGTTGGTGTGCAGAGAAGAAAGAAGGAGGTGACCGGTCAGCGCAGATTGCACAGCAATGTTAGCTGTTTCACCATCACGAATTTCACCGACCATGATGATGTTGGGATCCTGACGAAGAATAGAGCGCAAACCGGAGGCAAAAGTTACTCCGGCCTGAGGGTTAATCTGAATTTGGTTTACGTAACGAATGTTGTACTCTACCGGATCTTCAATAGAGGTAACGTTCACTTCGGGCTTGTTAAGAATATTCAAGAATGAGTAAAGGGTGGTGGTCTTTCCAGCGCCGGTTGGCCCAGTAACCAAGACCATACCGTAAGCTTTTGAGATGTTCTCAATAACTAGCCTTCTCATATCTTCAGACATACCAAGCTCCTCCATCGAAAGTGGTTTTTCTGTGCCCTCAAGAAGGCGCATAGCGATTTTTTCTCCATAGACTGTTGGCAAAACCGAAACACGAATATCAACAACCTTATTGATGATATGACTACGAAAGCGTCCATCCTGTGGTTTGTGGTGCTCATCAATTTTTAAACCAGAGAGGAGTTTGATGCGGGCGACGATCGCGGAGTGGGCCGCTTTATTGAGACGCATAACTTCGGTTAGGATGCCGTCGATGCGATAGCGAATTAGAGTAACATCGTCTAAAATTTCAATATGAATATCGGAAGCTCTAACCGCGAGAGCGTAGGAGATTAAGTTATCCACCACCTCAACGATTGGAAGTTGAGCAGCAGCCTCTTCCGCTGACTGAGCTCGAGAGTGAAGCGACTCTTCAATTTTTTTATCAATTAACTTTTTAAAATCCTGAGTTAGGCGCCGGCCGTAGATAGAAAATCCTGAATTTAGATCGTCCTGGGTGGCTAGGTAGGATTTGATTGGTGATTTTAAAAACTGTGATAAAAACTGAATGGTTTCCAAATCGTTAGGGTTAGCCATCGCTACACCTAGGGCATTGTTCTCTTCCTTTTTAAATACAATTACCTGGCGTTTTCGAGCGATATCTTCAGGGAGAAGTCGTACTAGATTTTCGTCAATATTCTCGCTAGATAAACCGGCTCGTTCCACACCAAGTGTTTCAGAGACATAATTATTAAGATAACTCTCGGTAACAACATTCTCGGAAAGGAGCAGGTCTAAAAAGTCTTGCCCCTTGTGATCGGAGTCCTGAAGGAGAGTATCAAACATCTCCGGAGTAATAATCCCTTCGTCTACAAGTTTGGTTTTTAATTGTTCAACCGGTATAGGAAGAGTGGCCATAACAATTCCATATTCTCCGACTGATTTTTACTAAATGGTCAGAAGTAAAACCCAGCTTGGCGAGAAAATGTACATCATAATAATAACAGAGAGCGCGGCAGGTAACCATAAATAATACATTGGTGCTCTTCCCCATCCGGCAACTGTATAGATGATCGAAAGAACTAGTTCGGCAATAATTACTGCGAGAAGGTAAAAAAGAATTCCTGGGTAACCACTAAGAAAGGCACCGAGGGCGAAGAGGGTAATTTCCTCTCTCTCAAAGAAGCGCTCTTGGAATTTCTGATTTAGTCCATGAGCAATCCAGGATAAAACGAGTCCACCAACAGCCGCAATAACCCATGGCAAGACACTCGCCCTTAAAAACTTCGAGGCAAAATAGGAAATATCCATATAGGGCGGAAGAAAAAATCTAAAAATATCGCTATAGTACCAGACCTTATAGGTATGGTTGGCTTCATAGAGTAAGAGGATCAGTATTCCTACCAAAGAAAAAAGTAGAATTTTCTTTAGTAAATAATGATCGATTCTCCTATATTTTATTTGAATAATAAAAGCCCCGAGAATTAAAAACCCCGACAGCAAAAGTCGGAGGCCGTAGATACTTAAAAGGAAGCTGAGCATTATTCAGAATTATATCGTAAGATATCAAAAACAGGGAATAGCTCCCTGTTTTTGATATCTTACTTGAGACTTTATTTTACAACGCTAAATCGTTTCCGGCTTCGTATAACTGAGTATTTGTGCCTCCATCTGGTTCTTCAACATCTGAACCTCCAGTACCAACACTGAAGGAGAACTTAGTGCTCTCCATATCAGCAATAATCTTGTAGGTTGAGGCGGTACCAAGCGCAATGCGATAGTAGTATTGCGAGTTATTCAATGGATCGATCGGTAAGATACCGAAAGGTGATCCAGAAGAGATCAAATTGAATGTCAAAGGTAACCAACCAGTTCCATTAATGGTTCTCGTCGCCGAAGTAGTGATAGCTGGAATAGCAGTTGCGAATCCCATACCAGTCGTTGTTCCCTGACAAGCGGTAGCTGTTGAAACGCCATGAGCGTAACAACGGGAAGTCGAGGTGGAGTGAAATCCTCCAGGAATATCGGCTAGGTAGAAGGCTAAAGCACTGTTATAAGCAGCAACATCAGAAAGACGAGTCGAATCGCGAGCCTGTCTTAAAAGCTCGGCGGGATTCAAGGTCAAGACCACTACTACCGCCAAGACGGCGATGATAGCGATCACGATCAAGAGCTCAATCAAAGTGAATCCTTTTGTCTTTTGCATTATCGTTCTAAACACCAATGTATGAGTTCTCGACCTTTATTTACCTACGATTATAGCATAATAGCCTCTTTCTAAGGCAGAATATGTGGATAAGTAGACTCTATTTTACTGATTCGAGGACGGCGAAAACATCCTGCCAACCAGGAGGAGGATCACTTTCTAAAGAGACCCGACCCCCACGAAGATCGCTGAACTCCAGTTTAGCAGCGTGCAACATTAAGGGGAGCGGTTTTACAGGGAGGTGCTTATCACGTTCTGGCCAACCATACACTGGATCCCCAATCAGCGGATGATGAACACTTGCGAGATGAACCCGGATTTGATGGGTGCGTCCGGTTTCAGGAGAGGCCTCCACAAGGGTAAGACTCCATTTTTCATAAAAAAAATAGGTTTGGGGTTTAATTTTGGTAATAGCTTCCTTCATCATCTTCCCTCTTTCGACAACCCGACGAGTGGTCCCCTCCTTGAGGCCAATGGGTTTATCTAGAAGCAGTTCTTTTTTTACCTCTCCCCAAACGAGGGCTAGATATGACTTCTTTATCTCTCGCGATTGAAAAAGATGCTTAAAATGGGTAAATCCTTGAGCGGTGCGGGCAATGATAATTAAGCCAGAGGTTTCTTTATCGAGGCGATGCACCAACCCGGGACGCATTTCAGGGTTGTCGCCAACATTTTTCGTTTCTGGATATTTTTTAACCAGCCAATCAACCAGGGTGGTTTCTTTAATTCTTTTTTTCCCGGTAGGAGTGGGAACCTTGTAGGGATGCATCAATAGACCTCTTGGCTTGAGGACAACCGCAAAGTCTTTTGCCTCGTAGACAATTTTTGGCTCAGAGGTTGTCATAAAAAAATAATGATTAAATACTTCCCCGAAGCTCTTTGGAGATAACTTCTCCTTCTTTACTCAGATTGTAAATGACCGCTTCGCCGGTTCCAATCTCAACATTAGCGATATCTTCATCGTTTACTGATTCAAGATGTTTGATTAAAGCTCGCAGTGAGTTGCCATGAGCAACAACCAGGATATTACTCTGAGTTTTACAAAAGGGAATAACGCGATTCTGGTAAAAAGGAACGATGCGGTTATAGACATCCTTCAAGGTCTCGCCGCCTTCGATGGGAACATCCCAGCCACGACGAATAGCCTGAAAAGCCTCTTCCCCGATACTATCCTTGATTTCCCATTTATTTTTTCCGGTGTGAATACCGTAATGACGCTCATTGAGAGCGGCGTCGATCTCCCATGATACGGTGCGCTCTAGAGTTTTTAGGATTTCCTCCAGTGTTTGGTGAGTTCTTTTTAGCTCCGAGGTAAAGGCTTGATGAAAATGATAAGAACGAAGAAGCTCCGCCGTCTGACGAGCTTCGACTCTTCCCTCCTCTACTAAGTCAACATCTGTCAAACCAGTCCAAAGACCAAGGTGATTCCAGGATGACTTTCCGTGGCGAACAAGGGCAAGGTGGCTCATGAGAAGGCTAACGCCTTCCGTCCAGCATACATTCCCTTACTGCCTAGCATTTCTTCGATACGGAGGAGTTCGTTGTACTTGCAGGTGCGATCAGTTCGGGAGACTGATCCGGTTTTGATCTGAGGAACATTTAAACCAACGGCTAAATGAGAGATGGTTGTGTCCTCAGTTTCACCAGAGCGGTGAGAAATAATAGTTTTCCAACCAGCCTGCTGGGCCATGCGAGTGGTGGCAACTGTTTCGGTCAGGGTTCCAATTTGGTTAGGTTTGATGAGGATAGTGTTTCCAGCTTTACTATTTAAAGCCTGTGATAGAAAGGCGGAGTTAGTTACTAGAAGATCGTCTCCAACAAGTTGGATACGATTACCAATCTTTTCGGTTAATAAAGCCCAACCTTCCCAATCGTCTTCAACGAGACCATCTTCAATGGAGACTATTGGGAACTGCTTAGTGAGATTATCCAACCAGTCAATCATCTCCTCGCGAGAGAGTTGTTTGCTTTCGGTCCGCAAATTATATTTTCCGTTTTCATAAAAAGTTGATGCGGCAACATCGAGGGCTAAGAGAAAATCTTTTTGAAGCTCATACCCAGCTTTAGAGATAGCTTCGGTCATTAAAGACAGGGCTTCTTGATTGCCATTCTTTACGGTAGGAGCGTAGCCTCCCTCATCACCAACGGTAGTACTATATCCTTTTGACTCAAGCACCTCCTTCAAAACACGAAAAACATTGGCTGACATATGAATCGATTCACTAAAAGAGTTGGCCCCGACAGGTAGGATCATAAACTCCTGAATGTCGGTTGAGTGAAGGGCGTGTTTCCCGCCATTTATAATATTGACCATCGGCAAAGGGAGGGTGTGCTCCTTGGGAAAGTCGTAGGTCTCCATAAGATAAGCAAAAAGCGGCATCTCGCGAGATTTGGCGCCAGCTTTAGCAGCTGCCAAAGAAGCAGCTAGAATGGCGTTGGCCCCTAGACGCTCTTTGTTGGGCGTACCGTCAAGCTGGATTAAAGCCTGATCAATTTGCTCTTGTTCGATGATTTCTTTTCCAGCCAAAGCCTGTTTGATTTCATTATTAATATGATCAACAGCCTTCAAGACGCTCTTGCCACCAAATTTTTGAGGATCACCATCACGAAGCTCAACAGCTTCTCGAGAGCCGGTTGAAGCACCAGATGGGACCGAGGCCCGACCAATTGAGCCATTCTCCAAAATAACATCGGCCTCAACAGTGGGGGTACCACGAGAATCCAAAATCTGCCTGCCCTTTACTTCTCTTATTTTCATATAGTTATATTAAAGAAATCTTAGCCCTAGTAGCCAGGAGAAGCAAATTGAAGTTTATAAACAGTCAGATGAGGAACCACCCCTTTTCTCGAGCGATATCGGTCAATTTATTCCCCCTATTAACCACTGCTTTGTAGTTTGCATACTCGAGCATAGCGAGATCATTCACACTATCGCCGACTCCAATAAGTGGTGGCGTGGTGGGGTTAATGTATTTTTGTATACAAGTCACTTTTCCTTCCAAGGTTGAGTATGGCTTCAATACGTTTTTCAGATAAACTCCGTTCTGCTCTTCTAATCTCATACCGACACACTGGGCTTTAATATTGAAATGACTTAAAGCGTTTTTTACTACCTCCCCAAAAGAGGCAGTCACAACCCAAATATCAACTCCTCGTTTTTGAAGTTCATTCAAAAGTTCAATTACTTGTTCCCGCAACTTAATACCCTTCCCAATCTCTATACCAAGTAAGTCTTGTTTACCGATTTCAGAGCCTTCCTCAATAATTGCCTCCTTTGTTATCTTGAATATTTCTTCCTTGGTGAAGCCTGCCATAATTTCAATGGCATAGACATACGCGGCTTCAGTTTGTTGCTGATCTAAAAGGCTGTAGTAGTGTAATAAAACTTTTTTGTGATATTCCTCGAGATCATATTCCTGAACGAGGGTTTTATCTTTTAGTAACTGGTGTCTTATACAGTAAGCTAAGACCGCTTCCTGGATGTCATTTACGACACAACTGTTATCAAAATCAAAAACGGCAAAAGAATCGTCAGCTATCTGAGATTCAAGTGTTTTAATAATGCTCTCTATCATTGGTGGGCGTGGTAGGAATCGGACCTACGACCTCTGTCTTATCAGGACAGCGTTCTACCACTGAACTACACGCCCGAAAGAATCTTTCAAAAGACTCTCGGTGCGCCCTGCAGGGATTGAACCTGCGACCTCTTGCGTGTCATGCAAGCACTCTACCACTGAGCTAAGGGCGCTTCATTCTCCTACTCTGCGGTCTCTGCGGCGGGGACTGCTCCTTCGGTTGAGGTGGTTGTAGTAGCAGTAACAGAAGGAGTATTAGCTGTTAATCCTAGCGATTCTAGGCCTTGAAAGTCAAATTGAACCTTGGTAGACGCACTATCGGGAGTGCGAAAGGCCTTTTCTACATTGATACTAATCGCCATAACACTAGACACAATAAGCCACCCCAAAAAAATGGTGAGTAGAGAACCGGCGCCAAGCAGAACCCAATCGTAAAATTTTTCCCAAATTTTCTTCATGCTTCTAGGATGCTGTTTTTTTAAAATAGGTTGCAGCTTTAATCTCCAGCTGATGCGCTTCTTCAAAGGAGCTCAAACTAACCGTGTCGACCGTAAAAAGAAAGTTGGCGCGCCCTCTTTCAAACTCCTCAAGAAAGGTGAGGAGTTGATTCATTTCTCCTCGCAGCGTCAAGGAGAATGGTTGTCTCCCAGGAGTGGCATCGGTGGGTGGAGTGGGACCTCCTTCAAAGTTAAAAATTGAAACTAATCCTTTTCTTTCGGCTGTTACCCTCAAATAACTCTCTAAATTAATTAACCGATCTTCGATTGGTATGAGACGATCAAAAGTTCCGAGATATTCTTCAGCAGTTATCTCATCCTGACGAAGCTCGGCTGCCGAACTGACCAAGCCTATACGTTTGGCTTGTTCGATGTGGGATAGCTCGACATTGGAAGCAGTTGTTTCCAAGCTCCAGCCTAACCAAAAAATCCCAACCGTTCCCAATATAAAAGAAGCGATGACTACTACAAGGTTGAGAATTAATTCCCGTTGAAACATTTTATTTTATTGTACTATATTCAGAACTTTCTTTAGAAAACGTTATACTAAATAAAACTCATGAGGAATGATATTAAAAAAGTTTTTTATAATGCTCTTACTTTGGCGCTTCATTCTTCTTATGCAGAACTCCGAAGATGTGATGATTCTTTTAACGATTGGATTGAGGCATGGAAAGCGGTTCGCCACAATCACCCCCAGATTGATCCAGAAAAAGAATTCTCTCTTCTTCAAAAACACCAAGTAGAACTTATTTTAAGAGAGGATGACCACTTTCCAGCCGCCCTTAGAGAAATCCCCCTCTCTCCTTTTGGAATCTACATTCAAGGAAAAATACCTCAAAAAAATCAGATCGCGGTCGTTGGCACAAGAAAACCAACCGACCTCGGGAAAAAGATGGCACTAGATTTTAGCTCCCACCTTGCCAAACAAGGATTAGGGATTGTAAGCGGGTTGGCCTTGGGGATTGATGCGGCCGCTCACGAAGGATCACTAGAAGCTCAGGGATATACAGCAGCCGTTCTAGCGCGAGGACTAGATAAAGTTTATCCAAGCCTACATTCTGGATTAGCAAAAAGAATTATTAAATCCGGTGGAGCATTGATCTCGGAATATCCTTTGGGCACGACCCCACTTCCCTATCGTTTCTTGGAGAGAAATAGAATAGTGAGTGGTTTAACCAAGGGGGTATTAATGATTGAGGTTCCTCAAAGATCGGGAGCGATGGCTACGGGTCGTTTCGCCCTAGAGCAGAACCGAGAGGTGTGGGTTACTCCGGGATCGATTTATGAGAAAAATTATGGGGGTTCACACAACCTCATCCGAGAGGGAGCAACACTTGTGACTCGCCCGCAAGATATTCTTGAATCTATTGGAATAACTCCAACCTCCTCAAAAGAGGTGGCTCTGAATCTATCGTCCCAGGAAATAGTAATTTTTGATGTTCTAAAGAAGGCGGCACAACCTCTATCAGTTGACAAAATTTCTGAAGTGGTTAATCTCGACATTCGTATTGTCGGGCAGAATATGACCTATTTATTAATGAAAGAGATAGTCACAGAAACTCCGCGCGGCTTTACAACAACACTCTCCATATGAAAAAACTGGTAATTGTCGAAAGTCCTACCAAAGCCAAGACCATCTCCAAATTCCTAGGAAAAGGATATGAGGTTGAGTCTTCTTATGGGCATGTACGAGACCTTCCGCGAAGTGCCTTAGGAGTTGATGTGGAGAATAATTTTGAACCGAAATACGTTGTCCCAAGAAAACAGCAAAAGATGGTTACCGCCTTAAAAAAGAAGGCGGCAAAAGCAGAGGAGGTTATATTGGCGACTGATGAAGACCGCGAAGGAGAGGCTATCGCCTGGCATCTTACTCAGGCTCTAAAATTAAATCCGGAATCTCCAGTCTCGCGTATTGTCTTCCATGAAATTACCGAGGGGGCAATCAAAGAAGCATTGTCTCATCCTCGTACTCTTGATACTCATCTAGTTAATGCTCAACAGGCGCGACGCGTCTTAGATCGACTGGTTGGTTATAAACTTTCTCCTTTTCTATGGAAAAAAGTGGTGCGAGGACTTTCGGCCGGGCGAGTGCAATCGGTGGCAGTACGCCTCATAGTTGAACGCGAGGAGGAGATTAAGGCCTTTAAACCGGAGGCTTACTACACTATTCAAACAATTCTAAGCGCCCCCAAACACCCAGAGGTTGAACCATTTCCAGTCAATCTCCATAAGGTAAACGGCGAAACAGTTCCTTCTCCAGGATTTCCTAAAAAAGAAGAGGTCGATAAGGTAGTGGCTCAACTACAAACTTCTAATTTTTCGATTACCGATCTTTCTTCAAAAGAGACTCGCCGCAATCCCCTACCTCCTTTTATTACAAGCACTCTACAACAAGCCTCTTCTCAGCGCCTACGTTTCACTGCTAAAAAGACGATGTTTATTGCTCAGAGCCTATACGAACAAGGCTTGATAACCTACATGAGAACAGACTCTTTCAATCTTTCTCGTGAAGCTTTGGGGTCAGCCAAGCAGTGGATCGATGAGAATCTAGGAGAAGACTACACAACACATACTCCGCGAACATTCACTTCAAGTTCTCGCTTAGCTCAGGAGGCTCACGAGGCTATTCGACCGACTAATATTTCTGTTACCCCAGATTCGCTCTCGCTAGAAAAAGACGCTCAGAAACTCTACGACCTTATCTGGAGACGCTTCGTGGCCTCTCAACTTCCGCCAGCCGTTTTTGAATCAAGTACCTACGCCATTGAGGCTATCGGGAAAGATCCAAAAGAGAAGATCGAACTAACACTTTCGGGAAGTGTAATGAAGTTCCCTGGATTCCTTAAGATTTGGCCAACAACCTTTGAAGATACTCTCCTCCCGGCGTTAGTTGTTGGAGAGAAACTTGACCTTAAAGAGGTATTGGCTACTGAACGTTTTACCGAACCACCACCGCGCTACACGGAAGCATCGCTTATTAAAGTTTTAGAAAAGAATGGTATTGGCCGACCATCAACCTATGCTCCAACAATTTCCGTCATTCAAAGTCGCAATTATGTGACAAAAGAACAGGGTAAGTTTCACCCAACCGAGATTGGCACTTTGGTAAACACGGTTCTCACTGAACACTTTCCTCAAATAGTTGATATGAACTTCACTGCTTCAATGGAAGAAAGTTTAGACGAAGTAGCCGAAGGGAAGAAGGATTGGCGAGTAATTATTGGAAACTTCTATGGACCATTTGCTGAGAATCTAGAAAAGAAGCAGGAGGAGGTGAAAAAACAGATGCCGGAAGAGATGCTTGATGAGAAATGTGAAAAATGCGGTAAACAGATGATGATTCGATACGGTCGATTTGGAAAATTCAAAAGCTGCTCTGGATATCCAGAGTGCAAGAATGCTAAACCACTTCCCAAAGAACCTCCCAAATCAACTGGCTTGAAGTGCCCAAAGTGTGGTGAAGGAGAGATAGTTGAACGTCGCGTATCGCGCGGTCGAGCTCGCGGAAAACTTTTTTGGGGATGTAATCGTTATCCAAAATGTGATCATGCGGTATGGGAAAACCCACTCGGAGAAAAGAAGGAAAAAGAAGAATCGAGCGAAAGCGAAGATAACAAAAAAGATGACTAATCAGTCGTCTTTTTTTTTATAATGGACCTCAGAACACTACTGCAGGAGGAAGCGATGCTCAGAGTAAAGGATATCGTGCGTGCCATAAAGTTTCGCCGAGCTTGCGGTCTACCCCCAACTGGTGATAATGGATCTTGCTTCGGTGTAACCGACCGAGAAGAACTTCGTCCACCATTCAAAACAACTCTTCGTGATGCTCCCCCTGAAAAAGAGGGGGAGAAATAACTGCTCTCGGGCAGTTTTTGTTTTGACAATGATGCTTTTTAATCGTATGATTATTTTTACGGTTATATGACTCAGTTAGAAAAGATAATCAAAGAAGATCCAAAAGGAATCATCGCAAAAGCGTACAAGTTTTCAGAAAGGGCTCACCGTGGTCAAAAGCGTAAGACCGGTGAGCCCTATTTTAATCACCCCAAAGCGGTAGCAGATATTCTAATTCGTTGGCACCTGGACGAGGCAACAATTGCAGCTGGATTGCTACACGACATCGTTGAAGATACTGAGGCTCTCCATGATGAAGTTCAAAGAGAGTTTGGAGAAGAGATAACTTTTATTGTTGATGGTGTCACCAAACTCGGAAAGATTAAATACCGTGGTGAGACTAATAAGTTGATTGCTCGAGCTAGAGCAGAAAACTTGCGTAAACTTTTTCTGGCCTTGAGTGAAGATTTGCGAGTGGTCTTTGTGAAATTAGCTGATCGCTTACACAACATGCGCACTCTTTCAGCGCTGCCGACCGCCAAACAAAAAAGAATTGCTCTTGAAACAGACGAGATCTATGCGCCTCTCGCCTATCGCCTAGGGATGCACAACATCAGTGGAGAGTTAAAAGATTTAGCCTTTCCCTATCTCCACCCCAAGGAGTACGAGTGGCTTAGAAATAATGTCCCTGGTGCATACGAGGAACGACGCCAGTATCTAGAAAAACTTAAACCAGCAGTTGAGAAAGCACTGAAAGAAAATCACATTAAACCGCTATCAGTTGATTTTAGAGCTAAACGTTTTAGCAGTTTATATTCGAAGCTTTTACGGTATGAAATGGATCTATCAAGAATTTATGACCTGGTAGCTATGCGCATTGTTGTAAACTCGGTCAGTGAGTGTTATGCGGTCATGGGTCTAGTTCATAACCTTTGGCCACCACTTCCGGGTCGCATCAAAGATTATATTGCCATGCCAAAACCAAACGGCTATCGCAGTATTCATACGACTATCATTGCCCCAGAAAATAGATTTGTAGAAATCCAAATTCGGACTGCTCAAATGCATGAGGAAAATGAAAATGGTATTGCCGCTCACTGGATCTATAAACAAAACGGCCATCATAAAGAAAAGTTTCCTCTGGCGACCTCCCGTCTGGCTCAAGAGGTGGAGTGGGTAAAACAACTAAGAAGTTGGCAGGAGAAATCTGAATCGATCAGCACTAATCCGGAGGCTTATCTAAACGCCATGAAGATCGATTTCTTTAAAGACAGGATCTTTGCCATTACACCCAAGGGAGAGGTGTTAGATCTTCCAGTAGGAGCAACCCCAGTAGACTTTGCCTATCAAATTCATACCGATATTGGAAACTCTTGTATTGGAGCTAAGGTGAATGATAAGTTTGTGCCTCTTGATCACGAACTGCGGTCCGGAGATGTGGTACAGATTCTTACCCAAAATAATAAAAAACCATCACTCGATTGGCTAAAATTCGTTAAAACTTCTGGAGCCAAGGACAAGATACGCGCCTCGCTTAATCAAGATAAAAAATCTTTTAGTGGATATCGATCTCCTTCACGATCTGATATTAAGATAACCGTTGAAGATCGCTTGGGTCTTCTAAAAGAAATAACGGCCGTCATTACCAGATCCCATATCTACATTAGTGATTTAAAGACAATTAGTAATCCGGGAAGTCATTTTCCTAATGTGAAGATCCAGTGCCAAACTGCAGATAAGAAGAAGATGGATAAACTCATCTTGAAGTTGAAAAAACTCAAAGGGATTAGAGAGGTTAGCTACACCCTTTCTTAAGCACCTTCTTGATTCGCTAGATTTTCTAGATGATTCAAAATGTTTTTCAACTCTTCTGGAGAGTAAAAGTTGATAGTAATTTTTCCGGATTGCCCAATTTGATTAATCCTTACTGGCGCTCCTAAAGTAGAGCTTAGTTTTTCCTCGAGCATCATGATTTCTGGTGCCATAGTATTGCCCCGCACCACTTCTTTAGATTTAACCTCCTTCCTCACTCTCTGATGAAGTTCACGGGTTGTAATACTGTTTTCTAGTAGATCGCGGAAAAGCCTATCCTGAAGAGCAGGATCTTTGATGGTTAAAAGAAGCCGGCCATGACTTTCGGTAATCTGACCCTTGATAATGGCTTCTTGCATTTCGTGAGGAAGATCGAGGAGGCGCAAAGTGTTCGCTACTGTTTCGCGGCTCTTCCCTAAGCGAGTAGCAATTTCCCGCTGCGTCATCCGAAACTCATCCTGCAAACGAGCGAAAGCCCGGGCCATTTCGATAGAGTTAAGATCTTCGCGCTGAAGATTTTCAATAATTGCTATCTCTAAAGACTGGTTTGGCTTATCAGGAGAAAGGGTGCGAACAATGACTGGTACTCGCTCAAGACCGATCATCTTAGAAGCCAGGAAGCGTCGTTCACCAGCAATGAGTTGATACTCAACATCTGTGCCGCCGGCCGTTTCTTTTTCAATCTTTGTCGCCACTAACGGCTGAAGAATGCCGTGCTCCCGAATTGACTGAGCTAGTTCCTTTAGAGCATTTTCGTCGAAGGTACGGCGTGGTTGATGCGGATTGGGTTTGATTTTCTCCACCTCAATCAGGAAGACCGCTTCACTCATCTGAGCTTTTTTAGGTGGTGGGGCCCAATCTTTATCGGGTGATGTTGAGACAGGAATTGATTCCCCTAGTTCTTCCTGTGATGGAGGTGTGTTAGTTGACGGAGCAACCGGATCAACCACCGGAGGAGTCTGGTTGGGTAAGGAAGCTGAAGATACCGTTGGAGTTAGTTCTTCTGGTTTAACTGGACCATGGACATCAGACGGCGGAAGAAGTGGTTCTCCTTGAGCTGGATCACCAGGCTGGCTGGATGATGATGGGATGAGAGCGTCTAGGCCTTTTCCGAGCATGTAGTAATTATACTATGTTCCAATTCCCAAAATTGTGACTCTTAAAATCATGTTCACTGGAATAAAAATCTTTTTCTTGATCAATCACTTCGCGAGCTAGTTCGCGGTAAGCCCAAGCACCAAGACACTCGGGGCGATACAGAAGTATCGGCTTTGAGAAACTGGGGGCTTCTGCTAGTGGGACACTGCGTGGAATTTGGGTTCGATAGACGTTGTGAGGAAAATGTTCCCGCACCTCCTTCGCCACATCGTGACTCAAAGTATCGTTTTCATCGAACATGGTAATCAGGGCACCGCTTACTCGCACTGGATGTTTCAGATTGTTTTGAACCAACTTAATCATCTCCAAAAGTTGCCCCAGCCCTTCTAAGCTGTAGTACTGAGCTTGAACGGGAATAATAATTTCATTGCTGGCCATTAGACCGTTAATAGTGAGTAAGCTGAGGCTGGGCGGAAGATCGATCAAGACATAGTCATAGGTGTGACGTACGCGGTTCAGAAAGTGACGCAGTTTGCGTTCGCGATCAGGCATGTTAACCAACTCCACCATGGCGCCGGCAAGGTGTGAGGCCGAAGGAATAAAATGAAGATTATAAAGCTCCGATGGCTTTAAAATAGTGGCTGGATGTGCCTCTCCCATAAGACCGTGGTAGACACTTTCTCGAGAGGAGTTCTGTTGATGTCCAAGAGCAGAGCTAGCATTGGCTTGAGGATCAAAATCAACGAGCAATACTCGCTTACCAGAATGAGCAAGATAGGCGCCAAGGTTGACGGCGGTGGTAGTCTTACCTACTCCGCCTTTGGCATTACAAATCGCAATGACTCGAGCCATATGTAACAATTATAAACTAATTTCTTGATTTTAGTAGAGAAATTCGGTTTAATTTCAGCACCTCTTTTAAGGGGTGAGGCCCGGGTGGCGGAATTGGCAGACGCGCACGACTCAAAATCGTGTTCTTCACGGAGTGTGGGTTCGATTCCCACCCCGGGCACCAGAGTGTAACTCTTCTATATTCAAAGGACTGACTGGAGCGAACCCGCGAAAGACAGTTTGATATGGTTCAGTGAGCCATCCGCGTTCTAATAGAAAAACCAAAAACGCCGTAGCCATGACTGAGAAAAGAATGACCGCGAAAACAAGTGATTGGATTATCTCTCCTGCTGGTAAACCGTAAGCCAAAGGAAGGCTAGCCAGGGCGGCGGCGGCTAGTCCTTTTGGAATCATGACGGCTGCTAAGGAAGCCTCAATGGCAGTAATACTCTCCCCTCTCCAAGATATGAGAATCGAAAAGATTCTTAGGATAAGCATCAATACAACCAATAGTCCCGCACCAAAAAGTATGTAGTTATTATCCAAATTAATAGAGAGTCCAATATACATAAAGAAAAAAGTCTTCAGAAGAAAGACGGCTTCCTCTAAAAAGTTTTTCTCGGTATGGTTAAGACTGAGGGGTTTTGATTTCTTTAGAAGATGGAAGGTTTCGGTTAGATGGAATCCGTGAATATTTCCCAAGCTGACCCCGAAGGCCAGAGCCGCTAACGCTCCACTCCAACCGATTGTTTCAACCGCCCCAAAGACAATAAAGACAAAAGCTGGCGTAGCAAAAATACTGTTTTCAATTTGGCGAACCTGGCGCAAGACAAAAGCCCAAAGAATGCCACTTATAAATCCAACAAAGATGGAGCCAATGAGGTCTCCAATAATTTCTGACCCCCAAAGAGAGAGGTTGAAAGTTCGAGAACTATAAAGATTAAGAAGTCCTAATACGAAGATGATGCACAACGCGTCACTAACGGTTGACTCAACGACTAGTCTAGCTTGCATTCCTTTTCCAAAATCTAGACGTTCGACAATTGGAGCAACAATCACCGAAGAGATTCCTCCCAAGATAGAGGCGAGTACTAATCCTTCAAGAAGAGTCAGCTCCGATGTTAAAGCACTAACTATTCCGATAACCAGAAAAATCAAAGCGAAACTATTTAGAGTCAACCGAAGAGCACTCGCCATAGTAGTCTTCAGAACTTTCATATTGAGTACTAAACCACTCTCGAAAAGAACAACGATCAGAACTATGGTGGTGAAGATATCCCCTGCTTTCCCAAAATCTTCGGGTAAGATCCAGCCCATTACTGGTCCAACTAAAACTCCCAGGAGCATTAGTGGAAGGACATCGGGAATTTTAAACTTCTTGAAAACGGCGGCGAAAAAGTGGGCTAAGAAAACTAGAATTCCGACGAAGAGGATAATGTTTGCCATTTTTACTATTCTACCTTTCTACCCTACTTCCTTCCAACCAAAGAACTGGAGAGGCGTTGTCTTTTCGTTATTTTTGATTAGTATATAGAGGCTTTAAAGGGGCCCATAGCTCACCTGGTAGAGCGCCACATTTGCAATGTGGAGGTAACCGGTTCGAGTCCGGTTGGGTCCACCAAATTTGATTTCGCAAAGAAGTTAATAGCTGTGCGAGATAGGCTTTAAATAGATGTTTGTGCTATTTTAAAAGAATGAAAAGACTATTAAAAATTGGGCTCTTGGTTTTTATTGTTTTAGCAATTTTGGGAACAATATCCAAAAACAAGAAAAATCAAGAAGGTGGGTCTCTTACTTCTGGATCACCAGATACTTCAACTGAAGGTAATGAACCGGAAACTCTCTCTAATGAAAACACCGGACAAGAAGACCAAGCTCCATCAACTCAAACTGAAAAACCAGAACGTGATTTTGAAAGAATTAGTATCCAAGGCGAGACACAAAAAAGCGGCTATGCTGACGTATCCTTAGAGTATCAGGGGAATACTGGGTGGATCGCCTACTCTTGGACCAATTTTGTAAGTGCTCAGAAACAGTATGTTGAAACTCACATTGCTAAGAGCACCGACCGTGGTGCTACCTGGCAGTATGTGACGATTGCTAATAAATCTAACGATGCTCAAGATGATAAGGGAAATTTCTTGGGCATTTGGAGAAATGAGACTCCAGCTCTGGTTTACGATCCGACTGATTCAGCGGACAAGCGCTGGAAACTTTATTACCAACGTTATCTTGCTCCAGTTAATCGTCCACATGCGTATACTTTAAATATTATAGCCTATCAGCATGCCGCCTCACCGGAGGGTCCATGGTCGGAGGCAATGTGTCTTATTGGCAACCTGCCGGGTTGTAAACAGAAAATCGGCGATATCAATTCTGGATTAAGTAAAATGGTGTTTTTCAATGAACTAGGAATAGTAAGCTATGGTGGAAGGTTATATATGAGTATGGATGTTAGTCCGAGTGATACTGGCGTGGGTAACGCCTCTGACTTAAAGGAGCGTAGAATGATTCTTTTATCTTCATCGGATCATGGAAATAGTTGGCAATATGTAGGAGTACTCACCAACTACGACGATGCGATATCTTTTGGTTACGCCACCTTTACTGCCTCTAGTTTAACTACTCACAACGGAAAACCATATTTGATGATTTCTCCCTCTGGATCATTAACGGCCAAAGAAAAAGGACACCAGGGTTCATACATAATTTCTTTCGATGATATTAATCAAGCAAAATTATCAAGAGTCAACGGAAAGCTCAACTTTATCAAAACAATTCCCCCTCCTTTAAGCCGCGGCGGACAATCTGACTATGATGATGGAAATACTGAGGGGGGTATTATCTTTTCCCAGCTTAATACCGCTGGAGGTAGTCAGCCCTTTCAGATATTCAATACCTTTCAACATATAGCTAATTAACTTAGAGAGACTAAATCATGCAGCGATACAGCCTAGTAGGTTAGATTTGATGAATACTTACTATCCACACACCCGGGTCGATTTTTAACCTGGATTCACTATAATGGAGGCATATGTTCCCCAAGGAACTATCGATTCCAACAGCGCTTCTATACCGCGCTAAGTACTATTTGTGGGTTGTAATTACACCCTTTCATAATCCGGTTCGTGATATTTTGGCGTTTTTTGGATTTATTAATCACGTAGGAATGATTGATGGAAAGGGCCGTCAACGATTCCTTCTAGGAAAACTCTCTTCCGATAGAACACCGGAAGATTTTTTTTCGTATCTTGCTACTAGAGGATTCGAACACCACTTTCCAGCCTGGGTTGATCCAGAGGAGGAGTTTGGTATGCGTTTTCGAGAAAGTTTCGTTTTCCAATATCATATTCGTCTTTATAAAGATGGTGAGATTCGCGGCCACTATGAATATACACCAGAAGCTCACCCCTTCGCCCACCTAAAAGAAATGGACATCGAGGCTCGTCGTCACAAATTTATGGAATTTTTAGAAAACTGGATTGAGACTGAGGAAGAGGATGTTCCAAATATAGTTATTAGAGAAACTATTGTAGTTGAAAGATAACTTTAGGAAGAAATAGATAAGGTTCGGCAACTTCTTGGATGGAAGCGGGGTTTTGATTGATCTTTAATTGAAGATTATTAGATGTCTCACTGTTTACGGTTGTAACATTGGCTTCACTCATAATGGCGTTAATATCTCCCTTATAAGCAACAAGTACCCCAAAGATAAGAAGGAGGGCCATAACTACTCCAAACCACATACCATGGTGTTCCTGCGGAACTAACTGATTCATGTTTTTCATTATATCAAAAATATTAAATAAATTTAGAAATGGTTGATTTTTCCAAAGACTCCCCTATTCTATAGGGATTAGATGATGGAGGCGTGCGTGAGCGGTTGAAACGGACGGTCTTGAAAACCGTTATACCGTAACAGGTATCGAAGGTTCGAATCCTTCCGCCTCCGCTGATAGGTATTTTGTATAATTGGATTATGAAAATCGTTCAAGAATTTAAGGAGTTTGCGATAAAGGGAAATATGATTGATATGGCGGTTGGTATCGTGATCGGTGCCGCCTTTAGCACTATCGTAAAGTCACTAGTTGATGACATTATCACGCCGCTCATTAGTCGGCTCACTGGGGGAGTCGATTTTTCTAACTTATTTATCGTGCTTCGTGGAGATGGACCTTTTGAAACTCTTCAGGCGGCAAAGATGGCTGGGGCGGTGACTTTGAATTATGGACTATTCATGAATGCCGTAATCACCTTTCTGATTGTTTCCTGGGCGCTTTTTATGGTAATCAAGGGGACAAATAGACTAAAAAGACAGGCTCCTCCGCCAGAGCCGACCGAAAAAGAATGTCCTCTTTGTTTTTCGAATATATCCATCAAGGCAACGAAGTGTCCGCAGTGCACCTCAGTACTTTCATAGAAAAACAAAATCCGTCGAGCTTACGCTCGGCGGATTTAATATCCGGTTGCCCCGAAACCAAGATAATTGAAACCTTTCATGAGGTAGGCTTCAGCCTTGAGAAGATTCAGTTTTCCTGAATCATCAAGAAGCTTCCCCTGGGCGTCGATGGAGAGGTCGCTGAACTCCAGAGATAGACCAGCGATACGATCGAGATTTTCGGCGCTTAAACCTCCGGCGACACCAAGGCCGATTCTAGGAAAGGCGACCTTCACGGCGGCCAGGTAGACCTCGGCCCGGTCGGGATCGAGTGGAATCCCCTTTCCCCAGCTGAAGTCGACGAGCACTCGATCAACGAGCCCAACTCGATACTGGTGAAGCCTCTCCACAACACCATGCGAGTCTCCACCGGCCAACTGGACCGCCTTCTCTCCGATGGAAACGATGATCTCTAACTGGGGTCGATCCTGCTTCAACCTTTCCAGGAGAGAGGGTTCGGGCCAAGGAAGGTTGACTTGAAGAGCCTGACAGTGTGGACCTGCTAGACGCAACACCCCATCAATCTCCTCAAATAATCCCTCCTTACTTCGACTTCCAAAGTGAATGGCGTTCAGAGCCCGATCATCTGCCGAAAAGATGTGGCGGATATCGTGGCTCGATGGATAGAGCCTAGAATCAGTAGAAATTGGATTGAAAGTCTCAGGACCAGCCAAGACTCCAATCATGACCTTGCGCCTCTTTCCTCGAGGAATATCGCGTAGTAGATGATAGACCTCCTCCGGACTAGCAAAACCAGTGACGCCAATGTATGGATTCATTACATGCCTCCTCCCCTGCCTCTCTAGTGGTTATTGATTTAGAACTAAAATCAGAAAACACCACCACCTAAAGAATGTCAACTGAAGATAAAAAAGTTATCATATTAATATGGGCTTTACTGACTTTCCTTTCTGGCACAGAGTGAATAGATTAATTTGGATACTATTATTCCTCCTCTTTACCCTGAATGTCGCCGGAGGGTTATTCGCTCCTTTTTTTGCAGTCTTTATCATCGATCAGATTAAAGGCGCATCGTTTGCAACGATTGGAATTGCAATTGCAATATTTTCAATCGTAAAATCAGTTATTCAACTTCCCCTAGCTCGTTTTCTCGATCAGAAGAAAGGAGAATATGACTATGAGATCTTACTCTATGGAGCACTGTTTTCTACAATTTATACCTTTGGGCTAATTATTATTGAAAATCTCTGGCAACTTTACGCCTTGTCGGTTTTAAACGGAGTGGCGGCGGCTTTCTTTATGGCTGCTTATTATGGAATGTTCTCCCGGCATATTGATGAGGGAAATCAAGCATATGAATGGAGTCTACTAAGCGTTGGTGGTCTTACTTTATCAGTTGCTGCTGGTGGAGTACTTGGCGGCGTAGCTGTTGAAGTATATGGTTTTGCTTTTACCTTTTTTATAGCTGGAGTGCTTCATGTTTTTGCACTTTTCATCCTAATGGCTATCAAACAGGTGAGTCTTTTTGTTTTTGCGAAGAATCCTCTTCCGATATCTTCGCAGTCTAACCTTTCTTCAACAAAGAAGAAAAGCTACAATTAGTTTTATATGTTACAACGAAGGATTACTCGAGCCATTCGCCATATTATGCCGGCAGTGGTTTCGGTAGTTATTAGTAAACACCTAGAAGATATCGAAAAGGAAGTTCCTCATGAGCTTTCTCACTTGTATCGTGGTAGTGGAAAGAACAAAAAGATGGCTATCCCAGAGTCATTAATCGATGACCGCGGCATGGTTCGAATCGGAGGAGGGTCTGGTTTTCTAGTGAGTTCCAAGGGACTTATTCTAACCAACAAGCACGTGGTTAGTGACGCAAAGGCAGAACATACAATCATCATCGAAGGACTAGGGAAGTACGAGGCACAGGTACTCTCTCGTGACCCAGTAAATGACGTGGCGATTCTTCAAGTTAAAGAATCAAATCTTCCTTATGTGGCATTAGGAAACGCTTGTGAACTGCAACTGGGAGAGTTGGTAGTAGCAATTGGTAATGCGCTAGGACTTTTCAAAAATACTGTTTCTCTGGGAATTGTTTCTGGGCTATCGCGATCGGTTATTGCTCAAGCAGAAGATGGAGCCACTCAAGAAATGCGCGGTTTAATTCAAACTGATGCAGCAATCAACTTGGGAAATTCCGGAGGACCACTCGTAACGCTTGACGGTCGAGTGGTTGGAATTAATACTGCTACAGTAGCTGGAGCTGATGGTATTGGTTTTGCTATTCCGATTAACGCCGCCAAGCGTGACCTGGATGACTTGAAAAAATTTGGCGAGATTCGCAGACCACTTCTTGGGGTACGATATATGACGGTTGACGCCAGACTTTCAGGAAAACTTAGACTTCCCGCAAAAGAAGGGGCTCTCATTATTCACGAAGGACCAGAGAAGGAGGCGGTTCTTCCCAAGAGTCCAGCCGATGAAGCCGGACTAAAAGAGTGGGACATTATTCTCACCTTTAACGGCGAAAAGATTACAAAAGATAAACCACTCGGAGACTATCTTAACCAGCATGAGGCTGGAGACAAAGTGAAACTGACTGTTCAGCGCGGCGATAAGACTCTTACAGTAAAGCTAACTCTAGACGAAAGACGCTAGTTAGTATTCTCGGTAATCAACAACCAATCCACTACGATCAAGAAGAAGAATTCGATCGTGTTTTGGATTTAAAAAGACTGACCCAGACCAAGCTCGCCACTGCGAAGACAAGAAATCTGGATCGCTATAGTGGTTACCATAACAACCTTGATAGGTGAACTGTTTTAAATATTCTCGACATTGATAGTCGTAATAAGGAAGAGGTGGGTCAGATTTCGGGACTTCGCAACTTCTAATACTTCCCACATAATCAATACACTGGGCTGAATACTGACGAACATCATCGTCGTCAGGCCTAGGGCATTGATTGGGAAGCGCCGGACTGAATTTTGTTTCCTGATCGATATAACCAATGCATTTATTAAGACGGAGATTCTGACCAATGGGACTCATGGTGGTATAAATAGTAACTTGATCATTCTTGGCTAACCTAATATCAACCTCGCTTGAAAGACCGGTGGGCATGTAAAACTCAACTGCTTTAGGGACGAAGGTACCACCATTTTTAGCTTTTATCTGCCATCCGGTAATATTAATTTTTTCTTCACGATTAGAGGATGATTTGAGAGTGACGTGACCCTGAGAACGACTACTGCCGGCACGAAGAGAGGATAGTCTCACCTCTCTAAAGTAGGGGGAGATCTTACTCGCTGGTACCCAGTCCGGTAGATTTGATGGCTTACTTGGAAAAGAGGTGGCGTTGGAGTCTTTAACTGAGGAAGGAGCATTCCCTCCTCCCTTCGAACTTCTTGACGTAGACCCTCCGCTCGATGGAATTCCTAAGGAGTCGATGTTTAGTCCGGGAACTACGCTAAAATATCCCTCTCCGTCACCGCCAGCCAGATTTCTTAGACCGGTTTGAATCATCATTCCTCCGACAAATATCAGAACGAGAACAACTACAATAAAAATGAAGGGGCGCATCATGCTTTTTCGATAACGAAGTTGATTAGTCTTCCCGGGACATAGATAACCTTGCTTATTTTACTCTGCTGAAGATAGCTTTTCACTTTGGGTGAATTTTGAACAAAATTAGTTACCTCGGATTCGCTCAAAGCAAGACTAATCTCGACACTGGCTCGCACCTTTCCATTAATCTGGATGGCTATCGTTTTTGTTTCATCTATCAATAACTTTGGATCATGTTTTGGCCAAGGGGAGGTGTGGACTGATGTCTTTTTACCCAAGAAACTTCTCCAAATTTCTTCAGTGATAAAGGGAGCAAGAGGGGCTAGTATTTTCAAAAATATCTCAGCATCTTGAGGTGTGAGAAGTAGACTATCTCGCTCCCCTCTCTTCGCTGATGGAACATCGAGAATGTTTCTGATTGTCATCAGGCCAGCAATAATGGTATTGAACTTTAATTTTTCGTAATCTTCTTCTGATTTTTTAAGTAGCTTATGGAGAGCTTTTCTTAGTTGAATGTAGCTTGGGTGTTTGGTGTCTGTTTTGGTTTGATGGGTATGGCGGTATTCAAAGTAGTCCCAAACCTCTTTCAAGAAACGTTCCTGACCCAAAATTCCGGTATCACGAAAGTCTCCTCCTTCTTCAAATGGTCCAAGGAACATAAGATGCATGCGAAAGGCGTCGATACCAAATTGCTTTATGAAATCGTCAGGAATGATGATGTTGCCTTTTGATTTTGAGATTTTAGCTCCATCTCTCGTTAGAAGCCCGTTGGCCCTGAAGACCTTGGCCGGTTCTTTGAAGTGGATTAGTTTCCAATCGTAAAAAGCCTTAGCCAAAAAACGCACGTAAAGAAGGTGCAAAACAGCGTGCTCTGCTCCGCCAATATAGGCACTAACGGGTAGCCACTTTTTTACTCGTTTGGCATTTAGGGCACTCTTTTTATTATGAGGATCGAGATAGCGGAAGTAGTACCAAGCTGAGTCGAGGAAGGTGTCCGAAACGTCCGTTTCTCTTCTGGCTTTAGCTTTACACTGCGGACATCGTACTTTAATAAAGTCTGGTGAGTTAGCAAGCGGTGATTGACCAGTGCCCTTTGGCCTGAAATCCTTGAGAAGCGGCAACCTCACCGGAAGATCCTTTTCAGGAACAGAATACCACCCAGGCATGTTCTTTTTCTCTCCTTTATTTTTTGCTTTACACTCTTCACAGAAGATCATTGGGATCGGTGGCCCCCAGTAACGCTGGCGAGAGATTAACCAATCACGTAGTCGGTAGCGAACCTGAGATTTCCCATGTAGTTTTTTGGTAATTGTTGTTTTGGCTTCGGTCGACGTTAAGCCATCAAGGTCTCCGGAATTTATCAAAACACCCTCTGCCTCATAGGGACTCTCTAGGTGATGAACACTAAACATCTGACCGGTAGGGCTGATAACTGTTTTTGTTGGCAGTTTAAACTTTTTGGCAAATTCAAAATCCCGTTCGTCGTGAGCTGGAACAGCCATAATAGCACCAGTGCCATACCCTCCCAGAACGTAATCAGCCACCCAGATAGAAATACTTTCTCCGCTAGCCGGATTAATCGCTTTTAACCCTTTTAATTCTACGCCGGTTTTTTCTCGACCAACGGCAACTCGTTCGTCATCCGATTTTTTGGTAACTTTCTTTACATAACTATCTACCTCTTTCTTATTGGTAATCAAAGAAGCCTTGTCTCGAAGCAAGGGATGTTCTGGAGCAAGCACGAGATAGGTAGCTCCATAAATGGTGTCAGGACGAGTGGTAAAAACACTAACACTTTGCTTAGTAGCATTTAAAATAGTTTCCGACTCCTTTCCCATGAAGTGAGTGATGTCGGGATGTCCTTGTATAAATTCAGCTTTTAGTTTTTTTGCCACCTCTAATGATTCAGCGAAAGGAACAAGCTTATCTCCTTCTTCAGCGATGACAACAAAGTTTCTGGCTTTTTTCTTAGCAGCCTCAATAGAGATCTTTCCCCAGAATTTCTCGCGATCAATGCGCGGCGGACGGATTGACTGTGGTGACGGAGGAGCAATCAATACCACCTTTTCAATTGGAGTTTTTATCTTGGTAAGAAGTTTAAGAGCAACCACACAACCAAGACTATGAGCAACAAGGACGGTGTCTTTAGTGAAGTGGCAGGTTTTTAAAACATGGTCTACTTTTTTATCTATCTCAAGACTTCCAGCATTAGGCAACTTAGGAGCTACCACCTCTCCCCCACGAAACTCCAACTCCTTTTTGAGCCATGGCCAGAAATTGTATTGTGGCGAAGCAAGATACCCATGCAAGAAAATGTAGGGTGTCTTCTTATCAAGGGGAAAATCGAGAAGAGCTCCCTCCGAACGACCGATCCAGTTCCGTTGAGCAATTTTAATTTTATCAGCCCAGTCGAGGTTATCTAAGTCCTTCAGCAACTTCTCGGCGTAGTCGGTAATTTTGAAAAACCACTGCTCAAGATTTTTTTTAATAACTATCGTACTGCAACGTTCACACCTCCCCCCCTCAACTTGCTCATCAGCTAGAACCGTCTTGCATGAAGGACACCAGTTTACTTCTTGAGCTTTACGGTAAGCCAAGCCGTGTTTAAACATCTGAACAAAGATCCACTGGGTCCAACGGTAGTATTCTGGATTATAGGTCTCAAGGCTTTCTTTCCAAGCAAAGCCGTTACCAATACTGGAAAGTTGGTTATAAAAATTTTTCTGAGATATTTTGGCTTGAGCGGCAGGATGACGACCAACCTTAAGAGCATAGTTTTCGGAGTGAATTCCAAATCCATCAAGCCCGATTGGTTCGAAGACATCATAACCTTGAAGACGCTTGAAGCGCCCATAAACATCTACTCCGGTAAAAGTGAAGACATTCCCAACGTGCAACCCTTCGGCAGAAGGATAAGGAAACATCATTAGGTTATAGAAAGGGTTTTTGGCGCTGTCTAAATTGGGTTCATAGATACCCTCTTCCTCCCAAATCTTTTGCCATTTTTTCTCGAGAACCTGCGGTTTGTATTTCATAAGTAAACATCATTATCATAAAGATCTATTGCACTAAAATCAAAATTGACAGTCCAGAGATAAAGGATATATAAAATAAATAGAAATCTTCATCAAGGAGGACTAGTGGAAATAGAGGAGCTTCGTAGACAAGCTAAAGAGATTGCCCAAAAACACGGAATGGAGGCTGAGGTCCCCGAGGGTGTATCGTCGGTTGGGGTTGGAGGAGACCATCGCACCTATACCCCGATCGTCATCCTCTCTTCTTCAACCTTTCCCGACCACGAAGCGCTAGCACGAGCTTCAACTGAGATTACCAACTCTCTTCCGGTAAACAGAGTGACTTTCGAGATTGCTCGAAGAAAATGAAAGATTAGCCTCTGAGCTAATCTTTTTGTTGAGAGAGAGAAAGCTTAAAAATATTCCCTGCATTTCGAAGGATTTGAGAGGCTAGAAAATCGACTTCTACACCTTTGATCTCAGCCAGTTTCTGCACAATAAATGGAATGTAAGATGATTCGTTTCTCTTACCGCGGTGAGGCATAGGGGTGACATAAGGAGCATCAGTCTCGCTCAAGATGCGATCAATTGGTAGGAATTTAATGACCTCATCATAATCCCGAGTAAAGGTGACGACACCACCGAAGGTAAAACCAAATCCTAAGTTAGCGAGCTCGCGGGCATCATCAATCGTACCAGAGAAAAAATGAATGACGCCTCGAGGATCGGGTAGCTCACTCTGATGTTCTTTAAAAAGTGCTATAAGGTCCGGGAAAGCGTCTCGACAATGAATCATTAGAGCTCGCTTGGTCTCTTTGGCTAAAGTAATTTGCTTAAGGAGAGCTTCTTTTTGTTTATCTTTTGTTTTTTCTTCGAGACGATAATAGTCCAAACCGCACTCACCGATAGCAACTACCCTGGGATGGAGGGCGAGCTCTTTGTAGTTTTTATAATTAAAATCCTCTCCCCGACTAGTGAAGGCTTTCGCTGCCTCTCCCCCGCCTAATTCTTTGGCATCGTGATAGGAGGCTTCGGTGTGAATAGGGTGAAGTCCAACCGCGGCGAAAAGCTGATCATACTTTTCAGCAAGCTCGATGGCACCTTTAGAGGTGTCATACTGTGTACCGACGTTTAGCATCCAAACCTCAGCCTCTAAGGAACGCTTAATGACTTCTTCGCGGTCGTCATCATAAGCCGCAAATTGGACATGCGTGTGAGCGTCGAAATACTTGGGCTTCATTTGCGAGGGAAAAGATTCTTAATCGGTTCCTTATCTCGGAAAGCTTTGATGATTTTTTCAGCAGTTTCTGGCATAAGAGGTTGCAACAAAAGACCAATTCTCCAAGTTTCTCGCATAAGAAACTGAATATCTGTTTTTGCACCATCCTCATCTTCTTTAATTTTTTTAAAAGGTTCTTTATCTTGGATAAATTTCTCTAATTGGCCAATGATTTCCCAGATTCTATCACTGGCTTTACTAAGCTCTGCGCTTTCAAAACTTTTGTGATATACGGGATCATCATTGATTAACCAATCACTTTTATCAATAGATTGTACCTCGTACATATCTCGCATCTTTACTACACGCGCAACCAGGTTTCCCAAACCATTTGCCAGATGGGCATTATAGCTTTCTTTGAATTTTTCTATCGTGAAATCACTGTCTTCGAAATCGTTAGCTTCGCGAAGAATCCAGTAACGCAAAGCATCGGTGCCATAATCTTTCACAATCTCTTGAGGGTTGATGACGTTCCCCTGGCTCTTACTCATCTTCTCTCCCCCGCTTGTCACAAAGCCATGAATAATAATTTGCTTTGATGGTGGGAGTTTAGCTGATAAAAGCATGGCCTGCCACATGGCCGATTGCTGGCGAAGATTGTCCTTACCGGCAATTTGTACCCCTGGCCAAAATTTTTCAAATTTTTCTTTATCCTGTGGCCAACCAAGTGTAGAGATGTAGTTTACTAGCGCATCAAACCAGACATACATTATATGCTCTTCATCACCGGGAACAGGCACCCCCCAAGAAACTTTTGATTTGAGGCGGGAAATACTGAAGTCCTTCAACCCCTCTCCGATCAGATTTTTAATCTCATTCAGGCGGCTATGCGGGATGACAAAGTCAGGACGATCTTCGTAAAGTTTTAGAAGGGCTTCGCCGTAGCGTGAAAAACGAAAAAAGTAGTTCTCTTCATTAATTAACTCTAGATCTTCCTTTGGGTGAAGTGGGCAACGACCATCGACTAGCTCAGAATCAGTTTTTTCTAACTCACAACCAACGCAGTACTTGGCCTGGTAGTTGGCCTTATAGATATCTGGCCCGTCGGGACCAATGTTAGACTGACAAAGTTTCCAGAACTCTTGAGCGGCTTTCACGTGATCTTCATCAGTGGTGCGGATAAAACGAGTAACCTCAATATCTAAAATCTGATTGAGGCTAAGGAAGTGCTTAACCTGTTCATCGGTATAGACTTGAGGTTCAAGGCCTTCCTCTGTGGCTTTTCTAGCGATCTTGAGACCATGCTCGTCGGTGCCGGTATTGAAAAAAACCTCTTCTCCCAGAAGTTTATGGTAGCGAGCCAGCGCATCAGCCCTCACCACCTCTAGAGCAAAACCAAGATGAGGCGCTGCATTCACATAGGGCAGCGTGGTCGTGATGTAAAAACGGTTCATTAGGCTTCTCGGCTGCGACGGCGACTTGACCAGTCCTCAATCACCTCTTGAAAGACAGCGGCGGCCGGAACAGCAATTAATACACCCAAGATACCTTCTAACTGAGCACCAATCAAGAGAGCGGTGATAACGGTTACGGGATGAAGTCCTACCGAACGGCGCATAATAATTGGCACGAAGAGGTGCGCCTCTACCTGTTGAATTATTATGAAAACTACAGCGGTAAGGATTGCTAGGCTGGGAGAAACGGTTAAAGCGGAGACGACTGCTACTGCTCCGGCAATAACTGGACCGACAAAAGGAATTATTTCTAAAGCAGCGGCCAAAAGACCAAGGATAGCGGCATGCTTAACGCCAAGCAGGGTGAGAGAGATCCAGACAATACTGCCAACGAAGATGCTGAGTACGATTTGAGTTCTAAACCAAATGGCTACTTGATTTCGCGATCGCTCATAGATTCTCAAAACAGTTTCCTCGTAGTCGCGAGGCATAATAATCCTAATAAAACGCTGAACTCCATCCTGGCTTAAGCTTAGATAAAAAGAGCTAACTAGTATTCCTAGGGCTAGACCGATTCCACCTAGGGCTTGTCCGAAGAATTCTATGGGCGCAGTATCGCCTCCGATAATTCTTCTTGATATCTCACCGATAACCGACTCAATGGACTGAGCATAAGAGAGGTTTAAGAGTGGTTCGGTCCATCCTTCAAAAAAGGGTTGGTTTTTAAGATTTAGAAGGATGCTATTTAAATCAATAATGAGACGGGGAACAACGGCGTACATTAGAAGTACAATAAAGAGTGAAAGGAATAGAAAAACAAGAGTGACCCCAATCGTTCTGGGAAGTCCCTTTCTTTGCATCCAGGAGATGATTGGATCGATGCCGGAAGAGATAATAAGCGCTAGAAAGAGACCAATAAAAATAGTTCGACTAGTATAAAGAAGTCCAACTAAAATAACGAATGCTAAAATTCGCCATAGGCTTTCCCAAGAAATGACGAGAACTCGTTGCTCCATTTTTATAAGGGAAGTTTATAACTTCTCACTTTTACTTTAGTGGAGGGTTATTAAAAATGCAAAATCTTTTTGAGCCCAGAGGGGTCTTTATATGGACCAATAACGGCTAGGTTGAGGTTTTTATTGCGAAATACCTCCTTGGCTACGACTTGAATCTGGCTAGCAGTAACCGCCTGGTATTTTTTAATCAGTTCCTCTGGAGTAGCGATCTTTTGATTCATTATTTCTTGAGAGCCATAATAGGCAGCCATATCTTCAGAGGTATCAAGACCAACAATCATATTGCCGATGAGATGATCGCGAGTTCGTTTAAGATCTGCTTTATCGATTGGCCTTTGAGTGGTAAGCTTCATCTCCTCCAAAATAGCATTAATGACCGTCTTAATTTTAGTGTGATCAACCCCAGCCGAGACAACTAGTAACCCGTGGTCAATATATAAATCAGCGGCAGCTCGGACATAGTAGGCTGCTCCTAATTCTTCACGAACTCGCACAAACAACCGGGAACTCATTCCTCCTCCAAGGTAGGCGGCTAAAAGATGGAGAGCAAAACGGCGAGGATCGAAGGCTGAAAAAACTCGGGTAGCGAGCGCAAGATGAGACTGATCTGATTTTTTCTGCTTGACTACAACCTGAGGACGAAGTTGCCCCTCCTTGGTTTTTGATTTTTTAACTTTGGTTGCCTTAGGCAAATTGCCAAAGTTGGTTCTTACAATATTAACAATCTTTTTTTCATCAAACTTTCCCGCCACTACTATAGCTGTTGCTGGAGCAATATAGTGTTTATTACGATAGGTTACAAAATCGCCTCTAGAAAGACGCCGAATATTCTCTTTTGGTCCAGCAATATCCCAACCGGCTGGCTGATCGCCATACATCAGACGCATTAGAATCTCGTGAACGCGGCGCATTGGTAGATCCTCGTACATATTAATCTCCTCAATGACCGCTCCCCTTTCTTTTTCGATCTCTCGTTCATCGAAAATAGGATTGAGATGCATGTCAGAGATTAACTCCAAGGCAGTCTCTACCTTATCACTCTGCACTTTGGCGTAATAGGCGGTGTGTTCTTGTGAGGTGAAGGCATTATAATGGGCACCCAGGCCATCAAGTTCGCGAATAATTCTTCCTGGTTCGGGGCGAGTGGTCGTTCCCTTGAAAACGAGGTGCTCTAAGAAGTGAGAGATGCCATTATTTTCTTTATTTTCATATTCCGATCCAGCTTCAACCATCACAAAAACGGTGGCAGTTACCGCTCCGGCTTCTGGCACAAGAATAAGACGCACCCCATTGGGCAGAACTAATCTTTTAAACATATGAACTGAATCTTACCCTTAACTGGTTATCGTATCAATATCGTCTTGGAATCTTTCAGCTCGACTGACGACCGCCTCCCCGTAGGTCCACAAGTAACGAGACCAACGACTGCCTGCGTAGTAGCGAGCAGCGGCTTTTCTTTCATCGGAGATCGAGGCTCCAGCAGCACCAGCATCTTTTAGATAGAGGGCTGTTCCCATGAAGGCATCGGCATTATTCCAGGGAGAGGGTGGGTTGTGACCGGTAGCGGCAGCAATCCGATCCTTATAGACCTTCCAAGTAGAAGGGATGAACTGAGCCGGACCCATGGCTCCGCCGTAGGCTCCATCCTGGCTAATAGCGCAGGAAACCATCATTGATTCTGGATCAAGATTAAGCTCTTTCATAATCTCTAAGTAGCTTGGTATGTCACGAGTAGGGTGCATAGCAGTTTTATAGTTACAGCGTCCAACGTTCTTTCCTAGGGCTGACTCTCTATCCAAAACCGCTAGAATAAGAGCTGCTCGCACTCCAGTAGCGTCAGAGGCTACCTTAGCAAAGTTGTAGGCTTGTTCGAAGCTCAGCTCTCCCCCACCGAGAAGTTGGAAGATACGGCTACGAATTTCAGCCGCCCGCTTTTTTCGTTCATTAACCAGTTCTTGATATTTTGATTCCTGTCCCTTAGTGATCTTAAGAAGACTATCTTTTTCACTTTTTACGGCTTGGGTTTGCTGTTTCTGGCGGTCTTGATAAGCCTTGGCAACTTCGGAGTCAGCCTTAGCGAGAGCTAACTGTTCTTTTTGATCGGTTAATTTATTTTTTAGATCAGTTATCTGGCTTAGCGTGAGGCGAACGTTTGACTGGGCAATAGCTAAACTGTTCAAAGTAGAAAAGAAATCAGAAAGTTTTGGATATTTTAAAAATACCTCAACAAGGTTGTCATTCTCCTGGCGATAGGTGTTGACCAGCAATGAAGCGAGAGCCTCCCGGTTAAGATCTATATCCTCCTGGGTAATTGTTATCTGCTCTTCAGTGAGAGCAATCTTTCCATTCAACTGATCGAGAGTTAAGTTAATGGCTTTAATTTGGCTATTCAGTTTTGCGATGTTGCTGTTGAGACGAGAGATCTCGCTTGATAGGTTTCTTCCTTGAGTTTTGTAGGAACTGATTTGATTTTCGTATTGATTAATCTCCTCCTCTAGTTGTCTCAACTCATTTTCTAGAGCAGCTCTTTCTTCTGGTGTGGGAGGAGTATTTTCGGTCGCACCAGTAGCAATAGTTGGAGCCGAGGCTGAACCAAGAAAGAATATGAAAATTGCCATGCTTGAAACAGTTAGTTTCAATAGGGTGGTAATCGGAACAACGACCGGATAACTTGATCCTAGGTAGACGATTCGTGATTGACGTCGGTGTTTGGTTCGAGAGGTGATATCAATTAATTTTGGCTTAAGAGACATAAAAGTACAGGTGTTGTAGTTATTTTACCCTGTGTTCTTTATTATACAAAAAACCGCTTGGTAGCGGTTTTTTGTATAATCTTTTGAATGGAAGATTGCTTACTATTTTCCTTCTTCTTTTTTCTCTTCGTCTCGTTCAGCTTTCTTGAGTTCGGATTCAACCTTGACGTCTTCGACGGAGATAGCTGGAACTACCTCCTCTTCTTTGGCGAGATCAACAATGGAAACCACTACGGTTTCTGGGTCGAGGAAAATTTTGACGTCCTTCGATATGGAAAGATCTTTAACGTGAATACTGTCCCCCACTTCATTTAAGCTTGAGATATCAACTTCGATTACTTTTGGCAGCTTGGCCGGTAGAGCTTCGATTTCGATTTCAGAAATTGACTTATTAAGGTTTCCTTTCTTTTCCTTGATGGCAGGAGATTCATTAACTAGTTCGATCGGTACGTGAGTGACAATCTCTTCATCCATCCTTACTTCATAAAAATCAACATGTACTACCTCTCCTTTTAAGGGATCGGTTTTGACGTCATGAATCAGTACTGGATGTTTCTTACTTTCAACTACTAGATTTACAATTTCACTCTCGCCAGCTTCTTTGAAAACCTTTCCAAAATCACGCTCGTTAATGGCGAGGTGGGTGTTTGCTATGTTGTGTCCATAAAGCTCTGCTGGAACAAGCTTTTGAGCTCGTAGCTTTTTGCTGTGGGCACTACCTAAGTTCTTTCTGACGGTGGCTTGTAGCTCCATAAGATGTCGCACCAGAATACCAGAAAAGACCCTGGATCGCAAGTCCTAGATTACAACTTATTAAAGCCTAGCAAAAATCTTAAGCTTCTCTTTGGTAAGATCTCGCATTGCTCCTCGAGCTTTTTCTAGAAGCTTATAGGGTGTGGTTTCTTCCGGGGAGGATTCAATGGCTTGTTTTAAACCAGTAGTCCAAGCAACTCTTAACTCGGTATTGATATGAATTATGCCAACCCCAGAGCGTACCGCTCCCTCAAGATCCTCCTTTTTCAAACCAGAGGCACCATGGATTACCAAGGGGACACGAGAAGCTTCTTGAATTGCCTTAATCCTCTCCTGATCCAGCTTTTCAACGAAACCAGGCGCAACAATAATACCGTGTACATTTCCAACTGCTGGAGCTAGAAGATCTACTCCGGTAGATTGAACAAATTCTTGAGCTTGTTCGGGGGTGGTGAGGTCTTCTGTTTTGAGAGCGGCACCGGCTGGCACCTCTTTTAAAATTTGCGACCCTGACCCGATATAACCAATCTCTCCCTCGACAAGAACATTGGGATTAACTCCTTTGACATACTGAACGACTTCTTTGGTCTTCTCTAAGTTCTCTTTCCAGGGCAACTTGCCACCATCAAAAAGAATGGCATCAAATCCAGCCTGGACCGCTGCTTTTACTTTTTCGAGAGAGTGGGTGTGATCGGCATTTAAAAAAATTGGATAATTATACTCTTCACGCAAATTGCGAACCATTGCCACTGCCTCCCTATCTCCAACAAAACCGCGTTCACCCTCAGACAGTCCGACAACTACTGGTAGATTGAGTTCTCGAGCAGCCTCAAAAATAGCTTGAAGACCACTACTATCAGAAAAATTAAAGTGTCCGACAGCTTGCTTCCTGGAGTTGGCTTGAGCAAGCACTTCGCGCAAGGAGATCATATCTTTAAATTTTACCACACCACCAAGATGACTCTTATGATCTAAATGAAAAGCGCGCTTGAAGCGCGCTTTTCATTTTATTTATTATCGAAATTTATTTGCGTTTTCCTTCTACAATCTGCTGAGCAATGTTTTGAGGAACAATCTCGTAACGATCGAATTCCATTGTAAATGATCCACGACCCTGAGTCATGGAGCGAAGTTGGGTAGCATAACCGAACATGGAAGCAAGCGGAACCAGGGCGTTAATGACCTTAATATTGGAACGATCTTCCATCTCCTCAATGCGTCCCAACTTAGAGTTAATATCTCCAGTTACCTCTCCCATGAAATCTGGCGGAATTAGAACTTGAACTCTCATGATAGGCTCAAGAATGACTGGCTTGGCTTTTTGAGCAGCCTCTTGAAAAGCCATTGAACCGGCAATCTTAAAGGCCATTTCCGAAGAGTCGACTTCGTGGAATGATCCGTCGTAAAGCTCAACCTCTAGATCGTTCATTGGATAGTGGGCAACGATACCCTTATCCATCGATTCCTTAACGCCTTTTTCGACGGCAGGAATATATTCGTTAGGGATAGCACCGCCTTTAATAGAATTGATGAAGTTAAAGCCGGCACCACGTTCTAGGGGTCGCATCTTAATCTTAACGTGTCCGTACTGACCACGACCACCAGACTGACGAACATACTTGCCTTCGGCATCGCTCGAGCCAGTAATGGTTTCACGATAGGCTACCTGAGGGCGACCAACATTGGCCTCTACATTAAACTCGCGCTTCATACGATCAACAATGACATCAAGGTGAAGCTCGCCCATGCCAGAGATAATTGTTTCGCCAGTTTCGGCATCACCCTTCACGCGGAAGGTTGGATCTTCCTCGGCTAAGCGACGCAAAGCAACACCCATCTTTTCTTGGTCAGCTTTGGTCTTTGGTTCAATGCGAATTCCAATAACCGGCTCGGGGAAAACAATGGTTTCTAAGACAATGGGATTGCCTGGGTCACACAAAGTGTCACCAGTGGTGGTATCCTTCAATCCGACAATAGCTGCAATCTCTCCAGCATAGATTTCATCAACTTCTTCGCGTTTATTGGCATGCATTCTGACTACACGGCCAACACGCTCTTGAGTACCCTTGGTCGAATTGACGATATATGATCCTTTCTTTAGCACTCCCCCGTAGTTGCGGAAGTAGGCCAGAGTTCCAATGAATGGGTCGGAGGCAATTTTAAAAGCTAAAGCAGTAAGCGGTACATTGTCGTTTGCCTGACGATCGATCTCAGCCTCGGTTTTTGGATCTTTTCCTTTAACCGGAGGAAGGTCGGTCGGAGCAGGAAGATAATCGATAACGGCATCAAGCACTAACTGCACTCCTTTATTTTTTAAAGCGGAACCACAGAAGACGGGCACGATGCTGTTGGTAATGACTGCTTTTCGTAAGACAGCGCGCAACTCATCAAGACTGGGCTCCTGACCGCCAAGATACCCCTCCATCATGGCGTCATCATTTTCAACGATCTTCTCAACGAGTTCACTGTGCATCTTTTTGGCCTGAGCTTCGAGATCGACTGGAATGGGAATCTCAACGATTCGCTCACCGTTATCACCCTGAAACTCGTAAGCCTTCATGGCGAGAAGATCAACGACACCAGCAAAGTTTGATTCCGATCCGATTGGAATCTGAACGGGAATGGCGTTAGGAGTGAGACGATCTAGAATTGATTTAAAACTGTTTTCGAAACTAGCTCCCATTCGGTCGAGCTTATTAATAAAGCAGACACGGGGAACTTTATACTCATCAGCATAGTGCCAATTGGTTTCAGACTGCGGCTCTACTCCAGCAACACCATCAAAAACAACAACTGCGCCATCTAGAACACGAAGTGAACGTTTTACCTCAACGGTAAAATCGATGTGTCCTGGGGTATCAATGATATTAATTTGGTGTTCAAAGTTCTTATCTCCCTTACGGTAGGTTGGAACCCAGAAAGCGGTGGTAGCAGCAGAGGTGATAGTGATACCGCGCTCGCGCTCTTGCTCCATCCAATCCATGACGGCCGCTCCTTCGTGCACCTCTCCAATTTTATGAGAGATACCGGTATAAAAAAGTATTCGTTCTGAGACGGTAGTTTTTCCAGCGTCGATATGAGCAATAATTCCAATATTTCTGGTTTTTTCGATCGGGTACTTACGAGGCATAATTAAAAGAAGGTTTGAGAAAACTTTTTAGAGTGGACGATTTTTACTTTCTCTTAGCAAAATGGGCGAAAGCGCGGTTGGCTTCGGCCATGCGATGAGTATCTTGCTTCTTTTTGATGGCTGCACCTTCGTTTTTAGAAGCAGAGATTAATTCTTCGGCCAGCCTTAAAGCCATGGCTCTTCCCTTGCGACCACGAGCAGCGGCAATAATCCAACGAGCGGCTAAAACAAAACGGCGATCAGGAGCAACTTCTATTGGAACCTGATAGTTGGCCCCACCCACACGACGAGATGATATTTCTAGTTGAGGAGCAGCATTCTCCATGGCCTTTTCAAAGATCTGAAGACCATCTTCCTTGGTTTGTTTTTTAATCTCCTCAAAGGCATCATAGACCACCTTCATGGCGGTAGTCTTTTTACCGTCCTGCATGATGTAGTTAATAAAGCGTCCTAAATCAATTCGCTCATAGCGGGGATCGGCTTCGTAGTTTTTCTTGTAAACTCTTTTCTTGCGCATATTTTATTTCTTGCCGCTCTTTTTGGTACCGTACTTTGAGCGTTGCTGTTTTCGGTTTTCAACGCCGGCGGTGTCTAAGACTCCGCGGACGATGTGATAGCGAACTCCGGGAAGATCTTTAACTCGACCCCCACGAATCATAACTACGGAGTGCTCCTGAAGGTTATGCCCCTCTCCTGGAATGTAGGCGGTTACTTCGTTGCCATTAGTTAAGCGAACACGAGCTACTTTACGCAAAGCTGAGTTTGGTTTCTTAGGCGTAGTGGTAAAAACTTTAGAGCAGACTCCCCTCTTGAAAGGAGAAGAGGAACTTACTGGGCGATTCTTAATAGTATTAAAGTAAAACGACAAGGCGGGAGCCTTGGTTTTCTTTTTGGAAGTTTTTCTTCCCTTCTTAACCAGCTGACTTAGGGTCGGCATATGTGGGAAGAATTCTAGACAAAACCTAGCCTCATGTCAACCACGGTCAGAAGGTGGGGCCGTGCCCAACAAAAAGGATAAAGATGAGAGACATCAATGGCCCAATAAAACGAAAGATAAGATCAATAATGAAGGGAAAAGCTAAAAAGAATATGATCATGGCAACCAGCAAATTCTCAACAATAATTCTTTGGACTCTGGCCCAAAAAGCCTCCCAGGAGACGCGTATCCAATGAGGGAAGAAGATGGTAATAACCTTCGAACCATCGATGGGTGGAATAGGAAGTAGATTAAAAACACCTAGTAGGATATTGATCCAGACGATTACCTCAAAAAACCCTAAAAGAATGCTGTCGAGCGGAAGAAGACCGCCCTCGCCCAGTCTGATGAAAACCCCAAAGACGAGAGCCATAAATAAATTAGATAATGGACCAGAAGCAGCAATTAGCGCTCCGCCGCGATGTGGATCTTTGAGGTTGTAGGGATTGTAGGGAACCGGCTTAGCCCATCCTAAGATGAAAGATCCGTAAAGCGCTAAAAAGAGCGGTAGGATTACCGATCCGAAAAGATCAAGATGTTTTAAGGGATTAAGAGTAAGGCGACCAGCAATACGAGCGGTTGGATCACCTAAGCGCTCAGCAGTATAACCGTGAGCTACTTCGTGAATAATCACTGAGAAAATAAGGATGACTACCTGAAAGATAATTACCTCAAAGGCCATAATGGTCATTCTAACAAACCTCAAGTAAAACAAAAACGCTCTTTTAAAATCGGAGAAATGTCTTAGGATAAGGAAGTTATTACTAGTCCCCGTAGCTCAACTGGATAGAGCGCTTGGCTTCGAACCAAGAGGTTGTGGGTTCAAATCCTGCCGGGGACGCTAGAGCTACTCAAAAAAACAAAAGGATGTCGGAGATCCGACACCCTAGTTTTCGGTCACTTCGAGATCGCCTGAGCAATCCTTAGTGCCAGCAGTGTGATGTTGTTCTTCGAGAAGAGGGAGCGCATCTCTTCTGGCCACCTCGGAATCGGCGCCGTATCCCGGAGCCTGACCAGCCCAGTTGCACTCTCGGCATCTCCCATTGAAAAATAATCTTGTTTGCTCCATCCCAGTTCCTCCTGTGCTTTATTTTTTCTATGCTTAGTTTATATCCTTGTCAATAATCAATCCTTTATTTTATAGATATATTCGCCTATACTGTGAGCATTCAGAGGGATTCGTCTTGGTTTAGAAATTACTCGAAAATTTTTTATATCCGCCCATAGCTCAGTTGGTAGAGCAGTTGCCTCTTAAGCAAACGGTCCCAGGTTCGAATCCTGGTGGGCGGACAAAATTATCCACTGTATAATTCAAGACAATGAAAACTAAAAAAATACTAATAATGGTGGTGGTAATTGTTTTATTAGTCGCTGGTTTTTATCTGCTTAACCTATCCAAAGAAGTAGGAGTTGGCTCTAGAGAGTGTCCAGTCGGTTCTCCTGACTGCATCGACACAGTAAATGAAGATAATGGGAACTTAATCAAAACAGGATCGCCAACTGAAATCGAGGGACCAGTTTTGGATTAAGATTATATGAATTCAAAAATCTACTATTACCTTATAGTCGGACTGCTAGTCTTACTGGTAATTGGTGGTGGAATCGGCTTTTATTACGCTGCATTCGGTGATCTAAACTTCCTAAAATCAGACAACGTTGCTATACCTAATATATATACTCCGCCAACTGGTCTGCGTGTTACTCAGGATGGCACGCTCTACTTCGTCTGGGAAAAACTTCCTAATGGGACAACAGCCATAAATATCTACCGTGCTAGAAAAGGAACGCAGGATTGGCAGCTTTGGAAAACCGTTCAGATCGATGGAGATCTAGAAAAAGGATTAATCCAAATTCAAACATCGGGCGTTTTAGATCTTGAAGAGTATAGCTTCTACTACGAAGCAGTGAATAGCGAAGGAGAGACTCTTTGGGAATCCGAGATTGATGAGATTGCTCCTTACATTCCGCAGGAAGAGAGTAACGAAGAACAATCAACCTCATCTTCCCAGGGGACTGGCGGTGGCGAGACGGGAGGAGAGGGTGAGGAGGAGGAAGCTCCAACTTCTTCGACAAATAACACCTCAACCCAATCAGAATCGACCTCCACTCCCCCAACCAATGGCACAACCACTCCTCCAGGGGGAGGAACAACCTATCCATCTGGAACAATTTTTTACTACACTCCAAATGGTGACATCTCTGGAACGAAACTGTATGACTCTTTCTTTTGGGTTGAGGTGGTAAACAATAGATTACAGTTTGGCTGGCAAAATCTTCCGCCAGATACAGAACTCCTTGTCCTGGAACGCGGAACCAACAGCAATGGGCCATGGACAACTATTCTTCAGCAAACCAATCCCAATGTTTCTGGACCGTATACCATCTCTCTTCTCGATGCTGCGGTTTATCAAAGTTTTTCCTACCGATTACGAGCAACGGCTGAAGGTCTTGATCTTTTAGTGTTAGGACCTCTGACTCCTGCTCAATAAGACAGTGCTTACTCTACGCACCCCTCTTGAACAACTGAAGTATATCGGACCGCGCTATGCTTCTAAACTTAAGCGTTTGGGAATTTTTACTATTCAAGATCTGCTGTGGCATTTTCCAAGCCGCTATGAAGATTTTTCAAACTACACTCCGATCGCTGATTTAGAACCAGGCTCGACTGTTACTCTTCGAGGAACAGTGGTGTCATGTGAAGTGAGACGATCTTTTCGAAAACGTTTAACCATTACCGAGGTAGTTGTTGCCGATTCATCGGGAGAGATAAGAGCAGTGTGGTTTAACCAACCATATCTTCGCCAAACACTGTATCCAGGAAGACTGATCAACATCTCGGGCAAGGTTAAGCAGGAGGGCGATGATCTTGTGTTAGCTCATCCGGGCTACGAATTATTAAATGAAAAAGTGATTCAGGAGGAACAGACTCGACACACGGGACGCTTGGTGCCGATCTACCCTTCAACCAAAGGACTAACTTCTCGAGCCCTCAGATTTTTTATTCAACCTCTTCTAGAAAATCTACCTCCTCCAGAGGAATGGTTGCCCAAAGAAGTGTTACGAAAGTTACGCCTACCAGAAATTCATCAAGCTTTAAAAAGCATTCACTTCCCTGAGAATATCCAGGATGCAGAACGGGCTCGCGAACGATTCATCTTTGAAAACCTCTTTGTTTTTCATCTTTTCAATATGCGAGAGAAGCTACGATTAAACCAAGAACAATCGATTGCTTTTAATATAGAAGAAGAGTGGATTGATCATTTCTACAAAAGCCTTCCCTTCGAATTAACTAATGATCAAAGGAGTGTTTCGAAAGAGATTATTAACGATCTGAAAAAAGATCATCCTATGAATCGACTCCTTCAGGGCGATGTTGGATCAGGAAAGACGGTGATCGCTGCTCTGGCGGCCTACTTGGCTTCACGTAATAACCTTCAGGCTGCTTTTATGGCCCCAACAGAAGTTTTAGCAACTCAACATTTCTCTACGCTAAAAAAGGTTTTCTCTGCTCTGCCACGAGAAAAGCAACCATCCTTAGCACTTCTTACTTCAAGTAAGGCGATGGTGTTTTACGAAAATGATTTAGAGCAAGAAGTAACTAAAGACAAATTGAAAGCAGAGATAGAAAAAGGAGCGATTCAGATTCTCATTGGAACTCACTCTTTAATTGAAAAAGATGTTCGCTTTCAGAAATTAGGATTACTAGTGATAGATGAACAACATCGTTTTGGAGTAGCCCAAAGAGCGGCCCTGAGCAGGGGTGGGCGTGGATCGAAGAAAAATATACTTCCCCATCTTCTTAGTATGTCAGCGACACCTATTCCGCGCACTTTAATGTTATCTCTTTTTGGCGATCTTGATGTGTCTTTAATTCATGAACTTCCTCAGGGAAGAAAGCCGATTGTGACGAAAGTGGTTGCTCCAGAAAACCGTCCAAAGGCTTACGGTTTTGTTAAAGAGCATCTGAAAGCTGGAAGACAGGCTTTTATCATTTGCCCACGGATTGAAGCATCGGGTGACGAGATATTGACCGAAAGCGACAAGAGAAAACTTGATGTGCGATCGGTTAAAGAGGAGTATGACAAGTTGAGTCAAAAGATTTTCCCTCAGTTTACAGTTCAGATGCTCCACGGACAGATGAAGGCTAAAGAAAAGAATGAGGTAATGAATCAATTCCAGAAAGGAAAGATTGATCTTCTGGTTTCAACTTCAGTGATTGAGGTAGGGGTTGATGTTCCTAACGCGACAGTCATGGTCATTGAAAGTGCAGAGCGATTTGGATTAGCACAGCTTTATCAATTTCGAGGGAGAGTTGGTCGCGGGACACATCAGTCATACTGCTTGCTCTTTAGCGGTTCAGAGAGTGAATCGACCATACACCGTCTTGAGGCTCTAACCACTGCTCAAAATGGATTTGAGTTAGCAGAAATAGATCTTAAACTGCGTGGCCCAGGACAGTTTTTAGGAACAGAGCAGACTGGCCTGCCTGATGAGCTCATGTCTTATCTTCAAAACATGGAACTAATTAGCCAAAGTCTTAATGAGGCTTCGTCTCTCATTAAGAAAGACCCTCAACTTGATAAACACCCCCTACTAAAAGAAAGAATTTTGTTCTTGGGAGAAAAACTACACAGAGAGTAGTAGTAAATAATTCAAACTACTTGGCCTGTTCAACATAGGTTCGCAGCTCGTTGATGTGTTGAGCCCTCACCGGAGTAACACCAGCAGTCACGGTTGGACTGTCGGTCCATGACGGAGCAGACTGCCCACAGGCAGAGTAGATGTTCTGAAGAGCAGTGCGCATCTGATTGATGTGCGTTGCTTTAATGCCAGTGCTTGTGGAAAGGGGGTTGTCGGTCCAAGTAGTGGTTGCCAGACCAGCATCAACCTCAAGGGTATTGATATGCTGACGGATTTCGGTGACATGCTGAGCTCTGATCGGAGTAGTGCCAGAAGCGACAGCGGGGTGATCGGTCCAAGATCCAAAAGAAAAAGGACCATTGCAGTTCAAACCGAACTTAGAAAGACGGACTCCTAGATTGTCATCGCTCACCACATAGACACTTCCAGTCACTGGATCAAAGATGACATCTCGCCCGCGATCGGTAGTTCGAGAAAGAGAACTGGATGATTGATAGAGACGATCAAGATAGGAGCCACTACTTGAAGTAAGCTTAATGTTCAACATTCCGTAAACAGTTGAAGTTGGATTAATTGGATTTCTAGAGCGTCCCGTGGAGTAAACGTTCCCCGAACTATCGACTGCTAGTCCTAAACCGATATCCATACCGTAGTTACTTCCACTAGACCAACCACTATAACGAATGTTCCACAACTGCGTACCAGCCGATGAATACTTGGTAATCGAACGATCCATTTCAAAGGGAGAGCCATTTCTGTCTTCGCCGCTTAGATAGACGTTTCCGAACTGATCAACTTTTCCAAACGCCCTGGCGAAAGTGGCTGCTCCAAACTGTTGCTTCTGGAAACGAAAGGTTTGTAAAAGGGTGCCGGTATTACTGTATTTTAACCCATACATAGATAGGGGGGTCGTGCTCGATGGGTAGTACTGTCCTTCCCCGAAGACATAGATGTTGCCAGAGGAATCTTTATCGATATTACCAACATCGAGAAGATCGATAAAAGGAGATTTCCAAATCTGTTGAAAAACTCCAGAGCCATTAAATTTAACGATAGCGAAACAGTATCTGGCGCCGCAGCTTCTATCTTCAGCGACAGCGTAAACGTTACCACTTGAATCAACCACCACTCCTTCGGGAATTTCTGTTTGATCAAAAGCTTGTTCGTAGGTCCAGGTGCGAACGAATGATCCGGCAGAGGTGTACTGAACAAAACGAAAATGGCCATAGCCCGTTGAGGTAGCCATACTAACAACATAAACATCGCCAGTTGTTGGACTGATGGCAATTCCCCTACCATGGAGAGAGCCACTGCTCCCAACAATGTAACTCTGACTCCAGAGAAGCCCCCCCGAGGAGTTGTACTTCTTAGTCATAATCCCTCCTTGGGTACCAGTTTTATAAAGACCAGTGATATAGATATTACCGCTAGAGTCCAGTGCAATATTGCCTGGAGCACCACCATAGGTCGAATCGGTAGACGAGGTGTAATAGGTTTGAGTCCAGGCCAAAGAAAGAGCTGAGGCGGTATGAGATATAGCGAAGCAAAAGAAGATGGTCGCTAAGATAGAAATGATTTTAAAAATATTTTTCATTGTTATCTTTGTCTAACTCCGTCAACGCATTGACTTCGAAAACGTGGGTGGCTAATTCTATCACAATCTGAGGGTGATGAATTTTGTTCGGCCGTAACTTCATCGAATAACTCGCAACTACTCCTGAGGTCGATGGAGACAAAGTCGCTGCATTCAAACTTTTCTTTCTTTTCAAAAAGCTTATGTATTCCAAACTCGTCCTGACAGTTATTCTTACTCTCAATATTTTCCAGACTGGAACATAAACCAACATCATCATTTAAAACTGCCTGATTAAACCAATAAAGATAGTAGCAGTTGTCTTTTATATTAATTGGGGCGTCATCACAGATTGCTGAATTTTTAGCTGAACCAATAGAGCGCATTAGAACCTGATTGAGGCAATCTTCTTTGGAAAGTAGGGTTCCATCGACATTATCACAAGCCGAAAAGGATTGCTTTTCTATCCCCTCGCGCAAACTGACATTGTTTTTACAGAGAGCGTAATAGTCTAAGTTGTTGATATTCAATCCTTCAGCATATTTACACAATTCGATGTTTCCAGCCGTACCAATAGCAGCAACTACTGCCTGCTGTTCTTCCCTGGAGAGTGTTTTTAGTTCTGGAGCTTTATCCAAGAGAGTTTTAATCTTAGCTCCCTCCTGATCAGGGTTGAGGTTGCCATAAATAAAAATTCCAACTACTAAAGCCAGAAAGATGACTATGACTAAGAACTTAAAAAATAATAAGATGTAATTGCTTGTTTTTTTCACTGATATTTGAATTCATTATATCATTGTTCGATACAATATATTCTTCCAGGGTTACCACAACCATAAATACTTCCGGCTGGAAATGGCTCGGTCCAGGTAGAGGTATTGGTAGTTAGATATCCAACATTGCCATAGTTGCCGTTAACACCATAGGTGTAATTCTGGCAGGTGTTACCACTAGGACCGTTTTTTCCAGTAGCTTCGGTAGTTGTCCAAACATAAGTAGAAGTAGTAACCAATCCCCCGTTTGGTGCCTGGTTGATTGGACTGAGCAAGTAACCATCCATGAGATCGTTATAACCATAAGCAACAACGGTGTTATTGGGTAATCTAAATATCGGTTCGGTCTTCAGATAACTAAATCTGTCCCAAATTTCATTAGCAGGACCGGCAGAGATCCAAGATTTATAGGTACCACTCAAACCAGCGCCAGAAGCGGCACTCTGACAAATGGCATCAGCACCAGTTAATCCTCCCAAATTTCCGGTATGAGTAGAGGCCGTAACGAAAACCCGCTTGGTTGGACAAAAAGGAGCAATATTTATTCTATTGCGCAGCTGATTAAAATGTATAGCTTTAATTGATTGGCCGGAAAGACTGGGATCGGTCCAAGTAGGCAAGGGATCCGAGCAGTTACTATAGATTTGCTCAGTAGCTGTCCTTAGATCAGTAATATGAACCGCCCTAATCTGTGAACCAGGACTCAAACTGGGATCGGTAAAAGAATAGGAGGACATATTATTAGCCAAGCGGCGGTTATTAACCATAGTGCGCAACTCATTAACATGACTGGCTCTAATTGTTCCTCCAGTAGAAATTGCTTCCGCCCAAGAGATAGAGCTGGTGTGATTAACGGCGTAAGCAGTTGGACTTTGTTGGACAAACTTGCTGACATTTCCAGAACCCATAACAAATACCTCCCCGGCATCATTAATAACGGCAGCAAGAACTCCAATGTCGGTGTAACTGGTGTAGGTCGCATCACCCATGCCGTAGTGAGTGGTGTACTGAATATTGTTGTTATTGATGGAGTAAAGATCACCGAACTTATCAACTACAGCTGTCTTTCTTAAGGTATTATCGCTCAACCCCCAGACTCCAACCACATATTTGTAACCAGTACCTGCTACTGCCTCGTCTCTGGTGCCATTCACTTTCCCACATTTAGTATAGATGGGAACGTCTTCTCCAGTTGAATACTGACCAACGATGATTTGCGAGCGCCCATAAGAACAACTGCCTGATTTTTGCTGAAACCAACCAGGAGAAGTACTGTTGGCGGCATATTTCATCATACCGGCGTTACCGTATAGATAGTTGTAAAGATTATCACCATCAAAAACCATATTGTAAGTTGAAGTTCCAAAGATAGCGGAAGTAGTTGCTCCGGTTAACGGATTAAACCAATAAAGACCATTACCGGAGCCAGCAGCTAAAGCAGTTCCCGAAGAATTAACTGCTATCCCATATCCTTGATCGTAAAAATCAACGGAGTTGTTAACGTCAAATTCACGCTGCCAAACCATTGTCCCAACAGAATTATATTTCACTACTACTACTGTTTGGTTGCCGGTATAGCGAAAACCGGTAACATAAACATTCCTACTGCTATCAATCGATACGGCGCGAGCTTCGTCTTGATTGGTAGTGTCCCAATAAACATAACCACTACCTCCCCAGGTCGAATCTAGAGCGCCAGTTGAAGAACTAAATCTAGCAATAGCTATACACAGAGAAGAACAAGGGGAGCCGCTCTTTGAACCGGCAGCGTAGATGTGTCCAGTCACTGGGTCAACGACTCCGGAATGCCAGTTGTAACCGGAGTGAACCTGATTCCAAGAAAAAGAAACGTAGGCTTCAACTTGATTAAAGCCGAAAAATAGGGAAAGGATGTAAAAAATAAAAAAGAAAAATATTTTTACAGCAACAGACGGATTTTTAAAAATTTTATTACTAAACATATTTTAGGAAGGAGTATTCTGACAAAAATCTCTGAGCTGAGGGATGGTTAGTTTTGGACAAATTTCCTTATTTTTTAAACCAGCATTAGAGGACTTAATAAGATGACAATCTGCAGTCATAACCTCAGGAACTGCAGAGCAGTTAACCACGGGGCTGTTACTGATTAGTTGATTGGTATAAAAATAGATTCTACAGTTTTCTTTAAAAATCTGATCACTGATTTTAGAGCAAAGCTGTGGATCGTTTTTTTCTTTGGCCTGATCGCTCCAAAAAGCAACAAGACAGTTTATTTCCACTTCGCTGTCCTGAGATTCTTTGCAGCGGGCTTCATTGCTATCTTTGTTAGCTAGAGCTATCAGAATATCCTCCATGCAAAGCTTTTGGCTAACTAGAACACCATCCAACTGACGACAGTAATTAATATCAAGATTTTCTTTGGCTAGTTTCTCGGCTACATTATTTTTACAAACAACACCATAATCCTGACCATCAATTAAAACGCCTTCGGCAACCTGACACTTTTCCAGATCTTTAGCCTCGATAATAGCGGCAATGATTTCCTTCTGGGCTTCTGAGTTAGAAAGTTGTGGAAGCTCTGCATATCGTTTCAAAGCTTCTTCCCTGCTACCTAGCGGTTCACGATTATTTGTTGCTTCTGGTGCTCGCAACTTTTTCTGAGAGGTTAAGAAAAGTAGTGATCCGAATAAAATAAACCCGACGATAAAGATGACACCAATTGCAATAAGAGGGCCTTTTATTTTCATAATTTAACTTATTTTCCTTTTTTACTGATAGACCGCTCCACCACCACCGCAACCACCCCAACTAGTGGTGTAACAACGGAAGGTATTGCTAGCAGTGTTGTAGTACATCATTCCAGGAGCACCGGAAGGATCGGCGGCATATCTACCCAACACGATTGGTCCAGCAACATTTAGGGTTGAGGTACCCCATCCATTATTTTCACCTAAGTAGAAGTTTAAGCCTTGATAACGAAGGCTCGAAACGCTTGCGCCAGCATCATGAAAAGAAATGGAGGTCGAATCTAATCCCGAGAGAATAATGTTTGAATTCCAGGTAGTAGCCCAGCCACCGTTGGCTGGGTAGTTAACAGCTGGATTTCCAACCGATAGACGAGCTCCATAACCATCGGTAGCATCAATGACTGTCGGACCGTTAACCACAAAGGTCCCTCTTGGAGCAGGAGATGTCGTGCCTACCGCTACAACACCATCATCTCTGATAAACATTCTCCAGTTACCCTCACTTGATCCAAAAAAATAATCCCCTCCGGCTTGATCTGGAGCAAACACTATATGTCCCGAAGCGTCACTGCGAATGTGTGCACGGAGTGTTCCTCCAGTACGAAAACCTAAGACGGACTGAGTGCCGGTGGTATCAACAGCAATGCCAGGAACGTTTGTTGAGCTATTGGCATATTGAACTTCTAGTGGGTCACTAGGAAGATTGGAACCAATTCCTACTCGGCCAGTAGAATCAACTCTTACTCTTTCGGTGTAGGTGGTGCCATTAGCAGTGGAAATTGTTCCAATAGTGAAGTTGGCATCGGAAGGATAGAACTGGCGAAGCTCAAAGCTCTGGATACCGAGACCGTACCTGTTATTACCACTATCGTAGATAAGAAGTTTTTGAGCATCTACTCCCGTGCCAAGTGAAAAAAGTGCCTGAGGGTTTGAGGTTCCGATTCCGAGATAGGTACCGGCAGCATTGGTTCTTAGCAAGCCACCTCCTCCCGGAGGAGCTGAGGATGGCCCAGTAAAAGCACTGGTGACATAAACTCCCCCAATGAGGGCGCTAAGTCCAATAAGGAGCGAGAGAAGAGAGATGGTGGCAACCCTTAGGGTATGCATGTTTATATTATTCTTCGGTTACAACTTCTTCTGGCTCTGAGATTGTTTGTGGTGGAAGTTGTTGCTGTTGATTTTGAGCTCCTCCCTGCCCCTTGATCACCGAAACCACCTGACTGTCAGCGCGCAACTTCGAGGTGAAGATGATCTCTTTAGGATTAAGACGCAACTCTCCGGATGGTCCCCAGAAAACACTGGTCATGGGAAGAAGATTTACCTCCTGAGCTTGAGTTTGTTGATTCACTGATCGATCCAAATACCAGACATCTTGAATTCTTGGCCAGGGAAACCAAGCTAATTTTCCAAAATAAATATCACCGCTTGTTAGATAGACGGCACTATACTCGGAGGTTTCCGTTTTATCTCCGGTAAGCATCTTTCCAATGAAAACTCCTAAAATTACTAATAATACGATTGCGACCACAAGAATTATGAAGTAGGCCGAACGGCTGCTTTCCACTTTTGACATATGTATTTATCTTAATTGTAATTCCATAAATAGAAAGAACAAATTAATTATCCACACTATTTAGAGAGGGTTGTATTGTGCCCAGAAAGGAGTGCCGGTGGCACTATTCAAACAGACGGCAAAGTTATCGGGTGTTGCTCCGCCGGGTTGAGTCATCCAGATGGTTCCTCGTTTTTCAGAAGTACAATTAGGAAAGGTGGAGGTAGGGTTACTAATTTGAATTCCTCCGCGATAAACCACTAGCTTATTCTCACTATTATTTAAAGTAGATGTTCCAATACCAACTCGAGCATCACTACCGTTGTAAAAAAAGATACTGTTATTAATACTTGAGATGTCACCATAAGAATTTCCTAGACCAATTGATGATCCAGCAACTGGAATCAAGGGCGAGTCAAAGATGGCGGCTTTTTGTTGTCCTCGCAATGTGAACCCTCGGCTTTCTTGGAGCTGCAACATAAAACTCATCGCAATGCGAAGCTTTCCGTTATTATCCTCATTTCTAAAAACAACATCCCCCACCGCAATGCCGGGGCTAGAGATTTGATAGACGTTCCCGCCTGTTTCAGCAATCAACTTTCCATCTTTCTCGAAGATAAAAAAAGTCGAACCCTCTTCCCCTAAGGAAAGCCTGAGACTTGTCGGATGTGCCTCAATGTCTGAAGCTTGGCTGATATAGGAAGCAACAAGCTCCTTAATTTTTCTCTCCTCTCCAATTAGATCGAGCTCAGAGTTTTCTTTAGATTGAAAATTGTTATTGACAGCAAAGATGCTAACGACAAATATGAGTAGAGCAACGATTACTAAAAGATGAGGGAGGCGATTAAACATTTGTTTCTATTATACTCTAGTATTTGAAAAGAGGGCGATTGACGAATCTTGTAGCGTAAGCGTCCTGTACGCTGCTCTGGTTTTGCTTATATGAAACAAAGTAGTTACCACGAGGAGTTACCGTGATAGAGTTTTGTTCACCGGCATTACTATGAGATAAATCTAGTCCTTGTTTCTGACTAGTAGGCCAGCTCACTCCGCCATCATAAGAAGCTGCTAACCACAAACCACTGTTAGGTAACCAGTAAGAAATATATATTCTATTGCCGTTAATACTAGCAATACTGTTATTTTCTCCAGCGCGATTAGCGTAGTCAACTGTCACTGGTGCTGACCAAGACCCACCACCATTGTCACTTCTTGCAAATTTAAGGGAATTAGAACCACCATCGTAAAAGCTAGCAAGTATTGTGCTGGTAGAAATAGCTTCTATATCGTTTGATTTTCCAACATCAGAATAACTATCGAAAATAGTTGACGTAGTCACTAAACCAGTCGGACCATTATCTATTCTGGCAAATCCCAATTTTTGTCCATTCTGAACGTAGTAACTAATAAAAATGGTACTAGTGCCAATGGAGTCAATCGATGCGTATTTACCTACATTGCCAGCTGAATCAATTGTCCTTATATTCCAATTAACTCCACCGTCTAGAGAGTAGGCTAATTTTAGATCGTATGGTCCCCCTCCTTCAAAATAGCTAATGTATATAGTGCTAGTTGTTGGTGAAATGATAGATGTGTACTGACCAACATTAAGCCCAGTATCAGTTCCGGGGACAAGCATGCTGTTCCAAGAACCAGCAGTGCCTCCATTAGTTGACTTACTAAACCATAACCCACCACTGTTTTGATTGAAGTAACTAACATAGATAGTGCTGGTTGTAGGAGCAGTAATTGATCCATCATGACCTATTCCATTATTAGTGGTTGTTTCGTGAATAATGATTGCTGGTCCCCAACTGTTCCCACTATTAGAAGAGCTGGCAAACCAGATTCCCTTTCCAGTTCCTCCTCTATTCTTGTAATAACTCATAAAAACAGCACTGGTGGTTGTTCCTGTTCCAACATCAACAGCATCAATATCGGAGTAATCTCCGGAAATATCTTCAGAATCAACCAATACCGGAGCCTGAAAAGCTGGATAATCTCCTGTCCAAAAATAGGTACTAGCATCAAGGCGCATACAAAGAGCCATGGTGTCGATAGTCGAACTCTCGAACCAAAGCATGCCGTGGGCGGTGGTTGTGGCTGAAGAACAGGCTGGCCGACTAACCGTCCCTGGGTTAAATCCAATCCCTCCTTCGTTGATGTGTAGTCGTTCTCGAGGAGTAAACCGGTAAGGACTAATACCTAAAAAAACATCGAGCCCCAAAGCAGCGGTGGTTGTTCTCCAAATTCCGATATCTTGTCCAAAGAAGATCGTGTTATTAATGCCTGAAAAACGCAGAGTGCTGGTTTGACCGACAACGAGCGGTTGACTGGATGGTTCGATGTCGGTGTCAAAAACAGCGCTCGTGACGCGAGCAATCGCGGTGTTGAAGTTGCGACTAACATAGTTGGGACTTGAGGTGCTTAGAGTAGAGGCCATTGTAAAAGAAAACTCAACAACGTCTTTGCTATTAGGATTAGAACGCTTCACAAAAGAAAGACTGGAAATTTTTACCTTGTTTGAGGTAAGTGGTTCCTGAGTGCCACTTGCGATACTAATAAACACCTGCCCAGTACTACTAACAAATTGAATTAAGACCGGATCAATACTACTAGAAGCCATTCTGAGTTTTAGGGTGCTTGTGGTGCTGCTGGCTGTTCCAGGGATTTCAATCAGGCTCGATTCACGCACGTAGCGTTGGACGGTATCCATCAAGAAGCGGCTTTCTTGATTGACGCCAATCGTCACTCCCTGTTGTGACTGAATTCTTGTGACACTAACAAAGATCGCAATAAAAGAGGTAGTGATAATTCCAAAGAGGGCGGTAAATAAAACGAGCTCCATCAAAGTGAAGCCGGAGCGGTCAATGCGAAACTTACTAAAAATCATTACTTTTATATTATATACTCTTACCCCTTTAAAAAGGCTGTGAATTAATGTAGAGTAGTGCCAACACGCCAGATAAAAACTGGCCCCATCGTCTAACGGCTAGGACGGCGCCCTTTCACGGCGCAAATAGGGGTTCGATTCCCCTTGGGGTCACAAATCGAAATATTTTCTTAATTGACCGTTAGTGAATATCCAATTATCTTGGTGAGTAGAAAGCCGTGATTGCCTAATTTTCTCTAAGGCAGTCAAAGACGGCGTTTACAAGGAGGTCAGCATGACTCCCTTTCCTGGATTCGGAAGCAATGGCGGGATGACGATAGTTCCGCCGCCATGGGTAAGATGGATGATTTCCTTCTTCATTCGTCTACCGTGGATTGTAGGAGGATTGATTGTTGTGGTGGTTCTACTACTCACGACAAGATACGTCCTCGCGGGATGCAACATCATCCCAGAGATCCCCGAAGAAGAGCGGGTGGCTGAAGTATGTGAGATGGTTGATCCGACGGCGGGTGATCAATGTTTTCTTGAACCGCGCAACTTGATGGTAGGAACCATCGTGGCGCGGGAGGAAGACTTTGATTTCTTTGCCAAAGGGAAAACCTTCGGCCCCTACCCTCTTCCTGTGGGATCGGTACCTGCCGAACCGTGGATGTGTGGCGATGAAGACTTCATTGAAGCCCGCCTCAAGTACTACACGGGACCAGTAAAACTTCAGGAAGATCTTCAGGACGCGTTTCGAGAGATTAGAGGAGGAGAGATCACCTTCCTCAATGAGGTTCTCGGGACCATTCAGGCACCGGGCTCATGCACTATCAAGGCGATGTTCCAAGTGGGGCGTCGCGGTAGATAGAGTTTAGATTTTTTCGATAAGTCACCAGGCATGCTTGGTGACTTTTGTTTTTAATAATTTTCTAAAAACAAAGTATAAAAAAATAGTTTCTAAAGATTAATAAATTTAGATTTACAAACCAATAAAAGTACCTTACACTCTAGGCGCACGCGAAGGCATGCGCCTTTTGTAGTGCTTAGTCTAATTCTTAAGTAATTAATAAAGTTAACAAAAAAATGAAAAAAGAAGGGATCATTACTCGCGTCAGTGGTCCCCTGGTTGAAGCTTCCGGCATGGAGGACGCCCGCATGTTCGAGGTCGTCTACGTATCCAAAGATCGTCTTCTAGGAGAAATCATTGTTCTAGAAAACGGCATCGCCTCTATTCAGGTGTATGAAGATACCTCTGGTATCACCCCTGGCGATAAGGTTGAGCGCACTGGAACCACCATGTCGGTTGAGCTCGGCCCCGGGCTACTCACTTCTATTTATGATGGAATTCAACGTCCTCTCTCTTATATAGAGGAGGTCTCCAAGAGCCAATATATTAGCCGCGGCATCGAAGCCCCTGGCATTGATCGTAAAAAAGAATGGGAGTTCAAACCTCTCAGAAAAGAGGGTGACGAGGTGGTTGGTGGAGACATTATTGGCGAAGTCCAAGAAACCTCCCTTATTTCTCATAAGATAATGATTCCTCCTTATACTGAAGGAGTTATTAAAAAAATTGAGAAGGGTAAATTTAAAGTAGAAGATACTGTCGCCATTATTAAAACTAAAGATGGAGAAGAAAAAATATCTCTTCTTACTCGCTGGCCAATTCGAACTCCTCGACCCATCAGCAAGAAAATATTTCCAAAAGAACCACTGATTACTGGAATGAGAACCATCGACTCATTCTTTCCGATCGCCAAAGGGGGTGTGGCCGCTATTCCTGGTCCTTTCGGTTCTGGGAAAACGGTTACCCAGCAGTCACTCGCGAAATACTGCGACGCTCAGGTGATTGTGTATGTTGGTTGCGGAGAGCGTGGAAACGAGATGACCGAAGTGTTAAACGAATTCCCACACCTCATCGATCCCAATACCGGCGAACCCTTAATCCGCCGAACCGTACTAATTGCTAACACTTCCAACATGCCAGTAGCTGCTCGTGAAGCGAGTGTCTACACCGGCATCACCATCGCTGAATACTACCGCGACATGGGATACTCCGTGGCACTCATGGCCGACTCCACCTCTCGCTGGGCGGAAGCGATGCGCGAAATGTCTGGTCGTCTTGAAGAAATGCCTGGAGAAGAAGGCTACCCAGCCTATCTTTCCTCACGCACCTCTGAATTTTATGAGCGTGCCGGCCTCGCCAAGCTTTTAGGAAGTGATGATCGCGAAGGAGCTCTTTCTGTTATCGGTGCCGTCTCCCCTCCCGGCGGAGATCTTTCCGAACCCGTCTCCCAAGCTACTTTGCGTGTCACCAAAGTCTTCTGGGGACTTGATGCTGCGCTTGCCTACAAGAAACACTTCCCTTCTATTAACTGGCTTACCTCATACTCGCTATACGCCGATAACATCAAAAACTATTGGAGAAGAGAAATCGCTGAAGACTATCCAGAAGTTCGCGCTCAGGCAATGAGTGTTTTACAGGAAGAAGAAAAATTGATGGAAATTGTTCGCCTCGTAGGACTTGAGTCAGTCTCTGACGAAGAGCGCATCACTTTAGAAATTGCTCGCCTTATTCGCGAAGATTTCTTATTCCAAAATGCTTTCGACAAAGAAGATGCCTACACTCCTCTTCACAAGCAGTATGAGATCTTGAAATCAATGATGACTACTCACGAGGAAGCGAAACGTGCCGTAAAAGAAAAGGGTCTAACTCATAAAGCTTTCATGGCAACCGGCATTCCTGAAAAACTTTCCAGTACTCGCACTATGGATGCTGAAAAACGCGAAGCTTTTGCAAGGTTGCGCGATGAAATTAAAGATACACTTCAGAGTTACCAAGTTAAATAAGAACTATGAGCAATAAGCACCAAATATATAAAACAGTCTCTTCTATTAACGGGCCTCTCATGATCGTTAAGAATGTTGAGGGAGTAAGTTACGATGAACTAGTCGAGGTAATGATTCCTGGTGAAGCCGAGCCTCGCTATGGAAAAGTATTGGACGCTCACAAAGATAAAGCGATTGTCCAGATGTTCAATCCAACTCGCGGAGCTCAGACTGAGAATACTAAAGTTCGTTTCACTGGATCGGTGGAAACCATTGGTTTGAGCGATTCGATGCTTGGTCGTGTTTTCTCCGGAAGTGGACGCGTCATCGACGGCGGACCAGCCATCGTCGCCAAAAAAGAGTCTCCAATCCAAGGTGCGCCAATCAATCCTTGGAGCAGAGAATTCCCGAACGACTTTATTCAGACTGGAGTTTCCTCAATAGATGTGATGAATACTTTGGTGCGTGGACAAAAACTCCCAATTTTCACCGGATCAGGACTTCCCCACTCCAAACTAGCTGCTCAGATTATCCGTCAAGCGAAAGTAAACACCGGCGAGCCATTTGCCATTGTCTTCGCTACCATGGGCGTACCATTTGAAGAAGCCGAATACTTCAAGTTGCAGTTCGAAGAAACTGGCGCTATCGACCGCTCAGTACTTTTCATTAACACCGCTGCCGATCCAGTAATCGAGCGTATCGCTACTCCTCGCATTGCCTTAACTACTGCTGAATATTTGGCCTTCGAACATGATATGCACGTCCTCGTCGTCATGACCGATATGACAAACTACTGCGAAGCCTTGCGCGAAGTCTCATCTGCTCGAAAAGAAATCCCTGGTCGTCGTGGCTATCCTGGCTATATGTATACCGACCTTTCAACCATCTTCGAGCGCGCTGGTCGTGTCAAAGGAAAGAAAGGGACTATCACTCAGCTTCCAATTCTTTCAATGCCCGACGATGATAAAACTCACCCGGTTCCAGACTTGACCGGCTATATCACCGAAGGACAATTTGTTATCTCTCGTGAACTTCACACCAAGGGCGTCTTCCCGCCAGTGGACGTTCAGGGATCACTTTCTCGACTATGGTCAGCTGGGGTCGGTGAAGGAAAAACTCGCGAAGACCATTCCTCTCTAAAAGACCAGCTCTTCGCCTCGTATGCTTCCGGACGTGAAGCTCGCGAAATGGCGGTTGTCTTGGGTGATGCTTCACTATCTGACGAAGACAAAGCTCATATCAAGTTCGCCGATCGCTTTGAAAAAGAATTTATAGCTCAAGATCATCACGAAGATCGTGATATCGCTAAATCGCTCGATATCGGCTGGGATCTTCTTTCCGGACTACCACAATCTTCACTAAAACGCTTAAAGCCAGCATTAATTGAAAAATATTTACCCAAGAAATAAATGTCTCAGATTAAGGTTAGTCCCACTCGTATTAATCTTTTGAAACTGAGCCGCGAGCTAAAGGTAGCCAAGCGCGGACACAAACTTCTTGAAGATAAGCGGGATGGTCTGATGCGCGAGTTTATGCAGATTGTTCACCAAACACGTGAATTAAGAATGAGAATTAATAAAGAATTAAAAAGCGTCTTCGAAAACTACATTAGCACCTCGTCTTTAGTTTCTTCTCGTGTACTAAGAAGCGCTTTTATGCATAGCGAAGATGTCGGCACCTTGGATGTTTCCGTAAAACCAATTATGTCTGTGCCCATTCCTTCCTTTACTATGAACGGTGCCGCCCCGACCTACTCTTACGGACACTTAGAAACGTATGGCGATCTCGACAGGGCCATGGAAAAACTTCACGTCATCTATCCAGACCTCATCAAGCTTGCTGAACTAGAATCATCCGTAGAGCGTCTCGCTCAAGAGATTGAACGTACTCGTCGCCGCACGAGTGCTCTAGAACATATCCGCATACCAGCCCTAGAAGAAGCAATTCGCTTCGTTCGCCTGCGCCTAGAAGAACAATCCCGCGATGCTGTTATCTCGACCATGCGTGTCAAAGATTTGATTACCAAAAAAGCGTTACAGGAGGCCTAAAAACATGATTGAAGAAATTAGAAAAGCCGAAGCCAAAGCCGAACAACTAATTGATGATGCCAAGAAGAAGGCTCTCGAGATGATTCGCCGCGCCCACGATAAAGCAGCAACTGATTTAGAAAAACAAAGAAAAGAACTCCTGGAAAAAGAAGCTGTTGCCATTAGAGAGGCTGAGAACAAAGCCAAAAAAGATTCTGAGAAGCTACATCAGGAAACCGCTTCCTCCATCCAATCTGCTTCTTCTGGAAACGGAAGATCGACCGAGAAGATCGCCAAAGAGTTGATTGAAGAAATTATTTAAACAATTAGTATGGCTGTTTTGAAGATGGAAAAATATAGAATCGCCACCCACAAGGAGGAAGCTCCAAGATTACTAGCACTTCTTCAAGAATTCGGTACACTCGAATTAAACAAGGTAAGCGATAAATCCCTCCAGGAAAACGAACTGTCACTTTTCGATCACCACCGCGATTCAAGTCGCCTTGATATCGCTCTAAAGTTTATTTCCAAATTTCATAAGGAAGGTGGACTAAGAACTGCCCTCGAAGGTGGCCGTGTCCACACCACTATTCAAGAAATAGAAAAAATAGTAAAAAAAGTAGACTTTGAAGCCTTGGTCAATAAAATTCAAGACCTTGAGGGACGACTAAACGAAGTCGAAAGAAATCTTCATCGACTCAAGGAAGAACATCATGTTTTCCAAGCTTGGGAGAGATTATCGCTGCCCCTCAATGAGGATATGGGAACTGAAAATACCTCTACCCTTCCCCTTCGCGGCGCTGGAAGACCGATTTTAGGTTTCCAAGAAAAAATTAGAGAGAAAACTAAATTTATCTCTTTTGAAAATGTCTCAGACACTACTCTACTGGTCACTTATCTTAAAGAAGAAAAAGAAATTATCGATGAGGCTATTAGCAACCTTGGCCTAGAACGAGTTTCCCTACCTAGACGAGAAGGAACTGTCGTTAAAGAACTCACATTCATCGCCCAAGAACAGGGAAAATTTGAAAAAGAAAAAGAAAAACTTGAAATAGAGATTACTAAACTTGCCGAAAAACACATAGATGAACTAAAAATTTTAAGCGACTACTATCTTTGGAAAAAAGAGCAGCTGGACCTAGCCCTTACTGCTCCGAGCACTAATAACGTCAGCATCTTCGAAGCTTGGATGCCTAAGAATTCGGTCCCTGAGGTTAAATCCAAATTAGAAAAAGAAATAAAACTACTTATCATCGAACCCTGCGCCTTGAAAAAGGGTGAGGTTACCCCAACTGAAATCAAAAATAGCAAGTTCATGAGTGCCTTTGAGACTATCACTCGTCTCTATGGCTTACCCACTCACGAAGATCTAGATCCTACTCCATTTCTTTCCATCTTTTTCTTCGTATTCTTCGGGCTTTGTTTAGGTGATGTTGGTTACGGCCTAATTCTTTCTCTTATTACCGGCTTCGTGTTGTCCAAATACTATCTTGATGCCACCGTCAAACAACTTGTTACCCTTTTATTTTACGGCGGCTTAGGATCAATGATTGCTGGAGTATTTTTGGGAGGTTATCTCGGAATCGATCCGGCCATACTTCCGTCCTTCATCAGCGACTTCCAGTTGGTAGATCCCGTAAAATCTCCTCTTCCTATTTTTTACCTTTCATTATCGCTGGGCTTTCTCCATATTGTTTTTGGTGTTTGGTTAAAGTTATGGCGTCAAGTAAAAGCGGGCAATGTGGTGGATGGAGTTCTAGACGACGGACCGTGGCTCCTATTTTTCATTGGCCTAGTAGCTATGATCCTGAACATGGTTGGAGTTTTAGAAAACGTCCTTAACCCACAATACTCCTATCTCATTAACTGGTATATCTACAGCACTCTCGCCCTTATCGTTCTCACTCAAGGACGGACTTCTAAAAATATCTTCGCCAAGCTCTTGTTTGGAGTGCTATCACTTTACAATCTGGTCGGCTACTTCTCCGATGTTTTGTCCTACTCCAGAATTCTGGCTCTTGGTCTTGCCACAAGCGCTCTCTCTTTTTCAATCAATCTTATCGCCTCATTTATTGGCAGTCTTCTTCCGGGGTTTTTGGGTACGATAGTCACCATCCTGATTCTTATCGCCGGCCATACTCTTAACGTTACGATTGGCATTATGAGCGCTTTCATCCATAGCGCTCGTTTGCAATTCGTAGAATTCTTTAGTAAATTTCTCATCGGTTCCGGAAGAACCTTTAAACCATTCCTCAAGCTGCAGAGGAATGTTATTCTTCTAACCCAAGAGAAATTATAAAGTTGCGTAAAAAAATAATTAACAAACAAACAATATGGAAGCAATTACACCACAGGTTCTAGTTTTCATCGGTGCGGTTATCTCAGCTTTGCTGGGATTCATTGGGTCGACTTTAGGAATGAGCTATGCTGGAAAAGCCGGTTCAGCCGTCGTGGCTGAACGTCCCGAACTTTTCGGTAAAATTCTTTTGATGCAGGCTCTACCTGGTTCTCAAGGAATCTATGGCCTAGTTGGAGCATTCCTCATTCTAAACTTCTCAGGCGTCTTGGGAGGTACCGCCGAAGGTCTCACCATGGCCACTGGATGGCAGTACATTTTAGTTGGTCTTCCGATTGGTCTTTCTGGACTTATCTCCGCCATCTATCAAGGAATGATTGCTGCGAACGGTATTGCTGTTATCGCGAAAGATGACTCTTTGACCGCACAAGCCATAGTCTTGGCCGCCATGATCGAAACTTGGGCTATCTTCGGCATTCTTATCGGATTTATTCTCTTGAGCGCAATCTAAAAAATCAGAATGGCTCTTCATGATATCATCGATAAAATTACTTCTGACGCCGAACGCGAGGTGAAGAATATTCTTGATGCTGCCGAAGCTGAGATTAAGACGATTGAAAAGGAGGCAAAGAAAAAACTTGAAACTATCGCCGCTGAAGCCGAGATCACAAGAACTAGACGCGCCTCTAAGGTTTTAGAGCGCATTATGACGAAGGCTCGCCATGAAGCTAAAATGAGGCGGGATGAAAATCTTCGCTCTTTGGTTGATGGCGTCTTCGAAAAAGTTGAAGAAAAGCTCAGTCAGATTCCAGATGATAAATATCACAACTTCCTGGAAAAAAGTTTAAAAGACCTCCCAAATGAAAAAGGTGTATTTTATATCGCTCCCGAAAAAGAAAAAGAAACTCTAGAAGTTATCAAAAAATCCTCTCACAAAGATTCAGAAATCAAGATTGAAAATGAAGGCACTCTAAAAGGCGGGTTTGTATTTTCTACAAGAGACAGGGAGTTTGACTACTCATTCACCTCACTCCTGCGAGCTCTATGCAAAGAAAAAGAAGTTGAGATATCAAATAAAATAACCACTTCCCTTCATGGACAGTAAGTACATCTACGCCAGTACTGTTGCTTACACTCTTCATCAAAAACTTCTCTCCGAAACACAGCTAGAGTTACTACTAAGCACTCGCTCAAGAGAAGAGTTCATGAAGGCTCTTCAGGACACCTTTGTCGCACCCTATCTTTCTTCAGGCAAAGACGAAAGAGTAACTCATATTCTCGACCAGATTGTTCGCGCTGCCAAAGAAGAACTGGTAAAGATCGCTCCCGAACCAGGAATTCTTGAAATTCTATGGGCTAAGTACGATTTTCAAAATCTAAAAACATTAATAACCTGGAACTCCTTAGGGCTAGATGAATCAAAACTTGAAGAGAGCTGGGTCCATCTTGGCAGTCACTCTCTCAGAGAACTTCTAAAAGCTTTCCGGGAAGGAAAATTAGAAGATTTAAATCCTCGTCTTTATCAAGCGCTTCAAGAAAGCGAACGCCAAAAAAATGACGCCTTAAAAGACCTGATAATCGATGCCAACTATCTACGCACTATTCGTGATATGGCTGCCAAAACAAAAAATAAATTCATCCAAGAATTTGTTCAAATCCGTATCGATCTTTTCAATCTTCTATCTCGTCTTAGAATCTTAGCTAGTTCAGAAAACGGATCCATTCCAAAAGACTTCTTTCTCCACGGCGGAAGCTACACCAACAAAGACTTAGAGGCCGAGGAAAATATCTTGCGGCTCCTGACAAATTTTGGAGGCAAAAAACACTGGAAAGAAGCCCTGAGTGAATATCAAGAAAGCAAAAAATTCTCCGGCCTTAGCCGAGCAGCTGATGAATATGTTTTAGGTTGGCTGAAGCGTCAGAGCATTGAACTTCACTCCGTCGCTACCCTGGTAGCCTACTTCATGGCTGTTAAGAATAGTGTTCAAGTAGTCCGCACTATTGCTATATCTAAGCAGCTTGGGGTGAGCGAGCAAAAAATCCGCTCTATTGTAAGAAAACCTTATCAATCATATGCCTTTTGATTCTAAGAAATATAAAGTAGCTGCTGTTGGTCCACACGAGCTCCTATCAGGCTTAGAGTCTTTAGGAGTAGTGATATACCATGCCACCACCACCATGGACGCCAAGGAAAAAATGTCTCAAATCATAGAAAAGACAGTCAGCGGTTCCAAGCCCTACGCCATCATGATGGTAGTAGAAAACCTACTTAAAGGACTTTCTGAAGACGACTACAGAAGAATCACCCAACATCCACTTCCAGCTCTTTTAAGCATTCCTGAAATCAACTCAAAAGAAGATACGGGATTAGATAAGCTACGCGACATGACTACTCGCGCCATCGGTTCTGATATTTTTACATAAGTTTCTCTGTTATTTTTTAGGCCAAAGACTTCCAGGCCCAAATCTTGAGCTCGTCTTTATTTTCAACTACCTCCTCTGGGACCTGGTAGTAGTTTTTTAAAATCTTGCCGTCAGAGGTGGTGAAGGGTGCCATATCGCGCTCCCCGTACTCGAAACGATTCGTTTCGTTGATTTTGAAGTAGAGCTTTTCACCATCAATAATTCCAAAAAAATTTTCTCCCTGATAGAGGCCGTATCCGCCGAACATCGCCTTCGCCTTGATGTCGGAAAGACCCTCGAGCTGATCCATAACAAAGTCTTTAAAATCACTTTTCATTTTGATTCGGTACGAATTCTAGTGTACTCTAGCGGATATGCGAATTCTAGGGATTGAGACGAGCTGCGATGAAACGGCTTTGGCGCTCCTTGAGGCTGAGGGTGGATTAAAATCACCCAAGTTTAAGATTCTAAAAGCGGTTATCTCTTCACAAATTAAAATCCACGCACCCTTTGGCGGAGTGGTACCCAATCTAGCCAAACGAGAACATATTAAAAATCTTCCCTACCTAGAGAAGAAACTTTTTGGTTCTGGCACTTCGGCGAAAAAAACTTGGGAATCAATTGATTTGATTGCAGTGACAGTTGGTCCTGGACTAGAACCAGCCCTGTGGGCCGGAATTACATTTGCTGAAGAGCTATCTAAGAAATATAGAACTCCTTTGATTGGGGCAAACCACCTCGAAGGACATCTGTGGAGTTTTCTTTTGCCACAACCGGAAGCAAGGCGCCCAACACTAAAAGATGTCTTTCCAGCGATTGGGTTAATTGTAAGTGGTGGCCATACCAATCTTTTATTAATGAAAGACTTGACCCATTGGAAACAGTTGGGCGAAACAAGGGATGATGCCGTGGGAGAGGCCTTTGATAAGGTGGCACGCATGTTAAAACTTCCCTACCCGGGCGGACCACAGATTCAGAAGTTAGCGACTCAAGGAGACTGCCGAGCAATAAATTTTCCACAGCCAATGAAGCATGATAAGAATTATGACTTTAGTTTTTCAGGATTAAAGACTTCGGTCCTGTATTATCTGCGCGATACCAAAAAAACCAAGAAGGCGGATGTAGCCGCCTCATTCGAGAAGGCAGCGACCGATGTACTGAGTTATAAAACGCTTAAGGCCTTGGATGAGTATAAAGCCAGGTCGGTCATCTTGGCTGGAGGGGTGGCAGCAAATAAAGCTTTGCGTAAAAAACTAGAAGAAGGTGCGCGCACTAGAAAGAAAAACTTTTTCGTACCGGAGTTTGAGCACAATACTGATAACGCCGTGATGATCGCCATCGCCGGCTACATTACTAAGCTGCGTAAGAAAAAATACTTAATGAAAGCTAACGGCCTCTTAGGAGTCTAGACTTTTTTATTAGATTTCTATAATTAAGTCAGACTACTTGAAAGGAGGGCCTCAATAATGGTTGCCGTAATCAACAGTCCGCGCCCCTTGGGTCGGACTTTGGGTCACGAGATTCGGGCAGCGGGAGCCATGGTTTATGACTCCCTCTTTCCACCGAAACGTACCCGAAGCCCGCGATCGAACGGCCAGTTCGGACTAATCCTTCCAGGATTCACTGCTCCCTGGATGGTGTATCGCAACTTGCAGTGGTTCATGGAGGAACTGGGTTGGTATTCGATGGTTGGTAATTTTGGTTGGCTCAACATCTCAAGTCTGCGCCGCCAAAAACACCTCCTCGATGCCAACCTGAGGAAGTTCATCGCGACGGTCGGTCGTCCACCAGATGTGGTTCTAGGGCACAGCCTAGGAGGAATCGAGGGGGTGTGGCTCCTCACGGAGTACCCATCGATTCAGAAGGTCATCGCCATTGGTTCACCCTTCAATGAAGGAACCCCGTGGCGAATCGCCGAACTCGGAGCATCGCTCTTCATCGCACCGCACGCTGTTCACGCCCGAGTTTTGCGAGAAATTGTTGATCGCGGGAAGGTGATGGCTGAAAAGAAGATTGTCACCATTTCCTCGGTCAACGATCGCTTAGTCCCCCCGAGCCACGCTGCTTTTCCGGGGGCCCGAAACATCATCATCCGACCAACCGATTACCGACACTTCCCAAACTGCCGCCGGCGTGCGCACTGTGACACACACACTGGACTACCCAACTTTCCTCTGGTGCGTGCCATTTTGCGCCGCGAACTCCACTAGCCTTCGACTAATCATCGAGGGCTTTTGTTGACAAGTTAACTGCAAAATAATAAAAAAGTTTCAGCTCAATACGGAGGTGGAGATGACAAGGAAAAGACCGAAGGCCAAGAAGAAACGCTTCATCCCCAGAGGAACCCCCTCTCTGGCAAAGAGGAGGTCGGAACAGCGAACGCAACGAACGACCAAGAAGAGGTCGTCTCTCGTTGCCATGATCGAGGGAGGTCTCAGGCGAACTGGCCTATCACGGAATGAGGTCTGCCGGGCGGTCGGAATAAGTCCCAGTCTCTTGTCGCGGATGCTTTCTGGAAAAAAGGATCGCATCGGACAGGAAAAGCTGGCCAGTCTTGGTCGGTACCTGGGAATACCGGTCAACCCCTTGCTCATTGCGGCCGGCTATCGAATCGAAACCATGCCAACCCTCACTCTCGAGGGTCTGGGAATGTTCCTCGGTGCTCTCGAGAGTCATGGGGTTCAACCGGAGCACCTTGAAGCAATCGGCGATGATTCCGATCTCGCCGATACCGTCTCCAAGATCATCATTGCCCTTCAGGCCTAAAAGGCCTGAAGGGATTTTGTTTTTTATAGCCTCTCAAAATAGCTTGCCCTCTAGGTCACCCTTGGGTAGAATGACGCTCATAGATGAAGGACCTACCAACACGCTACGACCACAGGGAAGCAGAAAAACGAATCTACGAGCTTTGGGAAAAATCGGGACAGTTTAATCCAGATAACCTATCCGGAGAGCGCACCGATCCCTACACGATTATCATGCCTCCACCGAATGCCAACGGGCATCTTCATGCCGGACATGCCATGTTCGTGACGGTAGAGGATATTTTAACCCGCTATGCTCGCATGAATGGTAAGAAGGCTCTGTGGGTTCCAGGAGCCGATCATGCCGGCTTTGAAACTCAGGTGGTCTACGAGAAGGAGTTAGAAAAACAGGGGCGCTCTCGCTTCGATTTAACGCGCCAAGAACTTTATGACGAGATAAAAAAATTCACGCTCGAAAACAAGAAGCATATGGAGAATGAGTTAAGATCGCTTGGAGCGTCGTGTGATTGGTCACGCGAAAAATTCACCTTAGATGACGATGTTATTAGCGAGGTTCACCAAACTTTCAAAAAATTGCATGATGATGGTCTTCTCTATCGTGGGAAAAGAATTGTCAGTTGGTGCCCTAAACATCAAACTTCTTTTTCTGACCTAGAGATCGAAGATGTAGAGAAAGAAGATCCTTTCTATTACCTGCAGTATGGACCGTTTGTGATTGGCACGGCACGACCAGAGACCAAGTTCGGCGACAAGTACGTGGTCATGCATCCAAACGACGAGCGCTACGCCGAATATAAAGATGGGCAGAAGATTGATCTAGAGTGGATTAATGGACCAATTACGGCAACAGTTATAAAAGATGAAGCGATTGACCGCGAATTTGGAACGGGAGTAATGACTATTACCCCTTGGCATGACGCAACTGACTTTGATATAGCTCTTCGTCACAATCTAGACAAAGAACAGATTATTGATGAACGAGGGAAGCTACTACCAATTGCTGGAGAGTTTGCAGGTATGAAGATTACCGAGGCTCGAGAAAAGATTGTAGAAAAGTTACGCCAGAAAGGATTGGTGGTGAAGGTAGATGATAAGTACAAACACGTGGTTCGAACCTGCTATAAGTGCGGCACAACAATTGAACCTCAGATTAAAGAGCAATGGTTTCTCAAGATGGAGCCATTGGCCAAGAGAGCGATTGAGGCAATTGAGGCGGGTAAGATTATCTTCGTTCCAGAGCATTACAAAAAAATCTGCCTCCATTGGCTTACCAATATCATTGATTGGAATATCTCCCGTCAGATTGCCTGGGGAATCTCGATCCCGGCGAAGCTGTGTGATGCCTGCGGCAGTGGCTTCCCTGATTTAGAAGACGTAGTTAAAAAATGTCCGAATTGTGGTGGAGCGGTCAGAAAAGATGAGGACACTTTCGATACCTGGTTTTCATCCGGACAGTGGCCCTTTTTATCTTTGGGATACCCAGATCATAAAGACTTTAAAGAGTTCTATCCGACGAGTGTGATGGAAACAGCCGGTGAGATTATTTTCTTCTGGGTGACTCGCATGATTATGTTGGGACTTTATGTGACGAATGATGTTCCCTTCCGAACCGTCTATCTGCATGGACTAGTCCTTGATGCTAAGGGCAGGAAGATGAGTAAGAGTAAAGGCAATGTTATTAATCCTCTTACAATTACCGAACAGTATGGTACTGATGCTTTACGGTTGGCCCTGGTTATAGGAAACACCCCGGGAACATCTTTGGCTCTATCAGAAGATCGGGTACGAGGTTACCGAAACTTTTCGACTAAGATCTGGAATGCGGCGCGGTTTGTTTTAATGAACCTCCCCGAGGGTGGTCTCCCAGAGGGGATCGAACTATCAAAAGAGGATCAGGTGCGCCTGGAAGAGATGCGAGTGATTAAGCAAGAGATAGGAGATCATATCGAAAAGTTTGAATTACATCTGGCAGCTGAAAAGGCCTACCACTACTTTTGGCACACCTTCGCTGACAAGGTAATAGAGGAGGCAAAACCAAGATTAAAAGGCGACGACGAGAAAGATAAGTTGGCCGCTATTGCAACATTAATGAAAATCCTAGAGGAATCCTTAGTGACGCTACATCCATTTGTTCCATTTATCACAGAGGAGGTCTACCAAAAAATGAGCCACCAGGATCTCCTGATGACTCATTACTGGAACAAACTATAAGTTTTTTAACCTAAGCCGCCTGCTGATCCTCTAGTTCTCCAACACTTCCTAGCAATCTCTCAATCCTTTCTCTTTCATCTTCTGGCAAACTTTCATCCTCCTTCATCTCCTTCAGGAGCAGGATGTCTTCTGGGGTAAGGTTTTTTGGATCGGCAAACTCCTCCAGAGGCCGGTAACCTTCTGGTCTGTGCACACCTTTCCAGAACGGACTGTCTTCTTTTTTTGCCATATAATTGATTACTTAATCTTTATCTAGACCTTTCCTGGCATTATACAAGGAAAAGCTGTCCTGGAAAAAGCCTCTGGTCATCCTATATAATAAGTGGAATGACTGCCCTAATTCTTCTCCTGAGTTTTATTCCTGGATTCATATGGCTCTTCTTTTTCCTAGAGGAGGATAATCGACCAGAACCAAAGTCACTCTTGGCTCTTGTTTTTTTAGTAGGGGCCTTAAACGCACTGATAATTGCTTATTTTGGAGTAACTGTTAAGGCGGCTTTCTTTCCTCTGGAAGGAATCGAAACATTCTCCTTATCTTACTTAGCCGTGGCAGCCTTTTTGGAGGAATTGGGTAAGTTCCTAATAATCTACTTCCTGGTAAGACGTTGGAGTACATTCGATGAACCAGTGGATGCCATGATCTACATGATTGTTGGTGCCCTGGGTTTTGCAACACTAGAAAATATTGCCTACCTTTCTCAGGAGGCGGCAGTTAATCCATTTGTGGGATCGGTAGTTGAGATTGCCTCTTTGCGTTTTGTTGGCTCCACCCTACTCCACGCGCTTTGCTCTGGCCTTCTGGGTTATTTTTGGGCTCTTTCCATTCGACGCTTTGGCGAGAAGTATTGGATTGTTATCGGATTAATATTAGCCACTGCCTTGCACACCTATTTCAACTACCTTATCATTAATTACGTAAGCATCGCCTATATCACCGCCCTACTGCTCTTCGCTGGATTTTTTGTTCTGAACGATTTTGAAGAGTTGAAATGGCGATCGGTTTAATAATTTATTTACATCATGACAAACGAATACCAAGAGGAAGATATCGATCAAGAAATTACTACATCCGAAGAAGGTGGTGCTGATGGCTACACGGTGGAGTTAGCAAAAGCACGAACGACCGCCCACAGGCCGCGCCTCGTTCTTCAGCACCAAGAAGAGGTCGATGATAATGAACCGGAAGGGCAACTAACGATTGATGTCTATCAGACACCAAATGAGATCGTTGTTGAATCAGCCGTGGCAGGAGTTGACCCCGATAGAGATCTCGATATAAATGTAACAACTGACTCGATCACTATTAGAGGCCGAAGAAGGAAGGAACATCATATAAAAACAGAGGATTATTTTTATCAGGAATGCTACTGGGGAAAATTCTCTCGATCGGTTATTCTTCCCCAGGAGGTAGACGCAGAGAGAGCTCACGCCACCTTTAAAAATGGGGTACTAGCGGTTCATCTTCCAAAATTAACTCGCCAGCAATCTAAAAAACTGAAGGTTAGAATCGAATAGACTCGCTCTTGCGTAAAGGGGTATTTTCATCTATAATCTTTGTACTTTAAGGAGTATTGCTATGCGTCAATGCACTGTCTGCCATAAGGGCTCTCTAATGCGCGCTCAGCGCCGTCTTTTGCGTGGTAACTATAATCCCCTCCCAAAACAGAGAAAATATCCTAATCTTCAGTGGGCTAAGGTTCAGGGAGAACGAGCACGAGTGTGCACCACCTGTCTTAAGACTCTTAATAAACGAGGAGAGGTAGCCCTCGTAAAGAAAGCCTAAAGGAACTACTTGGGGCTTTTTATTTGTCATAATAAAAATAGTCTTTTAGACTATACAGACGCATGTTTCTCGTAAACGGGCTGTAGTATACCGGTAGTACGCACGCATGGGGTGCGTGTAGACCGGGTTCGATTCCCGGCAGCCCGACAAACAAAAGCGCACGTTTTGAAACATGCGCTAGAACTCGTACTTTACCTTCACGGCTATACTCTCTGGAATGTCGATATCGACATTGAGCGTGAGGCCTTGAGGCAACCTCTCCCCGATCCAATCGAGGCTATTCTGGGCAATGCCCCGCGCTACCATGCCAGTCAAGGCATGTGTCAGCTCCTCTTTAGCGTCTTCCTCGCGACGCTCACACCAAGAAGGAAGAGAACGAACAAGGATTGGTGGAAGACGAGGATCAAATCCTTGAAGGAAGCTGGGGAGTTGGAGATGAATCCAACCCAACATTGGATCGAGAACTGCCGGAAGGATGACTTGATAGTTGGGACAGTTATCGTTCGCTGGTAGATCCAATAACCAACGTTCGATGCTGTCCGTAGGAAGGGCTGCCTCTAGCTGTTGCCTGCTAGGAGCAACTTCTTCAGCTAGCCCCACCTCCCAGAAAGAAAGAGAGGTGGTGAATGAGACCACTAACACGCCCCACCAACGGAACGTCATGACCCCTCCGCTTTAGGTTAAAGGTTGGTTTTTATCTACTTGCTCCCTTTAGTATATCACTCTGATTAAGAAGCAGGGTGCTCTAGCTTTGCAATCTCTTCCTTAACGGCCGTAATAATATCGGTTGGAAGATAATCCCCCTTCACCATGTAACGATCGGCTCCGAGACGCACTACCTTCTCTTTTATATCCGCATCTTTAACACTAGAAAAAACCAATACTCTAATGTGCATCATATCGGGGTTGGTTTTTACTTTTTCTAAAAGAGAGAGCCCGTTTTCCAAAAGAGGTTTTTCGCCGTCTTCTTTAGGGAGCATTAAGTCGAGAAATAGGATATCAGGGCGGCTCATTTGATCGTTAATTTTCTTTTCAGCATCATTAGTATTTTGCACCGCTTCAAACTCAATATTCTGGTCGGCTCCATGGATCCAAATTACATCCTTAATGAATAACCGAATGAATTCATCGTCCTCTACCGAAAGAATCTTAATTTTTACTGGATCAGACATTGTTTATTAATTATAGCTTTCTTAAGTCTTAAAGTCTTTCTAATGTTTTAATGTTAAGCAAGGAAAGACCATTTCTAATCGTCTGAGATACGGCCACCAGGAGGGCGTGGCGAGAAGACTTTAAATCAAAATCCTCGGTATCGATAACCTTAATCTCTCCATAGAAAGTATTAAACCGCTGAGCCAACTCTTCTAAATAGGTAGCAAGATGATGAGGAAGTTTATCGATCTGAGCTTTTTCGACAACAAAAGGAAAACGAGCTAATGCAAGAAGGAGCGCTATTTCAGCGGGTTGACTAAGGGGAGCTTTGGTCTCGATTGGATTTTTTTCACCATCAAATTTGCGAAGCACAGAACAGATGCGGGCATAGGTGTACTGAAGATAGACGGAACTACCACCCTGCAGATCAAGCATCTTATTCCAATCAAAAGAGATATTTCTGGTTCTTGTCTGTCGTAGATCGTTGTAAATAACTGCCCCGACCCCAACTATTTCAGCTGCTTTTTCTATATCTTCCTTACTTTCAAGATGTCCTTTTTCTTTCATGAGACTCAGAGAGTGTTTAGTGGACTCTTCAAGAAGCTTGTCCAGTTCAATTAAGCTACCCTTTCTGGTAGACATCTTTTTACCATCGGACAAGACTAGTCCGAAATTGATGTGAAAAAGATTTGTCCCAAGAGTGTACTGCATTTTTTTTGCCAGAGAAAAGAGGTGTCTAAAGTGAAGTGCCTGTTCGTCGCCGACTACGTAGAGCATCTCCTGTGGTTGAAACTCTTGAACTCTCTCTCTGAGAGCAAGGAGATCGCGACCAAGATAAAGTTCGGTTCCATCAGACTTACGCATAATAACGCTGGGAAGTCCGTCAGCTTCAGGGACTATCACGGCACCTGTCTCTTTATCCAGAAGACAAGCATTTGTTTCTAGACAGTCATTAATAACTGAACTGGCATCGATAAAGAAGCTTTCTCCGGAATAAATATCGAAATCAACATTAAGACGTTCATAGGTATCTTTGAAATCAGAGATGCTTTTTAGTCTTAAAGTTTTCCATACAGCTATTAGCTCTGGATCTCCCTTGGCTAATCTTTCCGAAAGGCTTTGCACCTCTAAGCGCAATGATTCATTTTCTTCTTCGTGGTACTTTACATAGAGATCTTTCAACTCTTCGACAGAATAATCTTCTGGTTTTTTATCCCGATTACCCCAGCGATCTAAAGCAACAAGAAGTTTTCCAAACTGAGTTCCCCAATCACCTAAAAAGTTGTCTCTTATCACTTGCCATCCAGTAGCTTGATAAAGATTAACTAAGGCTTGTCCAATAATAGTTGAGCGAATATGTCCGATACCTATTGGCTTGGCAATATTCGGGGAAGAGTACTCAATGAGGGCTAGCTTGCCCTGGTGCATACTGGACCAACCATAGTGCTCACCGCACTTCTTAATGTTTTCTAAAATATTCTTAGTAAGCCAAAGTAGATCGAAGTGAACGTTTAAAAAGGGACCTGCCACCTCAATAGCTGCTACTTCTGGAGGATGATTTTTGCTCAGAACGTTAAAAATAGAATGGTTAATATCAGCCGGTGATTGACCCAACTTTTCGGCAGCCCTAAAAACACTGATAGCTACATGGGCTGAGACGTGAGCAGGTGGTTCCTTTAAATCAAGGGAGTCTTCCCAGAAACTCTTGGTTGAACCTATCTCTTTTTCTAAAATCTCGGCGAGTCGAGAAAGAAAACTATTCAGAGGATATTCCCCTTTATGAGGAAGATCTAGTGGTTGATAGCTCTTTATCTTTTCCTTAACGTTTGCGATGAGTTTTTGGTACTCAGCAGAGCGCTCTTGGGCAAAGTTATTCATTTAGAAATTGGCGAATTACTTGTTTTGTTTCTTCGCTGTCCTTTACTTTTATTGTTTGAATTCCTGTTTTTTTAACCGCCTCATCATTCCCCCCTTCCTCTAGGGCATCGCCAACGAAAACCATACTATCAATAGGTACGTGAAGATGCTCTTCAATTTTCCGTACCCCATAGGCCTTATCAATTCCTTGATGAGTAATATCAATGGTTGTAATACCACCATTTCTCACTTCAAACTGAGGTAGGAGCTCTGCCAAGCGGTTTCTAATTTTTTGGCGAAGACTATCGTTTTTAAAACGCCAGGCTTCTTTTAATTCTACAGGAGCGTGTTGTCCTAGTGGGCTAAATGAAATCTGAGTTCCTCGATCTTCAATGTCAACACCATACAACCGAGAAGGTTTTTGATAGTTCAGCTCTTGGAAAACTTTATCGAAAGCTTGGTATATCTTTTCCTTCTCCTCGCTAGACATAACGTTTTCATATACCTTATTCCAGTTACTGTTTTCATAACGAACAAAAACGGTTGAGGTTGCTGGAAATAAAAAAAGGTTTTTTAATATTTCTTCATCATTTCCAATGAAGGGAATAACCTGTTTTTGGTGTTGAGGGAAAAATCCACCAGAGATAATAGCTACCTTTTTTTTCTTTAATAGTTCCTTCAAAAGTCCGGCCATCTCCTCATCTAAAGGAGACTTGCTTACGGTAAGGGTGCCATCCAAATCAAAGACAATTAACTCTTTATCTTTAATCTCAGAGGGTAGAGGCGTAACCATAGGTCCTAAGATAACAAAGCTAATAAAAAATGTATAGCGTGAAGATATAGAAAATCCCTGTCAAACAGGGAATCTCTATGCCCCGGAAGATCTTCCCGGCTTTGAGCCAGGTGGGTGGGCTCGAACTTTCGATCCACGGACGAACCGGCGATCGAAAGCTAATTCGCCCTCCCGAGAAGAATTGTTTGATCCGAAAATCTTCTTGGGGCACCTATATTATAACCCCTCCCCCCTCTTAAGGAAAACCCGCCTGGGAGGCGGGTTTTCTATTGATTTAACGTTTTGACCACTGTGGAGAGACACGGGCTTTCTTCTTGCCGTATTTTTTACGCTCTACCATGCGTGGGTCGCGAGTGAGATAACCCGAGACTCTAAGGCGAGGCTTCCAGGCTTCATCAGACTTGACGATAGCCCGAGCTAATCCATGGCGGATGGCTTCAGCTTGAGCAGCTACTCCACCACCTCTTACTCTGGCCTCGATGGTATAAGTATCTTTAAGTTGCAGACTAAGGAGGGGCGCTAAAGCGATGTTGCGATGATTGAGCAAGGGAAAGTACTTATCGATAGCACGCTCATTAACTTGAGGGGAGGATTTTCCTTTTACAAGGCGAACTCTAGCGACGGCTGTCTTGCGACGACCAATCCCCTCAACATATCCATCTTTCTTAGTAGATGATTTTACAATTTTTTTATGATCCATTGTCTTCAATAAAAATTAAATTCTTTAGTCGTCGAGAATTTAAGAAGTTTTTAGGAAGCATTCGACGGACCGCTTCACGGACAACTTCTTTGGGATTCTTAGCAAAAGCTTCTTCGTAGGTAGCGGACTTAAGATGCCCCATATAACCAGTATGACGATAGTAGACTTTATCCTGAGCTTTTCTGCCAGTCACGACAACCTTGTGATAATTCTTTAAAAGAACACGATCATTACCAACCAGACGTGGTTCGTAATCGGCTTTCTTTTTACCCTGAAGAATGACGGCGATCTCGGAAGCGACGCGTCCTAGAGGTTTATTTTTAGCATCAATCGTGTAGTCAGACATAGAAGCAGTAGTGTTTTACTATACAAACTCAATCGTCGCAAGTGAAGCGCTATCACGCTTTCTCGACTTTCCTATCTTAGTGATTCGAGTATAACCACCAGAACGACTCTCGTAACGTCGAGCAAGATCGTTAAAAATCTTAGCAGCATCCTTTTCATTGTGAAGACGTTGTACCAAAAGACGTCGGGCTGCTAAGTTTTGCTTCTTGCCAATAGTAATGAGACGCTCAACCCTAGGGCGAATTACCTTAGCACGTGTTTCGGTTGTTTCTATTTTTTCATAGCGCACCAAGTTAGCCACCAGATTGCGAATAAATGTCTGGCGACGAGCAGCTTGTTTTCCAAATTTTTTTCCTTTTACTCGGTGACGCATGGTATTGTTTTTCTATTCTTCGTTTTCTTCGGCTTCAGCCTTAGTCTTACTCTTTTTTGTTTTCTTTTCGCTTGCCTCTTCCCCACCCTGAACTACTACAGCGCTAACTTTTTCAAAGTGATCCTTGAGCACATTGGCTGATTTATGTAGGGCGGCCGATGGAGAAATACTACCATCAGTTTCAATTTCAAGACGGAGGCGATTGAAGTCAGTTCGATCTCCAACGCGCATATTTTCTACCACATAGTTAACCTTGGTTACTGGAGTAAAGAAGGCATCAACGGCAATAACTCCAACTCCCAACTTTTCCTGTTTGCGTGAATCAACCGAAGAATACCCCAGTCCTTTCTCGACAGTAATCTCCATTTCGAGCACACCGCTCTTTGATGTGATAGTGGCGATAGGTTGGTCGGTATTGATGACTTCTACTAAAGAGTTTTTTTCGAAATCTCCAGCTGTTACGACACGATCTCCTTTGACCTTCAGAAGAAGTACCTGAGGTTCATCGGTGTGAATTCTAAACCTGACTTGTTTTAAATTTAAGCTAATTTCTACAACGTCCTCTTTGACGTCAGGAATAGTAGTAAACTCGTGAGCTACTCCCTTCACCTTAAACTGGGTAATGGCACCCCCAGGAAGAGAGGATAGAAGAGCTCGACGGAGGGCGTTACCAATAGTGAGGCCGTAACCAGAATAAAGACCTTCAACCTCAAAGACGCCGACGGTAGCATTTTCAGAAACTGTTTTTATACTGACTGTTTCGCTTAGATGAGAAATTTTCATGGTAGGTTATATCGTTTAGTTCATTATTTTGAAAAAGACTGAACCAGAAGACTGATATCGTAGGGTGCTTCGATTTCTCGAGGCCTTTCTAAAACTTTTCCTTCAATCTTGTCTGGATTTAAAGATAGCCAGACTGGGGGATCAAAACGCTTTAGAACTTCAAGATTATTTTTTATGAGATACGCTTTAGCTTTTGATCCTTCACGAAAACCGATCACGTCCCCAGTATCGACCAGAAATCCCTGGGCACTAGTGGTCTTTCCATTAACTTGTATATGTCCGTGCCTAATAAAAGCTCGTGCGGCGTTTCTTGATGGAGTAAAACCAAGACGGAAAACAACATTATCAAGGCGACGCTCAAAAAGCTCCATCATTTTTTGGGCAGTAGGAAGACGGTCTTTGGTAGCAACAGTAAAGAGACGAAGAAGGGTCTTCTCGGTGAGACCATAAGAGAGTTTAAACTTTTGCTTCTCTCTAATCTGACGTCCAAATTCAGAGAGCTTCATTCCCTTTTTGTTGGGGCCATGCTGTCCAGGAGGATAGGGTTTCCTAACGATGGCTGCTTTAGGCGAAGCACTGCGCTCTCCTTTGAGCTGGAGCCTTTCTCTTAAAAACCTTTCTCTTTTTTCTTTTACTTTTCTCATGTTGGGTTAGACGCGTCGTACTTTAGGTGGACGAGGACCGTTGTGGGGAATCGGTGTTTGATCTTTGATAGAGGTGATATTAAAGCCATGATTAATTAGTGAACGGACGGCTGAGTCTCGTCCCCCTCCAACTCCTTTCACAATAACGTCAACATCAACCGGTCCAACATTCTTTAGTTTTTCAGCAACAGCCGCTACCACCTTGGAAGAAGCAAACGGCGTAGCCTTTTTTGGACCAGAGAATCCTAACTGACCAGATGAAGCCCAGGCCAGAACATCTCCTTTATGATCGGTAACCGTTACCACGGTGTTGTTGTAGGTAGCATTAACATAGACGCGACCAGCCTGCACCTTCTTGGCTTTTCCTTTTCCGGATAAAGGTTTAATCTCCTTAGCTTCTCCGGTATCGCCTGATTTTTGGATGACTTTTTTCTTTCCCATATTATTATTTCAATTCAACTTTACGCTTACCACTTCCGGCAGTTTTTCTAACGTTGCCACGAATGGTGCGGGAGTTAGTTTTAGTGCGCTGACCACGAACGGGTAAACGCTTAGCGTGACGAGTGCCACGATAAGCTCCTAGTTCTTTCAATAACTGAATGTTGCGACGAATCTGTTGACGAAGATTTCCTTCGATCTGAAAATTCTTTTCTATATGAGTTTGAATCTTACTAATTTCTTCCTGTCCAAGTTCTTTGGCTTTTTTAGCAGGATCAATCTTGGTAGCTTTTAGAACTTCTTGGCTTGAAAAACGACCAATGCCGTAGACGTAGGTCAAGGCAACATCGATACGCTTTTCATCAGGAATATTTACACCAAAGATACGCATATTAAATATAATTTATCCTTGTCGTTGCTTATGTTTCGGATTTTTTTTGCAGACTATGTAAAGGCGGCCGCCACGGCGAACCTGTTTACAATTCAAACAACGCTTTTTGATTGATGAAGCAACCTTCATACGTCTCTTTTTTTATAAACGACGAACAATGCGTCCCCGACGTCCATCGGGACTCACAACCAATAGGACCTCATCCCCGGCCAATACTCGGATGCGGTTTATTTTAAGCCGACCACCTAGATAGGCTAAAACTTCTGTTCCACTATCCTCAAGTTTCACCCTAAAGGTTAGCCCGGGAAGAGCTTCGAGAATAACACCCTTCCTGCGTTCTTCAATATCGGACTTATTGGCCATTCCTACTATGGTTCGAGAATTATATACGAGAGACCGTAATGTGTCAACGCGACTTAAGGTTGATATTAATTAACTTCAACGTCGATACGATCAGGGTTTCCAGGGACATTCCAGATCCAAGGAGGGTAGATGAAGAACTTGGCCTCACTTACCCCGGAAACACTGGCTAGTTCTCTTTTTAGCGTATCGATGCTCTGTCCAGCAAGCTTGTCCTCAAATTCGCCGCTCGCGAACGGTGAGACGAGAACACCTTTAATAACAACATTAAATGTTAACTTTCCATCATCAAAACTAGCCTGAATATTAGTGTAATCAAATTGGGGCTCTTGAACCTCTTTTTGTTTAGCTGTTGCTTGAAGCTTTTCTCCAGCAAGGTAAAGGAGGTCCTTCTCCCTAAAAACAAGCACTGATTGTTGAGCCTCTCCAAAAACACTGAAGTTACCACTGGCATCAGTGTCAGTATTTACACTGAGCTTTGTAACTTCGGTTTTGGTTGCTCCCTCAAGAGTTTTATATTCTTCAGGAAGGCGGCGGGCGAGGCTACCACTAACAGCAGCTAGTAGTGCTTCTCGAGTTTTTTCTTCAGCGTTCTTAATGTCAGTTTCAGTCGAAACGGGAGCTTCACCAACCATTCCCCCTTCAGCTTTAACGTCAAGCGAGGCATAGAACCCCTCGTAACGATCGGTGCCCTTAAATCCAGGTATAGTTAGCTTAGAAACTGGTCCAATGTTGTAGGCTTCCCCTGCCTCGTCGGCAGTGACGCTAGCTTCAATTCCAGCTGGAACAATCTTTCCGTCTTCAATTTTGGCTCCGGGAACAGTCACCTGACTATCAAGTCGGAATATTTTCCCATCGGGAGTTTGAAACCTAGTAGTAGCAACCAAAATTTGAGGTTTAGAGTTGTAGGCATTATAAATTGTTACTTTAGCCTTGGCTTTTTTAGCAACTCGCTCTCGGCCACTCGCTTTAAATGTTTGGATAAGATTTTTTTCTTCAGTAAATAGAACGGCGGGAATGGTCGAGTTTTCGGCGTTAGCAACCTCTAGATCCTTCTGGGCAGTGACGACAAGATTTTCCTCAAAGGGAGTCTTAATGAAAGCTAAGCTAACCGTTACTTTGCCAAACCACATCCCAAAGACTCCTAGTATAACTAGAACCGATCCAAGACCAGCCCCAGCCCAAACAGCTTTCTTCGTCCACTGAGCGCGATCTCGTTTCTCAAACTTTTCTTCACGTCTTTCACGATGATGTGCGTGAGTAACTACCACTTCTTCTTCATCTTCAACTTCCTCTGGTTCGAGCTCCTCTCCTTCAGGATTTTCAATCTCTGAAGTGGGCGTGTGATGCGCCTTAACCTTTACTGCTTTATGGTGGGCAACAGAGTGCTCGCTGGGCTGAACTACAATATCCGACAGAGAGTGATGATCTTTATTGTTTTGAAATAGGGGGTGTTCGGCGCTTAATCCATACTTGTGGGCATAACCCAAGACCTTCTCATCAATAGACTCGATAAGAATCTCCTTTTTATCTGACGCAGCCTCTCTCGCTAGGAGCCTAAAATTAGCCTCCACCTCGGCAATTTGAGAGTTGTTGGGGATAACAATCGTAACCTTATCCCCCTCGAGGTCAATCAACCGATCGATTAATGAAGCGATATCCTCCTTTTTATCTACGTTTATTCTGTGCATTGTTCCTAATTATACTCAACAGACCCCAACCAGTGAAGTCTACGCCTTAACCAGCGATTAATGTCTGTATGTCCTCGATCGGAAAAGTAGTCTTCAATAGTTCCCAGAAGAAGGGGGTGTGATGCAAGATTAGTCTCTTTTTCTGAGTTTAATGTGAAACCCATTTTTTCCAAACGACTGTGTAAATAAGGTAGGGGCGATGGATGGGTGGCTATATCAAGAAGGTCTTGTGGTATTTCTCGTGAAGAGATGATGAAATTTTCTCCCTGACTAGGAAGCTTGTGAATAATCTTCTCGAGAGGCTGAGTAACTTTCTGAAACTTACTCTTCAAAAAATCTAAAGCTTCTCGAGGTAACTGTTGGTCGATATATTTCCTCCAGATAGCTTCAGCAACTTCACGATCAATATGCCAAGAAGTCATAACTACATCGGTTAAAGAATTGGTAGACCAGTGAATAACCACCCTTTTTAGAAAAGGCTCCTTGACTCCCTTACGCTCTAAGCGGATATAGGCAGATTGAGGGTAGTCGAGCGCTAGTAGACCAAGAGGAGACTGCTCCTCCTTGGCAATAGCTTTCAAAAGAGAGCGCCCAGAATCTGACAGAAAGAAGTTTCGGCGATTGAAATATCTTTTTATTGATTCATAGAGATTCCTACTAGTAAAAGTAAGCTCGGTAGTTGCTTCGAAACTTTTTGCAACACAACCAACTGGATGAACAATATGGCGACCATTAACTTTGAAGTTTCCGACTCGACTGTCGGTTAAAATGGTGTCGACTTGATCAATTCCTAGTGATTCACTGGCTTCGTTGCGAAACTGAATGAATCGTTGGCTAACTTCTTTGGTTAATAGATTCTCAACCTCGGGACCAGTAAGGTGAGGACTGTGTGATTCCCCTCTCTCGATGTGCAAGGGCAGACTGACTGAATAAGATACACTGGGATGAAGCCCAACAATGCCTTTGTAACCACTGCGAAGTCCTGAAATATGAGTTTGGTTGTTTAGCTCTCGGTTATTTTCAAAACCAAGCTCTATGATTTCTCTCTCCGGTGTAATTTCAATAAGACTTTCCGTTATTTTTTCACGGCCAACAAGTAGTAAACAATAGCGATCAAGATGATTAAAATAAGGAATCCGTTTCACCTAAGTAATTGTACGCTCTTCCCTGAAGGAGGCAAAAACTACTCTAAAATTCCATCCAAGTTAACGTCGTATAAAATAGCCTCACTAATGAGACGGTATTCCATAAGCTCCTCTTCCTTAAACCAAAGATTTATTTCATTCAGTGCCTCCCCTACTGATCCGGAAGCATGAATTAGGTTGCGGATAGCACGATCATCGCCATCGGCCATAGCATAGGAGTCGATGACAAAATCGCCACGAATTGTTCCAACATCAGAGGATCGTGGCTCGGTACCACCGGTAATCTTTCTAACAACCTCAACCACGTGCCCCCCCTGCCAAACCATGGCAATCACTGGCCCAGAAGAGAGGTATTTCTTTAAAACACCGACCACCCGATCACCCACCTCCAGGGGATCATCCGAAGGAGGAGTCAGACCCTTCTTCTTATATCCTTCGATCGATTTTTCACCAACATTCTTTTTCCAATTAGGATCGAGAAGATAGTGCTTTTCTATTAGCTCTGGTGGCGGGACAAGCATTTTCAAACCAACCAACTTAAATCCGGCCCGTTCATAGCGACGCATGATTTCACCAATCAAACTGCGTTGAACACCGTCGGGCTTAATAATGACTAAAGTCCGCTCGTTTTTGGGATGAATATTGTCGGTCATAGGTTTATTTATTTTTTTTCTTTAAATCCAATCCTAAATCCTTCAGCTGGGCCTGGTCAACTTCAGAGGGAGAGTGCATTAGAAGATCGCGGCCATCTCCTGTTTTAGGAAAGGCAATTACTTCTCGAATATTGGGTTCACTCTGAAGAATAGCCACGAGACGATCAAATCCCCAGGCGATACCACCATGGGGTGGAGCACCATAATCTAATGCTTTCAACATATGACCAAATTTTTCTTCGGCAACCTCTTTAGGATAACCGATAATTTTCAGAACCTTCTCCAGCATACTTCGCTCATGAGCACGAATACTTCCTCCGCCAATCTCAAAACCATTCAAAACGATGTCATACTGTGTGGTAATAATCTTTTGAATATCTTCATCTTTTAGATTATCTGACTGCAGAAGCTCTCTATAATCGGATAGAGGTGCTGAAAAAGGGTTATGAGTAAAGGTCCAGCGCCCATCATCTCCTTTTTCAAAGAAAGGGAAATCGATTACCCAGGCAAAGGCGAGAAGATGGGGGTCGTTTTTATCGCGACGCAAATCTGGTCGGTCGGTACCGTATTGAGACATCGCTTCGGCGTAGGTTAATCGAGGAAAAGGAAGTTCCTGAATCTTTTTTTCTGGATAGAGTTCTTCAACAATCGAGATTAGAAGTTTTTCATTCAAAGCCATCACATCTTCACGATCGACAAAACTCATCTCCAGATCGAGCTGAGTAAATTCTGGTTGACGATCACCTCTTGTGTCTTCATCACGGAAACAGCGAGCTATCTGAAAATACTTTTCGACACCAGCCATCATTAGAAGCTGCTTGTACTGCTGAGGTGATTGGGGTAAAGCGTAGAATTTTCCTGGCTCAAGACGTGATGGAACAAGGTAGTCGCGTGCACCCTCAGGAGTAGAGCGAGTAAGATTGGGGGTTTCAATCTCCCAAAAACCACGCTCCTCAAGAAAATCGCGAATGTGCTTCATGATTTTGGAACGCATCATCAAGTTCTTTTGGAGACGAGGGCGGCGTAGATCAAGATAGCGATACTCCATTCGAACCTCTTCTTTAATTTCGTAACCCTCACTATCAACGGGGAGTGGAACCTCTCGGGAATAGTTTAAAACTTCAAGTTCCTTGATTTCTAGTTCAAAGGCTCCATTAGGACTACCATGATCAACCATTGATGGCGGACGTTTTTTAACAAGCCCCTTCACCATAACAACCGCTTCAAGTCGAACATCCTTAGCGGCTTCAATAGCAGTGGTCGCAACCGATTGAATCCAACTAGATCGATCACGAATATCAAGAAAAATAATTTTTCCATGATCGCGACGACCATGAATCCATCCGGTGAGCGTGATTTCTTTGCCAACAAACTGAGGAACGGATCCAATTGATACGCGCTCCGAGAAAGATTTCATGAAAAATGTGGTATAATGGGGCAGTATAAAGCAATGCTTGAAATTTCTCAAATCTTAGCACGGCTAGTTGTAGCTCTTGTACTGGGCTCATTGATGGGTATCGAGCGAGAGCTAGCTGGCAAAGAAGCGGGGGTGCGAACAAATATGTTGGTAGCTGGAGGATCGGCTCTCTTTACAATGATTGCCCTGATGCTCCCCTTTCTTACCGACACACCAGAGTCAAACCTAGGAGTTATCTTGGAGCGTAACAGCGGGGCACTAGGAGTGATTGCTAATATTGTGGTAGGTATTGGCTTCCTGGGGGCTGGAATTATTATCAAAAACCAAAGCCATGTACACGGATTAACAACTGCCGCATTGGTTTGGACAACAAGTGCTATTGGAATCATTGTTGGTGTTGGCCTAGTCCTAGAGGCAACACTCGCAACAATCATTATTTCTGGTTTACTGTATTCATTAAGAAAACTAAATCTCTCCCCTATAAGAACTTAGAATCAATCCAGAAACGCCAGGGATGCTTACTCCACTTAGGACCGGCGTAGTGGACTCCGATGCGGGGTCCGTTTTTTACCTGTGATGGCTCAATCTTAACTCCCTCTTCAATCCAAAGTCCGGATTCCTTATTGCACTTTAGACCATTCTGGTTTTTATCAATCTTCATACTTCTCGTTAACACCCCGGGGCCAGAAAAGTTCTCGGTTCCACGGATTAAGATAGCAGCCGGGTAACCGTTTTCACGTGTGACAATATTTAACATCCAATACATGCCATAGACTAAATAGATATACCAATATCCAGCAGGCCCATACATATGCTTATTGCGCTCGGTTTTCCCTTTTGCGGCGTGTGAGGCCCTGTCATCGAAACCATCATAAACCTCAACCTCCGTAATAATCTCTCGCCAGATTTTTTTCCCATGACGGCGAACTAGTGTTTTCCCTAGGAGTTCTCTGGCAACCAATTCAGTTGGTCGATCAAAAAAAGTGAGAGGGAGCTTGACCATAGTTTAAGCCTACACCCTCTCGCTTAAGCACGCGACCCTTTAGACCGCTTCATTACACTAACTTCTAAAGAAAAAAGCCAGCGGGCAGCTGGTCTTTTTTCTTTAGAAATTTGGTAGTTGGTAAGCGGGATTCTGTGCCCCACCTATTCCGGTGGGCGACAACCATTTATCTGGGCCCTTGATTACTCTCGGGCTCGAGCGGCACTTCCTGATGTCCAAATGGACATCAGGACACGACCTTGCACTCAAATAAGGATTTGGCCGTTTCACTCCCGACGTTGCCGCCGAGATTCCCCGCCTAATAGACGGGGTCCTTTGTCTTGCGACTTAGGACGTCACTGTTCGCACCTCTAGGCTTTCGCCTGGTGGCAGTTAACCACTATCGACTACGAAGCTCTTCTAAGGATATATCTGTCTTAAAAGAAGTCCGTGAGTGTCCCGACTTTCCTCTCCGCCGAAGGCAGAGCGATTGTCCTGACTACCGTGGTTTAGTATCTAACTTTTACCCGAAATTGTCAATTAATTTATAAATATAACTCACCCTAGTTGCCAGCATTATAAATATCCTGAACTTGAGTGGCTGTAAGCGCAGCCCGGTATACCCTAACGGCATCAATTCTTCCAGGGAAGGAGGTATTATTGGGTATTTTAAGTGAAGCAACTGCACTACTACTCGGAGACCAGGTGAGAACCCAGGTCGAACTTATCTGAGACCCATTAATATAAAATGTTCCTGTTGTATTTGAGCTTATAACTCCAACGATATGGGTCCATTGATTTAAAGGAAGGGTGGTTGTTCCGGTCATGCCAGCTCCAGTATTGTTATCCAACAACCGGACATGACTTGAGGTTGCCACGAGAACATACTGGTTATTTTTAATAAGAATATTTTTCGAAGAAATTGTAGAGGTTGGGTAGACCCAGGCCGAAATAGAAATTGGTGTGGAGTCTATATCTAAAGATGTTGAGTGTGGGACGTTAACATAGTTGTTGGAGTTATTAAAACCAAGACATCCCCCTCCCTCCTTACAGCTTCCACCAGACAACCAGGTTGGGCCACTGGTTAATGTTCCGTTATTACCATTGACTGTGGCGTCGGTTGTAGTTGATCCCGAACCTTCATTCATTAGCCAATAGCCTCTTAGGCTTGGGTTGTAACTGACCGAGAGAATGTTGCTACCTGTATCCGATGACAGGTCTGGATTCGTGACGGTAACACTGCGAAGACCCGGACCAGAAGTAATTGATTCTTTGACGTCTACAGTCACTTGAATGGTGCTGGAATTTATAAACTGGGTATTCGTGACGGTGATATCAGTGTTGCTAAAACTAACTGCTGCCCCACTGACGAAGTCTGAACCCGTGACAGTGATGATTGTTCCAGTAGCACCCTGAGTGATGCTGGTGGGAGAGGTGGAAGAAACATGGACTGTCGAAGAAGAATTTTCCCGTGGAGGTGCTAACACTAGATCACTCCCCATCTCCAAAAGAGTACTGTCATCTCCGCCGTCGCTTGTCAGTTTAGCCTGATACTTATTGGACTCCATCACTGCATTCAACTCCCAACTTCCACCAATGTAACTGTAGTAGTAGCCGGAAGAGGTAGTGTTAATCGGATCAACCGGAAGAGTAGCGAGAGGAGGATTGAAGGAGACGCCGGTTAGATCAACCGGAATCCATCCTGTGCCATCAATATTGCGATAGGTGCTTGATGGCTGACAGGCATATTGCCAACCAGGAATGACTGGTAGTCCAAGATTGTCACACTGAGGATCACTATCGGGCAGAGAGACATAAACAACCGAAGACGAACCAAAGTATCCTCCGGAAACGTCTAATTCATAAAGACGTAAGGCGCGGTTGATATTGGCGAGATCTTGAAGACGATTACTGTCTCGTGCTTCTCGAACGAGTTCGGCGGGGTTTAAAACAAGAACCACCACAATAGCTAAGGCGGCGATAATGGCAATAACAATTAGGAGTTCAATGAGAGTGAAGCCGCTTCTTCTCCTTGGGTTCATCTTTCTATTCTAACAAATTACTTCTGTGGTCTAATGCTTCATTAACAAGACGATCAGCTTCTTTGTTTTTCTCTCGGGGAATATGCTCGAAAGAGACAGTTTTAAAATCAAGTCGACAGTTCCAAATCTCCATAAATAATGGTTGGAGTTTCTGATCCTCGATTTTGTACTGAGCGGTCATCTGCTTAACGATAAGCTCGGAATCCATTCGGACCTCTACTTCTGTTTGTTTAGCTTTGGTTTTTCCTAAAAGTTGTTTGGCTTTTTTTAAGGCAAAGAGTAGAGCGTGATACTCAGCTTGATTATTGGTCATTGTCCCTAAAAATTCTCCATACTTTTTATCACCAATTATGGCACCGAGGGCTGAGGGTCCAGGGTTGCCGCGCGATCCCCCATCGGTATAGATAATCAACTTCTGATTTTTAAAAAGAGTATTGTCCATTATTTTTTGTGATCCTCATGGTATTTAACTAGAGCCTTGAAAACTTGATAGGTGGTGCGAGCATCATCTAGAGCACGATGAGCTTGACCACGATCAATATTGAAAAACTCAGCCATCTCTCGCAGGGACATTCGATCGAATCCTGGAATATCTCCAAAGAGCAGCCAGCCTAGGGAGAAAGTATCCAACCCTTTGTAATAGTAGTTAGCCTTGAGATTACAAGCATAGAGACTTTGTTCGAGACGAAGCCAATCGATTGGTAAATTTTGTCCGACAAGAATGGCATCTTCGGTGTGCGCTAAAAATTTTTCTATTCCTTCTTTTAGAGGGACGGCCTCCCTAGCCCATTCATCTGGATCATAGTGAATAACTTCTAGAGCATTAGGATCAGCTTTGGTAATGTCTTTGGAAAATATCTTGATATCCCCTTCGCTAATAAACTCAAAAGTTTGCCTCTTGGCTTTAACGAAACCGATCTCAATCAACTCATGCTCAAAATTAAGGCCGGTCATCTCGGTATCAAAAAAAACGAAATCCCGCTCGCTCAAAGGAATGGTGTAGTTGTTATTCATATAATTATTTTCTAGAACTTTTGAGGGCTTCGATGCCGGGCAGTTTTTTGCCAGCTAAAAACTCAAGCATCGCTCCTCCGCCGGTTGAGATAAAACTAAACTTGGTATCGAGTTTTTTATCTTTCAAAAACATAACAGTTTCTCCTCCGCCAGCCAAACTGAAAGCTTTCTTATTTTTAGCAATGGCTCTAGCAACCCCTAATGATCCCTTAGAGTAGCGAGTTTTCTCAATGAGACCAAAGGGTCCATTCCAAATAACGGTCCTGGCTTCAGCGATAATAGCCGCAAAGTGAGTGACCGACAACGGCCCAATATCAAGAATCTTCTTGCCCGATTGAATGTAATCGACTGGCAGAATAACACGATCATCTTTAATAAATTGTTTAACTTTGGGACTAGGAGTCTCGTCGGCTTGGGAATCACCGATATTAAATCCTTGAACCTTAAGAAAGGTGTTGGCTACTCCACCACCGACAAGAAAGTAATCAGCCGATTTCTCGAAAGAAGACATAACTGGAATCTTGTCGTGAGATTTTCCTCCACCAAAAATTAAAACTAGAGGATGTTTTGGACTTTTAAGGAGATGTCCGAGATGTCTTAGTTCAGTTTCTAACTCAAGCCCAGCATAGCTGGGAAGGTGCTTTGTAACCGCTACCACGGAAGATGCTTCGCGATGCGAAACAGCAAAAGCATCATTAACATAGTAGTCAGCCAAAGAAGCTAGGTCTTTTCCTAGTTTTGGATCGTTAAACTCCTCACCCTCTAGAAAACGGAGGTTTTCGATAATGAAGATACTTCCTTTTTTGGAGTTAGAAATTTGTTCTCTGATTTCACTGAAATTAAAGTGAGGAATAAAATAAATTTTTGTTTTGAGAGCCTTAGATAGAAACTGAGAATCACGACGAAGACTAAACTTTTCCGGAGTTTTTATGGGGTGACCGTTTTTAAGACGAAGGTCATCGGGTCGACCACGATGACTAACAATGACAATAGAAGTTGCTCTTTTTTGAAGAAGCTTGATAGTAGGAAGTGTTGCCTCGAGGCGCCATTCATCAGCTGTGTTGAAATCTAATCGAAGAAGAGCTCTTCTTCTTAGGATAGTGACTGGGGCTTTACTTAAAAATTGCATCCCTTCGATTATAGCCTACCAAAAGAAACGATGCATCATTTTTTTAACTTGCAGACTGGGACTAAGACGGTTCATAATTAAAGACATCAACCTCATGAAAAAAACAAAATCTTCCATAAAGAATTCTAAAACTTCTAACTCTCAAAAAAAATCATCTTCTAAAAATAGTACCCCTCTAAAGCGGCAGGGATTTTTTAGAAGTATCTTTGGATACCAGTTTCCACAGATCGATATGTCCGAAACTACAACTGCAGTAAAGTTGGTGGCCAATATTCCTGGTATCGATCCCAAGGAGGTAGAAATAAATGTTAACGATAATCTAGTGCGCATCCAGGGACAGCTTATTAGGCAGCAAGAGGAGCGTGGTGAAAAATTCTTCCATTTCGAAAGAGAGTATGGTACCTTTCGTCGCGACATTCCCCTGCCAGCAAAGATTGATACTCGAAAAGTTTCGGCAACCTTTCGACACGGAGTGCTTACCATTATCTTAAAAAAAATTGGAATGGAAACTCCTAAAAAATTAACTATCAAAAAGAAGAAGTAGGGGCATCTGTTATAATTTAATTAATATTGGTCATGACTATTTTGGTGGCTTTTTCCCTAGGATATATAGCTGCAAACTTCCTAGCAGGACCAGAAACTGGTGTTCCAGGGAGGATAAGATCAATTCGTTTCAGTATTAAAAACTATGTAGTTCACCTACATCATTGGTTTATTGCAAGCACGACTGGAGTGTTTCTTTTTCTAGGAGAAGTAGAACGACTAGTAATCTATGCCTTTCTTTTGGGCATCATTATTCAAGGATTAACTTATCGAGATTTCCATCGGTTGATCTATAAGATTACCGACTAGATTCGTAAACGAGCGAGAATATCGTTTTCTACAATTTGACGTTCTCGTCCATACTTTTCCCTGGAACGTTGCCTTACCTCTTCGGCTCGTCCTGCCTCTCCCTTATCCCAGGCAGCAGTAGAGATTTTTAGATTAAAAGGAGATGAACTTTGGCCATTAATAAGAAGTTTGGCATAGGCGTTAAAGTTATCAATATTGGTAAGATCATTGGGGCTGAAAACTGGTTGGAATTGTTGGGCGAGAAACTCAGCATCCTGAACACCCACCCGAAAAACTAGCTGAGAACCGACGTTTCCAAAGACAGAATCTTTAATCTTATCGGTAAGTTGAGCGATGAACTGGTGGGCAATCACCATATTGAGACGATACTTCCTGGCTTCAGAGAGAATGGTGGCGATAGAATCGGTTGTAAAGTTTTGGAACTCATCAATGTATAGATAAAAATCGCGACGACTATCTCCAGAAATATCAACTCGTGATAGAGCGGCCATCAAAATCTTACCAACAAAGATCATGCCCAGAAGACTGGCATTGATATCGCCAATCCGACCCTTCGATAGATTGACTAACAATATTTTTCCTTCGTCCATTGCCTCGCGGAAACGGAAAGAAGCCTTGGGTTGGCCGATAATGGGACGAACAAAGTCGTTGGCAATGAAGTTGTTGAATTTAGAGGTGATGTAAGGGGTCATGTTGGCGAGCGAGGCTTCTCCTCCAGCCTTGGCCGCTTCCTTTTCCCAGAAGTCAACCACTACTGGATTAGTAATTCTTTCCAATTTGCGTTTACGGTAAGTGGTATCAGTAAAGATGCGAGGCACTTCGATGAGGGTGGCCGGCTCGTTAGCGGCATCCTCCATTAAAAGTAGGAGGGCGTTTCGCATATACTGTTCGAACATTGGCCCCATTGATTCTGGTGGGAAAAGCTTATTGAAAATTCCCTGAATCTCGTTGACGATAAAAGTCTTTTCTTCGGGACGATTGGGATCGTAGTCGAGCATATTTAGTCCCATGGGGCGAGCAGTATCTCCTGGCTCAAAGAGAATAACGTCTTCTTTTCTATTTTCTGGAATGTGGTTCAGGACGGTGTCGACAAGGTCACCATGAGGATCAATTAGACAGACTCCTTTTCCAGCTCGCACATCTTCAATAATTAAGCTGCCAAGAAGAGTCGATTTCCCGGTTCCGGTTTGCCCGATAACATAGACGTGGCGACGGCGATCCTCTTCAGCAATATGGACCGGCACCTGCTGACCGCGGAAGGAGCTGTAGCCTAAAAGAAGACCGCTATCAGGAAGATTATTAGGGGGAGCAGCTTCTTTGGACTTTAACCATTTCACCCGAGGGGTATTTGTCGAAGAGATAGGAAAATGAAAAAGACTAGCTACCTCTTCGCTATTTAAGGCCATTGCTCGCTGAGGATCGAAATTACGATAAATAAAATCATAAACAAGATCAGATGAGTTTCGAGGTTGAGTAACAACAAGATTATTTCTTCTAGGACTCGTAAACTGACTAAAACCCGCAGCAAGGCCATCAAGAATATCGCTGGCTTCTCTGGGGGTTGGTGCTGAAGCAACCAGTCGGACATTCACCAAAAAGAGTGGTTTGGAGATTTTCCTCTCCAGCGACTCAACGGCGTCACTATCAATCACTCGCTCCTGTTTTTCTTTTTCGATAGCTTCCGGATTGAGAGCTTGTTTAACCTGCCCAACGTCCCAGGGCATTCTTTGGCGTCGCACCACTGTTTCAACCGACTCTCCTTGGCGTAGATTGCGAATATAAGTTTCGATTCTTTTTTTAATACTCCCGGGAGCGGGTTCGGCGATGACCTGCATAGCCGCCCCTTCTCCAATCTCTTTGATCTTGGAAAATCCAGAGAGAATACCGGTGAAGGAGTCGGCTTCTAACTCGACATAGGTACGAATAGGAAGAGCCTGATCTTCTTTTTGTTTTACAAAAGCAGCCAATGAAACTCCCTCTGGATTAAAGATGGTATAGTCCTCTCCTGCTTCGGTGATGTGCGCCTCATTCCAAAGAGCGTGAATTTGTTTGATGACCGCTCCAGAAACAGGTTGAGGAACAGATATATAGAAATGGATTTCTTCACCAATACGAGGGACGGCAATCTCAAAGGCAAAGGGGCTGTGGAGTGTCGTAAGACTGGAGAGAAGTTGTTCGGTCTTACCGATCTCCTGCTTCAGATCATCATTTTTGTCTGATTCTGTTTTGGGAATTTGAACTAGGTAGAGCTTAAACTGAAGAGAGTGAAGTAGTTGAGTGTATTTGGCATGGCGCATCAAGAGAAAGGCGCCACCCGCAAGAGCGACACCAACAGTAAAGATAATAACGATTGGCAATAAGCCCATAGACTAGATAATTCCCTTTTCTTTTAATAAGGGGGTGATGACGTCGGTCAGAACATCATGAAAGGCATCAAGAACGAAGGGGCCCATCTTTCGTGCTTCATCATTGGCTTTCAATATACTTTTTTCATGGATAGCTTGATCGATTAGTCTTTCGACAATGACCCGCTCTTCCTCTGGGGCCCGCTTAAACTCCTCTGAAAATATTCCTCCTAACGCCCCAGAATCTCCCTCAATGGTTTGAAGTGATTTTTTTACCAAAGCACCCTCTTGTAGATGGCTTGTTTCTGGATGTTCCTTGTGTTTACCAATCTCATTACTTAAGCGCTCAATATCAGCCTCTAAGGCTTCGTGAATCTGAGCGGTCCTATCCCCAAAAATTTCGTTAGACATTGTTTACACTTTTATTTTGTCCCTTTAGTATAGTATACAATGGCTCGTTACATTTTTGTTACTGGCGGTGTGATGTCCGGCATCGGTAAGGGCGTATCGACCGCCTCGATTGCTCGCCTCTTGAAGGACAAGGGTTTTCGAGTCACCGCTTGCAAGATTGATCCTTATGTAAATGTTGATGCTGGCACAATGAACCCTCTCGAACACGGAGAGGTTTTTGTTACTGAAGACGGCCTGGAGTGTGATCAAGACATCGGAAACTATGAACGCTTTTTAGATACCAATATTTATCGAGATAATTACATGACGACGGGGTTGGTTTATCAGACGGTTATTAACCGCGAGCGCGCTTTGCAGTATGACGGTAAATGTGTGCAGGTGGTTCCAGCTATTCCAGACGAAGTTATTAGAAGACTACGGACGGTTGCCCAAAAGACTAAGGCTGACTTTGTGTTGGTAGAGGTTGGCGGTACTGTCGGCGAATATGAAAATCTACTCTTTCTCGAAGCAGCCCGCATGATGAAACTAAAGAACCCTAAAGAGGTTCTTTTTGTGTTAGTGACCTATCTACCCATTCCTTCTAAGTTGGGCGAGATGAAGACCAAGCCCACCCAACATGCGGTACGAAATATGAATACGGCCGGAATTCAACCTGATCTAATACTGGCAAGATCGTCGGTGGCGCTCGATGGACCACGCAAGAAGAAGATTGCTTTATTCTGCAACGTTGATCCAGAGAGTATTATTTCCGCACCAGATGTAGATTCAATTTATGATATTCCAATCAACTTCGAAAAAGATGGTCTGTCTAAAGTGGTTTTGAAAAAGTTTGGCATGAAACCAAAAATAACCGATGGGCGCGCCTGGAGAACTTTTGTCAAAAAAGTTCATTCAGTTAGAAAGCCAGTCAAGATTGCGATTGCCGGAAAGTATTTCACTATTGGAGACTTCACCTTGTCTGATTCCTATCTGTCGGTCATTGAAGCCATAAAGCATGCGGCTTGGAAGATGGGACGTAAACCGGAGATTCACTGGATCGATACCTCAGTCTTTGAGAAGAATCCAGCTCGAGTGAAAGACCTGGCTAAATACGATGGCTTAATAGTTCCAGGTGGATTTGGCTCGCGTGGCACCGACGGGAAGATTCTAGCGATTCGCTACGCTCGCGAACATAAACTCCCCTTCCTGGGGTTGTGCTATGGCTTGCAATTAGCCACTATCGAGTACGCACGAAACGTGGCAAAAATTGCTAAAGCCAATTCGACTGAGATTGATCCCAAAACTCCTCATCCAGTAATTGATATCTTGCCGGAGCAAAAGGAAAATCTTGCCCAAAAAAATCTGGGAGGCAGTATGCGGTTAGGAGGATATCCCTGCGAGTTAAAAGAAGGTAGCAGGGCCAGAAAGGCGTATGGACAGAAGATGATTATTGAACGCCATCGTCATCGTTTCGAGGTAAATAATTTCTATCGTGAAACACTAGAGAAAAAAGGATTAATTTTTTCGGGAGTTAATCCCGAAAAAAACCTGGTAGAAATACTTGAATTAAAAAACCATCCCTTCTTTATGGCTTCCCAGTTTCACCCCGAATTAAAATCAAGGCCACTTTCCCCTCACCCGCTGTTCGTAGAGTTTATTAAGTCATCTACCAAGAACTAAGAAAGGGAGTCTACGAATTGATGTAGATGAGAACCGACCAAAACAGCATTGGCGCCTGGTTTAATATCTTTTACTGTTTTAATGTTGCTAGCCTGACAGAGCCAGCCAGAACGAATCTTCCTGGCTTCTTCGAAAGTTTCTGTTTTCAACGAACCGATTTCTAGATCGCGACTATTCCAGACAACTTTGAATTCTTTGGGAATAGTTTTTAATTCTTTGAGTGTTAGTGGCTCAATCCAACATTGGGCTTCATAAATTTTAGGAATTCTTCCAACGATCAAGACAGCGTCAGCACCAGAAGAAATCGCTCGTCTTATTAGATCATCGTTTTCATGAATGCCTTTCGCTAGAATTTTTTTAGAGGTCATCCGCCTGGCTTTTTCTAATAACTCAAAAGAACCCCCCCAGCGTTCGTCGGTATGAATCGAGATAACATCGCCCACTGCCTCAGCCATCACAAAAAGCTCCTCCCAGGAGAGAGGCGATTTCCAACCGAAAGGCGAAATGGTTTTTACCTCGGTAATAATCTCGATATCGTTCCACATAAAAGAAGTATAACCAAAAAGACAAAAACCGAACTAAGATTGTTCGGTTTTCATGGTGGCTCCTTATCTGGCACGATAGAATTTCCTCTGTTCGATGAGGCCAGCGATTGCTCGTCTGACCTTAGCGCCAGAAGAAAGATTATGGTGCCCAATGTGGTAGCCGCTGCAGAAGTGACAGCGGTAGGCGTGGATATCGTGATGAAGCTCTAGGCTTTTATGGTGAGCAGCCGATCGAGCCTGCTGAGATGTTTCATACCTCTTCTTGCCAGTACAACTGTTGCGACGAATTCTTCGTTTGCTGGCCATTTGATCACACCTCCTTTTGGCCAACAGCGACTAAGGACTGAGAATATTTTTAACTTATTTTCACCTTTAAGTCAAAATTAACTGTCAATTAAAAATCCCAGATTTTACTGGGATTTTTAGATTTTCGTAATTTCTACCTCGGTAAAGTGTTGGCGATGGCCCTTGGTGCGATGATAACGAGCCTTAGAGCTGTACTTGAAGGTAATCTTCTTGTCTCCTCTCCCCTGGCGCAGGACCTTCCCTTCGACAACCACTCCTTTAATATGGGGTGTTCCAATCTCAACCTTGTTACCGGTTGAGTGGAGTAAAACATCGGCAAATTTAATAGAAGCTCCTTCATCGCCAATGATTTTTTCGATTTTAATCTTGTCTCCCAGGGTGACTACGTATTGTTTTCCTCCGGTTTGGATAACGGCGAGATTCATGTTTAGTTGACGGCAATGATACCCTGAAAGCTAATGAAAATCAAGATCCCCATAACTAGAGTGGCTAATCCTAAAAACTTTCCCCAAAGCCAATCGCGCTTCTCTAGCTCATAGATCAGTACAACATTTATGGCAGACATAACAATTAGGAGAAGACCAAAAAGTCCAAGTTCGAATACACTGCCGGTCGCTTCAACTGCGTAGCGGTAACCCAGACGCACAACCACTTCTTTTTGAGTTCCAAAAACATCTAATACGGCTAGGACAACACTCGAACACACTAAAAGAAAGCTAACTACTCCAGCGGCTAGAGCAAGATAGGATTGATAATTTAATAGTTTTAAAGAAAAGATCATTTGACGTGTCCACCAAGGAAACGAGCAACCTCTTCAGGCAACATCGGATTAACTTGAACTCCAGTACTCATCTCTAAACCGCCAACAATATGACGCGGAAGAACTTCGAGGTGCCAGTGATAGTATCGATAATGAGATCGATCTTTCAGGGGTGCAGAATGAATAAAAAAATTCAAATCAGGATCGTTAAGTTTTTTAGCAATTTTTTGTAAGGTGAGGCGGAGGATTTTAGCTATGTCGTTTATCACTTTACTCGATTCCTTATCGAAGAATGGGTTGTGTATTTTAGGAAAGATCCTCACTTCAAAAGGCGTCTGAGAAGCAAAGGGGGCAATGGCAATAGCATATTTGTTTTGAAAAATCACTCTTGATTTCTCTGCTTGTTCATAACGAATGACCTCACAATGGGCACACTTTTTATGTTTTTTGTGATAACGCTCGGCACCATGAAGAGAATGGGTAACATCTGGGGGAACGATAGGGGTAGAAAGGACTTGTAGGTGAGGATGAATCAAAGAGGCCCCAGCTCCAGGACCCCAGTTCATAAAAGCTGAAGCGTAGTAAAGACATTTATCTTTACTGTAAACAGCAAAACGTTCCTGAATAATCGAAAAAACAAGATTGATCTCTTTTTCTTTAAGAGCATAGAGGGGGGTGTCGTGATCTCTCGTCACAATTAAATCGTGTTCGCCAACTCCCTCTTCTATAAAGTAGGGACCGCGAGGGGTTTTTACGGAACAAACCTCAGAATGGGAGAGGATGGGAAACTTATTGGGAATAACGGCTAGTCTCCAGTTCTTTTCTTCAGGCCAAATGGCTCGCGGTGGCCAGTTGCCTGACTTTTGAAGATTCTCGAAGGGACACTTTGACTTGGGGGATACGAGACGTTTTCCTTTTTTAACAAATCCATCAGGTCGCTTAGATCTTTCTGGGGCAATAATAATCCAATCTCCAGAGATGATGTCCTGTCGAAACTGACTCATAGTGAGTATTGTACCCTAAAGTGACGAAGTTTCTTAGTTTTCTTCTGGACTAGAAGAAACTTCTTTATTTTGGAGAAGACGGTTTTCAGCATACCAACCGAGAACATCCTTAGCGACTGGAACAGCGTTCAAACTTCCCTGACGAGCGTTTTCCACTAAAACTAAAATAGCAATCTCTGGTTTGTCATAAGGAGCAAAACCGACGAAAAAGGCATTTTCTTCAGCCTTGTTTTTAGTTTGAGCAGTTCCAGTCTTTCCACCAACATCAACCGGTAGACTATTAAGAAGTAGGGCTGTGCCTAGTTCGTCTTTAACAGCCGACTCCATTCCCTTTCGTACCCAATCCATTGCTTCGGTGTTCTTGCTTAGATCTCCAATAATAGTGGTGGTTGTTCCGAGGCGAAGATGGGGTTGATAGATCTTCCCTCCGTTTCCAATAGCAGCAATGTAAGAAACGAGTTGCAACGGTGTAACAAGAAGATCTCCTTGGCCGATGCTAACGTTATAAGTGTCACCAAGAAGCCAGGGTCGTCCGTGAATAGTTTCACTTTCGATGATATCAGGCAGTTTTCCTGACTCTTCTCCAGGAAGATCGATGCCGGTTACCTTTCCAAAACCAGCATCACTCCACCACTTTAAAAGACGACTAATCCCTAAACCATTAATATCGCCAAAACCACCACCAACTACATAAAAGTAGACATTACTCGACTGAGCTAAAGCAGAAACGACGTTAACATACCCCTGAGGACGCCAATCGAGAAAGCGCGATGGATTTTTAGGATCATAAGGATTGGGAATATCGAGATAGCCAGGAGAGTAGATGTGTCGATCGGGAGTGATCACTCCTTCAACCAACGCAGCTAGAGCAACTAGTGGTTTAATAGTCGAACCAGGACTGTAGTAACCAGAGATAACGCGATTAAAGAGAGGTTGATTGGAAGAGGTAAGAATTTCTAATTTGGCCTCACTATTTCCCGACGAAGAAAGCAGATTATTATCGTAACCGGGAAGACTAACCAGGGCCAAGACTTCTCCGTTTTGAGGATTTAAAGCCACACCAACCCCAGCAACTCGACCGAGACTATCGAGTCCAGATCGAAGCCGATTGTGAAAATATTCTTGAAATTCGGCATCGATGGTTAACTGAACAGTCTTACCCGTTTCTGGATCAATTATTTCAGCATCACTTAGCTTTTCTCCGCGAGAGTTGCGACGACTTAATGTGTATCCGTTTTTGCCGCGTAGTTCGTTATTGTAGTAGGCTTCGATGCCAGCTTTTCCAGAGCTGATATAGTTTTTTAACTCTGGATTTCTTTGCAGGTCATTTTCGTCGACCCGCCCAATATAGCCGACTACCGAGGAGATTGCTTCTCCTTGAGGATAAAATCGTCTCAAACCAGGACGAACCTCTAGCGGATTATCACCCAGTGTTTTAAGGCTGATGATTTGCTCTTCACTCAAATCGGCAACCAATACAACCTCTGTTTTTTCGTTTGCTACTGCATCCCGCACCGCTTCTTCGATATAGGTACTAGAGACATTCAAGATAGTCTCGATTTCAGAAAAAATACTCACCTCCCCTCTCTCTTGCCGATCGATATATTCCCTAATAGGAAGCACGGCTAGATAGCTAGCACGATTTTCGGCTAGTGGGATGCCATAACGATCAACAATTAACCCCCGCGGAGCAAAAGCTATTTGGCGTGCTTTTAAATTGCTTTCGGCTCTGGCAATGTAGTCATCATGAAGACGTGGCCCAATCATTAAAACCCGTATGCCAGCAATTGTCACAACCAGAAGAACAAGGCCGGCGGTAATAGTAAAGATTCTTTCATGAAGAGGAACTTCAACTGATGCTAAATCTCCAAGCTCATCACCTACCACTTCGTCAAACGAAAATTTTTCTAAATCTTTTTGATTCATTGAAACACTGGGTATTAAAAATATTTTAACGATAGCGCCTCAGATCAAGATAATTTACTCTGCCCCAGTAGAGATAAATACCTGAGACCCAGAGGGTAGATATCAGCATATCCCAAATGATTCCAGAAGGGAAAAAGAGTAGTGTCCTAGCATCAAGCAGGAAGTAAAAAAGCAGTATCCCGAGCACAGGGAGACCAATAATTGTTCCTAGATTTACCCCTAAGAGACGTTTAGCAAAGTAACCACTGACGATCGGCACGATTAAAAGATAGATGAGCTCAATCTGGAGAAATGGTCCAGCCAAGATAAGATATCCTAGGACTCCTCCCAGAAGCACCGCCTCAATTGATCCAATGAAGGCGACAACTACAAGGGCGACGAGTAAAAAATCAAAGGTTAGGCCAAGGCGCAGCAATACCAACTCTACTACTGCGCTTAAAAAAAGAATGATAACTTCTGAAGAAAGAGAGATTGGTTTAAGGGAGGGAGTCATACTACTCTTCAACTTCTTCATCTAGTCGCTCAATCCATAAAAGAGAGATGCTACTTAGATCATAAGGAAGATCGAGTTCAGCATTTTGAAAAAGATTGTCTTCAGAAAGACTGACTCGACGGACCCTTCCGATAGGAAGGCCGTACTCGAAACGATTATCGGCATTGACCACAACATCTCCTTCTTTAAGAGAAGCGTCTTTAGGAATAAGCACCACCTTGGGATCGAGTCCACCTTCGAGCAGCCCGGGAACAGCCTTCGAACCAATATGAACTGCTGATTGCCAACGATAGTCGAAAATCGTTTTCACTACTGAGATTGACCTCTGAGTGGTACTGACATTCCCAATAAAAATATGGGGAAGATTTTGGTTGTCTAGACTATTTTGCTTTAGAAGAGCGGCTCCACCAAGCTTGATGCCTCCCTCACCTCCAACGCTTATGACCAGTTCTTCTTTGAAATTAAAGGGGTAGCGACCATAGACAAAGGCTGGCTTGTAGTCTCGGCGATTAAGAATGTCGGAATCAATGATTGTTTGTTTAGCGAGCTCACTTTTGAGATAAGCATTCTCAATGGAAAGAGCTCGACCTTCTTCACTTTTTGGATCAACCGAAAATTGTGGACGAATCCACCAGATGACATCTGGCCAGTAGAGCATTAAGCCAAGCAGAAAGATAAAAAGAAGAGTTGTAAGTTTGGGGGGGCGCATTAGGAGAGACTAATCTCTAGTGGCTTCAATGGATCGGTAAAGAGAGACTTTCGCTCTTCGAAGTTATCAACCAATCTTCCTAAGCCTCTTGCCACACAAGTTAAAGGATCTTCAACGACCGAGGTGGTGACAGAGGTTTCTTTTTCGATGAGTTTGTCTAAGCCCCAGAGAAGTGCGCCGCCGCCGCAAAGATAGATTCCCTGCCGCAACAAATCTCCAGCAAGTTCAGGTGGAGTTGATTCGATTACTTCCTGCGTTGTTTCTACGATTGTTTTGACAGATTTCAAGAGCGCGGCACGAATGTGGTTTCCTTTCATTACTACTTCACGAGGCAGACCACTTGCGACATCGCGTCCCTTTAGAGCAATTTCAGTGTGACCGTCGGGGCGATGCTCGGAAGCGATAGCAGTACCAATCATGATTTTGGCCATTTCAGCAGTCGGCTCTCCAATGATAAGTTTGAACTCATCGCGCACAAACTTGATAATGTCATCATTAAACTTATCACCGGCAATTTTTAAGGTACGGGAGATAACAATTCCTCCCATAGAGATGACGGCGACATCAGTCGTTCCTCCTCCAATATCGATAATTAGGCTGGCGGTCGGAGTATCGATTGGTAGATTTGCGCCCAGAGCAGCAGCAAGCGGTGATTGAACCAAAAACACCTTGGAACACCCGGCATTTAAGGCGGCGTCCTCTACTGATTTTTGCTCTACTTCGGTTAAACCGTCAGGAATGGCAATTACTCCACGACGGAATCCAAAACTCAATCCCCTATCAAGTCTTTTGAAAAAGTGTCTCAAAAGTTCCTGGGTCATCTCGAAGTCAGAAACAACGCCGTTTACCAAAGGGCGAACGACTTCAATGTGAGCTGGAGTGCGAGCCAACATTTTTTTGGCGTCGTCACCGACAGCGACGATGCGGTTGGTTTTGCGATTGATAGCAGTGACTGATGGTTCATCAACCACAATTCCCCGTCCGCGGGCGTAGATTAAAACATTGGCCGTGCCGAGGTCGATACCGACATCGGTATAGATGTAATCCAAAATATTCATGGTATATGGTGCCTAACGATGCTGATCCAAGAGAGCCTTGAGGGCGTTGGGGGGTGTGAGACTACCCTCCTTTTCTGTGCGAAACTTTACCTCTATCTGATCTCCTGTTTTAGCACTAGTGATAACCCGACAAGGAAGACCAATCAGATCAGCGTCAGCAAACTTTTCTCCGGCCGACTGCTCTCTGTCGTCATAGAGTACCCGAAGCCCTTGGGCTTGTAAATCACGGTAGATTTTATCGCCCTGCCCTCCAGAAAGTTCAATGAGGTGTAGGTCAAAAGGAGCAACTTCTTTTGGCCAGATGATGCCGGTCTCATCAGAGTGGGTTTCAACAATTGTTCCAATAAGACGACTCAGACCAATGCCGTAGCTACCCATAAAAGGATGGAACTCCTGACCCTCCTCATCCCGACAGACCAAACCAATACTTTCCGTATACCGCGTACCAAGCGTAAAGATATTGCCAACCTCGATTGCTTTTTTCTCGACGAGCTTTTCTTTTTCTAGTCCGAGACTTTCAAGAACATCGTCGGTATAGACTTCCTTGTTAACCGCGATTCTCTTTTCTGGGTCGAGATAGATGGTGTCCTCTCCCACATCGGAAATAGTTTGAAACTCATCACTAAAACGACTAAAGGCTCCTCCGCTAGCAAAGGTACGATAGGTAATCTCTCCTAGTCCGACTCGAGTAAAAATTCTAAGATAGGCTGAGGCGCACTCTTCGTAGAATTTTTTAAAATCCTCTTCGTTGCGATTGAAGGAGTAGAGATCCTTCATTAAAAATTCTCGGCCCCGCATCAGGCCACTTTTTGCTCGAAGTTCGTTGCGGAATTTATTATGAATTTGATAAACGTAAACTGGTAGATCTTTATAAGAGGAGAGGTGACGGCGCAAAACCTCAGTTAGAGCCTCTTCGTGAGTATTAGCAATGCCTAGTTCAACACCATTGGAAAGTTTGGTCTTAAACCAAGGTAGCCCCTTGGTAGCATCCACCTCTTCTTCGACCCAGCGACCGCTTTTCTTCCATACTTCTGGATCTTGGAGAGTGGTAAGAAGTACCTCCTTAGCACCAATGCTTGTCATCTCCTCCCGAATAACGCGCTCGATATTGCGTAGAACCAAAAGGCCAAGAGGGAGGTAGGAGTAGACGCCAGCCATTTCCTTATTGACGAAACCAGCACGAATTAGAAGTTGAGCATTTTTTGAAACTTCATCGGCAGGGACGTTACGTTCGATGCGGGTAAAAAGTTGAGATTGTCGCATGAATTCAAGATTAGCATAGCTCTTCCCTATGAGCCAAGCATGGGTAAACCTTTTGGATTAGACGGAAAAAAGCCGAGCTAAAAAGAAGATAACCAACCCCAAACCGGAAGCCATAGCAGAGATAATCCAGAAACGCATAGTCACTTTTGATTCATGCCAATGAAGTGCTTCAAAGTGGTGGTGGAGCGGAGTAGAGTGAAAGATTTTTCTGCCAAAAGCTTTTTTACTAGTTAACTGAATAATAACCGAGAGTGATTCAAGAACCGGAATAAAGGCAAAGAGCGGAAGAAGAAGAACAGTATTAGTAAGCATAGCAATCACGCCCATAGTAATTCCTAAAGACATCGATCCGGTATCTCCCATAAAAAACCGGGCAGGGTAAATGTTGTGCCATAGAAAAGCCAGGAGACTACCAATCATTGCTCCACCAAAGGTGGCGAGGTCATAACGTCCAAGAGCAAAGGCAACAACAGTCAGTGCTCCAAAGGTAAAAAGTGATGTTCCCCCTAGTAAACCATCAAGCCCATCGGTTTCGTTGGCTGAGAAGGCTGAGGCAACGATGACGAAGATGAACACCGGAATATACCAAATGCCAAGCACGAAGTCTGGGGCAAAAGGAATAGCAATCTCTCTAAAACCAAGACGATCATAAAACCACCAAGCCCCGATAAGAGCGATAAAAAAATAAATGATTAGTTTGTAGCGAACCTTGAAACCGCCACCATTGGCTCCAATACCAAGACTCCCAAGAAGATCATCCATCAATCCCAGGAGGGCGGCTATTAAGAGAGCGGCGAGCGGAAGGTATGTTTCACGGCGATCAATAAAACTGAAAGAGCTCCAAATATCTCCAAAAAAATAACTCAAGAGAGAGAGGAGAAGCGCTATACCGATAACCGTTCCCCAAATGATGACTCCCCCAGCTGTGGGAGTGCCGGCTTTTTTTTCATGAAAATGGTTAAAAACCGGAGCCTTTTCAGAAGGTCTGATCTGCTTTCCTACCTTATAATTTTCTAAAAATCTGAGCCAAACCGGAGTAACGAGCAGGGCTAAAACGAAAGCGGCGCCCATGACAACCATCACCCTGATTGTTTCTTGAATAATAATCATGAAGGAATTCTTTCTCGAACAAGACGGAGAAGTTTATCGGTATCACTAAAACGATTATCACTACCCATAACCACTATTAAAATGGTTCGTCCCTGGATGTCAAAGAGTGAAACTAAATTTTCTTTAGCAGCCTCAGTGTAACCTGTCTTTCCTCCTAGAAAATCGGCACGACCAGCAAAGCGATGGATGGCGTAAACAGTGACGGTTTTCCTAGTCAAAGGATCGGTTAAGGAACGATTGGCGGGGCGACTATAGGCAAAGACCTCTGGATATTCGCGCCAGATATGACCAACCATTGTTTTCACATCATTTAAAGTTGATTGATTGACTGAAGATAAACCGGTTGGATCTCCGAAATAAGTATCGGGCATTCCCCAGTTTGCGGCTTGAGAATTCATCTCCTTTATGAATTCTTCTCTACCCGCTATTCGGGCAAGAGCTTCAGCTGCCTGATTGCTAGAACCGACCATCATTGCTCTTATCAAGTCTTCAACCGTGTAGCTCTCCCCCACCTTAAGGGAGTGGTACTCTGATGGATCGAGTGGACTAAAATCAGAGTCGCTGATCTTGACTACCTGATCCTTAGAAAGAAGCTTGGAAGCAGTTACAGCGGTCATCATTTTAGATAGAGAAGCAAGAGACCAGCGACGATTTACATTTTCTTCAAAAAAGACTTCACCATTTATGACATCAACTGCTAGAGCAAGGGAGGTTTGTAACTCGTTACTATCTTTTTGTTCTGGTTCTTCTAGTGGACCACCACTTAAAGGAATGAGGGCTTGGCTTTCCGAGATAGATAGGGTGCGAGAAATTTTTAGACCTTCCTGGTTATCGACTACATACTGACGGGGAAGAAGGCGGGCTGTTTCGGCGGCTAAAAGATTGGAGCTTCGATCCTCAAATAGTTCTACTTCTTCAGCATGAGGTTGAACATTCAAGATAGTAACTACTCCAAAGAGAACGATTAAAAACAAGATCTTGTGCCAAGAATTGGTCATGAATTTGATGGCGACTCCTCTACTCCTGATTGATCAAGAAGAGTCCTAAACTTTTGATATTGCGGAAGGTCACTTTCCCGATTCAACCCAAGGTGTCTTAGGGAAGCAAAAGAGGCTTGATAAAGGAAGGAGTTGGAGTGATTTGGATCGGGACGACGCTCGATTAGCCCGCGAACCATTAAGTTTCTTAACGTAAAGATAGAATTTACTCCTCGAATATATTCTATGCGACTACGAGAGATTGGACCAAAGTATAGAATCAGGGATAGGGTTTCGAGACTGGCAGGAGTTAGATCGCTATCTAATTCCTCTTTAATAAATTTTTCTGCCAAGTCGTGAAATTCTTTTTTGGTGACAAGCTGCACTCGCCCATCGTGGACCATCACTACTAGTCCCCCATTAAAAGCTTGTCGCTTTTCCTGAAGCTCATGAACACATAACTCTCCCTGACCAGTTTTCAAATTAAGGAGTTCTTCTATCTTCTTAAAGCTAATTGGCTCTCCGTGTAAAAAAAGTAAGGCCTCAAGTTTGGCAATGTGTTCTTCCATGTTTAAGAGTTCTCAGAGATATCATCTTCCTTAGATATCTCCTGCTTTCCACTTGCGACCATTATATCAGAGAACTGACCGTCTTGTTCTAATTCAATCGTTTGCTCTCGAGCAAGATGAAGCAATGCTAGAAAAATCACGATTAATTCGCTCTTGTTTCCGGATTGAGCTAGATGATGCATCTTAGTTTTTCCTAATCCTTGCAAGCGATTAACGATTTCAATCATCTTATCTTCAAGTCGAACTATTTTTTCTTTAATAGTTTCTGTTTCTTCTTTGACCCGTAAAAGAAGAGAGATAACATTGGCGGTAGATGATTCTATAGTTTCTAAGGTAGTTGTTTTTCCAGGGTAGCAGTGTCCTTCCTGAGAAGCATCCCTTAAAAAGATAGTAGGAAGATAGTTGCGACCGTGAAGTCTTTGCCCATTTTTCCAAAGGTGGCTAATCCCTCTAAAAGCATGGCGAAGCTCTTGATAAATTCTCAATCTTTCTTCAAGTCCTAATATCTCCTTCTCCTCTTCTTCGGTCAGGGGAAGACTGGGAAGTAGAGCGCGCGATTTTAAAAGAAGCAGCTGGCTAGCTACTGAAATAAAATCGGCCAAGAGAGCAGGAGGAACATCCGCTAAACTACGGACATACTTTACAAAATCATCGGTCACTGCAGCCAAGCTAATGGCCGTAATATCAAGCTCTCTCTTTTCGATTAACTCCAGAAGTTTTTCTAAAGGGCCGCGAAAAGTATTTAGCTGGAGTTCATAGGAGGTCATATCAATAAGTAGTAGTAAACCAAGAGTAGAGAGCACGAGTTTCTTTTTCGTATTGGGGCGATCCAAGGATGATCATAACTACTGGACGGGAGGTGTCGTGAATTGTTTTTTCGAAAACCATCAGAGCTGTTCCGCCAGCTGGCGTACTCAAGCCAGTTTTTCCTCCTACGAAATCCTTCTGACCGGTAAAGATGTTGTAGTTCTCTGTATTGCTGTAAAGCGGTTTAGCATAAGCGGCGTTAGTCTGAACACCCTTGCTAATCGAAAAGACAAAACGTCGGTTACTATAGAGATATTTAGCTAACGCAAACAGATCCTCGGTCGAAGCAACGTTCTGAGACCCTGTCCCAGAAGAATCGACGAAACGAGCGTTTTTCATTCCAATTGCTTCGGCCTTACTATTCATTAAAGAGACAAACCCTCTCTCGCCTCCGTAATAGGTTTTAGCTAAAGCGACTGCTGCTTCGTTTGATGACTCCTCCAAAAGTAATCTAAGAAGATCTAAAACCGAGATTTTTTGTCCAACATAGAGCCTGGGATTGGAGGTCGGAACAAGCATATCCGAAGTAATGGTTACAGTACGCTCAACATTCATATACTCGGTGGCTACAAGAGCAGTCATCAACTTAGTTACTGAAGCGATTGGCTTTACCTCCTCCTTTCCACGATGAGCAAAGACGTAGTTGCTCTTGAGGTCAGCTATTAAATAGTTGGGGGCTTTAATATTGGGAACGACCGGCTCGTAGGTAAATCCATCACTTTCAAAATCTTTTTCTCGCACCAAAACCGGAGCGCCGTTTTCTACGAGGTTGTAGATGGTTTCAGCATCTTCATTGGAAAGACGAATACAACCACCAGAATAACCGGGAGGAACTGGAGTGCCATCAGGATGGTAAGGCCAGCCGTGGATAAAAAAGTTTCCCTGAAAATTCAGACTCCAAGGCATGTAGACCTGTCCAAAAGTGGAAAAGTGACTTTTAGCTTTACTCTGAACACGGTAGAGTCCGGCCGGTGTCTCCCACCACGACCCTTCACGTCCAGTAGATAGGATATCGACCGAAGCAACCAGCTCCCCTTTCTTGTAAACACGGAGGACTTTCTCGGTCAGATCACCTTCAATAAAGGTCACCTCTTCCTTAAGGAGTCGGTTTTTCACCTCGGCAAAAAACTCAGCATTCTGAAGAGCGGGCCAACTCCCTAAGACAAGTGGTTCAAGAGCGGCATCGCGACCAGAAAGAATAAGGGTAGAACTCCAGGTTTGCCCATACCACCAGAAGGTTAGACTGATAACCAATACTAAAATACCCAGAGAGAGGAGGGCGGTTTTAAAAGGAACGTGGTGTTTGAGGATGTGAAGGTGGAGTATATCTTTTTCCTTCCGCTCGCTATCGTTCGATGACGGTAGATGTTGAATCATTCGTGACGGTTGTTGTTTTAGGGTAGAGTGCCTTTTCAGTATACACGTTACTAGGACTCCAAATCATCCACCCATCAACAGCTTCGGGGTAACGTTTTTGCCACTTTTCGACGGCGGCGATTTGAGCACGAACCTTGGCCTCATCATAGTCAGCCCCCAGATCAAAATCCTGTAACCAGGGGCGAATCGTGGCCTGCTTTTCGTTTGATGAGCTGGCGCTTAGTTTTAACATTCTATGCAGTGATATTTGAAGTGCGTTATCGATAACCTCATAAGGATACTCGGCTGGGTTTTTAAACCCAAGAAAACCAGCTCCATAGTGCGAAGGATAGACCATGGGAGCGACGGCATCAAAATAGGGCAGAGCGTTTTCTAAAACCTGACCAATGCCTAGATCATCGTGACGCACTGTAACCAACCCAAAAAGATCGGCCGAAATTCTATGATCAGATAAGGAATACCTGAGGTAAGAAAAGAAGTTTTTAATTACTACCTCTCGAGATGAGCTTTCGTTCCAGTAAGGGTAGACAATAGCTTCCAGGTTGCCATCGGACGGAAAACGGATGTAGTCATAGTTCAATTCGTCGAAGCCTCGGTTGACGGCGTCTTCTCCTATATCAATTACATAATCCCATACGGGCTGAGCTGCCGGGTCAAGCCAAGCAAGCCCTTTATTGTCTCGCCAAAGGGTATTGTCTTGATTTTTAAGAGCTAGATCGGGACGTCCGGAAGCTAACTTTGGATCTTGGAAAACCGAGATGCGACCAATGACATAGAGTCCGGCATCGTGCAACTCTTTAATCAAGGCGTTGGGACGGACAATTCTTAACTCATCATGAGCGCCAACTTGTTCAGCCAGCTTGATATCGGTTTCATATGACAGATAACCAGAGTAATCTTTAACATCAATCACAACGGCATTGATTAATCCTTCCTTGGCCAAACGCTTTACATTCTCCACTCGCGAGGAGAGACCAGCGGACCACCCGGTCAGATAGATAGCTTTAATGTTTGCCGGAGGATTAAGAAGCGGTTTTTGAGGACTGATATCACGACGAGGGTCGTCAACTACCTCCGACTGAGAAGCAATCGTTCCCGTGGGACGGGAAACTATCTCCTCTTCGATAAGGCCAGGACTAACAACTACAACTCCCTCTCCCCCACGGAATAACAAAAAAAATCCCACCACCATAACGGTGAGAAACGTTGCTCCAAGAAAAACCTTCATGTTGCTGATTATACGTAAAAAAAGCCCTTTATTCCAAAGAAAAAATAGGATAGTCTGACTGATTGTAGAGAGACGGTCATCCTTTTATACTCTAAGACGTATGGCTCTAGCATTTCATCGTAAATATCGTCCCCGGAAACTAGGTGATCTAGTTGGACAGGAGGAGAATGTCACTATTTTAAAGAGGGCGGCCCAGGAAGATCGCCTGGGACAGGCCTATCTTTTTTATGGTCCGCGCGGCACAGGAAAGACAACAACGGCGCGACTTTTAGCTAAACTTCTAAACTGCGAAAAGCGTAATCAGGATTCTCAATTTCTCAAACAAGGAGAGCCCTGCGGTGATTGTAAAATCTGTCGTGAAATCGATGACCTCTCGGCGATTGATTTGATTGAAATTGACGCTGCTTCGAATCGTGGCATCGATGAGATGAGAAACCTCAAGGAAAATATTAGGACAGTTCCCGCCTCGAGTAAGTACAAAATATACATTATTGATGAGGCACACATGCTAACTCGTGAAGCAGCCAATGCTCTTTTAAAAACACTGGAGGAGCCACCGGCTCACGCCGCATTAATTTTGGCAACGACAGAGTATGAAAAGCTACCACCAACTATCACCTCTCGCACTCAACGGTTTGTATTTCGCAAACTACACAAGATGACGATTGTTAAAAAACTGGAAGGAATCATAAAAGAGGAGGGTATAAAAATTGAACCTCAGGCGATCGAACTCATTGCAGCTTTAGCTGAAGGGAGTCTGCGTGATGCTGAATCACTTCTCGATCAAGTAAGTGCCATGGCCTTTAAGGGAAAGAAGGGTGACGAGATTACGGTTCAATATGTTGAGGGACTAACCGGAAGAACGAGCCTAAAAACAGTAGAGGCGGTTGCTCAAGAGATTGTTCAAAAAAACCTAAAAGAGGCTCTGGCGGCTCTTACTAAGATAGCAGAAGAAGGACATGATCCGATACGTTTCGCTCGTGATCTGATTCACTACCTACGCAAGGCAATATCTTTAAAACTCAATCCTAACCTGGCAGAGACCTTCACCTTGGAGCTAACAAGTGAAGAGTTGGAAACTTTAAGAAAGATTGCGGCCCCTATCGATCCAAAGAGTATGGCACTTCTCCTTCGAGCTTTAATCCGAGCCTACGCTGATATGCGCTACTCCCCTTTTACTCTAATACCGCTCGAGATGGCGCTTACGGAAAATTTGTAACGACTAGCGCGTGATAGTAATGGTAGCGCCGAGTTCAGCTCCAGGAGCGGAGAGGGTAACTTGCTTGGTCGTTGAATTCTGCTGGATATGATATCCGCTATCGTAACTAGTAGGATCGGTATAGTGTGCCCCAACCATTGATGGATCGTGAGGGATTAATGGTAAATAAGTTGGCACAAGACAAGGAGCAATATTGTAACTACTCGAACCAGAGGAGGCTAAACGCCGGATGGTCGAGGTAGGAAGAGTGCCACTAACGCAGTCAAAGCTGCTTCGGTTATCGGCCATATTGAGACGAATGCCATTCATAATGGTATTTAAGTGCGCGGTTCGCTCAGAATTTCTAGCCTTGGCAAGTTGTCCCCCCGGATTCATCGCATAGAGTGCATATCCTCCAACGATAGCGAGGAGACTTACTGCCAGTAGAACTTCAAGTACCGAAAAACCTTTAATATTTTTCATATTATTATTTATTTTATCTCATCCCAAGAAATTATCTCATACTGGTCATTGGTGAGAGGAAAACTGGGCGGTGGTCCATAGAGTAGGTTGGCATCGTAATTTAAATTACGAATGTCGTAACCGGTATTATCGGTATAGGCAAAACCATAACGTAGATTGGTAGCAATCATGCCGTAGGAGGTAATGACGCTTCGCACATGATAGGGGGAGCAGCGGTTTGAGCCTCCTCCTGGTGGTCGGTAATAGTACCTTCCAATTCGGCCGTTTTGAGCGACGAGCGCTGCATCAACCCGTAGATCGTCTTCACTTTGCAGACCAACATTGATGTTGTTTTGAGCAATCAAGCTCAGAACATCACTTCCATCATAGTTGGTATAGAGAAGATCGTTATTAATAGTAATACTTGTCCTGGTGGTTGGATTATCAGGAAATACACCGGAACCAATAGTTATTCTGGCGCCATCTATTTGTCCGCGAACCCAGATGTGGTCCTCAAGAAAGATTAGACCGTTAGTCGGCAATGGAAAGGTGCCAAGACTGGTGGTTGATTGAATACTCCAAGTTCCCCAACCACTTTGACTAAGGTAGTTGGTACAACCAGAAGGAGCGGCTACTAATGTATTAACACGATTAAGATCGAAGGTGTCATCGGTTTTTAGAATAATTTCATAGCCCATAGCAGTAGAGGAGGTTCGATGAAATCCTTCAGCAATAGCATCATCTCGAATATCAGAAAGGTTTTGGGTAAGGCCGACAAAATCAAGAGCAGGCACAGGAAATTGACGCCCCACCTCGAAGACGTCGGGTCTCAAAGGAACGGCTGCTGGCGGAAGCGGGTCGGTTGGAGAAACGTGGGTATGAACTCCGAATTCATTTCCGCCACTATGATCCGGATCATCGAATGATGACTGAGCACTACTAACCAGGTTGTGAGCCAATCCATCGAAGCGGATTCCACCGTTTGATATGATCTCTCCCCAAACCTCTGTTCCCTCACCAAAGCGGACAAATTGATTGACGGCCACGGCATACTTAGCAAGCGAAGGGATACCCATCCGAACCTCGATTATTTTTTCAACTGATGGATCGGAAGCCACTTGGCCGGCGCTGCGCACAGTAACAATAGTTGTTCCGGTAGGTGGTGGGGTAATTTCGAGCTTGAAACTTCCGACGAGATTTCCGTCTTTATCATAGTAGTTATGAACATAGGGGCCAGGTTGCCCAGTGCCGTCCTGATAGTCTTGGGGGGCGTGAGCGAGATGCCAACGGTAGTATTCAATGCCAGCTTCAGCGATCGTAAAAGCCTGGGCTTTGTTGTAGTCACGGAGAGAAATGTTGAGAAATGATCCAGCCCATAAGATAAAACCGCCAATCAAAATAACCATCACTGTTATATAGATAAGAAGTTGAAGAGAGATTTGGCCGCGCTGTTTGAAAAATGGATAGAGCATATTTCTTAGTTGCTACGGAGGTTACGAATGGTGATTGTTTGCGAGTAGGTTGTTGGTCGAGGAGTGCTTGAAGTTACGTCGGCCGTGACAGTCACTTTCACGAAACGAATATCAGAGAGATTAATGGGGATGGATAACGGTGTGTCGGTTGAGGTAGCTGAAGCGTCAAAATATTGAAAAGTACTGCTTCCGATTTTTACTCCAGTTACAACCGGAACTACTACTTCGCTCGAAGTGACGTAGGCAAGAGGAAGGCCGGTGGGCTCAATTGTTCCCTTCTGTAGGGTACTAGTCCCAAAAAAGTAGCGAACGCGATCGATAACACCATTCTGATTGATGTCGCTGTAAAAAGTGAATTCGGTACTAGAGGCGGCAGCGATAGGATAGGCTCCCAACTCAGATGGGGCAGCAGAACGAATCTCTGTGGCAAGAGGATTTAAAGCTTGAGCTAGGTCTTGCTGTACAGAAAGCTTGTCATTCACTAAACCTTCAAGATCGCTAATGGTTGTGGCAAAGCGGCTAACGACTACTACAATAATGACACCCATGCCTAAGGCTAGAATGATTTCAACAAAGGTGAACCCAAGACGAGATTTCATGTTCAAAGACTAACGAGATTCAGATCGACACTTTGCCATGATCCTGAAACAGTAGCGGTAGTAGTAGCAATTATGTATCCCGGAGCACTAACAGTGACGTCATAAGTACTATTAGCAAGATTTTGGAAGAGTGATTGCCCAATAGGAACACATGGTCCGAAGAAGGTGATGGATAGGTCGTCTAACTGTGGAGAGAAGTTTTCATCGGTAGTCGAGAGGTAAACTTTATAGCGCAAATAGCGATGACCGTTATGGCTCGAATGAATGGAGTTTCCTGGGGTAGTGTAGTAACTGCCAGCCGTTCCATCTGGTCCGATAAAATTCCAGGTCGCATTGTCATTGTTGGAGGCTAACTGAAACTTGAGACTGGCTACTCCGGTTTCTGGTGGTTGGGTAGTGGGATTCCAGGAGAGAGTATAAAAGGTACTGGTTGGTCCCCCCGTATCAAAGGTGTTCGAGATAAGCCAGTGGTCGACAAACGGGTCGTAGGTGCCGCTAGCGTTTAGAAGAAGACGGAGATGAGAAGCATTGGATAAATCAACTCCCCCGCTCTCTGAGCTATAGGTTCCTCCCGACCAGGAGGTTTCGCTCCAGGTGGCGCGAGCGGTGGTGCTGGTAGCAGAGAAACCGCTTCTTGAAATCGTAATACTGGAGCTTGGTATTTGGAGACCACTGACTGCATCCCTTGCGGAAACAAGAAGAGAACTGGGATTAGCATTTTTTAAGACGTAACGAACAGAGGTTGAGCTGTTGGGATTAACAAGAAGAGTGGTGGGGGTGGTGATTCCCGCAATGTCATATCCTCCAGTGTTATGTTCGATGGTATAAGTATCCCACTCAATGTTGGACCAAGAGAGATTACCACCTCCATCGGTACTGGAGGAATAGTTATTTTTATAGACATCGGGAGTTCCGATTGTCTTTGTTCCTTGTAAGGTAAAGTCTTGATTAATAATGGGCTGACAGATCTCGTCGCTGGTTATGATTTCAAAGGTGCTGAGACGATCGATAGAAAAACTAGCAGTGGTGAGGGTTTGAGCTTGAACTGTAGCGTGGGTGTACTGCGGTAGCGGGCTAGGATTTTGAGAATCACCAATAGCGTAGGTACGTTCGGTAGTGTATCCGTTTTTGGTGACTTGAATAAAATACCCTTGAGTGCTGGTTGGAACACCCACCAACTGCAGGACACCGCTAGCATTGGTTGTGTCTAGAAGGTCGATGGTAGGGATGGTGGTGGAGTTAATAACATGTACCGTGGCACCCGAAACACCCTGAGCGCTAGCATCAAAGACATTTATAAAAAGTGATCCATCACTAGAGGCACTCTCTAAAGACTTGGGAGCGACAGTCGTGGTGATGCTAATAGGAACAAAACGTGAACAAGTTAGACAATCAACTTCTATTTCAACCAGTTTATAGTCGGCTGGAGCGGTATCGTTGGGAGTGCCACCAATTGTTCCGTCGAATGGATCGTCAATGTTTCTGATGGTAAAACTGAGTGAATAGATATTGCCGTCATTACCGGTAACATTTTTTGAAGCAGGAATTACGCCCGCCGGAATACCACCCACCACTCCAACATCATCGAAAGGAATGTTGCGTATCACCTCAATCTCCTGACTAAGGAGAGCTGAGGCTTGAGCACGATACTCGGAGCTACTCACTACATCAAGAATCGAAAAGTAGGAAAGGTAGATTGCTCCAAAGAGCATACTAATCATTGCCAAAGCAATAATCACCTCAATGAGGCTTAGACCACGACGATTATCTCTTGATGAGAAGGTGGCCATATATTTAATTCGATAACCCCTGACTGATGGTATAGATCGGAGTGATGATGGAGAGAGCAACAAAACCGACGATCAACCCCATAAGAAGAAGAATGAGGGGCTCCAAAAGAGTGGTAAGGTTTCTAAGGGAACCATCGACTTCGTCATTGTAATACTGAGAAAGATAGCGAAGATTTTCCTCAAGATTGCCAGTATTCTCACCAACCTCAATCATTGACGAGAGAAGAGGTGGGAAATAGTTTCTCTCTCTCAGAAGATGATCGGAGAATGCTCCCCCCTTTCGAATCTCTTCGGCTGCTTCGAGGAGCGACTTGCGGTAGACGCGGTTTTCGAAGGTATTGCTAACGATAATGACCGCCTCAACGATGCGCACCCCACTTTTAAGAAGAATAGCGAGGATACGAGTGAAGTTGGCCATGTTGATATCGACTGATAATCGAGCGATAACAGGAGTACCTAAAAGAATGCGATGAACAATATATTTTACGCCATCGAAGCGCATTAGAAGTCGGAAGACTATATAAAAAACGAAGATACCAATGACAAGCGCCCACCAATAGGCCTGAAGAAAACTAAGGGTAGCAATGAGCACCTTGGTTGAAGCAGGAAGTTCTACGCCAAAACTAGTGAAGGTGGGGAGAATCTTGGGAAATATAAAAAAGGTAAGAAAACTACTGACGGCAATGGTCATAATCAAAAGAATGATTGGATAGACCATGGCAGCGCGAACCTTATTGCGTAAGTCTTTACTCTTTTTCATTTCTTCAGATAGATAGAGAAGGTTATCGGCCAAAGTTCCACTAGCCTCCCCCACTTGAACAATACTGATAAAGAAATCACCAAAGACACGCTCATAGCGCTTCAGGCCTTGAGCCAGAGAAAGGCCATTGTTTACGTCATTAGTCAGTTGACTTACAACATTCGTCATGTTCTTAGAAAGGTTCTGGCGCTGGATAATTTTTAATCCCTCAACAAGAGGGATGCCAGCGCGAATAATAACTGCTAGATGACGAGCAAAATTAATCCTCTCTTGGAGAGATAGTTTAATAAAGGAGCTTCGCGGGGTGTGATTTTTTGATGATAGACCGAACATGCTTCCCTAATATTTTTACTCGTGAATGATGCGCACCAACTCCTCAATACTAACCTTTCCGCTCTGAACAAGATCGAGGCCATTTTGGAACATTGTTTTCATGCCATTCGCAATAGCAGCATCTTTAATATCGGCGGCTGAGGCACGCTTCATGATAAGGTCCTGGATAGTTTCATCGACTTCTAAGACTTCGCGAATAGCGGTTCGCCCGCGATAACCAGTCTCGTGACAATCCTCGCATCCTTTTCCTCTAAAAAACTTGTCTCCCAAAAGATCAACGTCGGGAATGATCTCAGCGAGCGCTTTTTTTTCATCATTGGTCATTTTTCTTTCTACTTTGCAAGTTGAACAAATAGTGCGAATAAGACGTTGGCCAATGGCAATATTGACCGTCGAGGCAATCAAAAAGGGTGGAACCCCCATATCCATCAGGCGCGGGAAGGTGGTGGGGGCATCATTAGTGTGGAGTGTTGAAAAAAGTAGGTGGCCAGTAAGCGCCGCTTGCACGGCGATGTTAGCTGTTTCTTCATCGCGAATCTCACCGACCATAATAACGTTTGGATCCTGACGCAGGATGGAGCGAAGACCACTAGCAAAGGTCAACCCCAAAGCATTATTCACTTGCAACTGACTTGCCCCCTCAAAGGAGTATTCAATGGGATCTTCGATAGTCACAATGGAAATATCCGGACGGTTAACCGTCTTTAACATGGTGTAGAGAGTAGTAGTCTTCCCCGAGCCAGTCGGACCATTAGCCAAAAGCATGCCATAAGGTCTACTGAGGGCACGTTTTACTTTTTTTAAATCGTCATCGGAAAAACCAAGGTCCTCGAGACGGAAGTTTTGCGTGGGTACCAAGACGCGCATCACCGAATTTTCTCCATGATAAGTGGGTGTAATTGAAACACGCACATCTATATCGCCAACCTCCTCTAAATTAACTCGAAAACGACCGTCTTGAGGACGACTGTGCTCGTCGGTGCGTAAACCAGACAACACCTTGATGCGAGTAATAATTTCTGATTGCAATTCTTTTGAGATGGCAATCCCTTCAAAAATATCCTTAAGTTGTCCGTCGATTCTAAAACGCACACGTACCTTATCTATTCCTGGCTCGATATGAATATCCGAGGAGTGGGAGACGTAAGCATACTCGACAAAATAGTCGACGAGTTTAATGATCGATATTTCTTCGAGCGGTTTTAAAAGCTGCCCCTCAATGAGTGTCTTTAAAGACTTTAGGTCGCGCACACCTACATTATATCACGAAAAATTTGATAAGTTTGGAAAATTGTGATTAAAATAATCAGGTTTACATTGCCGGGTCGTCTAATGGTAGGACAACGGACTCTGAATCCGTTTATCTTGGTTCGAATCCAGGCCCGGCAGCCAGAGAAAATCCTAAGAGTTTTTGTATCTATAGAGAGAGAAGATCAGTTCCCTGCCGCCTTCAAATAGGCGTCGAAGAATTGTTTACACTCTGTGTCGCTTTGCGTCGTCGCACCCTGCCCACAGTTATTAGGAGCAGGATCAGGTCTTCCACAGATGAGCCCATGACAATGGTAGTAGGCGCAACCGCTAGCTTCGGGCTTCGCAAGGTGTAGTGCGGTTGGGAAGGCCCTTTGGCGAGCTTCGTTTTCTTTTTTAATCTGATTCAAGCGGGCCTGAATTTTCGCCTGTACATCTCTTAGTTCTTGTTCCAAAGCCGCTTTCTCTGCCTGTTTCCTCTCTAGTAATTTCTTATAAAACTCGAGAGATGATTCGATGGCAACTTTCCGCTCGGCGCGAAGTGCATTCAAGGCTCCTTCAAACTGCGTCTTAGTACTCTCTGGCGGAATATAGGTATCTACCTCTGCTAAATCACGTTGGAGAGGAGACATACGCTTTCTGATATTATCGATACTGTCTTGTACGGACTGAATTTCAGCTGGAAGCGCGGCAGCTCTTTGGCGAAGAGTAAATAGTTCGGTATCTAAATCAGCATTAATAGGTCGGCAGTTCTGGATCTCGGTAGCCGCGCTTCCTTCTCCAGACCCACCTGCGGTGCGCGGAGGTTCGGTAAACTTGTCTTTTCCGGCAGGAGGATTGCAGGCTTTTTCTCGAGCATCCAAGGCAGCCAATGCTGAGCTCAAAGCACTTCGCATTGTTTGCATATTTGCCTGGAAGGTATTTTGTGTAGCTTGCATAGAAGCGTCGTACTCATCAAAACAAGCTTTCGTATCAGATTTTTCATACGGCACATCACTCTTTGGCGGATTGGCGGCGCGGCATTGATCTAGAGCATCCTTGGCTTTTTTGTAGTTCTGATAGGCAGTTTCGCGTTTTGCGAAATACGTTTGAAACTCTGCATAAGGAGCATTATCGGGAGGAGAAGGAATTCCGTTGTAGGCTTCAACTGCAGCATCACGTGTTTTCTGGGCATCGGCACAGGGGTCTACCGGCTTGGCTCTCAAACACTGACTAAGACGCTCTTCGGCTTCTGCTCTCTCCTCCGCAAAAATCTGAACACTGGCGGACACTCCCGTTTCGTAAGTCGCCTGAAGACTGCTACGAGCATCAGCAATAGCATCGCACGAGACTTTCTCGGCATCAAAACTCTGAAGAGAAAGGATGACGCCGGCCACAACCGCTACAGCTACCACACCCCCGATCAGAGCATTACGAGTATTCATAATGAAAAGCATATCATTCTTAAAAGAGGGGGTGAAGTACAACATTACCCAGACCGATATGAGCCAGCCAGTCCCCTACTTTAATCTTCAAGAAAGCCCTACACTACTAACCGAAAGACAAATATGTATTACGTCTATATAATCCAGTGCGAAGACGACAGCCTCTACACTGGTATTACCAATAATCTCCAAAGAAGGTTTTCTGAACATATGAACAAAATCGGAGGTCATTACACTGCTTCTCATAAAGTAGAAAAAATTATTTATACGGAAGAACTTTCCACGAAAAGTGAGGCTCTAAAGAGAGAGGCTCAAATAAAAAGTTGGCGCCGGGAAAAGAAACTGGCATTGATTAATAAGCAAGCAATAAACTAGTGCCCGGCGGTACAAATTAAGACTTACCAATTTTTACAGCAGTCGATTATTTTACGACCAAAAGACCGCCACTTTTGATTGGTGTAAAAAATAAAGATTATTAAAAATACTGACCATAGAACTGCGATAAGAGTTATCTCTTCCCGAAGAGTGTTGGAAAAACCGAAAAGTTGATAGACAAACCAAAAAGTAGAAAGCAATAAAGGAAATTTAAAAATCTGATATCTCTCGCCAATTTTGGAAAAAAGATAGTAGACTCCGCCGACAGCGCTACCACCCAGAAGAATTCCCAAAACAACGGGATCGCCCGCACCCTTGAGCCAATAACCATAGACTAAAACAACCCAAGTAAGACTTACTGAAAAACAGAGGGCGCATAGGTTCTTCCAAAAAAAGTTCCGTACCACAAAGCCAATAATGAAAAACAGTGTGAGCAGTAGAAGCGGGTTCAACATCAGACGGTTAATTGAACAATAAACGAAGCAAGGAGCAACAGTAAAAAGGTAATTATAATTCCTTGATAAGGAATAAATTTACCCTTTCTGAATTTAGTGAGAAGCTGGCTTAGATAGGGAGCAATGAGAATCAGCGGTGCGCCGATCAAAACTCCCAGCAGATAAAGATCGATAGCATAAGTATTATGAAAAGGTGTGCCGTAACTCCCCCACCAGTTAAGGTAAAGTGGATCGAAATCTCTCACGAGCGGCATAATGGGAATAACAGTGCTTAAAAAAATAACTCCAGCAAGCAGCAATGGCTGTCCGGTAATATATTTTTTATTTGGCAACCAAGACAGCCAGGTAGCGAGCGCCATAGCAAAACCGCCAATCATAATACCGACAATGATTGAAGATACTCCTAGGGAAGCCGCGGTAACTGCCAAAAAACCAGCACCAACCGTACAAAGCGGACAGTGAGCTAAGGCTAGTCGAGGAAAGAAAAGTAGCGGCAACCAAAGGAGTTTCTTCATATTATTAGTACTGCATGTACTCGGTAACTCTCCCGTCGTTATTCAAGGCATAAATGGTCCATTGGCCGATTTTAGGTCCGGGCATACCGGGTGAGCCGGAGGGCATACCGGGAAGAGCAATGCCTTTGATGTCTGGCTTCTCAGTGACCAACTTATTAATCACCTCCAAGGGGATATGACCTTCGATTACATAATCACCGATGACGGTGGTATGACAACTTTCTAACTCTTGCGGTATGCCATACTGTTTTTTAGTTGGCGAAAGATTGGCTAAGTCTTTAACCTCAACCGACACTCCCTCGCTCTCTAGATACTGCGAGAAAACGTGGCAACAACCGCAAGTGGGGGTTTTATATACGATCGCCTGCAATCCTAAACCTTCTTTAACTTCGGGATCGCCAAAACTAGCGGACTGAAGAAAAACTGCTCCAGCCACCACTAAAACTACCAACCCCATAAACAACAGATATGACTTTTTCATGTTTTTATTTTGACCAGGCCCGATACCAACTTTCCATCATTGTGATTTCTCTCGACTGCGAGGTAATAATCTGGTCAGCCAACTCTTTCATTTCTTTTCGGTCAGTAGTCGCCTGAAGCATCTGCGCCATCATAATCGCCATCTCGTGATGCGGAATCATTTGGCGAATAAACTCCAAATCGAAATCTTTGGCGGCGGCCAGTGTTTCTAGGTCTCCCGAAAAACTCATCATGCCTCCCATATGAACCATGCTATTCCCGCCCATCATTCCAATATTCTGACTTGTGACCGGCACCTGTTTCTCGAACCAATCTTCATACCATTCTTTCATTTGGTTAATCTCCGTAGTTTGCGCTTCGATTATTCCGTTAGCCAAAGAGATAATCTCCGGACGCTTTGATTTTTCGAGAGCCACTTCAGCCATAGCAATGGCTCCATCATGATGAGGAATCATCTGTTCAATGAAATGCTGATCGATATTACCCATCATTCCCGGCCCGTAAGAAAAGTTACGTCCGAATCCTCCACTCATCATCCAACCCCCGCCCCACATTCCAGAAAACAACGGGGTTACAAATATACCAACTAAGATACCAGCTAAAACTGCAATTATTATTTCTTTTTTCATATTGTGTTTTGTTATTTTTTTATAAAACCTTTTTCTTGAGGAGTACGGCATTTATGGCGACAACTACTGTCGACAGAGACATTAAAGCAGCAGCAACCGCTGGTTGGAGAAAAAATCCCCAATACGCCAAAGCGCCGGCAGCTAGAGGAATAGCAACCACGTTGTAGCCAGCCGCCCAGAAAAGATTCTGAATCATTTTGGCGTAGGTGAGCTTTGAAAGTTTGATGATTTTTTCAATATCGCGCGGGTCATTTTTTACTAAGATGATGCCGGCTGATTCGATAGCCACATTAGTGCCAGCTCCAATAGCAATCCCCAGATCAGCCTGAGTTAAAGCTGGAGCGTCATTAATACCGTCTCCTACCATAGCGACCTTTTTGCCCTGCGATTGCAAGAGCTTCACTTTTTCTGACTTATCTTCAGGAAGAACACGGGCAAAATAGTTGTCGAGTTTTAATTCTCCAGCCACCCACCTGGCAACATCTTCGGCATCGCCAGTAATCATAGCGGTTTCGATACCAGCTTCTTTTAATTTACTTATGGCTTCTCTAGATTCTTCTCGAATAACATCAGCTAAAGCGATAGCTCCAGCGAGCTTGTTTTCTTCTAATATAAAAACGATGGTTTTACCCTCTTGCGAAAGCTGGGAGATTTTCTTTTGGAAGTTGTCACTGGGTTTAATATTTTTTTCTGTGAGTAATACTTCGCTTCCGACCAATATTCTTTTACCATCAACTTCAGCTGTTGACCCCTTGCCTGCTAGACGAGAAAAGTTCGCAGCTTTAGGGAAGTTAACTTTCTTTCGATTGGCTTCTTTTACGATTGATTGGGCGATTGGATGTTCAGACAAATTATCAACGGCAGCAGCTAGCTTCAAAACTTCTGCGGCGTTGTGTTTTTCTTCAGGAACAACATCCCAAACACCGAATTTTCCCAAAGTTAAGGTTCCGGTTTTATCGAAAAGGACTACATCAACGTTTTTGGCAGCCTCTAGTGCTAGGCGTTCCTTTACCAGAAAGCCGTTTTGGGCGGCTTTAGTGGTAGAAATAGAGGCCACTAAAGGAATGGCGAGGCCTAGGGCATGTGGACAAGCAATCACAAGAACTGCCACCGTACGCTCTACGGCAAAAGCTGGATCGGACAAGATTAGCCAAGAAGCCAAGGTGACTCCCCCAACGCTTATAGCAAGGATGGTCAGGAAGAAGGCAGCGCGATCAGATAAAAGCTGAAGACGAGACTTGGAACTTTGTGCCTTGGCGACCAAGCGCATTACACCTGCTAAGAAAGTTTTTTCTCCGATATTGGTGACTTTAATTTGCAGAGAGCCGTCGCCGTTAATGGTGCCGGCAATTACGCTGTCGCCTACTTTTTTAGAAACTGGTTTTGATTCACCAGTCGTCAATGATTCATCAATTTCGGACAAACCCTCGATAATAGTTCCGTCCGTTGGGATTTTACTTCCTGGCCTAGCGATAACCGTATCCCCTTCTTTCACCTCAGAAAGTGGAACGACAACTGTTTTTCCATCTCGCAGAACTTCGGCCTGGTCGGGAAGAAGTTTGGATAATTCCTTTAGAGCTCCCTGAGCACCGGTTACAGCGCGCATCTCTATCCAATGACCGAGGAGCATGATAGTGATCAAGGTTGAAAGTTCCCAGAAAAGAGTTTCGGTACCACCAGTGAAAGTAATATAAAGGCTATAGGAGTAGGCAACAGTGATGGCTAATGAAATGAGTGTCATCATGCCTGGTAGCCTGGCTTGCAACTCTCTTTTGGCACTCGTCAAAAATATCCAACCACCATAGAAAAAGATGATGGTCGAAAAAGTTAGAGGTAGGTATTCAGAGCCAGTAAAAGCCGGTGCCTGCCAACCGAAAAGAATTTTAACGATATCTGAATAGAGAACAACCGGAATACTCAAAATAAAACTTACCCAGAATTTATTTTTAAAAATATTGGTGCTGTGACCGGCGTGTTTGTTGTGGCCTTCATGTGAATATTTTTCCTGTGATTTATTTGTTAACACCAACTTCATACCACACTCCGAACAAAGGCCTGGTTGATTCTTTATAATTTCCAGATGCATCGGACAAACATAAAGCTGTTCTTGGTGTTCTTTCATAATGTTTACTTTCTTTTGGAACGCTTATAAACCTTCATGATTTCCCCCATTGCCTGCTTTTCTCTTCCGCTCTTTATTTGCTCTATAACGTGAGTCGAGAGATGATTTTCCAAAAGCAAATCTTCGACGCTGGAAAGAGCTTCTTTTATAGCCGAGGACTGCGTAATGATGTCGATACAATACTTTTCATCTTCGATCATGCGGTTTAGTCCCCTAATCTGACCCTCAATTCTATTAAGTCGCGAAGCGAGCTTTTTCTTAATTTCTGGTTTCATTTTATGAATATACCCCCATAGGGTATAATATGTCAAGAATTTAAAACTTGCCCAAAACTGTCTCGTTTGTCTCATTTTGGAACGACCGAGAGGGGTCGATTTTTCCTCTATTCCGACCTTCAAGAAACCCTTATGCTGATTGAAACTTCTTAATACTAGTAGACCGAGGAACACAGCACTGATTTTTGTTATAATCTCCATAAATTAGAGTATAGATTTAGTATTACTATGATCCTGACCAAAGAATATATTATTGCGCAATATCCAGATGTTGAGGTGAATAGCGACGGTGATTCAGACGCATACCGAGAGGAGCTACCGATTGTGGAGCGAAATAATGCGGCGGTTATTATCAAACACCCAACTGAAAACCAATATCTTATTGCGGACTGGAAGCAGGCCGAGTGGAAGGGTTTTTTAACTGGTGGTATTGAGGAGGGAGACTCTCTGGAGGAAACGGTTCGAAAAGAAATTCACGAGGAATCAGGGTACAAGAATATTCTAAAGATAACTCCAATGAACTTTGTAGCTCGAGCCCTGTTTTTCCATCCAGTAAAAAACGTGAACCGCCTAGCTCACTATCGTTTAGTTTTTGCTCAGTTGGCTAATCTTGATAAAGATAATGTTTCTGAGGAAGAAGCCAATATCGCTGATTTTATATGGGTGCCAAGTGAAAGAGTTTTGAGTACGGTGAATCGTGAGAGCATGAAGATGCTTTGGAATTTTTATACTAAGCAAAATAATCTCTAAATAACCGGAATGTCTGACTCGAAAAAACATCAAATCTATAGCATGAGCTTTACTAGTGTTTATCCTCTGTATATTACTAAGGCAGAGAAAAAGGGGCGCACCAAAAAAGAGGTGGATGAGATTATCTATTGGCTTACCGGATATAGTCAGAAGAAATTCGAAGCACAGTTGAAGAATGAAATTGATATGGAGACATTTTTTAAAAAAGCTCCCAAACTCAATCCTTCACGGAAATTAATCACTGGTATGATTTGCGGTGTTCGAATAGAAGAGATTAAAGATCCGATAATGCGAGAGATTCGCTATCTAGACAAATTAATCGATGAACTGGCTAGAGGAAGAGCGATGGAGAAAATTTTGAGAAAGCAGCCTTGATAAAAATATCAATGAGAGTGGCCTTGCCTTACACATGACAAGACCACGAGGTCGCCTCATTTAAAAATATATATACCGCTTTGTATTAAGGAAATATTGATCACCGCTCCGAACCACACCATTAGTACGGCAATGATTATAGCGGGAACAATAGTATCGTTCTTATTCTTTGAGTATATGCCCAAATCCTTAAAACAAGCCAGGAGAACGAAGGCATACATAAAGACTGTATTTAGTGCTCCCCAAAATATGATCTGAGGAGCAATTCGATTAAATATGAAGGCGAATAGAATTCCGAAAGCAGTAACTGTTCCAAAGATAAAGTGAATAAAAAAACTTCTTAACATCCTTACTTCTTCTTGATGTTGAACCAGCCCCTTTGGTGTAACCTGATAGGAAATTTGATGATTCATTAGCGCACTGAGGAAAGCTATAAAATATATCGGCCAGGCGGCTATATTTAATATTTTTGCTGGGATGTGTAACCCAGATTCTTTTTGTGGATTAATATAAAATCTTTGCAACCATAGAAATATCAGTATTTGAAAAATAAGGAAAAGGGAGTAGTAAACTAGTAATAGATTCAATCCCATGCTGGTAGATTGGATGCCAAAAAAAAGATAAAGCGAGATAAGAAATATCCCGATAGCTTGAATAAATCCATAGAAATAATACTGCTGTAACAATAAATAGCGGATGGCATGCTTAATGCGCATCATCGGAAAGATCTTGTAACTATGTCTAAAAAGAATATCTATCAAACCATACGCCCAGCGCATTTGCTGACTAAAATACGCTTCCCAGGTAGCTGGACCCTCACCCACAAGAAGAACCTTGGGTACATAAACGCTTCTCCACTTCTTGGAGTATAGCTTCATTCCTGTAAGATGATCTTCGACAATATGACCAGCGTACCCTTCAATGTCATCATGAGCTTTAACTCTCATAATGTGGTTGGCTCCAATGAAAAGATGCATTTCGTGACCATCTAATCCCTTTTGGAGTGGGCCATAAAACCCATATCCCTGCTGAGCAGCACCTTCGACAATCCATGATTCATTGGTATTACCATAAATTTGTGGAGTACCAACAAAAGCGACTTGTGGATCATTGAAATATCCGAGTGTTTTTTTCAAATAATCTTTTGCTGGTACGAAGTCGACATCATGCTGAGCAACGATATCATATTTATCACCATACTCCTTGAACCAAGAGTTGTAGTTACCACCTTTTGTTTTAGCCTTAAACGCGCCGCTGACAGTATTATGTTTGGCGACTCCTTTTCTAGTATAGTGATTAACTCCTAGTGACTTACATATTTTTTTAACATCGTCGTCATCGCCCTCATCCAAAACCCACGTATCATGAGGATAGTTAACCTCAATCATAGCCTTTAGTGTTCTTTCAAGAATATCTAGGGGTTCCTTCCCTGGAACAAAAGCGGTGAGTATAGCTACGCGCCACCCTGGCTTAGCAGTAGGCGTCTTTATTTCTTTCATATTAAGAGCTGCATCCCAAGAAAGAAGCTCGTTAATAACCTGAAACCAAACAACCACAGAGAGCAAGCCAAATAATATGAAGTCTAAAAAATGCAAAGCCCCCGAGAAGTTACTGGGAACATGAACTAATACAAACCACCACCGAGCGAATAAAAGCACTGACAAAACACCCAAGTATATAAGTAAATGGGTTACTATTTTTTCCCAAAAATTTAAAAAGATATTTTTCTCCAAAGACAGTAGTAGGCTCCAAGTTTTTGAACTAATATTTTTCAAGGCTGCAACATTTTATAATAAAATTCATAATTGTCAAGGTATCTAATCTCTTTGAAATAATCTGATTATGCTAAACTACCTTCATGAAAAAAATCTTGGCAATATTATTTACAATCGTGTTTCTTGTTGTTGGATTCTACGCCCTGAACTCCTACATCTATCAACAAAAACAAGGCAAACTCTCCCCGGCGCTTAATCCTCAAGATGGAACATATGTGCTTGATGGGAAAGTGATTACTTTAGTTAATGGAGAACACACAGAAGAAGCAGCTCCCGGATCGGCTTCTAAGATTATTACTCGCTATTTTGGAAACGAGATCCGCAAGGATTTGAATGATGATGGACGGGAAGATGCAGTTTTCATTATCACGCAAACTACCGGAGGAACAGGAGAATTTTATTATGTGGTGGCGGCCTTGAACACCGCCGATGGTTATGTTGGATCGCAGGGACTTTTCCTGGGCGATCGGATCGCACCACAAACAACAGAATCTGGAGCAGGAAAGATTGTGGTTGTAAACTATGCCGACCGAAAACCAGATGAAAGCTTTGCCACTCCCCCATCTATTGGGAAAAGTGTTCGATTAATCCTTGATCCAGAAACAATGGCCTGGGGCGAGGTTGCCGATAATTTTGAAGGAGAGGCTGATCCTTCACGAATGAATCTAGAAATGAAAACTTGGAAATGGATCTCGGCTCTTTATAATGATGGACGCGAAATTAAACCAAAGAATACCGGAGTATTTACCATTGCTTTTGATAATGATGGGAGGTTTTCGGCAACGACTGACTGCAACAGTATGAGTGGGAGCTATAGCGCAAATGATGATGAGTTGTCTTTTTCTCAGATCGCTATGACTAAAAAGTTTTGCGAAGGTTCACAAGAAGGTGATTTTGCTAAGCTTTTAGAAAATACCTCTCATTATCACTTCACTTCTCGAGGAGAATTAATATTAGATTTGAAATTCGATAGTGGTTCGGTAGTTTTACGATAATTATCGGGATAATGAAAAATAAGGTGAATTCAACTTCCCAAGTTAATGTATGATTATTGATTCTCATGTTCATATCGGATTAACTGACCATCATCCTCCCCTAAAAAGTAAAGAGGAGGGTCTTGAAAAACTTTTACGTGAAGCAAAGGGAGCAAAAGTCTCACACCTGATTGTAATTGCTGGCTTTAAAGATCGTGACCCCTACGATGGATCAACTTCTGAGGTGCTACGCTTAACGAAGGATGTCAAAAATATCTCTGTCGTAGGGAGCGTTAATGTGATTCGTTATACCAAAGCGCAACTTCAAGCCCTAGAGGTGGGTCTAGAAAAAAAACAGATTGCTGGGATCAAGATTTACACTGGCTACCAGCATATTTATCCAAATGATAAGCGATGTCTTCCACTTTATAAACTGTGCTTAAAGTACGATGTTCCAGTTATATTCCACTCGGGAGATACTTTGCCGGGTTATGTTCAAAATCCCAAGATAAAATACTCTCATCCTATTCATATCGATGAGGTGGCAACCGACTTACCCGATTTAAAGATTATCATCGCTCATATGGGAAACCCGTGGTTAATCGACTGTGCCGAAATTCTTTATAAAAACCCAAACGTTTACGCTGATGTATCAGGAGTGATCTTAGGAGAAGATTTCAAACACCCCTACTCAAGGCTAGTTCTAAAAAGAATAGAGGAGCTCATTCACTATAGCGAGTCACACAAACTTCTCTTCGGTACCGATTGGCCACTATGTCGCATGAAATCACAAATTGCCTTCGCTAAGAAGTTGCCCCTTTCTAAAAATGATTTCGAGAAGTTGTTCTTTAGAAATGCAGCCAATCTTTTCAGGATTAGAATATAAAGAAAAAAACCAGAGCAGTGCACTCCAATACTAGATTATCGGCATCCCATAAGAGCATAGCTAGAAAAGTAAGGACTGTTAATGACTCGATGCAAAAGAACTATCGATACGAACTAGCAGAACCTATTGGTAAAAACTTTGATTCAGATTTTAAACCACAATTAACACCAAAAGAGATGCTGCGACTGGGAGTTTTTGGCGGAAAATATTTGAGTGACTGTCAAAAAGAGTTTCCACAAAATTGGTTTAAAGGAGTGAGATTTAGTCACAACAAACACGACGCCAAACTAAATTACTTCGAAGTAAACGCTAGCAAGCCACTTTCCTACTGGAAAAAGAAAGGGTGGATTTATAAAGATGATCCACGAGGTTGGTTTCAGTGATATTGTAGATATTACATGGGGCGACGCTTGCCCCAAGAAGACGCACGACAGATTAGGCGCTGGAAGATGATGCGACGACACATCGTACAACTGAAGAAAAATTGTAGTGGTGATCTCAGCTGTCGACGTCGGCAACGCCAAGCACTTTTACATTGGGCTTATGATAGCCGCTAGATGTAATGAAGATAACCCTTACTTCACGGAAAGAATAAGTCTAGAAACAGTACTTCCCGAAAGCCTAATTTGGTACTCGCCCGGAGCAAACTGTGCGGTATCTAGTAGATATGAATGGTGTGGCAGAAGTACGGCCATTGCTACTCCTCCCATTAGAATGGTTTCGTTGGTGTTCTGATTTTCATTGATGATTACCACCTTGCTTCCCCTATTGATGATGATGTAGTTCGGAATAAAGTTGCTATTGGTAATTTTGATCTGTTGAGTGAATAAGACTTCGTTTTTATTAGTAGTTAAAGTAAAAGATTCGCTCCGCAAATCAGCGGCCGAGCCATCAAACAAAACTTGAATATAGTAGGCTCCGGGAGTGACTAACTTTTTGGTGGGATTGGTCGCGCTTAACTGAACATTGGCCGTGTCCCAATTGTAGGTTACCTGACTAGGAATAATAGTCGGAGCGATCCAGCCAACAATCTGGTTGGTTTTGGCATCAACCAAGACGATCGATCCGGAACTACCAGAGTTTTTGTTCCAGCGAATTTCATGTGTCTTATCAATAGTCCAGACTTCGTTTTTGGCTGGAGTAATAATGAACGAAGACTCCGTCTTTGAAGGAATGGGGGGTGATTTTGGTGAAGTCTTGGTATTGTTTTGCCCTTCTGGAACTCCAGTAGTCGAACTAGAAACGGGAGCTTGATTGTCCTCTGCAGGAGGCATTAGTGGTGGCTGATTAAGCTGCCAGAATAAGAAACCAACCACAACAATTACCACAATTAGAAGAACCTTTTTATTGATATTTGTCATATCTTTATTATACCCCACCACCCCCTTTGAATACCCTCTGTAATATAACTTGTCAGTGCAGTGTAGTAGTATAAGATACCCTCTCTTTATGACACATACTTCTACCGATGAAGAGATTGCCCATCAAGTTCAACGAGGTAAAAAAGAGCTTTTTGGAGTATTAATTGAACGCTACGAAGGTAGACTAATCCGTTATGCTAGAAAATTCCTTTTAGAGCGCCAAGATGCTGAGGACAAGGTACAAGAGGTTTTTATAAAAGCTTATGTCAATATCCAAAGCTTCCAAACTTCACGAAAGTTTTCATCTTGGATCTATCGGATCGCGCACAACGAATTTATTAACGCTATTAAAAAACGGAGTGGAGAGTCGATCTTTTTTTTCGACCCGGACACTATATTCCCTCACCCATTATCACGGGATGAAGCAGATAGCGAAGCAACACGGCGCGAAACAAAAGAATTACTTGATCAAACTCTTCAAAAGATTGACCCGAAATACCGAGAGGTTTTGGTATTGTATTACTACGAAGATTTGGACTACAAAACCATTTCGGAGATTCTGGAGATTCCAATATCAACAGTGGGCGTCCGCTTGAAACGCGGCAAAGAGTCGATGCGCAAAATTATAGAACAACATGACCCATCAAGAACATAAAAACTGTGCTAGACACGGTGTGATGCAAATTATCGAGGAAGGGAAGATAGCGATGAAGCCTCGCTGGCATTTTGTTCTAAAGACATCTCTAGTTATCTTGGGAGGGATTTTGATTACTCTTGCCCTGCTTTATTTAACTAGTTTTATCATTTTTATACTGTGGTATACCGGAGCATGGTTTGTACCAATCTACGGCGTAAAAGGTCTTATTTCTTTTCTCTTAGCTGCTCCGTGGCTTTTAGTGGCGCTGGTCGTTGTCTTCCTCTGGATCCTGGAGATTCTATTTCGTCATTATTCTTTTGCTTATCGTCGCCCCCTTCTTTATTCAACTTTAAGCGTCTTGGGTTTGGTTTTGGTCGGAGGTTTTACGGTGGCTCAGACATCGCTTCATGAAAACTTATTAGAACAAGCGCGTCGCGATCGTCTTCCAGTGGCAGGACCGTTGTACCGAAGTTTTGGATTGGGAAATATTAGCGACATTCACCGAGGAGTGATTGACCAAATGATCGATGACGGCTTCATAATATCTAACCGACGAAATGAATCCGTCGAGGTGCAGCTTACTCCGCAAACAAGATTCCCTTTTGGAACTGACTTTGAAACGGGAGATTTTGTGGTGATCTTTGGTGAACGAAATAATGGACAAGTTACTGCTTTGGGTGTTCAAAAAGTTGGAGATGGGGAAAGAATTATTTTAGCAACATCGTCAGAACAGATGAGATTTCACTTTATCCCTCATCGCAGAAACGGAAGATAATAGTTTTTTTGTTGTAGTAAAAAACGGAGAGTATAGGAGAAGGATCATACGAGAGGATATCTATCTTTCTCCTGACTTTCCCAAGAGGATTGTTGAAATAAATAGATTTGAAAAAAGTAGTAATAGGTGTGCTATCCGGTGCTTCACCTTCCTCTCGGGGAGAACCGAGGCCGGAAAGGTCGCAATAATAAAATACCCTATGAGAACATTACCTTTTTTCATCTTGCCATTCTTGGCTTTCGGATTAGTCGGCGTGGGAGCAGCTTCGGCTCATGGATTAATGATGACCAATCTTACTCCTGATGAAATAGCTGCTCATCAACAGAAGATGCTCGAAACACATGCGAATTTTTTCGGAATCAGTATTGATCAAATGAAAGCCTACTGGGCAGAAGGAAAAACTCTGAAAGAGGTCGCCAATATTCAAGGGATGAGCGATGATGAGTTGCGCGCCAAAATGGCTGAGAACCATAAGGCTCGCCTAAAAGAACATCTATCTCTTCTAGTACAAAAAGGAGTAATCACTCAAGCCCAAGCCGACCAGCGATTATTAGTTATGGAGAACCGGTTTCAGGAATCTGGGCTCCGTAAACCTGGTCGAGGATTTGGATATCGCTTTCATAAAATCTCTCCATTCTAAAACACCAATAATGTAAAACATCTTTCCCTTTCGACCTAACAAAAACCCCGCTTCGGGGTTTTTGTTTTCAATTGATGCCTGGTAGTTACAAAAGAATGGCTTACAATAGAAGTAATGCTTTCCATCTACTACAAAGCACTTCGAATGACTGAGCTAGAGCGACGAGAACGGTTTGAAAAAGGTGTTCTTGTTCAGGCAATCGACCCAACACCAGAGGAAGTTGAGCGCTTAGTTCAGGATCTTCATGTTGAACTAGATCTAATTCACGACGCCCTAGACCAAAATGAGGTTCCTCGATTGGAAACTGATAATGGAGTTGTTTACCTCTTTGTGCGTTATCCCCTTTTCGAGGGCGAGCACATCACAACCACTCCATACCTTGTGGCGATTGGTCCTGATTTTGTACTTTTAGTTTCTAAAAATGAGCTTCCCCTGATCGACTACATTAGTCACCCTGGAGCACACGCCTACACCACTCAAAAGACGAAGTTAGTTCTTCAATTTTTGAAGCTCACTAACTCGCTTTATCACGCGAGTCTCTTAGCTATTAGTCGACACATGAAAGCACTGCATGTGAACGTACAGAGCGAAAACATTGAAAATAAAGATATTATTCGTTTTATAGAAATTGAAGAAATACTAAATGATCTTATCAACTCCCTCGTTCCCAACAGTACAACTCTTAATAAATTCCTAAGTGGAAAAGTGCTTCCTCTGTTTGAAGAGGACAAAGATCTACTTGAGGATTTGGTACTCGATACGAATGAACTAGCAGAAATGGCCAAAGCAAGATTGCGCAGTACTATCAATACTCGTAATGCCTACTCAACTATCCTGACCAATAGTCTTAACCGTGTTATTCGTCTTTTGACATCGGTGACTATTATTTTAACGGTGGCAGTTATTATTCCTGGACTTTATGGAATGAATATCGTACTGCCCTATCAAGACTCACCGTATGCTTTTCAAGGGGTGGTGGCTGTTATTTTAGTAGTGTCTCTTTCTTTGCTTTATGTCTTTGGGCGCAACAAGTGGTTATAGTAAAGACTTTACAATTTCTTATCGGAGGAGCACAATCCTTTTAGAAACATTAACAAAAAAGGAGGTAGCACATGAAGCACTTCTTCGTGGTTGTTTTCGCCTCTCTCTTCTTCTTTCAAACAGCCTCAGCCTACGACACTCAAAGCTTCAAGGATGAGGATGTGTGGGAGACGCTCTCTAAGGAACCATGTCTCAAGCCAGTTATTGAAACGCAGGACTGGGACCGGGGACTCCTAATCTTCTATCTCCACCGCTACCACCGCTACCGCTATCCTCTCCACTACTTCTGCCACAGAGGAAAACCGGAAAGCGAAAAAGAGATCAGAAGACTTCTCGACCGTTGGTCCTGGGTCGTTTCCTATTTCAAGAAGAAGGAGATGACGATGGGGATCTCGTACAGAATGCGCAACAACCTACCCTATCTTCTTCGGGTGGTGCGAGGCAGTCCAGCAGAAAGAGCTGGGCTCTTGAGAGGAGATACGATCTTGGCTGTCGACGGGAAGCGCCCCTTTGGCCATAAACAAGCGGATACAATTCTCTCTCTGCCACCGGGGCACAAAGCTAAGATCAGAATCCGTCGCAAGGAATCGACTCTCACGGTTTTCCTTGAGGCGCGCGTGATAGAGATTCCCGAATATGATCTCTTCCCACTGGCCGACTACTTGTATCTGAGGCTTTACGCAATACAAGGCGCCGACGAAATTCTTGAAGCCCTGCGGCGCGAGTACCTCAACTTCCCCTACCGTGGACTAATCTTGGATCTGAGGGGATGTCCTGGCGGATCGATCAACGCTGCTGCGAGAATCAGTGGTTGGTTTCTAGGTTTTTCAGTGGCTTACCTTCAGACAGTTCCCTTTGAAGGAAAGTACTATCGCAAGGTGTTGACCTTCTCCCATGACGATCCACTTCTTCGTCCCGTTCTAAACGGTGGGCCGGTTGTTACCCTGGTGGACAAGAACACCTACTCGGCCTCAGAGATGATCGCCAGCGCCCTGCAAGACCATGAACGATCTCCGCTCATCGGATCGAAGACTGGGGGGAAGGGAACGATCACCACTCTTTTCAACTGGACGCGTGATCGAGACCTAATGCTTTCAATCGCCCTGTGGTATAGCCCCAAAGGCAGGATGATTGAAGGAAAAGGAATCGTTCCCAACCTCGAACCATTTGCTGATTGGGAGGTCACAAAAAGGTTCAGAGAAGCGTGTGGGGATCACTGCTTCTTACTCGAGGAGAAGGAGGTGCAAACCGCCTTGCGTCTTCTCGAAAACTACCATTTCAGCTACTAAGACTCGGTTCGACCGAGTCTTTTGTTTTCTCAAAGTAGTCTGATATGGCAAGAGATACTTCTTTGCTAGTCTTTTTTTCCATTAGCTCCACTCGCAATTCTTTAGCACTATCAAAATCGCTAACATAAATCTTGAAAAATTTTTTTAAAATCGGAAATGGTTTTCTTCCTTTTAATTTGTCCTCAAAAAGATCCAGGTGCTCAAGAAGAATTGCTAAGCGTTCTTGTGGAGTATGCTCTCTGTAATTTTTTTCGAAAACCCAAAAGTTATGAAAAATGCCTCGACCAATCATGATACCGTCGGCACCATAGGTTTTGGCTTTCCTCTCTCCATCTGCTCGCGAAAAGCTGTCACCATTTCCAATAAGCAGGGGTTTATCACTGCTGATAAAGTATTTATCTAAAACTTCTCGTACTCTAGCCACCGCCTCCCAGCGAGCCGGAACTTTTGACATCTCTTGCCTAGTACGAGCATGAATAGAGATAGCAGCAGGTTCGGCTTCTAAAACAATAGGTAACCAATCATCAATTGAATCTTGGTGGTAACCAGTTCTGGTTTTGATTGAAACAGGAAGATCTCCCGCCCCCTCTTTGGCAGCTAGAATAAGTTCTTTCATTCGTAGAGGATTTTTCAGGAGAGCTGCCCCGGCTCCCTGACGCTCAATGCTTTTGTCGGGACATCCCATATTAATATCGACACCATCAAATTTTAATTCGCGAGCCAAGGAAGCAGCTTCCCGAAGATGCTCTGGACGACTACCGAAAAACTGAGCGACGATTGGTCGCTCCGCCTCACTGTAGTCAAGATCATGGAGTAGGTTTTCTTTCCCCGGGGAAGCTAACCCGTGAGCTGAAACAAATTCGGTCCAAAAAACATCTGGCGGAGCATGTTTCGCTACTAAAGCACGGAAGGCAGCGTCAGTAACGTTGGCCATTGGTGCTAAAGCAAAAAAGGGTTGAGGTAGATTTTTCCAAAAACCAAAGTGTATCATGATTGGCTATTAACCTAGCTTCTTTTTGTTATTTCTACAACCTCTTTTCTAAAAGTTTCCTCTCCTCTAATCTAAAAGGAGGTGACTATATGAAAAAAGAGGCTTTTTATCAATTCATAATACTTATTTTTGTAGTAATAATCGTATTCTGGCTTTCGATTTCAATTACAAAAAACCAAGACCTTCTAAACAACGTTACTCGCCATGGATATTGGGGATTGTTCTTTATTTCGGTTATTAGCGGATTTAATTTCATTGTTCCAATACCAGCCGCTTCTTTTATCCCTTTGTTCCTTGAGGCTGGACTAGATTTTCCCTGGTTAATCCTTATTGCTTCTTTAGGGATGACGATTGCTGATCTAATTGGATACTTCATTGGACATGCAGGAAGAGCAGCTCTTCGCCCAACCAATCTGCTCCCCTCTTTCGCAAGAAGCGATTATTGGAATGGGCGAGGAAACGTTTGGATATCTGGCATAGTTTTTCTTTTTGCTTCTTTTATTCCTCTGCCCAACGAGCTACTACTCATTCCTCTAGCTCTTTTAGGTTATAGACTACTAGCCATTATCCCCGCCTTGATTTTGGGGAATATCACGTTTAATCTCATAGCTAGCTGGGGCTTTGTCCAATTATTCAGTATTATCGCGTAATTACTAACTATTTATGAAACTTACTACCTCTTTTGTCATATTGAGTGCTCTTTTTTTGACCTACCCAACATATGGCTTAGCCGCAAGCTCTACTGCCCCTACTCCTGAAACTGTAGCAACATCTTCTCCAACTTCTACTCAAGATATTGATCAAGCCGACCAGATACCCACCCAGCTTGTAACATTGAGTACTTCGAGTCTAATAGAAAAGATCAAGGAACTACATCAAGATTATAAAATGGATGGTGTTCGATCGTTTGAGATTTTTCTGGATGGTCAGCGAGTACGAGGAGACCGAACTTTGACCACAGCTCTACAATCCCTTGATATTGCAGCTTCTCCAGTCTATCTACAAAGTGATGACGGCCTACTTCTCTACGCAGCCAAGATTGTCGCAGAAGATTCTCGCATCACCTCGCTGCGAGTAACCGCTCAACGAGCACAGATCTCCTACGCGGTAACGGGCAAGATTCTGGGAGTTATTGAAACAAGTATTCCTTTCACAATAGAGAGTGACCTAACAGAAGAGGTTCTCCATCTATCTTTGATTACCCCCTGGTGGAACTTTGCAGCTATGAATGGCTTGGGCGACCTCTCTCTGATTACTAAAACAAACTACGACACCCAAGAAGCTGATTCATTAAGAACACTGACATTTAAGGAGTATTTACGATATATTCAGGCAAAAGCATTGGAGCTTACTAGTAACTCTTTTAAGAGAGCGACTACTTCTTAACCTGGAAAGGGATTGGCTTTTATTTGACCTTCGACCAACTGAATCTTTAGTCCGCCTTTTTGATCGATTCTCCAGAGTGGTATCTGTCGATCGTTTACTCGCCGAAGAAGTTCTGGATGAGGGTGACCATAACGATTGTTATAACCAGAGCTCACCACAGCAAACTGAGGCTTGACCGCTTTTAATAACTCCACACTGGTTGAATATTTTGATCCATGATGAGGAATCTTCAAGATGTTGGATTGAAGACTGGAAGCATAGTTATTAACCAGTGCTTTTTCAGCCTCTCCGCCAATATCTCCCGTAAGCAGGATCGATCCCCTTCCTAGATCGGCTCGTACTACGAGACTGGCATCATTTGGTTCGCCACTTTTAACCCAATGAGAATCGGGCCACAGAACCTGGAGGGTTGAGGATTGGTAAAATATTTTATCCCCTTTTTCGACTACCAGGTGTGGTATCTGTTTTTGAGTGAGTAGATGGAGGATTTCTTTCCAGGTAATCTCATTTTCTTGAGGAAGACGGCCACTGGTAATCAAGACCCCAATATCGAACTTCTGAAGAACACTGAGGAGTCCAGCATAGTGATCGTATTGGGGGTGAGAAATAATCGCAATCTCTAAACGGCGATTGCTCGGTGATAAGGTTTTCTCAATTTGCTCAACGATCTTTCCTGAAGGTCCAAAGTCGTAGACTATTTCAACCTCTCCCGGAAGAGAGAGGAGGGAGGCATCCCCCTGTCCAACATCAAACTGATAGTAGTAGATACCGTTTTTATTAAAGAAGATTGAAAAAACAAAAAACCACAAAAAAATATCGAACAACACCACGCCGAGAAGTAGGAGCTTACTTTTCGTACTCATGGTTTCCTTGGAGCAGCCGAGGGAAGATTATTAGTCCTAGGCAGATATATATCAAAACAAGAAGTTTCTGATGAACCTCCCCAGGAAGAGCTAGAATAAAGTGGCTAAAGAAATAGATTATTCCCAAAACATAAGTTGTAAAAGGAATAATGAGGATGGCGTAAAGACCAGCAAGCTTCAGACTAAAAAGAGAAATGCAGGCCAGGAAAATACCAAGCATCATAAGAAAGGGCATTAAAGGCAAGATTAACATATTGGCCAAGAGGCTGGTGAGATAAACTTCTCCGAAGTAAAAACTGAGGAGCGGCCAAACCATGATTTGAGCGGCAGTGGTTTCGTAAAGAGCAACAATGAATGGTTGTTGGATTTTGGTTTTTAGAACTGGGAGAAGGAGCCTCTTGAACAGTGGGGCGAGATAAGCAATCCCCAGGAGACTTAAAAACGATAGTTGAAAACTAATACTGTAGCTAATCAATGACGGATCAAGAAAAGACATGAGCACGGCAGTTAGCAGAGCAATATATCCAAAGTGAATCAAGCGCCCCCAGTATTCACCAAGAAGAATGAGCCAGGCCATGATTCCGGCGCGAGTAACTGATGGCTCAAGAGCGACGAGCATTAGAAAGATAACTAATCCAAGAGATATAAAGTAAAATCTTTTTTTACGACTTATTCTCTTCTCTAAAAGTCTTCTAATTACCAAAACTACTAAGAGTACGTTGTATCCGGAAAGAACCGTGAGATGAGTGGTGCCGCTACTTTTCATTGCTTCACGTAAGGTTGGGGAAACTCCTTCTCGAGCACCAAGCGTAATACCAGCAATAAAAGCTCCGTGATCACCGGGGAGTATTTGGCTAACATTGTCGACGAGTGTCCCTCTTACTCTCACCAGGTAGTCTCTCAGACTGCTAGCACTTTTCTGTCCAAGACGATCGGCAACCGACACATAGAAAATTGATCTTTCTGGCCAATGGTTTCGCTTTAACTCTCCTTCGATTTTCAAAACCTCGCCATAGTCGGCTACAAACGGCACGAAAAACAACAAATCTAAATCTTCTTCCCGGTCATCAACTGTTCTAGCCGGTATAACTGTTACTTTCTCGTAGTGTCTGGGAAACTCCTCTACTACCACCTGCAACTTCACTTCTTCAGAGGAAAGAGTTGACTGTTTTTCTATAACAGTCTGGTATATAAAAAAATACCAAGCAGCACAAATAGTTAGTAGCACAAAAAGAAGAGCGCGGTAATGGGCATAGTGTCCTCGCCAAAGAAAGATAACTAGAGCCCATGAAAGAGCAAAACCCAATATGAACACTCCCTTCAAGCCAATTCCTGCCAGACCAAAACCTAGAAGAATGAAGGTTAGAGACCAGAAGATGGTTTCTCCGTACGCCATTTTTTGATTTGCTGATGGTCGCCCGAGAGAAGAACCGACGGAACTTTTAATTTTTTCTTTTTGTAAGATATCTCTGGCGGACGAGTATAGACTGGATAGGACCCTTTGACTGACTCTAGAGATTCATATTTGCCTAGTACACCTGGAAGAAAACGGCTAATAGCCTCGACGGTAACAAGGGCTGGCAACTCTCCGCCACTTAGAACAAAATCACCGAGGGAAAGTTCCTCATCAACTAAAGCTTTAGCCACTCGCTCATCAACTCCCTCATAACGACCGCAAATAAAAACTATCTCTTTATATTTAGAGAGGCGCTTAGCAGACGATTCATCGAGAGTCTTTCCGCGAGTAGAGAACAGGATAATGCGGGGGCGTTGCTTTCCCTTCTTTTGGGATACTATCTTGGTAATGGCTTTAGCGATAGGCTCAAATTTGAGAACCATTCCTGGACCACCACCAAAGGGACGATCATCAACTTTATGATGCTTGTCGGTTGTAAACTTTCTAATGTCATGGATTTTAACTGAAATAATCTTCCTTTTTATAGCACGCTTTAAAATTGACTCCTCAAGATAGGAGTCAAAAATCTTAGGAAAGATAGTTAAGATGTGAAAACGCATAATTTTAATCACCCTCTTCACGAAGAGATTTGGTGAGTGATTCCTGAATAGCACGGCGTAGATCATCGATGCTTTCTCCGTGGTGACCTTCCTTGTGAGCTTTGGTCGTCTTAGTTTTTTCTGGAGATATAGCCTCCTTCAGCTTGTTTAGAGAGATGGGTTCTTTAGATTCTTGAGTTGGAACAATTTCTCTAAGATACGGGGCAGCTACTTCTCTTTGAGGAGGACGATGAGGTCTTAATACTCTGTCGGGGCTGCGATGTCGGCCACTAAACTCAATTCCCATTTCTGCTAAAACAGATGGATCTTCTCGATATGGTTTTCCAAAGCGACCTTCGGGTCGTCCTTCCTCTCTACCCTTTTCTCTAAAATCTTTTTTAACTTCAGACATAACACCGCTCCAAGAATTGATTTCCTCTTCTACTTCTTCTCGACGGCGAGCATAACGACGACAAGATTCATCAATAATTTCCTCAGGCGTAGATGAATGAAATTCAAACGGAGGGAGAGTGTTAGCCGAGAAGGGACGACTGGTCACACCATTAACCATTAATTTGAGATAGATATGATGATTAGGAAGACCAACTAGATCTTGCTGCATAAATTCTGGAGAAAACTCCTTCTCTAAGAATTCGGCATCGGGGGCACCAACTCGAAAAGTAACCATGGTGCCGACGTTTCCAAAGACGGCATCGCGAACCTTGGTCGAAACATCAGTAACCAATTGACCAGTATATTGATGGGCAATGGTCAGATTGAGGCGATACTTTCGAGCTTCAGAAAGGATGCTGGCAAAAGAATCGGTAGCAAAATTTTGAAACTCATCAACGTAAAGATAAAAATCGAGACGTTCTTCTTCGGGAATACGTACTCGCTCCATAGCCGAGAGCTGCACCTTAGTAATAATCATTGCTCCCAAGAGAGCGGAGTTATCTTCGCCGATTCTTCCCTTGGAAACATTTATTAAGAAGATCTTGGAAGTATTCATGATATCGAAGATATCGATGGTGCTTTTCGACTGACCAACAATATTACGAATCATAGAACTCGACAGGAATTGCCCAACTTTATTTTGAATCGGAGCAATGGCCTCATTGCGAAACTGGTCGCGCCACTGTTCATACTCATTCACCCAAAAAGCCTTAACTACCGGATCTTTAACGTTGCCAACTATTTTTTCACGATACTCTTTATCGACAAGAATTCGAGTAATGCCGAGCAGGGTTGAGCCAGGAGTATCAAGAAGCGCTAAGACGGCATTATTCATGATGTATTCCATTCGAGCCGACCAAACGTTTGACCAAATCTTGGTAAAAATGCCCATCAAACCTGAAGCAACTAGATTCTTGTACTTGGGATCGGGTAGATCAAGAATATTGAAACCAATGTGATAGTCGGGGTTGGCTGGGTTGAAGTAAACAACGTCATCGATTCGTTCTCGAGGAATTTTTTCTAGGAGACCTTCCACAAATTCACCGTGGGGATCGATAACACAGACCCCAGAGCCATTCAAAATATCCTGAACGACCATGTTATTCAAAAGAGCAGTCTTACCGACGCCGGTTTTTCCAATAATGTAGGTGTGTTGGCGACGATCGCGACGTTTAATACCAAACAAACGATTGACGTTGCGATAATTTGTCCGACCAAAATAGACTACCTCTTTTTCAGGATCGATCTTCATTTATATAGATTATAAGGAACTTTATGGCGTAAAACTAATTTAATAGCGAGGAGTGGTATTTATTGGGCTGATAGGCTTCCAGAAAGACTATTTTTATTAGGGGAAGATAGCCAGAATCAATTTTACTTTGAAGATCGAGACCGAGTGCTTTTTGGTCGTAGCCTAGACAGATTAGGTTGGGGTTGATGCTTTTTACTGATAGATACTCCCCTTCCTCACCATCACCCAAGAAGGCTTGATTAACTAGAGGATGGCTACTTAAAAAAGAAAGTCGTTGTTTTTGATTATGCTTAGTTTTTTTGTTTTTCAATCTTTCAACAACTTGATCCTGAGCAACAATGGCATAAATTTCTTCCCCATACTTCGAAGCTTGTTCTATGAAATTATGATGTCCTTCGTGTAGTCCATCAAAAACACCAAAGATAATAACCTTTTTATTCACCTTACGATTTTCTCAGGAAGTGGATTAAAAGAGAAGTTCCTGCTCCAGTTGAACCCCTGGCCAGAAAGTCGCCTTCAGTAGTGACCATGCGAGAAGCAATATCAAGATGCACCCAGGGAGTTTCTTTGATGAATTGCCAAAGAAAAGCGGCAGCCGTAATTACCCCACCAGCACGTCCTCGTCCAACATTAGAAAGATCTCCAAAAGGAGCTTTGATATCTTCCTCATATTCCTCCCAGAGTGGTAGGGGCCAAACATTATCACCATTTTTTTCACTCAGGGCGCGGAACTTTTCGGCAAGAGAGTGATCGGGTGATAGGATTGCAGAAAAACGAGGTCCAACTGCTACATCAGCAGCGCCAGTTAAGGTGGCAACATCGATTACGAGTTTGGGCGAATAAAACTTCTGAGCATAAGTTAAGGCATCAGACAGAATGACTCGTCCTTCAGCATCGGTATTAGCAACTTCAATAGTTTTACCAGACATTGTTTTCAGGAGATCTCCTGGACGATAGCTCGATCCGGAAACCATATTTTCTACAGCCGGAACAATAGCTACCACATTCTTCTTAGTCTTTAACCTAGCTAGCGCAGCAATAACATTTATGACCACAGCGCCACCAGTCATATCCATAAACATTGGATCTTCATACATTGACTTGCTGGGTTTAAGGCTTAGTCCACCACTATCGAAAGTTACGCCCTTACCAACAAGAACTATTGGTTTCTGGTTTTTTCCCCCATTCATATACTCCATAACAATGAAGCGAGGTTTTTCGATAGATCCCTTAGAAACACCGATGACGCCGCCCATTTTAAGCTTTTCAATTCTGTGCTCGTCTAGAACTTTCACTTTAACCCCAAATTGTTTTCCAATTTTTTCGGCAGCCTCAGCCAATTTAACTGGAGTCATGTCTCCTCCTGGAGTATTAGCCAGAGAACGAGCGCCATTCATAGCCTCCCCAATAACTTGTCCACTTTTCAAGGCTTCTAGGGCACGCTTACTTTTATCTTTGTAAACAATTTCAATATTCTTTATATAAAGAGGTTTATTGTCTTTTGTTTTCTCTTTATAAAGATCAAATTCGTAATTAGCTAGCTCACATTGTTCGGCAATTCTCTCTAGTAGTTCGATCGAAGTTAATTCTCCAGAAGGAGCATAATCTTCAGCGGTCAAAACAATGGATTCTAGCTTTTCTCGTTTAGCAATTTGAACGGCCTGACGAATGGCTAAGATACTTTTCCTGATATGAAAATCTTTTTTGGCAGAAAGACCAATGACGACTACCCGCTTACCACTTGGTAAAAGTATGGCGTGTGCTCGATGAGCGAGGGGTAGCTTAGAAGCAAAATGAAGCAGATAGTTCTTATCTTCGTTGTTTAATTCTTTATATAGGGAGTGGCGTTCAACTTTGCTCCCCTCGTGAAGCACCATAATAAAGGCCCCCTTTCCCTCGGGGGTTAGATTAAGAGTGAAGCTAATAGGGCTAATGTGACTAATCATTTCGCCCGAATCCTAGCATATAAATTAAAAAACACAACGCGATCTCTAAGAAGGCCTGAATATTGACCAGATCAAGACTGAGTGCTTAGATAAGCAACAGTTTTTCTCAATAGCTAACGAGGAGGAGGTGTGGAAACGGCGGTTATACTAGGCTTGTCTTTGGGATATCTAGCGTGCACAAGGAGGTGGCTGGCCATCATAGCAAACTCTTTCTTCCTATGGGCGATAACCCGCTGCCTGCAAGAAGGAGATCAGTTCAGTCTGGCTGTAGCGAGCGCCCTAATCTGGTTTCCTATCGGGTCACTCTTGGCAGTTGTGATCGATATACTCCTCAGGCGCCTAGAGGATAAATTTTCAAAGGAAGTTCTGTAACCAGAATCTTCCTTTTTGTTTTTTAGACTACCTCGGTTTGATAGCACTCCTCGCAGTAGATTATATTGTCCACGCCTTCTCGAAAACTAGTGCCGAACTCATTGGGGCAGTGGGCGTCGCCATGGGAATGAGAGGTGGTGTTTTCGTATATTTTTCGATCATCAGTTTTGCCGGCACAATGACACTTCATTGGGCGTAGCTTGGGAGGATTAACGAAACGGAAACGCTCGAGGTAGCGACAGTTAGGACAGAACCGAGGAAGAGGTAGTTTTTTATTCCTCAAAAATTCGAGTTCGGGTTTAATGATGCGATAGGGTTCGCTACACTTGGAGCAACCGATAATCTTTTCAGTAATATCGTCTTTAGCATCCTTGATATTGTCAGGAATATCGGAGGCTTTGAGGTTTACTTGATAGCTTCTTTTTTCAGGTTCGCGCCAGAGAAAATCTTTTTTCTCAGCCTCTTCTTTGGTAAGTGGGAAAAAATCCTGGGCTAAAGTCTCATTGTAGGCAAAGGGAGAAAAATCGGTTGGGAGAAAGTCGCCATAGTTATGAACTCTTCCCTGCTTGTCTTTAAAAGGAAGTGTTTTCATCTGTTCAATAATTTTTTCTCGCAACACCTCGTATTCTTCCTTAGAATACTGTTTGTTTAGAATACAATATTGTTTTTTTCTCAAACCGATACAGCCGAAAAGATCAGAAGACCCACGACAGAAAGCAGAGTAACCTAAATCACTGCAACCAACCCAGCATTCCCAACAACCAGTAAGGCGACTACAGCCACTTCCACAAGTTAGAGATTCATAAATTTGAGAACTGTTTTCTCCCCAGTTGGTGTAGTCATAAGAATCAGAACTCGGATTTTCCAAAAACTGACAGTACTTTAAATTTTCTCCGCCATGGATACAGTAGCTATCATGAACATTTTTAGAGTGCTCAACGTGCTCACCAGTCGAGTTTTGATTGCGGAAAGCGAGAGTAAACTTGGCTGGGTATTTTTCCCAAAACTCCTCGGCTTTCTTTTTGTACTGTTCGATGACTTGATGCGAACCGGTATTGATTCCATCCATGAACTTCTGATAAGACTCCTTAGTATGAGGTTCATTAAAAATGTAGTAATGCTTGTTGCGTAGATTCATGCATCCAAAACAGTTGCTGCAACCGACAAGGTAGTTGGAAAACCAAATATCCCGACATTCTTCACTGTTAATTGAATAGAAGGCCTGGTAACTATCATCGATCATGTAGTTGTCATAGGAAAGCTCGGTACCACGACACTCGTAAAGATCGTAGCTATCTTTAATATTCCAAGAACCAACTAGATAGCCGGAGTTTTCTACCTGCGCCCCATTAAAACAAAGATAGGCGTTTTTCATATATCCAGCTTGGTCACAATAGTCAGAGTTAACCATGTTAATAACACTCTTCGCTGGCCAGGGAACGGTATAGAGCAGATCTAGATACTGTTCGAGGAAAGGCTTTGTCGGATCAAAATCACGACCGTAACTCATCGGATCCCAACCATCACCATTCCAATCTTTAAGGTCATAAATCTTGGCTTTTACTCCAGGAGGAAAACCAGAAAAAATTTCTTGATTATTTAAATTTTCGGGACGACGAAAAAGTAGGCGTTCATTGCGCCAAGCAAAACGACGAATCATGCGGCACTCAGGACACCAGGTAGGCGGAGCTACCTTCTGACGCGTATAAAAATCTCGATCGGCATCGGTAATTTCAAAGGAGGAATCACAGGAGAGGCAGTTTTTAATTTCATTGGCCATGCCTCCATTGTAGCCATTTTTTCAGATACGCCTAGATGAGCGGTTCGGGGGACGGCTGGTTGTGACTCGAGTCCTTCTTGATGCCACGAAGAGAAAGGTCTTCTTCTTCGATAATCTTCTTAGCCTCTTCTACGGGCAGGGTATATTTGGCACGTGAATGCTTGATAATCTCCTCCTTGAAGGATCGGTGGGGAGCGGGTAAAACCTTGAGAGTTTCGGCCGAGAAAGGGTCGCTGGTTTCACCATCGATGGTCATCTTGATGTAAAACTCCTGCATGCCAAGGTTAATCATATCCTTCACCTCAAAGACAGGGGCCATCTCCGGCTTTAGACGAATAGCATCCTCTCCGCCGACTCGAAAGACAACGATGGTGCCAACGTTTCCTAGAACAGAGGCCTGGATGCGGGGCAGAATCTGGCCCATATACTGGTGAGCAACCGTGAGACATAGTCCATACTTACGCGATTCAGATAAAAGATTTTCGAAGGTTTCGGTTACTAGATTTTGAAACTCATCGACATAGAGATAAAAATCATGACGCTCTGATTCTGGTAAAGAGGCTCGGGCCATACCGGCTTGCTTCAACTTGGTGATAAACATTGATCCAAAAAAGCTGGAGTTTTCTTCCCCAAGTCGCCCCTTAGATAAATTGATGAAGATTAACTTCTTTTGACTCATTAACTCCTCCAGATTAATTTTGTTTTCTTTTTGTCCAAAGATATTGCGGAGCATTGGATTGGAAAGAAATTGACCGAGTTTGTTAACTAGTGGAATGATAGCGTCGGTATCAAATTTTTCTGACCAATCGGCAAATTCGATCGACCAGAAGCGTTTCACCATGTCATCTTGGATATATTCAACCACTTTCTGGCGGTAGGCACGATCAGTGAGAAGTGAAATCATGCCGCGCATGGTAGCGTGAGGGTAGTCTAGAAGAGCAAGACAGGTGAAGCGGAAGACGTGTTCGAGGCGGGGTGTCCAGGCGGAACCGAACTGTTTAAACATTACTTCAATCAAACCTTGAGTGAGTTGATGCTTAAAATTGGGATCAACGTTCGTGAGCGGGTTAAAAGAAACCGGATAATCAAAATCTGAAGGATCGATTATCACCACATCATCGACCCGATTCTCGGGAATAAAATCTAGAATATTTTGAATAACATCACCATGAGGATCAAAAAGGCAGAGACCATAACCATGAACGATGTCCTGACGAATGAGGAGCTCTAAAAACTTAGACTTGCCTACTCCACTCTTTCCGACGACATAAACATGACGACGTCGGTCGGCGCGCTTGAGACCGAAGATGAATTTTTTTTCCTCAAGAGCAGCAACATAATTGGTGCGACCAATGTAAGAAACCTGCTCGGGCTTGGTCCGACCATAGATTGGTAGCCGCGGTGGAGGCGGAGCGTATTTGATAAGTTGGATACTTCCTGGACGGGGAGCCATAGTTATTCAGGTAGAGCTTGAACCTCCTTAAGGAAATTTTCGAAATCATCTAAGGCGCGCTCAGCCTCGGCAGTAGTTAAATAATAGTCAGGAGAATGCACAACCTCATTTCGGAGGCGATGAGCTCGCCAAACACGATCAAAACTTCTTAACTCATCAGGAGAAAGCTGTCCAAGACGATCGGCCATATGCTCTCCTTCAAGTCCTAGACTCTTTAGAACATCATCGACCACCTTATCGGCTTCGATAATAGCAAGAGCAATTCCCTCTCTGGTGCCAGTGGCAAACTTTTTCATAACCCTTTCCCAGCGCTCAACGACCACCGCCTGACCAAGAGTGTAGACCCTTCGCCCTGGCTCTAGGTTGAGGTAGAGAGGTGGGCGAAGCTGCCATAAGTTTCTTAGGACATAGATAACCCCGATAAAAAGCCCAAGATCAATCAGAATAAAAATAAAACGTAATATATTGAGCGCGAAAGCAGCCTCGGGATTGTTGGGAAAGAAGTTAGGCATTTGAATCTTCTTCTAATAAGTCAGAGTTGTTTTCACTGTCTTCTACCACTATATCCTGGGGAGGCGTGAATTTTTCCAAGTCCTCTTCGCTGCCGTAGATAGCCAGACCGGCTGGAGGACCGGCTTTGCGGCTTTCAATTCGCTTCATGTGAGGAGCGGTCAGAACGACAAAGGTGGGTGGGTGAAAGATGGTAGCCAAGCACTGAGTAGTTAAGATGATGGGCTTAGAAGCGGTGTTGAAGTTGAATAGATAAGAACTCATTACCTTCCCCATAAGTGTGTTGGGAGGGGTCTCCCGGTTACGAAAATTGTAGAGAAGACGTTGCTTACGATATTCGGTCCGACGATCAGGAAAGAGATAGGGGAAGAACCAGACTAGGGCTCGAGTATTTACTCGAGGATTCAAGGTGAACTTATTAAGATCAGTAGTGCCGTACTGATTGAAAGCCCCCATCAGACCACGCCGAGCATAACTATCAAAAAAGATCTGCTTGGGAGACAGATAACAGACCCGTATAATAGTTTCAAAAGCTTCCTTTCCCATATTCTCCTCAATGGCCTCTAAGGTGTTGGTCTCTCCCGGAGTACGAGCCACAAAGCTAGTAAAAGAACTCTCCTCCTTCTCTCCCCCTTTCACCGCCGTAAAGATTGGCAGAGGAAATCCGGGGCCAGGAAAATCAATCTGGGTACTGTAACCAGGACTAGATGATTTCTTTCCCTTACCGACCGATGATTCTTTTAATTTAGAAACGAGATCTTTGAACTGATCGCTCCATTTTGATTCGAGTGGGGTAATAATAATCTGGACACCAACCAACTCTTCCTTTTTGGCTTTAGCTAAAACCTCCAAAAAATTTGAAATGGGATCGAACTGCTTATTTTCATCAGGAGATTCGAAGTGCTTATAGGTTTTAATGGGGTAACACCCATCCTTAGCTTGGAGAAGTTCCGTTCCCCAGATATCGTATCCCTGCTGATACATTTCCTTAATGTTGATTGGAAAGCGATCGATGTAATCATCGATCTCAATGAGCTCAATATCTGGATAGTAGGAGTAGAAAGCGGCCTCAACTAAATCTCGCAATTTAGAATAGACGCGCACGTAAAAATGAACCTCTCCTCCAAGGCTAATCATCTCCAAACTGAAAGGCCTAGTGATCTCTCCATCCCAGTAGTATTCAAGAGGGGTGGTGGGAGAATTGCGTAATGAGTTGATAGCTGTTAGAACCTGCTCCATGGCGAGAGGGCTTTTTTTAATCTCTCGAGGAATAACAATCTCAAGCAGAACCCAATTGGTTTCGTTTTCAAAACGCTTCTGTCTCCAGGCAAGCAGAGAGTTCTGCAACAATAAAAATAGTGGTAAAAATATGATAAACCACCAAAAAGAAAGTAGAGTGCGTAGAATGACCCACACTAGAGATTCTGACATATCTTTATGATACCAAGGAGTTAGGCCTCGCGCACCCGATAGCGCCCATCAGAGAGGCGTTCGAAGTGCCGTTTATTTTGCAGATTGGCCAAAATGGTATTTGGTTTAAAAAGACGTTCTTTCTGGACAGCTAGGACGATTTTCTCCGGATCTAGTGCTCCTTGATTGTTTAGGACACGAGCAATAACTTCTTTGGCGGTGCCGGGCACATAACCCTGTTCGCCCAAGGCATAGATACCTCGCCCAACCAGAACAAAACGTTTGTCTTTAATGAGTTCGTTGTGAACGGTTGGCACTAAAGCCGGGCGCTTACTTAGGCCATATTTATTGATTAACTGGGCAATCTCTCGAAAATGAAGTGGATTCTGACTCTTGCTAATTACCAAATAAATTCTTTCGCGAATTGTAGTTGGCTTGATCTCTGGCCAGACAGCAAGACCAAAATCACCGAAAGCATTGGTGTGAAATACTTTGGAAACGCTAATACATTGTTCAACAAACTGATCGCCTAGTTTTTCAGCCTTTACAAATTCTCCGACGACCTTCTTTCCATTGCCCTGAAGAAGTTCGCGTTTATGTGACTCTAAAAATTTAGTGAGGCGCTTAATGGTTTCCTTTGTTTGATTAAGAGACTTACTGTCTAGATAAAAGAAACGGTGAAAGATAGTGTCTTCTGGATAAAAAGAGAACTGGCCAGAGACACTAGCAAGGAAAGGCAGATGGTGTGGCAACATGCCATCCATATCCTCCTTCAGAGCAGCAGCAAGATCGTTCAAACTAGAGACCCCTCCCTTCTTTTCGATATGATTGACCGCCGACTCAATAAGCTCTTCGAGTTTTCCGTGACGAGAAAGAACCTCTCGAAGGTTAACAATTGATTGAGCCTCAATCTGGCGCACTCGTTCACGAGTAATATCATACTTATTCCCAATAGCCGCCAAGGTAAGCGACTGGTCTTTCTCTTCTAATGCAAAACGCCCCACAATTACTTGGCGTTGTCGATCGGTAAGATGGTTTAGGAGTGGTGAAAGGATATTAGGAACCATAATATGAAGTTTTAAAGATTATAAACAAATAGCCGGCTTACGTCAAGAAGCCGGCTCCTTCCTCGCCCTACTACGTTTTATGACCCCCATTCCTTCGTCTTTCCCACTTTAAAAGAAGGGGGCTGGCCACAAAAATGGAAGAGTAAGTTCCCATAGTTGTCCCCACTAAAAGGGCGGCGATAAAGAATTGAAGAGTGGAAGGACCAATAATCAATAATGCAATCAAGACCAGAATGAGGGTAACTGAGGTATTCAGGGAGCGAGCAACGGTTTGAGAAATACTAGAGTCAATAATTGTTCCAAAGTCAGAACGATTTCGCTCAACGATTAGATTTTCACGGATACGATCAAAGACAACAATGGTGTCGTGCACAGAAAAACCAGCAATGACAAGCATGGCAACAATAAAGTTAGCATCGATCTCTACTCCCCATAAAAGACCGGCGAGCGAAAGAAATCCGGCGGCAATAATAACATCATGAAACAATGTGCCGAGAGTAACCAATCCATACTTCCAAGAACTAATAGGACGAGAAACCTGACGAAAGGCAAAGGCGATATAGAGAGAGATACCAATCAATCCTAAAATAATGGCTTGCACGGCGTTACGTTTGAGATCGTCTCCGATAGATGGCCCAATTGACTCAAAGCTCAACTCACTAAAACCAGGAAATGAGTTTTCAAGAAGAGAAAGGTTTCTTTGGTGGGCACTTTCATCAATCACCGGAAAACGAGCGAGATAACTCCCATCGGTCGGAGAGAAGGTCAGGCGAGCATCTTTAATCTCTAGCTCCTCTTCGAACACCTGCTTAACAGTTTCGAGAGTCATTCCCTCTCCTCCGGAAAACCTCCAGAGAGTTCCACCAGTAAATTCAATTCCCAGTTTAAGACCAGCAGTGAACAACAGAATCAAAGAAGCAACAACAAAAAGTAGAGCGAGGATAATATACCAGTTAGAGTATCTTACTACTTGTAAATTCTTAATCATATTTTTTTCCAGGTTTTAAGCAGAGCCCAAGTGATTATAATGGCGCTAATCATACTCATCAGTACTCCTAGAAAGAGGGTGACGGCAAAACCTTTAATAAAGGAGGTGGTAAAGAAATAGAGAACGGCGGCGGTGATCATACTCGTCAGATTTGAGTCGCGAATGGAGGACCAGGCGCGACGGAATCCTTCGTCAATGGCGGCATCTCGAGGCAGTCCCCTCTTCATTTCTTCTTTAGTGCGTTCAAAGATCAAAATGTTGGCATCAACAGCCATGCCGATGGTTAGAATAAATCCCGCTAGACCAGCGAGCGTAAGCGTAAATCCGGGAATCAGTTTAAAGAGAGCTAGACTCAAAGGAATATAGGCGGCGAGAGCCAAGGCAGCTATCAAACCAAGCGATCCGTAATAGGCAACCATAAAGCCAATCACCAACAGAGTACCGACCGCGCCAGCAACAATAGTTTTGCGCAGAAGATCGGCTCCGAGAGTGGCACTGACTGTTTGTTGATTAATCAAAGTAATGGGGGCAGGCAAAGCACCAGCATTGAAACGCTCAACGATTGCTTTGGCAGTATCTAAAGAAAACCGACCAGTAATGACGGCGTTCCCGCCAGTAATTTTATCTTGAACCCGAGGACAGCTATCGTTGCCATTCTCAGGAATGATGAGCTGATTATCAATAAAGATACAAATTGGTTTTCCAATATTTTTTTCAGTAAGTTCCTCAAAAATGGCAGCCCCCTCTTCGTTTAAAGAAAAGTTGATTTCTGGGAAACGAGTAGTCTGACTAAACCCAACTTGGGCGCTGGTAATATATCTACCAGTAAGTGCTGTTGGAATAAATGAGGTGCTAGTACCGTTTTCTTCCACTTCTCGAAAGTCGAGGGTGGGGGTGGCACCAATTTGATTAATAGCCTCATTAACGTCCTGAATACCGGCCAGCTCTACAACGAGACCAGATTTTCCGCCGGCTTCCGTAACATAAACCTGAGGCTCACTGACACCGAACAAATTAATGCGGCGTTCAATAACGTCACGTAGGCCGTTTAGAACATTCTGATGATCGGCTTCATTTACTTGGCTTAAATCAACTTCGTAGATTAAATGGCTTCCTCCAACAAGATCGAGTCCGAGTCTCCAGGGCAAAAAACTATTTCCCCAAAGATTAGGAAGAATAAAGGCGATTGCTAGCGCAGTAGCGATAATCGATATCCAAAGAAGTTGTTTCGGATTGCGACGCATGAATGGCAACTAGCTTACAAGAAATACTCCCTTCTGGCAAGATTGAGTTACTTCTCCCACCCGTAACACTCTCCCCCAATGTGACAGGAGGTGAGCTGATAGGCGTAGGTTGTTCCAGTAAACTCGGAGACCTTCCTCTCTCCAGGCGCAGAAGAGTTTTTCAGGTTCATTGAGTATTGAAGAGTGAAAAGATGCGGCTGAAGATCATCGTAAGAATAGAGGTATTTGGGGTCTTTAGAAAAAGGAAGAGCTGCTCCGTCAAATTTCGAAGAAAAATCCTGAACACTGGGATAGCGATTATTAGTTATATAAAAATCCTTAAGGTAGTCGGTGATAGCCTCCACCTCTTTAAGGGTACGCCAATCTAGGAAATATAGACCGGCCCAAATAATAAGAGCAACCAAGACCAGAACAAGTATCGCCCAAACTATTTTTTTCATTTTTTCTTATTGTATCACTTGTGCCCTCGGAGAGAATTGAACTCCCATCTTTTCCTTAGGACGGAATTGTTCTATCCGTTGAACTACGAGGGCTATGGCTCAAGTGTAGGGAGCTTTGAGTTGCAAGGCAAGCTTTCTTTATATAGTATATTGAACATTCAGGGCCTGTAGTAAAACGGTATTACACATCCATGGCATGGATGGAGTCGGGGTTCGATTCCCCGCAGGTCCACAATTCAAAAAAATAAGCATTAATGAAAAGACGAGTAATTATTATTCATGGCTGTTCTTCTGCTCCAGAGGAAAAACTTCCTGAGACGAGAACCTACGATAAGCACTGGATCCCCTGGATAGAAAAAGAACTCCTCGCAAGAAATATTGCGGTGGAAACTCCTTTGATGCCTAGTCCGTGGGCACCAGACTTTGAGGAGTGGAGAAAAAAACTAAATCAATTTTTGATTGATAAAGACACCGTTCTTGTTGGGCATAGTTGTGGCGCTGCCTTTTTGGTTCGCTGGTTAGGAGAGGAAAAAAGAGAGATATCCAAGCTTATCCTCGTTGCTCCATGGAAGATATCGGAAGGGGGCAAGAAAAATTTCTACGACTACCCCGTTGATGAAAGTATAAAGTCTAGAATAGATGAAATTACTATGTTTACTGCTGATAACGAAGAAAAAGCTGGCAAAGAGAGCTTGATGATATTTCAACAATCACTAAAGGGAAGGGTGATTGAACTAGAAGGACGAGGACACTACACGTTCGACGAAATGAAAACTGAAGAGTTTCCCGAGCTACTTGAAGAAATAGTTCGGTAAGCGGTTTAGAATCATGATTCACCTACAATTGAAAGCCCCGAGAGGATTTTCCTCCGGGGCTTTCAACTTTTTATCTATGGCGGCCCTTAGCGTTTTTCCCTTGAGCCTTACGATGCTTACGAGCAGCTACTTTTTTCTTCTTATTCATAGCAATGATTATAGATGAAAAGACTTCCTTTAGACAAGGATAACCTGAATTATGAAACTCAGTACAATAAGGAACATTCCCAAGATGCCAACTTTTTGCTCAACTCTCATAACACGAAAAACGCGATCATCGATGCTGTGTTCATTTAAGACTCGGTGATGCACCGAAAGAGCAGCGTAGCCGATCATCAGAGAGCCTAGCATTTCGCATACAAGAGCAACAAATTCTCCAGAAATCATAGTGTTGATCGATTATTGGTGACGAAGTTGTCTTCCGGATTGATGATGTTTGCTTGACCCACGAAAAACATTCTCCAACTCAGCATGGTAACGTGGGTATTCTTTGAAAATCTCTTCAGGTGACTCGCCGGCATCATAGCGACGTAAGGCCTCGACAATTACCTCATCAAGCGTAGTGGCTTTTTGCATCATCAAGTGTTCTCTTATTTATACTACCTACTTCTATCGGAGTCGGCAAACCAAAACCGCGCCTGAGGCGCGGTTTTGTTGAGATAGTTACTATATCTTTACTCTGTTTTAGTTTCTTCAATAACGATAGTTCCTTCAGTGTCGGTACGAAAAGTATAATCAGTGCCATCAAACTTAAGAACCACCTTAAACCCAGGAACAATTACCTGAGTACACACCTCTCCTTCTTTTTCTAGACCCAGACAACCGTTTGGCCAATCAGTGGCCTCAACAGTAACCACTTCAATTTGAGATGGGTCAGCAACAACGTCCTTTTTAGATAGTTCACCAAGCAACTGGTTTTTGGCAGCAATCGTAGCAGAGTTATCCTCACTCACCATCTCCTCTTGTTCTTCCTGATTTTCGTTATTGGTTGGCATCTCCCCTGTCTCAGCAAACTTACCGCCCCAGAGAGCAACAAGGACAATAATGCCAAAGATCAAAACAATCCACAGGAGAACACGACTGGTGTTTTGCATAGTAGATATTTTTTAATAGGTCGAACTCTTTAAGTACTGGTTATTATACATATTCTAACTAATGGTTCAAATCACAAAAACAAAAGCGCGCTGATTGGTTATCGAACGCGCTGATTGATATTTGAGGAATCAGGCCTTTCTGGTGAGCTCGGCCCAGTGGGTCTTGGGCTTCAGGCGCTTCGAACCCTGAGCGCAGAGCGGACACTCTTCCGGTTTCCACTTCTTGATGTCGTAGTGGGCCAGGTAGATAACCGGACCGCCCTCTATCTCATAGATCTCGCTCCGATGGACGAGGGTGGCGACGAATGGCAGAAAGTTCACCGGACCGGGATTGCCCTTGCGAATTCCCTCGCGGACTCGCAAGAGAGTGGTCGAGGTTGTCATGAGCTCTTCTACCTGGAGCACTGGTTCGTTTTCGCCGATTGCGAACCGGCGCCAGAGCTGCTCTTTATTGTCTGAACCACCCTTTTCGGTGAAGTCGTGCATGGCGCTGAGCCAGCGAGCGACGTCGTGTGAGAAGGTGGCACCGGCATGATCGGAACCGATGACCCAGCCAATGGACGGAACTCCGACCGCGTCGCTCCAAAGATCGAGCTCATCCATCTTGTCTTCGATGCGTCTGGACATGTGGTAGGCCAGGATGTCGGAGACGACGGTATAACGCAGAGCCCGTAGAACATCGACAAACCCATCACTGCAGTCTCCAGCCGTCAGCTCGGCGTGAGGATCTCGCGGATCGCCGGAGTGAAGCCACAGCGCATCGCAGAGCTGGAGGATGTTTGTCACTCCAGCTTTCGTCAGTGTGCCGGCGCTTGCGGCGAGCTCGGTGCTCGCCATACTTCCGATGAGTTTGTACGCTTCATCCAGACTTTTCAACCTGGACAGCGGATCTTGTGTCATCTGAACTTTCTCCTTCCTGTTTCAGTATTACTGCTTTATTGAACGGCAGCGATCTCCTCCTCGATCACCTGAAGCTCGCCCACCGGATCGGATGATCCGGTCACCTGACTCGCGACAACGAGGTGGGTGGCTCCGGCCTGGATAGCCTCGGCTGGTGTTGTGCTGCGCTTCTGGTCACCCATCTTCTTGCCGGGCGAACGAGTGCCGGGCACGATCAATTTCAGACTGGTGTCTTGGGTAATATGGACGAGGCTTCCAACCTCCTTAGCTGAACAGACGATACCATCAAGGCCAGCTTCAACGATCAGGTCGGCCAACTTAGGAACGACCACACTGGGAGAGTCTCCGTAGACAGCCTTTCCCAGTTCGTCGTCGAGCGAGGTTAGGACGGTGACACCGAAGATCATGAGACCAGATTTCTTGGCGGCCTGCATCATCTCCACCTGCCCCGAAGCGTGGACGGTAATGATATTAGCACCACATTCGGCGATGGCTGTGGCTCGCGCCAAGACTGTTCCTGGAATGTCATGAAGTTTGGCATCGACCCAGAGGCGTTCAGCACCGGCGGACCGCAGTGCGCGAATAGCTTCCGCGCCGTAGCGATCGAAGAGATTGTGAAGTTTTACCGCCCAAAGCTTATCTCTTGTATGAGAGACAAGACTGATCGCTTGGTCGAGCGTCAGCCCGTCCAAGGCCAGAATGAGCCTGCTCTTATCATTCATCTTTCTGATTCCTCCTTTTAAGTTGTGAGGTGCAAATAATTCTCAACTCCACCATGGAATTGAGTCCGAATTAATTTACTCTTTTCAGATTAATAAAACAAACGGCGGAGAGGGAGGGATTCGAACCCTCGAAGCCGGTTAAGGCTTACTCGCTTTCCAAGCGAGCGCACTAGACCACTATGCGACCCCTCCTTGTGGCAACTATCCTACCCCGCAATAGCCGATTCTTCAATCCGAAGACTATTTTTGGTCAGCAAGCAGTGGACCATTTTCTGATTTAGCGGGAGGCATCATCAGAGTTCCAATAATCACCGTCAGGGCGGTAAATAGAAATGGAATTCGTACGTCAGGTATGATGTTTATGAAAATGAAAAGTGAAGAGACGATGAGGGCCAGCGTGGAGGCATGAAGAGCTACCTGATAGCTCTTGGAGAAGTTTCTTTTTAGTCCAGCCAGACGGTAGATAATCATTAGAATTAACGCGGCTAGTAAGACTCTAATAAAAGAAAAACCGTAGAGAACGAATAGACCAATAAATACCAGGAAGAAAAGAATAACTGGTAAGGCATTAACGAAGGGTTGCAACTCACCAATAAAAGAGAGGACGGCTTGGCGGTTAATAGTTATGTCCTGAGGAAAATCCTTAAGAGCCACCAGGTCCTCTACGCGTCCCTCACCATTGGCTGTAACGAGGTAGTCCTTGGAAAGATAGACAAGTGTTTCATACTCCTCGAATTTCTTAATATCAAAGGTATTTTTTGTGTCGATCACAACAGCATAGCGGAAAGGCAAGGAGGATGATTCAAAAGCGGGAAAACCCTCTACATTTGGTATAACAAACGGCACAAAGACTGGATCTTCTTCGCTGTGAGAAGCCACTCCATCCTTGATGGTAATCTCTAGATCTTCAGGGTAGTAGTTAATAATGGTTGGCCCAATGTTTTTAACCAAAGTTCTTACTGCCGGGAGAAGATTCCAACTAACTACCAAAGTAGTAATGATGGTGATAAGAAATATCAAGCCAAAGTAGTAACCAATCGAAGAGCGGAGACTACGATTTTCTAGATCGCGGTAAAAAATTTTAGAAGCAATGCTTTGCTGGAAGGTATTTAGAAATTTTTTCATATCTTTTATTTTACTACTAGAGATGTAATCCGCGTAGAGCCTGAATTCGTTCTTCGACTGGAGGATGGGTCATGAATAGTTTGTGCAAACGGGAGGTTTTCGCCTTCCCTTTGAATGGATCATCGAGCCAAAGGTGGGCGGTGGTGTTATTGGCAACTCGGAGAGGGGTGGTATCGGACGAAATTTTTTGAAGAGCGCCGGCTAAGGCATCGGGGTAGCGTGTTAGAAGTGCTCCCGAAGCATCAGCTAAAAACTCTCTCTTTCTTGAGATAGCGAGCTGCATCAAGGTAGCAGCTAGGGGCGCAAGGATAGATAGGATGATACCAATCACAACCGTTAGCCCACTAGAGTTACGATCATTATCCCCTCCTCTAAAGATCAGGGAACGAGTGAAAAAATCGGAGGCGATAGAGATGAATCCGACGAGTACTACCACCACTGTTGAAACCAACATGTCGCGATTTCCAATATGTGATAACTCGTGAGCCAACACTCCTTCGAGCTCAGAACGATCGAGTCGGTTAAGAAGTCCGGTGGTAACTGCTACTACGGCGTGCTCTGGATTGCGCCCCGTGGCAAAAGCATTGGGTGCGGCTTCGTCTACGAGATAGAGTTTGGGCATTGGTAGTCCAGCGGTAATGCTCAGATTTTCAACGATGTTGTAGAGTTCGGGAGATTCAGAACGAGAAACCGGTTTGGCATTCGCCATTCTCAAGACCAGTTTATCGGAGTACCAATAGCTACCAATACTCATTGCCATACTGAAAGCAACAAACCCATAGAGAATAAGGGAGTTTTGGTAGATTTGACCAAAGATCCAACCTAAACCAATAACCACTAACAAGAAGGAGGTCATCAGGATCCAAGTCTTTCTAATATTCGCATCGCGGTGCGTGTAGATAGATGCCATGTTGTGATGTTCTTAAAAAGAAACTTTGACTGGCTCTTTCTCTTCCGCTGAGGTGGTTTCAAAAAACTTTTCCTCATGAAAACCAAAACTGCTGGCCACCAAGTTAGTCGGAAAGGTTTGAAGAGCGGTGTTTAGGTCACGAATGGTGGTGTTGTAGAAACGACGAGAAGCCTGAATTTTATTTTCGGTGTCGGCCAACTCTCTTTGTAGATCAAGAAAGTTAGCGTTGGCTTTTAGATCGGGGTAATTTTCGGCAACAGCAAAAAGTGTTTTCAGGGTGTTAGAGAGGGCGTTTTCAATATTATCTCGGTCGAGCGCCGTACCGCTGGCCCCAGCAACTGCCGCCCTGGCCTGAGTAACATTTTCGAGAACGGTTTTCTCATGGGCGAGATATCCTTTAACCGTCTCAACTAGATTAGGAATAAGATCAAAACGGCGCTTCAACTGAACGTCGATATCGGAAAGTGCTTCTTTGGCTCGAAAACGTAAGGTGACGAGACGGTTATAGATGACAACAAGCCAGATGGCGAGAACCCCTAGAACGACAAGCAGAGTGGTGAACATAATGAGTTATTTTACCACACCTTTTCCTGAATTCTCTAAAAACCCTTTAAAACCTTAGTAAAATCCCCTTGACAGCGCTAAAAAATCGCTTATAGTGAGACCAGGACATTGAAGGAGGTGCATCCAAATGCACAAGACACTAGCTCTTTTGGGATTGATCGCCCTAACGATCGCCTTCGGCGATATGATCAGCCCCAACGGAACTACAACTACTTACGCCAACGTTATTCAGGAGAACTGCAGGTTAGTAAAGAGCCCCAAGACGGTATTGATCGGAGAGGCATCATACTACGGCCCTGGTTTCCACGGCAGACCGACAGCCACGGGTAATGCCTACGATCAAGACGATCCCCATAAGGCAGCTTGTCTCGACGCTTTCACCCACACTCTTCTCAGAGAGAGGAGAAAGAAGCTCACCTGCGTCGAGGTCACCAACCTCGACAACGGTCGAAAGCTTCGAGTGGAGTGTCGAGACACTGGATCGTTTTGTGAAAAGTACGGAAGGGTCATCGATCTTTCCAGGGCAGGATCTGCCTTTCTCAGAGAGGGGAGGGCGGCAACCATCGAGAAGGTATTGGTAGAACCTGTCTCCTGCGATAGCTAGGCGTAACAACAAGTTGTAAGTTCCAGAAAAACCAAAAGGCCCGAACGTGATGCGTCCGAGCCTTTTTTGTTTTTACTTTTATAGTTCTAATATCCCATTCCCATACCACCGGGCATTCCTCCGGGGGCTTCTTTTTTCTCTTCTGGAATATCGGTAATGGCAGCACCGGTCATTAGGTAGTTACTGGCAACTGAAACGGCGTTCAGAAAAGCAGTCTTAGTCACCTTCAAGGGATCAATAATACCAGCTTCCTTCAGATCACCAACAGTGTTTGTCATACCATTGAACCCTTGCCAACGCTCGCCGGTCTTACGGCTCTTCAATCTTTTAATGACCGATTCGGGGTGTTCTCCGCTATTTTCAACAATGGCTCTCACGGGAGCTTCTAAAGTTCTCATGAGAATTAAAAGGGCCGCCGCAGTTAGTTCGTCCTTAGCTTCTTTTTTCTGTCCTTCTAGGTTATAGACGTTAAAGAGGGCGATTCCACCACCAGGCACAATTCCCTCCTCCATTGCGGCGCGAGTAGCAGCCACGGCGTCTTCAACACGCTGCTTTAACTCTTTTTGAGCAGATTCAGTAGGAGCACCGACCTTAATGACGGCTACTCCTCCAGCTAATTTTCCGAGACGTTCCTGGAGTTTTTCTTTATCAAAATCAGAGTCGGTTTTTTTGATTTGATTTTTCAGTTGTCCGATACGCTGCTCGATCTCATTCTTGTCACCTTTACCACCAACGATTGTGGTGTGATCCTTGGTAGAGACGACTCGACTAGCATGTCCAAGATCTTCGAGGCTGACAGTATCTAGTTTTTTCCCAATATCTTCTGAAACAAAGGTGGCGCCAGTGACGATAGCAATATCCTGAAGCATCTCCTTGCGGCGATCGCCAAAACCAGGAGCCTTCACACCTAGAACATTAAAGACGCCGCGGATTTTATTGAGGATTAGAGTGGCAAGCGCCTCCCCCTCAAGATCGTCGGCAATAATTACCAACTCCTTCTTACCGCTCTGTACAATTTTCTCGAGGAGTGGAAGGATTTCATTGATCGAGCTGATTTTTTTGTCTGTCACCAATAAATAAGGATCCTGAAGTTCAGCCTCCATCCGCTCTTGATTGGTAGTCATGTAAGGCGAGACGTAACCACGATCAAACTGCATTCCTTCGACCATCTCATAAGAATTGCCGATGGTGTTTGAATCTTCGATGGTCACTACGCCGTCACGACCAATCTTACTCATCACTTCGGCGATTAACTTTCCGATCTCCTTATCTTTAGCAGAGAGAGTAGCGACTTCTTCTATTTTTTTATGGTCGTTAATGTCTTCTTTTTGAGCTTCAAGAGCTTTGATAATTTTTTCACTCTCGCTTTTAATTTCTTCGGCGAGCTGAATGACATTAAAACCTTTTTCGCGAATCGCCTTCTCTCCTTCCTCAATCATGGCCTGAGCTAACACCACAGAACTCGTTGTGCCATCACCGACGTTATCATTGGTCTTGTCGGCCGCCTGTTTAATGAACTCGGCACCAAGATTTTCATACTTGTCTTCGAGTTCAATTTCCTTAGCCACAGTTACTCCGTCAAAAGTAACCTGAGGGGCACCATAACCTTTTTCGATAACAACTGCCCGGCCGCGAGGACCAAGGGTCATTTTGACGGCTTCAGCCAACTTATCGATTCCTTTGCGCATCGCCGTCCTTGCATCTTCGTTAAATAAAATTCTTTTTGCCATAGTAATTTTTTATTCGACAATCGCCAGGATGTCATCTTCATCACCGACGAGATATTTTTTACCTTCGACCTCTATTTCATCTGGACCATATTTTTTGAAAAGCACCTTGTCGCCAGACTTAACTGACATGGGAACAAGCTGACCATTGGCGTCCCTTTTCCCTGGACCAACCGCCACAACCTTTCCTTGAACTGGTTTTTCGCGATCAGCGGTATCGGGAATAATAATACCCGAAGCAGTAGCCTTCTCCTCCTCCAAGACCTCTATAAAAACATGGTTTGATAATGGTTTGAAATTCATTGTGTTATGTGAGATTTTGAAAGCCCCCGACCTTACGGGGCTTTCTTGGTAGTAATAATGTAATGGCTCCCCAGAACTCTTGTCAAGAAGTTTTACCTCCTTTTACGATGCGATCGTAGATATTTAAAACCGCTTTAACGGCATCACCAGCAGAAATGTTGTTTTGCTTATAAAGAACATCGGAAACATCACCGACGGCCCAGATACGAGGATGAGAGGTCTGCTGGGTGCGATGATCAACGACTACCTCTGCTCGTTCATTGACCTGAACGAGATTTTTAACAATGTCGGAATTAGGGACGGCGCCGATCTCTACGAAAACTCCTTGGACTGGTAGCTCCTTCTCTTCATTAGACAATTTATCTAAATATTTCAGACCAGAAACCATCTTCTCTCCGATAATCTCCTTAGTAAGAGCATTATAGATAATATTGACGTTAGAATGGGCTTTAATTTTTTCCTGGGTAACCACATCACCTTTTAAGAGATCACTACGAACGAGAAGAGTGATTTTGGTGGCATAAGGCAAAAGATCAACCACTGCTTCAAGACCGGCATTTCCTCCACCGACAACCGCCACCTCCCTGCCTTTAAAGAGAGGGGCATCACAGATAGAGCAATAGACTACTCCTCTGCCTTCGTGCTCAGACTCACCAGGGACACTAAGGCGACGACGATGACTGCCACTGCAAATAAGGAGATATTTTGATTCAATAGTTTTTCCATTCTTAGTGGTAATAAGGAATGACTCGCCTCGATCCTCTATGGCAACCACCAGGTCTCCATCAACGATATCAATATCCTCTTGGGCTCGAAGGTGCTCTTCGAAAGACTTAGCTAGATCAAAACCTGAGATTGATTTAGTACCAATCCAGTTTTGAATATCAGCCGACACAAAAGACTGCCCACCGAAACTTTCGGTGATAAGGGTTGATTTTATCTTTTTCCGGGAAGCGTAAATACCGGCAGTTACGCCGGCAGGGCCTCCACCGATGATAATCAGATCGTACATAAACTATATATCTAAGAAAGCTTTAATAACTTAGCGATGGCTGGCTTATCAAAACCAACAACAATGGTGCCGTTAATGTCGATGACCGGAACACCGAATTGCCCAGATTTATTTTGCATCTCTTCGAGCGCTTTTTCATCTTCGGCAACATTGTGCTCGGTATAGGCAATATTATTTTGTGAAAAGTAGTCTTTAGCCGCCTTGCAATAAACACAGGTAGGAGTGGAATAGATTATTACTTGAGACATATGAGTGAATTGATATGTATTACTCTAGACGACCTTGACGAAGATTTGGCTTTTTCTCTGGCCAGACTGAAATGATAACTAAAAATACCCCAACCACCAAGACGCTCCAGAAAAAAAGGTTTTCTTTGTCTGGTCCCCAGGCCCAGAGCGTAAGAAGTAGCCAGCTTCCTCCTAAAAAATCAGGCCAATTGATCTTGATCACTCTTGATATTCTAAAAAAGAGCGATTCCGGTTGTCAAAAAAAATGAAGGAGCATACTACGGGGAAGTAGATTAGAATGTATTATATGGACTTATCGTCTTTTTCTGATGTGGTGTTGTGGGTGCAGAGCTATGGCTACACTATTATGTTTGTAGCAATGGTAATTGAGGGACCAGTAGTAAGCGCGGCAGCGGCCTTTGCGGCAGCATTAGGCACATTTAATATTGCGGCGGTATTTATTCTTTCCCTTTTGGGAGACTTGGTTGGTGATGCTATTTATTACTCCATGGGATATTTAGGTGGTAGATCCCTGATCAGAAAAATTGGGACACCACTAGGATTCACTGAAGAACGGTTTTTAGAGATGAGCAACTACATGGAAAAAAACCTGTCAAAAGCGATTATGATTTTCAAGATTGTCCCCTTAATTTCTTTTACTGGGTTTGCCGCAGCTGGAGCATCAGACATTAAGCCTTATAGATTTTTTATTCGCGATTTCTTTTTGACTCTTCCCTTTACTATTTTTTTTGTCGGCCTCGGATACTACTCTGGAAAAACTTTCGAGTTGGTTTACCAATATGTGAACGCGTTTCAATATGGAGTATTAATTGTTCTTGTTTTGGGAATAACGGGATACCTGGTCTATCATCAGGCAATTCGCTATCTAACCTCAAAAATCAAAAGTGGGCTAGAGAAAAAATCTCAATCTCATGAATAATTCTTCTCCACTGTTTTCAATTATTATCCCAGCCTACAATGAAGAGAAGATTATTGGGAAAGCTTTAAAAGATATTAGGAATCGTTTAACTGCTTTTCCCTATGAGATTATAGTCGTTGATGATGGTAGCACCGATAAGACGGTGGATATTGCACGCCAGATAGCCGACGAAGTGTTGCTCTCTCCTCAACCAGAGATTCACCTTATTCCTCGCACTAGAAACCGTGGCGGGAAGGCTGCTCGTGGAGAACTAATTGTTTTTATGGATAGTGGAGTTTTTATTAATGAACCCAATCGTTTCTTCGCTAGAGTTGTGGAGTGTTTTAAAAATGATCCTCGATTAGTAGCACTTACTGTGAAGTTGAGGGTTTTTCCTGATCAAGCAACCTGGGCCGATCGCTTTTTCTTTTGGTTGGTTGATGTTTATTTTGCTCTTGTAAATAATATACTGGGTACTGGTGGGGCCTCCGGTAAGTTTATGGCGGTGCGCAAAGAAGCATTTGAAAAAGTCGGGGGTTTTGATGAGAGAATGGCCGTGGCGGAAGACAATGAGTTCTTTTGGCGCCTAGCAAAAATTGGGAAGGTGAAGATTGATTGGAGTCTTATTGCCTACCACGGGGGACGTCGAGCTCACGCCATAGGATGGCCACGACTTTTATATGAGTGGTTCCGTAACGCTTGGTCGGTGAAAAGACATGGTAAGTCGGCCGATAATGAATGGAAACCGATACGATAAATGACACTAAGCTTCTCTATACCCGCTCACAACGAGAGTAAAAATATCAACGCCTGCCTTGAGGCAATTCGGCGCGAAGCAGCAGTAGCAGAAGTAGCAGTAGAGATTGTAGTAATTGATAATGCCTCCCAAGATGACACGGCTTTAGTTGCTCAAAAAGTTCCAGGGGTGCGGGTGGTGCGCGAGGAACAAAAGGGGCTACTGTTTGCTAGGCAGAGAGGTTTTCGCGAAACCACCGGGGAGTTGATTGCTAACATTGATGCCGATACCTTACTTACTTCGGGATGGATTAAGAAGGTTCTTCAAGAATTTGAAAGTGATCCTAAGTTGGTAGCTTTAAGCGGTCCCTATATATATCACGATCTTTCATGGTGGCCTCGTTTTGTGACAAAACTTTTTTACGGAGTAGCTTACGGCATTCATGCTGTTGCCCATTTGTTTCTCGGTAAAGCAGCACTTTTGCAGGGTGGAAATTTTATCGTGCGCCGTTCAGCATTAGAAGCAATTGGCGGATTTAACACAAATCTTAGTTTTTATGGTGAGGATACTGATATTGCCAAAAGGATCAGTGTTATGGGAAAAGTAAAATTCTCCTTCGATCTTCCAGCGCTGACCTCGGGTAGAAGATTAGCCAAAGAGGGGGTCTTTCTTACTGGGTGGCGCTATGCTATAAACCACTTCTGGGTCATCTTTTTCGATCGGCCGTTCACGGCAAGCTATGAGGACGTCCGCGGAGATTCTCAACATGTTCAAAAATAAGAGATCGTCTCTCATTCTACTTTTTATTGGTGATTTGATTGTTTTCTACGCTGCTTTAGCAGCTGGTTTGGCGGTTCGCTATGGCTTGGAACTTCAGACCTACATCGATCTTCACTTAATGCCGTTTACCGTGGTGGCAATTATTTGGTTTATAACTTTCTATGCCGGGGGTCTTTATGATCCTCCTCGTCTTCGCAACAATTTTGATTTTATTAAAACTTTTTCACTAATCGTTACTCTAAACACATTATTAACGATTGCTCTGTTTTATTTAATCCCCGCCTTTGGCATCGCTCCTCGTGCCACACTTTTTCTATTTTTAATGTTTTATGTAGTAATCGAATTACTATGGAGAAGATTTTTCAATAACCGTCTCAGTATTCATGAAAAACAATTGAAGGTTCTGCTTATCGGAGAAAATGCCCACATGCACGAATTGGCCGCAACTTTAAGAACCCATCCACAATTGGGATACTCGATACAGGGTTGGGTTAGGCGAGAACTTGAGCCAGAGGAGGCGAAGCTCATCCAGGAAGCAGTGGCTAGGCATGAGATTAACATTGTTGTTATTCCTCATGAGAGCAAACAGGATGTTGAGTTGGCTCGAGTTTTTTACAATCTACTGACTGCCGGAGTTGCTGTTTATGATCTTCCTTCTTTTTACGAAGTGGTTTTCGGAAGAATCCCCGTGGCTGACCTGAGCGAGACTTGGTTTCTAGAACATCTACACGCAGAGAGATTATTTTATGACGACCTAAAGAGAGCGATGGAGTTTACTGGAGGAGTAGTTCTATCGGTACTCCTTTTCCCTCTTTTAGCACTGGTTGCTCTGCTAATTAAAATCACCTCTCCTGGGCCGGTTATCTACTCACAAACGAGAGTTGGATATGGCAATCGACCTTTTACGCTATATAAATTCAGGACAATGCGTATCGACGCCGAAAAATCTGGGGCACAATGGGCTCAAGAGAATGATCCGCGAGTGACGTTTATCGGTAAGATTCTTAGACATACCCACCTCGATGAACTACCCCAACTCTGGAATATCCTGCGCGGTGAAGTATCGTTCGTAGGACCACGACCAGAGCGCCCAGAATTAGTAAAAGTTATCGAAAAGGAGGTTCCCTACTTTAATATTCGCCACCTCGTTCCCCCGGGTATTACGGGTTGGGCTCAGATTAACTATCGTTACGGAGCATCGATCGACGACTCACGAGAAAAACTAGAACACGATCTGTACTACCTCAAAAATCGTTCACCGATTCTTGATATAGCCATTGTTCTTAGGACCTTGAAGTCATTTCTTATCAAACAGAAATAGACTAGACTTAGGGTATGAAAATTTTAGTAACTGGTGGAGCAGGATTCATTGCCTCCCACATTGTTGATGCCTATATTGCTCAGGAACACCAGGTGGCGGTTATTGATAACTTGGCAAGTGGTTTCCGTAAAAACTTAAATAGAAAAGCACGATTCTACAAGGTTGATATTAAAAATCGTGTTCAACTAGAAAAAGTTTTTAAGGACTTTAGGCCAGAGGTCGTGAATCATCACGCCGCGATTGCTGAAGTTGTAAAATCATTGCGTGACCCGATTCCAACCTACGAAACAAATGTTTTAGGAACAGCCAACTTGGCGCTACTCTTTGGGCAGTACGCTAAAGGTAGAAATAAAAAGTTTATTTTCGCCTCAACTGGTGGAGCGATTTACGGAGATCCTAAAAAAATACCGGCGACGGAAAATACTTTAGAAAAACCCCTCTCTCCGTATGGTTTATCCAAACTTCTAGGAGAAGAGGTAATTAAATTTTATGCTCGAACTCTTAATTTTCCTTATTTTATCTTTCGTTATTCTAATGTTTTTGGTCCGCGCCAAAATCCGAAAGGTGAGGCGGGAGTGGTCGCTATCTTCGGACTACTGATGAAGTCAAAAAAGCAGCCAATTATTTTCGGAGACGGAAGCAAGGTGCGCGATTACGTCTATGTGGGTGATGTAGTCAGAGCTAACGTTCTAGCATTAAAGAAGGGGGTGAATGAGACGATAAACATTGGTCAAGGCAAGGCGGTGACCGATAAGATGATCTTTGATGCCATCGCTAAAGTAGCTCGATACAACAAGCCACCTCGCTATGCTCCTTTTAGAAAAGGAGAGGTGGAAAAGATTACACTTAACTACGCTAAAGCCGGAAAAGTACTGGGATGGAAACCTCAAGTTGATCTAGAGGAAGGAGTGCGTTTGGCGGTGGAGGGAATTTAAGAACTTAATTGACGAAGGCTCTGGCCTTTGTTACAAGCAAAGAAGTTCATTATGGAGGTGCCTCAATGCTGCTTCGCGCTAGAAGAGCTCGTTTCAAAGAGCGCAAAGACTGGGAGGATATTTCACTGATTCGACGCTCTGTTTTCACCGAAGAGCAGGGTATCGACCCCAGAATCGACTTCGACGGACTCGACGCCACAGCAATGCACGTCATCGATACAGCGCTCGATGAGACGAAAGGAATTTTCGTTCCGGCCGGAACGGTTCGCTTTCGTCCAATCGATGGTCCTCTCTATACCCTGAAGCTGGAGAGGATGGCAGTGCTCCCCCAGTTCCGAAAAGCTGGAGTAGGAAGACACATGCTCGACTTCTTTTTAGCCAGTTTCCCTGGGTTGCAAAATGGAAGGGCAATGATCACCCTTCACGCTCAACAGTCGGCCCAAGGCTTCTATGAGCGCCTAGGATTCGAGGTGTGTGGTAAGCCATTCGAAGAAGCGGGAATCACACATATCGAAATGCAGAAAGTTGTGTCATAAATCTCTGTCGCTCTAGGCGGAGATTTTGTCTTTTAACTTTCACCATTCTTTAATGGCCCTCTCCCAACGTTCAAGATTTCCACAATCATACCAACGACTCTGGGGAAAAAGATGTCCAATCAACTTTCCTGAAGCAGCTAGCTGAGGAAAGATATCTTTTTCGTACATGATGTTTTCCTTGGTGAAATCGACGTAATCAAAAACTAGAGGGTTTAAAACCGACAGACCTGAATTTATAAAATTAGTCGGAGGATGTGATGGTTTTTCTAAAAACTGACGAATGTGATGACCATCCATGACTGGCACGCCATATTCATGGGCATCGGGAACTTCAACCAGAGCGACGGTGCCTAGCGGTTGGTGTGTCTTATGAAAATCAATTAGAGCGGTGAGGTTAAAATCTTTCAACTCATCGCCGTTGGAGAGAATGAAGTCATCGTTTCCTAACCAACTTTTGACTACTTCCATTCCACCGAATGTTCCACGTGGAATCTCCTCGTAGAAGAGATGAATATTTTTTTCTGAAAGTTCTTCAAGCCAGTTTTTGTACCAACGCTCAAAATCATTTTGATGATCGCGACTGATAAGAAGAGCGATGTCTACAATGCCATATCTACCAAAAAGATCGATGAGGTGATTGACGATTGGTCGTCTTTTGACCGGCAGTAGTGGTTTGGGAATTTCATAGGTAATAGGACGAAGTCGTGTTCCCATTCCCCCTGCCAGAATAACCGCTTTCATGATAATGTCTTACTATACCGTAGATGCTTGAGAGATTGAAGCTTCTTTTATTCACTAATCGCGGGATTCGCCAAACTGTCACCAAAAATAGCTTTTGGTTATCAGTTAGCAATTTTGGAGGGCGTTTCATTCGGGCGATTATTGTGGTCTATGCTGCCCGCGTTTTGGGAGCCGAAGAGTGGGGCGTTTTTTCCTATGCTCTGACAGTGGCAGCGCTTCTCACTATCTTTGTCGATTTTGGAGTAGGGCCATTACTAACTCGAGAGTCGGCTCGCTTAGCACAAGATGCGACTCGCCGAAAACAAATTGTTTCAACTTCTTTTTATATTCGACTGGTTCTTCTATTTTTTAGCGCTCTCCTTGTTCTTTTTGTTACTCCATATATCACAACTATCGAAGCAGCCGTGGCACTACTGCCAATCATGGCTATCATTATGGTGCTTGATAGTTTTCGAGATTTCTTTTTATCAATTGCTCGTGCTTTAGAGAAGATGGAGTGGGAGGCTTATATTAGTCTCTTTACCAATGCTGCCGTTGTTGTGGCGAGCATTATTCTTCTTCAGTACTCTTTCTCGGCAGAGTACCTGGCTTATGGCTACACGCTAGGCATTACTTTAGGAACAATAGCTACCATCTATCTATTACGACAGGAGTTGCGAGGGTTATTTTCAAACTTTGATTTCCGCTACGTTCGACTAATCTTGACCGCAGCTGTTCCTTACGCTGTCTCGGCGATTCTCGCTGGGTTAATGATTAGCACCGACATTATCATCCTGGGATATTTTCGCTCAGCCGAAGAGGTGGGATTGTACTCGGCTGTCGTTAGAATTATTCAGATGATATACATTATTCCAGGAATTTTAGCAGTGAGTGCTTTCCCTCTTTTCTCACGATTAGCCTTCAAAGAAGACATAAAGCTGCGCACTATTTTGGAGAGGATTATTGCTACAATGTTTCTAATTGCTCTTCCTTTGGCCTTAGGTGGCGCCTTGGTTGCCGGACCACTAACAGAACTTCTTTTTGGCGGAGAGTATCTTCCAGCCACACCGGCCTTTCAGATTCTTCTTTTAACGCTGCTCGTCAACTTCCCAATGGTCATCCTTTCCAACTTTGTTTTCGCTTACAATCGACAACGAGCATTGGTAATCTTTTCGATTATTGGAGCGGTGGGCAATGTGGTGTTTGATTTGTTGCTAATTCCTGGATTGGGAATCATTGGTTCAGCTTGGGCGACCCTCGGATCACAAGTCCTATGTAACGCTTATTTATGGTGGATTACAAAAAAGATTAATAATTTTTCGGTATGGACGTATCTCCCGAAGATACTTGGAGCGAGTGCGGTAATGTCCTTAACAGTGGTCTTGGGAATTTTTATGCAGTGGCCAGTAATGGTAATAGTGATTTTGGGCGGAGCGGTATACGCCTTGACCCTTCTACTGTTAAAGGATCCCCTCTTTGTTGAGCTACGAGAAACCTTAAAATTAATCTAGAAGGAAGATTGCCTCTTCAAGGGTTTCGATAACATAGTGGGGGTGACACTCCTGCAACTTGTGTTGATTGTATTCGTTTTTAATAAAAATGGTTTGACATCCTACTTCTTTTCCAGCCTGAATGTCGGTGTCGCTATCACCAATAAAGATTGATGAGGAAAGATTGAGATTAAAATCTTCCTGAGCTTTTAAAAGCATTCCGGGGCTAGGTTTTCGACAAAGACAGTTGTCTTCGGTGCGATGAGGACAAACGTAGACACGATCAATGGCATGATTTAACTTCTGAAGCATGAGATGATGTATATCCTGAAGAGCACTTTCAGAGAGAAGCTTCTTGCCAACCTGAGGTTGATTGGTAATAACTACCACTATGAAGTTTCTGGCTTTAGCTTCTTTAATTAGATCATCCACTCCTTTTAATAATTCAAATTCCTCAACATTTAAAAGGTAGCGATTAAGGTACTTGCAGATAACCCCGTCCCGATCGAGCAATAACCCTCGGGGATGTATCAGGCTCTTTTTCGAAGTTGGTCTTGGTACCATGTTTGGGCGTACTGGTATCTTTCGGGAGTTCCAATATCAACAAAGGGTTCGGATAGTCTAAATCCGTAGAGAGGAGTTTCTTCAACGACTCGGTGCAAAACTTCTTTGTCTAGGCTAATTTTTTTATTAGAAGGAATGTAATCAATAATCTTCTTAGAAAGAATGTAGAGCCCAGCATTTCTTAAAAACTGCGGTGAAACACTGGTGATAGTGTGGGGTCTAGTATGCCAACGAACAATTCTTCCGGTTTCCTTATCAAGTTCGGCTACTTCTCCGTCTTGAGGGTCTCCGGCATCACTCAAGGTAATCACTCCTTCGCCCTCTTTTTCTTTATGCATAGCAAGGAGCGGTGCAAAATCAAAGAAATGAAGATGGTCTCCATAGACCAAGATAAAAGGATCGGAAAGAAGCGAAGAGGCTTTCTTGACTCCCCCACCCACTTCTAATAATTCTTCCTCGTGACTGTAGGCAATATTAATACCCATTTTTTTTCCATCGCCAAAGTAGTCGGTAATGGTGTGGGGCAGATAGTGGGTATTGATAACAAAGTTTTCAAAACCTTGGAACTTCATTAACTTCAATAGGTGCTCCAGAATAGGCAGTCCCGGAGCAATAGGTAACATAATTTTGTGAATGTTGTCGGTCAAAGGACGGAGTCTGGTGCTTAAACCAGCTCCCGTAACCATAACGGTAATATTTTTATGATCGTTTGTGCTCATTGTCTTGCTTTTAGAATTTACACTTAGAATTTTTTTCTTTTTATGGAAACAAGAAAAGTGTGTAGTGGTTTTCTTATTAAAACCGGGAGGAAGGAGTAGAAGTATTGAAAAGTGTTTAGTAAAAAACCAGACCAGAAACGCGGATATTTGCCGCGATGGGACCAGAGATAACTAATGATTGCTCGAGCTTGCGCTCGCTGATGTTGAAGCGTTTTATTCTGTCCGGCCATTAAAAACTGAGTGGAGTGGGTGGGAAGATTGTGCATCTTTCCAACTTGGCCTAAACGCAACCAGAATTCCCAATCTTCAGCTTGGGGCGATTTCCCATATCCCCCAACCTTAAGAGCCGCGTCTTTCCTGAAAAGAACAGTGGTATGAGAAAAAGGATTGGCATGATAGATATAATTTCGTATGTCGATATCGTTTTCTTTTTTAGTGTACCGGAAAAGCTCCTTTCCTTTTTCATCCACCACGATAACGCCGCTACCAACAATGACATAGTCGGGGTGATTTTCCAGGAAATCGACTTGTTTTTCTAGTTTTTGAGGGTCGACCCAAACGTCGTCATCATCTAGTCGAGCAATATACTTTCCCTTGGCTTCAGTAATGCCAATATTAAGATTCTTAGAGATGTCTGGATAGTTGTTTTGGTTATTTCTAATGACTCGGAGACGGCTGTCTTTCTTTGCCCAGTCGGCGAGGATCTGAGGCGTAGAATCGGTTGAGGCATCGTCGATAATAATTAACTCCCAATTGGAATAAGCTTGATCAACTACTCCTTGAATTGACTTTCCGATAAGCTGGCTGCGGTTAAAGGTGGGGAGAATGATACTGACAAGCGGTTTAGGATCGTTCATGTTCGAGGATGACTAGCCTCCCAAAAAAGGCAGTATTCAGAAAGAGGGGCAACAAACACATTTTCAAAATACTCCCGAAGAATATTCTCTAAATCCTTTTTATTGTATTCTCGTAAATGAAATCTTGACCCAGAAAATACTTTATAAGGAGTGGGATTTAAAGGCGTGGAGCCGAGATATTTTCCTTCAGGATGAAGTGATTTCGTGATCTCAGAAAGGAGGGCTCGATAATCTTCCTCTGCTAGGTGTTCGATAAACTCGCTAGAAACAATTGTGTCAAACCCCTGAGGCAAATAGTAGTTTTTAGAAAAATCAGCGCTTTGAAACTTAATCTTATCATTCTCAAAAGAAAAATCTTGAATTTTATCGATGGCTACTACCTCGCTAACTTCTGATTTTTGAGCAAGACGGCGAGTGAGATAGCCATGACCGCAACCAATATCAAGCACACGACCAGCAGCTTTCTCAAGGAGGGCGGTAGCGTATTTTTCGAAGTACTCATCACCATCACCGGCCTCGTGTTCATCTGGCCTTTCAGCACCGGATTGTGAGAAATACCAGCGATCAACCGCCATCGACAACTCCCGAAGAAGTGGAACCTTTTTAGATTGCCAGCGTAACCAGCGAGTGAATCGCCTAACTATGGGGAAGGTATCTAGAAATCGCTTGAGAATTCCTTGCATTGATTCAATCTATCATACCGAAAAGCTTAGGGCTCAGCAAAGAAGCTTTTTCGGAATAGTTATTTAGTCTCGATACTTTTTAAGCCAGACATCAAGAAGATCTTGACCTTCTTTACCAACAAGATATTGGCTCAGAATTTTGGTCACTATCTTCTCCTCATCTATCTTTCTGTTGTCTTTGTTAGCTGTAGCGATAATATTTGGTAACTTGTGCCCACCATACTTCTTATAGAGTGACCGTGGGAGAAGATTTCCTATTAAGTTTAAAAAGGGAATGTGAGGATAGTGCGAGGCAAGAGAGTTCTTGTAGCGTTTAATTTTGATATTTTTGAAACCGAATTCACTTAAAATATATTTCAGTTTTGGTTTGTCCCAAAAGTCGTAGTGATGGGCCCAAGAGGCCTCCTCCGATCCAAAAACATGACGACCAAGCTCGAGGCGTCTTTTATTGGAAAAGGTCATAGCATAACTACGAGCACAGGCGAGAAAATCAGGGGTTTCGATCATGATCTTTCCTCCGGGCTTTAACCACCTCCGCCAATGAGATAGAAGTTTCAAAGCTTCAGCTCGAGGAAAGTGTTCGAACATGTGGTGAGTGCGAATCTCGTCGATCGAGTTGTCTGGGTAGCTCAGGGTACGAATATCCGCATACATGTCGGCCTTAATCTTAATGACTGAATGTTCGTAGGGTGGGAAGTCGATATTAATGTAACCAGGGAGGTACTTTTCGCCGCAACCTAAATGAAGCTTCTTAACCTCTCCTAGAGTGGCGGAGTATTTCTCATATCTTTCCGGAGTCCCAATATCCATCACCTCAGCATCAACGATGTGGCCTCGAGATGCAACCTTGGGGAAAAGATCGTGTTCCAAAGAAAAGACTTCTTTGGGAGGCATTTCATCGAAGATATTACGATGCATCATATAGATCCCGGCGTTAATTAAGGGGGTTTTAGAGTCTACTTCTTTTTCTTGAAAAGAGACAATTTCATTTTTTTCATTAATAGAAACTCGTCCAACATCAAAGCGTTCATTGCAACTTGAAAGGACGATGGAGAGTGGTTTGTTCTCTTGAATATGTGATTGGTAAAATTCGTCTAAATTTACCTTACAGAGAGAATCTCCGTTTAAAACTAAGAAATGGTCAGAGCGAATAAGGTGTTTGGCATTTTTTATAGCTCCACCGGTACCGAGTGGTTTATCCTCATAAGAAAAAACGATGCGACGATCTTTTTCGTAGCGTTTTTTTATTTGGTCTCCCATGTGTCCGATAGCGAGAACTACCCGGCGCACGCCCTGACTAAACAGATCTTCTAATATAAGATCGAGAAAAGGTTTTTTATTTTTTAGTTTAGCGATTGGTTTTGGGCGGTCAGACACAACTGGTCGGAGACGAGTTCCTAAACCACCAACTAAAACAAGAGCATCAACGTTTTTTAAATTTTGACTACCGCGAGCTGGCTTTGATTTTTGAAGATAGGTCGGTTCAAACTCAGTAGGATTATAGTAGATAACTTGACTGCCAGCGTTTTCAAAACGGAAAGAAACATGTAGTAAATGCTTTAGGGCTTCTTTGATGGAAGATTGTTTTTCTAGAGGGACATAGAAAATAACAAAGCCCCCAGAACCAGCTCCTAAAAGTTTTCCTCCAAGAGCTCCGGCCTTTTTTCCTGTTTCGTATATTTCATCAATATACTGATTGCTAATAACCGATGACATCTGTTTTTTGAGCTGCCAGGCTTCGTCTAATAGGCGTCCGAAGTCATCGATGGGCCTATCTGTGGTAAGAATATCTTCTGCCTCTGCCACAAGCTCCAACATTCTCTTTAATTCCTTTTCTTTTTTGGGGGTATTTTTTATTTGCTCTGGAACAACCTCGGAAGCAGTTCGGGCTAAGCCGGTAAAGAAAAGCATTAATCGATTTTCTAAGTCCTCCAGTTTGGGCTTAGATATAGAAAGTGGGACCACTTCAACATCTCCCGATCGATGAAAAATAATCTTATTAAATCCTCCAAAAGCAGCTGCCACCTGATCCTGAGATCCAACGTTCTCTTTGATTAAATTTTGTTCAATATGAATAGCATCTTTAGCAAGCTGGTGTTTGTTGGTTTCTTTTTTGCCAAGAGCATGGAGGGCGTGAAGAAAACCAACAGTAAAAGCCGAACTTGAACCAAGCCCAGAACGAGCCGGTAGATCTCCATTGTGATGAACTTCGATGCCGTCTTGTACTCCAAAAAATTTTAATGTTTCCCTGACGGAAGGATGAACAATATCGTCAGGATTATTACCAAGTTCAATCTTTGACCAAACTGCTCTAAGTTTGTGATCGAAAAATGGAGGGAAGGCGCGGCAAGTAATATAGCAATACTTATCAATGGTAGTAGAGATAACCACTCCATCATCAAAATTCCTGTACCAGGCAGGATAGTCCGTTCCTCCCCCAAAGAACGATATGCGGAACGGGGTTCTGGTAATAACCATACAGAGTGTGTGTATGGTAGGTTAGATTTTTTGAAAAATCAAAACATTAACAAGAAAATATTTAATTGTGTCAAACTAATAACTTTCGCCCTATTTTAGATATTCGAAAACTGGTTACGCTTAATAACCTGATACCCTTTAATGAGTTCTTTAATGCCCTTTTCTAATGAAACCTGGGGCTTGAACCCGGTTTTTTCAATTTTGGTGTTACTGACAATATAATTTCTTTTGTCTGGATCTTCTCCGATGGCTGATTCAACAAAGACAAATTTGGGAAGCTGTTTTTTAATCTCAGCGCACAATTCACTCTTACTTAAGTTAGCATCACTCAGACCAACATTGTAGATGTTGTTCTTCATGGTTTCAAAATTTTCAATACCGTGCATGAAAGCACGGACTACATCGCGTACATGAATGTAGTTCCTCTTGAAGTGCGGCTCAAAGAGCACTACTGCTCGATCATAAACGGCACGATAGACAAAGTCATTCACTAAAAGATCGAGACGCATACGAGGACTAATTCCAAAGACTGTGGCTAGCCTAAAAACAATAGCGTTACCGGCAGCTAACAACTTCTTTTCAGCCTCAACCTTGAGTTGCCCATAAAGCGAAACTGGATCTAAGGGACTCTCTTCATCGCAAAAGGCAACTCCTTCGGCCATTCGACCATAACCACTGTTAGTATTTGGGAAAAGGATTTTTTGTTGTGGATTACGGAGTTTAATAACCGCTTCAACTGCTTCTAAATTAATGGTTCTAGCAGCTACCGGATCTCTGTCGCAAAGAGGAGCACCAACGAGACAGGCTAAGGGGATAATGTAGTCTTGCCCCTGGATAAGATCACGCAATAACTTTTCATCTCGTGCATCCCCACGAACAATGCGCAGAGAGTCGTGATAACAAACATCGAGCAGCGATGCTTGGTTGTACATAAAGTTATCAAGAACAGTAACGGAGTTCCCGGCCTTTAACAGCTCAGGCACTAGAACTGAACCGATATATCCTGCCCCTCCCGTGATAAGTATCTTAGACATTCAATACTCAGGATTGTAGGCGATCCTTTTCAAAAAACAAGTCTTAGACTATTTGATTGCCGGCTCGATCTCGAAAGATCATTTTTTTACTAGAACGAGATAACTCTTGGCGAAGTTTTCCTAAACGTTCTCTATAGTCGGCAATAATTTCTTCGTTGTAGGTAGACACTCTTTCTCCAACCTGTCCGGCGTGTTGGCGTCCAAAATTAGCTGGTTGAGGTAAACACCATGCTAGATAACCATCAGCATTGAATCGAAAATAGAACTCAAAAAAGTTTCCGGGATCTTTACTGCCTAGCTGGTACCGTGGGAAGTATTTCATAAATACCGATCGAGCAATGCACATATTGCCATCAGGAAAAACCAGGCCGGTTTTCAGCCAGTAAGGGAACCAGGATTGTTTTTGAGGAGGCGCCTCCTTTTTGATGAGATGCGTAGCAGCGGAGATTGTAGTGGGATTTATTTTTTTCAAAAATTTTAAAGGATGGTGTAGTTTTAAAAAAATTGTTTTTAAAACATCGAGACGATTGAAATTTTTTGATTCTAAAAAATGAGCATAGAGAAAACTCGGGCCAAGTATCTCCCCCTCTTCGTTCATTAGAAAAGGAATGCCCCAGACAATTGAGACTTGAGGGTCGGCTTCCATAACGGCCATACATTTTTCAAACCAGCGATTATCTAAGTAGCCATCGGAGGCACAGAGAAAGTAGAGGTAGTCCCCCTGAGCTCTTTGTCTGGCCTTATCAATAGCATGAAAACTATTCTCATCAGGCTCAGAGACAATTTTGATGTTTGGGTATCGAGCTGCGTACTCGTGCAATATCTCAAGAGTTCCGTCGGTTGAGCCGCCATCCTCAGCTAATAACTCCCAGTTTTTGAAAGATTGATTAACAACTGTTTCTAAGGTTGAACGTAAAAACTGGGCACTATTAAAGACCGGGAAAAGAATCGAAATTTTTGGTTTTAATGTCTCAACTGCTGTATCCACGAGGATAGTGTTCTTTGTACCAAGCCATGGTCTTTGCCACTCCCTCTTCGATTGAGGTTTTAGCTTTAAATCCTAAGAGTTTTTCAGCCTTACTCGGATCAAGCTGGCGCTTCTTTAGCATAATTGGCTTGGACATATTGTGAGAAATTTTGGCGTCCTCATAGCCATCGGCTTTCATCATAGCTTTTAGGGCTTGATTAATGGTGACTTCGACGCCAGTGCCGAGATTAATCGGATCGTAGTTTTCTATTTTTTCGAGTGCTAAAAGAAGACCCTCAACAAAATCTTTAACATAGATTAGATCCTTTATTTCCTTGCCATCACCCCAAACTTCAATCGGATCGTGTCGCTCCATCACCTTGCGCATTAAGGCAGGAAGAACGTGAGAGGTCTCAAGATCGAAGTTATCATAAGGACCATACATATTGGCTGGACGAATGACGATCGTCTTCATTGGTTTTTTAATCCAGGTCGAATAGGTCTCACAGAGTATTTCACTAAAGCGCTTCATCCAGGTTACAGGGTAGTATTTTATAAATGGCGGGCCGCTCATCATCTCTTCTTCCTTCATGGGATGCTCAAAAGGAGGATAGACGGCGTTACTGCTAATAAAAACAAATTTTGCGATGCCGGCCCCATAGGCCGCTTCGAGCATTAGGGCATTCATCACAACGTTAGGTGTCACTACTTTGAGAGGTGTCTGCTCGACGACCGCCGCACCAGCCGTTGAGGCGGCGCACATGATTACATAGTCCATACCAGCTACAGCCCTCTCACAGTCAGCGGCTAGAGTGAGGTCGGCTGAGAGATATTCAATCCGATCATCTTTAATAACGATTGGTTTTTCATGAACGGTTCCGCGCAGTTTGGCTCCGCTTTTCAAAAGCTCCTCCATCACATTTGACCCCAGAAAGCCAGTAGCACCGGTCACTAAAACTTTTTTATCTTTTAAAAAATCTAGATTAGCCATAGTTATTTCGAGGTTTCAGTAAAGTAGTTTTTCTTTTGAAGATGTTCGTCCTGATGTTCAACAAACCATTTCCAGGTCTCCTCTAACCCCTGCCTTAATGGAGTAGACGGTTCATAGTGAATCCATTCTTTGGCTCGAGAGATATCCATTACCCGCCTCTTAAAACCAGATGGTTTAGTGTCATCAAAAACATAATTGAAATCCAAAAAACTTTTCAGGGTTTCGACTAGTTCCTTAATCGTGTACTCTTGACCACTTCCTAGATTCACAAACTCTCCGCGAGTACCATAGTGAAGAGCGAGAATCATTCCTTCGGCAACATCACGACTGTAAGCAAATTCTCGAATAGCTGACCCATCTCCCCAGACAACGACTGGATCTTCTTTTTGATAGATGCGGTACATGAGGGAGGGGATAACCATAGCGTTCTTTGGATCAAAGTTATCTCCCGGTCCGTAGACATTGCATGGCCTAACGATTGCAAAATTTTCTAACCCATACTGAATTTTATAAGCCTGAATCTGAGTCTCCCCCATTCGCTTAGCCCAACCAGGAAAGGTGTCCATAGGTGGACCATCGATGTTTTCGGTTTCTTTAAAAACTTCGGAGCTGGCGTAAGCTCCGACCGAACTGGTATAAAGAACTTTTTTGACACCATTAACACGACAGGCCTCAAGAACGTTAGTGTTGAACATTAAAAGAGGAACGAAGAAGCTGGCGGGCTTAGTTTTGGTAACTTCGATCGATCCCTTAATGCCGGCAATGTGAAAAACATAGTCAGTGTCCTTGGTAATTTCTTTGCAGAGAGAGAAATCAGTTAAGTCGCCATAGACATGCTCTACTCGAGGATCAACCTGCACCTGGTCCAGGGAAACAATTTTCACTTTTGCTCCGGCATCAGCAAGAATCTGGACTACTTGCCGACCAATCAGTCCAGTACCTCCAGTAACGAGAACTTTTTTCCCAGAAAAATCGGCTAGCACTTCAGGTTTAATCATTCAGAGATTATATAGTTCATAAAAAAGGCTTGTCAAAATTGCTCAGTTACTCGAAACGAACTATAGTGATCAGCATGAATGTGATGCGCTTTGTTCATGTGCCAGGTAAAATTCCTAATATTTCAGGACCTTATCTTAAGAAAAAGGATTATCACCACTTGATGCGTGTTGCTCCGGTAGTGTGCGTCGATATGGTAGTCACCGATGGGCGAAAATTCCTACTCGTAAAAAGAAAAAATGAACCAAAAAAGGGTCAGTGGTTTTTGCCTGGCGGAAGGTTAGTAAAAAATGAATCATTCGTGGAGGCGGTGAAAAGAAAATTATTTGAAGAAACTGGATTGCGTGCTAAAAAACCAGAACTAATTGGATTGGCAGAACATTTTAGAGTTGATGGATACCTAGAGGATGACTTTGCCCATGTTATTACACTTGTTTTCAAGACAACCGTTTCTATCAATCAAAAAATCAAGTTGGATTCGCAAAGCTCAGATGCTCGCTGGTTTGATAAAATCCCTAAAAATTTATATAGCTATCCAAAACAATCACTACGCCTTCTGGGGTTTAAGTAAGATCTAGAAGGCTTTACTTTCTCCGCCGTCAATTGAGACACAGGCACCGTTTATCAGGCTCGCTTTCTCCGAACAAAGAAAAACGATGACGCCAGCTACCTCCTCTGGTGTTCCCATTCTCCCTAAGGGAAACTCGCGATCGATTAGATCTTTTAGTCCGAGTGGATCCTCTTTAGCCTTTTTAGCCCAACCGGTATCGGGAATCATAATCCCTCCTGGGGCAACCGAATTAAAAGTAATGCCTTTGCGCACCAGATCTTTATTAAGAGAAAGGGTTTTCATTAGAGCAATCTCGGCGCTTTTAGCCATAGTAAACCATGGCCGACCACCGGCTTCTTTACCATAGCGAGAAGCAACGGTTACTACGCGACCCCAGTTGCTCTTTTTCATGCCGGGCAAGACAAGCATCGTAAATAGTGAGGCCGCAAGAGCGTTCTTTTGAAAAACCTCCGACCAGACTTCTTCTTTTGTCTCTTCCACTACCTCGCTCCCCCAACTACCCCCACCACCAACGTTATTGACTAAAATGTCGACCTTTGGCCACTTTTTAGAGAGTTCACTAAAGGCGACCTTAATATCGGAGGAGGATAGAGCATCACCAGTAAGTCCCAAAGCATCTACCCCTCGCTTTTTAATCTCGTTTAAAGTGTTAGAAATATTTTCCTCTCCTCGAGCAAAAATCGCCACATGAACTCCTTCTTCGGCTAAGAGCAGAGTGGTTGCTTGACCAATACCATGACTGCCTCCAGTGACTAATGCGTATTTATTTTTAAGGCCAAGCTCCATTTTTACTTTAAATTACACGCCAGACTATATAAGAAAATCCCTCCATTAATAAACTCCCAAAGTAAGTGCGCTTCGTTTTAATAATTTCAACCTTGCCTTCTTTTTCTAATTTTTGAAGTCGAGGAAGATATCCTTCGGTATATCCCCGCTTGCGATGGAACTTAATAGCAAGATGATCGAAGAGTTTTGCATCATCATACAACTCAACGGTTGGTTCTAGGGCCAAACAAAGCGCTGGCTTATTGCGAAGTAGATAATTAAATAGGGGGTCGATATCGCTGGCGAGTTGCTCGACTGCTCCAAAATGCATCACCGCGCTTCCTGGTTCTAGAATATATGATGAATCTGGCTGACGCATATTAAATATTCGGCCCTCAAGATTGATCTGATTAGTCTTGGCTATCTCGTTCACCAAATCTTTAGAGGAAGATACAAAATCAGAACCGTGTAATTTTTTATCTGGATAGAGACGGGCTAACTCTAAAAGATTGAATCCTGTACCGCAGCCAAACTCATAAACGTTCTGGTAGTTTTTTAAATATTTTTTAAAAAGCCAACGACGAAGTACCGAGAAGTAATCCAGCTCGAAGTTATTGGTGCTAGGCAGAATATATTCGCCGGCAAAACGAATGGGTTGGTTGGGCCTAATGAATTTCGGGACTAGACTTTGTTCGTCGTGAGTTTTTTTGAAACTTTCTAGATTCTCAGCCCAACCTTTTTCCCAGATTCCAGTTCTTTCTTCGGCTCCAATCACTTGGGTATCACTTTCTAGCTTCTTTAAGACCGTTAGAATGACCTGATCTCGCTCCTCTCCCTTTAGGATGCGGTAACGAAAATCGTACCGAGGGATAATATCGCCACAAAAATCCTGTACTTCTTCAGGGGTTGAACCAAACGATTCAGCGAAATCATTAATAGTAACCTCTCGATCAAACGACATACTTTTAGCTAAAGAGTTGAGGAAAGCTTAGCACTTTTTAACGGTTTCACAAATTGACTGCAAATCAATACCAGTTTTTTCATGAAACCAATCACGACTACCGTAGGCGAGATACTGAACGTCGGGAACAGCAATCTTTTTTTGGATACAAGCAAGCTGATTTTCTTGAATCAACTCTCCAACCGCTCCACCAAGACCACCCACAACGGAATGTTCTTCAAGAGTAATAACAACCTCTGATTGTTTAAGAACTTGATCGACCAGTTCCTGACTGAGTGGTTTTAGTCGTAGAACATCAACCACCCCTATTTCTAATCCAGACTCGGAAAGAATTTTGGAGGCTTGTAACGCTTGGTTACTCATAAAGCCAGTACTGAGAATATTAATTTTTTGCAAAGGCTTAACAATCTTAAATCCAGAAGAGAAACTGTCTTTATTTTTATATAGCTCTGGAAAGACTCCTTTGTCGAGACGAATGTATACCGGAATACTAGATTGATAGGCTAGTTGAGCAGAAGCAGCGGCCGAAGCAGCATCTCCGGGATTTAAAATCTCTATCTCGGGAAGAGCGCGCATAATGGCTATATCTTGAGTGCCGTGATGGGTGGGGCCATCAAAACTAAAAGAAAAACCAGCACCGACTCCAACGATAACAACGGGTAGCTTCATGCTGCAGAGACTGAATTTAATTTGTTCAAAACAGCGCATGGTTACATAAGAGCAGATGCCGTAGACGAAGACTCTCTTACCACAGGCAGCGAGGCCGGCAGCTACGTCGATCATATTTTGCTCAGCGACACCAATGTTAATAAATTGATCAGGAAAGTCCTTCTTGAAATGACGCAGACCAAAAGCATCCATATCGTCAGAGATAAAGATTAGATCCTTATTCTTCTTGCCTAGTTCGTAGATCTCATCGAAAAAGGCGTCGCGAATATCTTTGGTGGGTTGTGAGGTAGTCATATTAGTCCTCTATCTTAAGTTCTTGCCGAGCTCGTTCTACCTCTTCGGTACTGGGTAGACCACTGTGCCATTTTAAACCGTTCTCCATAAAAGAAACTCCCTTGCCCTTAACGGTATTCGCTACCACCATACTGGGCTTGGTAGAGACTTTTATGTTTTCAAAAACTTTAAGAATATCTACGAAATCATGACCATTAGCCTCGTAGTAGTTCCAGCCGAAACTTTTTACCTTGCCTTCAAAATTTTCAAAAACACTATCGTCTTCCAGAGAGGCGGTAACCGAGAGACGGTTGCGGTCGATAATAACAACTAAATTATTTAATTTATTTTCTGAAGCAAACATCATTGCCTCCCAAATCGATCCTTCGAAAAGTTCGGCATCCCCGATTAATGTTGCTGCCTTAAAAGATTGGTTGTTTTTTTTGGCGGCGAGGGCCATGCCGGCAGCCACTCCTACCGAATGTCCTAGAGAACCAGTATTAAAATCGACTCCAGAAAGATTGATATCAAGCTGCCCACCGAGACCGCCATCCTGACCATAGGTTCGAAACTTCTCGGGAGAGATGATTTCTAGATCTTTATAGATAGAGTAAACCGCCAAGCAAGCATGGCCTTTACTTAGGATAAAACGATCCCGTTCTGGATCGTTAGTATTTTTAGGATCAAATTTTAGTAGCCCTCCGTAATAAAGAGCGACTAGTAAATCAACACAGGAGTAGGTGCCACCAAGATGACCCTTCCCGCCACGAACCGCCGCTTCTAGCACCTCAAAACGCACTAGGCGAGATTTTTTTTCTAAAAAAGCAATATCGGCCATGAGATGATTCCTAATAATTTAACTAATTCTTAAAAGAAAGATCCTTGATAGGCTCAACGATTTTCTGGTGATGATCACAAACTACTTCTACAAAGAGAGGTCCTGGTTGGCTCATAATCTTTTTTAGTTGATCATCAATCTCTTCCGCTTTTTCAATAATGGCGAAAGGGAGATCAAAAGCATCGGCTACTTTCTGTAGATTCAAAACGCCAGAACCAGTTTCTTCATCGGAATCAAGCCGGCGCCCTTCAAAAAAGGTGTCTTGCCATTTGCGCATGGAAGCATAACCTCCGTTATTAATAACAAATAGCTTGATGTTAAAGTTGTTGGCGGACATGGTTTTCAACTCCTGAATATTTAACTCCAAGGAACCATCGCCGGTAACGGCTAGGATCTGTTTTTCTGGAGCAGCGACACTCGCTCCGATAGCTAAAGGAATTGATAGACCCATGGCAGCAAAGGCACCGGAGGTGACTTCGCGTTGTCCGTGATTGTATTGATAGACTTGTCCGCCGACGTAGTAATTTGATCCAGCGTCAGTGGTAAAGATATGTTTGTCGGTCGAAAGAGCATCGAGACGAGACATAAAGTAGTAAAGATCGATTGGATTACGCTTGAGATCTGGCGTAACCATTGGATTTTTAGTCTTGATATCCTGACACCCCTTTAGCCAATCTGACCAGTCGGAAAGTTTGGTGGTTGAAATTTTTTGAAGAAGAGGGGAAATAAACTCTTTCACCTCAGCCTGAATGGGAAGATTGATTTTTATTCCTGGTTTTTTGAGTTCGGCTTCATCGAGGTCAACCATGATGATGGTGGCATCTGATGCAAAAGCATCGAATTTGTGACCAACGAAGTTAACATTCATGCGACAGCCAAGACTAATGATTAAGTCGGCGTCTTTCATGAGGCGAGCACAAAACTTACTGCCCTTAATGCCACCCTGTCCCATATTCTGAGGATGAGTATAGGGCAAAAGGTCCAAACCTAGTCGAGAGAAGATGACGGGGATGCCTAGTTTTTCAATCAACTGCTTGACCTCTTCTTTGGCTCCGGCCTGACGCACTCCCTGGCCAACAACCAGTAGAGGTCTTTTGGATTTTTGGAGGAGAACGACTACTTCTTCAATTTTTTGAGAGGCAATTTTCAGTTGAGATTTTTCTTCGGGAGGAGGAGTGAAGGCTTCGAGCTTATCGGCATCAACCTCGGCATATTGTACATCCATCGGAATATCGAGCCAGACTGGGCCAGGACGACCAGAAGTAGCGAGATGATAGGCTTTTTCGAGGTGGTAGCGAATCTTTAATGGATCCTCAATGACAGCAGCGTATTTAGTGATACTTTTAACGACCTCGACGATATCAATTTCAGCATTACCAAAAGTTCTTAACCCAGGAACTTTGACGTAGTGAGTGGTGTGCTCACGAGGAACCTGTCCAGAGATTACTAGAACAGGGGCTGAATCCACCCAAGCCTCAACCAAACCAGAGACGGCGTTAGCGGCACCAGGACCGCTCGTCACGCAGGCTACACCGAGGGAGCCCTTGATGCGGGCGTAGGCGTTGGCCATTTCGGGAGCCGTCATTTCATTTCTAGCACAGTAGTATTTAATTGTTGGTTCGCTAGCAATACCGTCGTTCAAATACATGGCACCGTTTCCGGTAAGCATGAAGATGTCTGTAATATTGTGTTTCACTAGAAACTTCGCAATGTAATCAGCAACGCGCATAGTTAAGTTATAGACGATCTAACTATTACTTCCAGTACTTCGATTTTTTGAGTTCGGCCAATACATCAGCTTTAATGGGATAGCTATAGTCCTCTCCGGGAAAGTGCTTATCCTTCACTTCTTTTACGTAAAAATGAACGGCTAGCTTGGCGAGGGTGAGCAACCCATCGTTTCTTGATTCACGACCAGCCTTTCTGACACTTTCGTGATCACCCAACTTTTTAATATGACTAGCAAAGTCGTGAATGACGTGAGGGATGGTGCACTTTGCAAACCAGGGACGAAAAGACTGATAAAATCCCGTGAGATCGTGCATAATGACAAGCTGCCCATCCACCTCTCCGCCAGCACCAATACCATAGATCGGAATCTTGAGTTGTCTAGCAATCTGTCCAGCCGGTTCAGAGGGCATAGCCTCAAGTAAGATAGCAAAAACTCCAGCCTCCTGAAGCGCTAGAGCATCTTCCATAGTATCTTCAAAACTTTGCCGAGTCTTACACTGGACGCGATAGCCACCAAAGCTAGTGGTACTTTGTGGTGTGAGTCCAAGATGACCGATAACCGGAATACCGGCATCAACCATCGCTTTGACTTGATTAATCATTCGGCGACCACCCTCACACTTTATAGCATCGGATCCAGCTTCTTTAATAAAACGCATGGCATTAATCACGGCATCGCGCGGCGAAGGTTCATAACTTCCTTGGGGCATATCGCCAACAATAAAAGTTTTGGGAGCACCACGACGAGCACCTTTAGCCATCATGATCATCTCATCCATCGTAACTGGGTTGGTGGTTTCGTAGCCTAACTGAACCATGCCGCCTGAGTCACCGACGAGAATCATATCGACTCCGGCCTGTTCGGCTACCCAGGAGAAGGGGTAGTCGTAGGCGGTAATCCAGGCTACCGGATCACCCTTGGCCTTCATTTCGTTAAACTTGGGAATGCTGGCTTTTACTCTTTCTTCGGTCATGGCTATTTTTCGTTGTAGTAGTCGCCGAACTCGACCAAGAGGGTTGATTTATTATCAGGGCGTTCGAGAGCTTCTTGAAAAGCAGGAAAGATTTGCCCTGGTTCGTCTAATCTTACAATCTCAACATGTTTTAAATTAAGTTTCTGAAAGGCTTCAGTAAAATCCCCGCTGTGCTGCACCCCGGGGAATAGGGGCCGCTCACTACCAATGGCAGTACGAATGATTACCCTGGGAGCAACAGCGCCGCGTGTAATGATTGGATACTTGTCCAAATGATTGACGAGCTGATTCATGGCTAATAAGAGAAAGTTAAAGCGAGGGAAGATGCTTACCGGAACAAAACCGGCGAGCGCTAAACCAATTGAAAGCCCCATCTGGGTTTCCTCGAAGACCGGCATCTCCATTTTTTGTTCGGCTGGAACGTTGGCTAAGGTTCCATAGATACTATTTCCTGGCCAAAGAACGCTTTGTCCAAGAAAGACGGTGCGCTTGTCGGCAGCTAGATAGTCGGTGGCGCGGATTAGTTCAGTTTTGTATTTGAGTTCTTTTTCCATATTGGTGTTTATCCAAAGTTTACCCACTTACCACTGCCGTAGTGAGGATACTTACCACGCTCACAAACATAACGAACGACACGGTTGCCTTTTGGCTTCTCCTCTCCCCAGGCTTTATCGGTCGGTGTGTTGGTTGAGTAGCGATTGTCTTCAATAACAAAAGTGATCGGAAGATCATTGCGCTCGGCATAGAGTAGGGCTTCATGAAATGATCCGCCAAGAGCAGCCATGTCACCAACAAACAACCAGACATGATCAGGAGATTTCTGACGCTTTAGACCAAGAGCTACTCCAAGAGCAATAGGAGTTGTACCACCAACAATGCCGGATGAATAGAAGTGGTGATCAGGATTACAGATGGTGATGCTATTGCCGTGTTCAACAATCTCTTCTCTAAGCCAATCTGGATCAATACCATGCAACAAAGCATGATAGTGGCTGCGGTGAGTGGAGAAAACCCAATCGGTTTTTTTGATTTTTTTAAAAACTTCAATGAGCTGGTCTTCGTTGCCATCAGATAGATGGACGGGAGCTTTAATCTTCCCGTCATTCCAGATCTCGGCTAAATCAGTTTCGAACTGAATGAGAAACTCTTTTTTTAACTTATCGTCAGGGGGTAGAGAGGACATAGAGATGTGTGTTCACTATAAGAAAGGGCTCCTCTCTGGTCAAGAAAACAAAAAGGTCCTAGCACATGGTGGAGAGGACCTTTGTTATTGCTTGCGAGAAGCTCTGGAAAGCTCATTTTTCAGAGCTAATCGCAACTCTTCGTGAAGCTCGGGATTGCGAGACATCACGATTGGAATTTTTGGCTGCCTGAAATTGAACTCTTGGTCATCAAAAATTCCAGTGACCGTACATCCAGCTCGATCGGCTATTGGTACGGCGGCAGCGATGTCGAAAGGCGTGGCGCCGGTGTGAAAGACGGCGTCGACCTTACCAGTCACGAGCAAGAGAGTCTCGTAGACGAACGAACCGAAGGTGACGCAGTTTCTGGTTTGGTCTCGAATCCGATCAAAGAGGCCGACCGTCTCTCTGGCGCGGTGAATATCGGCCACCACCAGAGCGTCTTTCAGTCTGATCGCGGACAATGGTAAACCAATATAAAGACTACTCTTCAGGAACGGCCGATTGGAACAGCTGAACTTGACGGATGCTTCATCGGTGAAAAGTGTCTCTTTGAGCGCCGGGTAGTGAATCATTCCGAAGACCGGGATGCCGCGATCAACGAGGCCTAGAGAGATCCCCCAGAAGTCGGAGCCGGCGGCGTAGTTGGTTGTGCCATCAATGGGATCCGGATACCAGATCCGCTTAGATCGGCTCGGAATGAAGGTTCCCTCTTCGCCAACGAGCCCATCCCCCGGGAAGAGTCGTTTGATCAACTTTGTGACTCTCTTTTCGGACATGGTATCGGCCTTGGTGACAATGTCCCAGTACCCCTTCTTGTCCTTTTTCTGGACCCCTTCGCTCCGCATAGCGAGAGCACGGAGCCCGATGGCCTCCATCTGGTTGAGGAGCTCTACCAACTGACCGTCACGAAGAATCATGAAAAGATACTCCTTTCAGTGATGTGATAATACTGGCGCTACTATACAGTAAAAAATAGTAGCGTCAATCTATAAATTTTGGGAACTATATACAAAGTTACCCTACCAGTAAAACATTGACAAAATTATAAATATAGACTACAATATTCGCCTGTTGATAAGTAAATTCAAAACTAAGTTATACTAATAAAGTAATAAGCAAACTCGTGCGGAGGACGGGATTCGAACCCGTAAATCCGCCAGGATGATCGTTTACAAGACGATTGCGTGTACCAGTTCCGCCACCTCCGCATAAGTTTGCTTGTTACTATTTAGAACACCGAGTTGAGCTACCGACAGTCAATGCTCTCACCAAAGACCAGTTCACTCAGTAGCTCAACTCGACGCTCTAAATTTTAAAGAACTCAAACCTCCCCCGATTCTTCTGATTCGGGGGTTTCGGTTTTTTCAAACGCTCGCTCTACTTTATGGGCAGCTTCAATGAGACCATCCATGAGATCACGAAACTTTTTATCGAATATCTGCTTCTTCGCAACATTTTCACTAATAAGAAGGCCGATCTCTCCATTTATGATCTGAATTGTGCCAGATGGAGAGCGTGGTTATCACGGAACGTATCACTCGATGAGTAAAAAGCACTTACAACGCTATGTAGACGAGTTCACCTTCCGTTTCAATATCCGTAGTAGCGAAATGGCCGAAAAGTTCTCCGAAGTAGTGAGGCAAGTTTCAGAACGTGATAAGATGTCTTATAAGACGCTTACCGCATGAAAAAAGGAAGAAAACCCAAGAAACACGAACCTGTAAACGCCACCTTTGACGAAGTTCTCGGAGCTATTGCTAAATCAAAGTACGAAGATAAAAAAACAATAGAGAATAAGCGGAAGAAAAAAAACAATGTTTGAATTTATAGTCGGTACAGCAATAGCTATAATTGCGATTAGTGTTTACGGAATCGAAAAAAGATTCCGTGCTTTAGGACAGTTTCTAGTTGAGTGGCGATCCGATTGGGAGAAAGCGAATAATATCAATCAGGGCGAAGACTCGTTCTAGGGTAACTTTGTATATAGTTCCCTAACCTAGGAGCTTGACAATAGCATAAAAACCTAGCCAGGTATAATGAAGGAGTGAGGGAAAAAGACTTTCAAACTGCCTTCAACCGCTGGTGTAAATACAAGTACCAAGGATCAGGCGTTTTCGAACTGAAGCTTGTGAAGGGGCGTTCACTGCCCTTCAACGCCTTAGAAGAGCACCAAAAGCGTGCTCTTTTTTTAACCCAAACCTCTCAAATCATTCATAAGATTCCCGACGCCGGTTATCAAAACCCATTTGACTCATTCAAATTGGAAAAGATACCGGCCTGGGTAGTTGTCATGTTTTATGAACGCGGGAAAAAAGATTTCTATTTAGTTTCTATTGATGCCTGGATTGAGGAAGAAAAAAGCTCACCGCGCAAGTCGTTGACTGAAGACAGGGCAAAAATCATAGGAACTTTAGGAACACTTCAGTAATGCCCAACCGCGATCCTCAAAAGCAGCGGCAGTATCAAAGAGAGTGGTACCAGAGGAATCGTGTCACGGAAATAGCCCGTATCAACGCCAGGAGAACAAAACGCCTTGTATGGTTTGATGGTTATAAGCGAAGCCTAAGGTGCGACCGCTGTAAGAAAAGTTTTAAAAACTGTCCGGAAATATGCGATTTTCATCACCTTGATCCGAAAACAAAGTGGAGGCTGCGAGGAGGCATGAGACAAATCTTAGTGCGCCACAGCATGAGGCTGCTGCTTTTAGAAATTGAAAAGTGTATTCCGTTATGCGCCAACTGCCACCGCATTACCCACCACAGTCGAGCTTCCGCTGACAAGAAGGGCACATAAAAAAACAGTTCCCCTCATCTACCTCAAGGTGCTCAAAACAGTAAGGACACTCTAATTCTTTTTTCATAGGAATTAGAGTATACCACTTTTTACATTTTCACTTTGTGTAATGTGTTTTAAAGCCGTTGTTTAACCTTTGCGCGGTTTCTAAATCTTCCTTAGAACATGGGGTAGTGTGACACAGATGGATCATTGGATTTTGTTCCTGTAACTCTTCAATCTTTTTCAAGATTAACATCAGCTCTGGGTTTTGCTTATTGGCGATTTTATTATTGTATTGAACCACGCCCAACATCACCAATAACTTTCCAGCCATTGCTGCTACAGCTAAGGCTACCAAGTAAGCCAGTAAAATGTCAGTCACCGCCGGGTTAAAGTTAAAGCGAATCGACAAAAAGGTGAGAATGAGAACTGTTTCGTTCCAAAAACCAAGGGGCTTCAAGGCTTCGTTTTTGGCTTGAGAGACATACCAAAAAACCCTTTGGTAAAAATACAAAAACCGTTTAGCGGACTCTTTGAAAAACATCATCGTAGTATTCTGTTAAGTACTCAATCATATTTAACTGGCCGCCGCATCGGACATACCAACTTCCGCCATCGACAAATACCTTTTCACACAAACAGTAAACCAAGTCATGCCGGTTCTTGGAACGAATGACATCACCGCAATTCCTGCACCGAATGGCATTCGACCAGATATCACCGACATTTAACTTTGAACGCGCCTCACGAGGCATGTTTTTAGTGGTAAATGTTTGGTAATCGGTTGTTTCTACTTTTTCCCTTGGCATAGTTTTAAAAGTTTTTCTTTGAAGATTGCAAGATGCTTTTCGCACTTCCAAAACTTTTCACCCTGCTGAACATTTGTTTCGATATACCTCACAGCCGGTTCGGCACACTCATTGCACTGGTTAGTACCTAAGTCTTGGTTTGGCATAGATTGGATCGTTGTCAGGACGAAGGGTGTCCCGCAAATAGTTTTCGGCCTTTGACTTTTTCATTTCATATTGTGACTCAATAAACTCCACCAAGCACTCCCGACTGCAAAAGTCTAAATGCTTGTCATCTTTATTGGTTAAAAAGACATGAAGATAGTGCTTTAAGTCCTCTAACCACACGCTTTTTGTAATGCGGTTTTGAATCCGAATATAGTCTCGATGCTGTTGAGCGGTTCCATCTATGCCTTCAATTACTTTTTCACACTGGTTACAGACTAACTTCTCGATTTGTATATACATTTTTTATTTGTTTTTTACTTTTTCTAAAACTTTAATCGTTTGCGATGACATAGCCTGGTCAACAATAAATTTGACGTTGTTTCCCCAAAAGTGAAGTGTTCCAGAAGGATAGTAGCAGTCCGTTCTCATTCCAGTTACATCGTACTTCTGATTTGTCTCAGTAAAGTCCCAGGCAATGTCATCTGGATAACCGCACACTTCTTGGTCGCCATTTTCTTTTATTCCGACAATCGCTATCTTCATGTAGCCGCTTTCGTGCTTCAACCCGCTTGGGACTAAGTAAACCGCTTTATACTCAGACACCACATTCCAGTCTCGATGTGGAATCTTCTTGATTGTTTTTCTATTTATTTTTTCTACGTTCATTTTAGTTTTTTGAGTTCTTGGAGGAGGTGCATACCCCAATAAAGTATCGAGTATTCACAGTGAAACTCCTCCGCTTCTTTTTCCATCATCGGCTTTGGGAGCCTAGTTTTTATCATCTCCTCGATTTTCGATAGCAACTCCTTCTCTCTCTTGGTGGCGATGGAGGCGATAAAAGAGTAATACTCTTTTGGATCAGCCCACTTAGAAGCATATTCAAAACCATCTTTATTTATGATGAACCTGTCGTTAAACTCTTTTTCTTCTTCTGGTTTTAGGGTGGTCATTGATTTTTAAGTTTGTAATTAGCTATTTAATCTTGGACTTCTTCAATAACACCTTTTTCTATCAACTCTTCGATACTTTCCCTATACTCGTTATTGTAATTATCACCTCTCTCTTTCCCGATATTCGGACAATCTTTTTTTAGTACATATACTTTAGTCATTTGTTTTTATTCCTCCTCTGAGGGTTCTTTGAGGGAGAGGAGAAAGCTATCAAACCCTAAATCAAACTCGCTCGAAACAGGAACATTTCGGTACTCGTGGCGAAACTCTTTTATCTTCTCCACTACCTCCTTCCGAGCTTCCTCTTTTGCCTCTGCCTCGACCTTTTCGATGAAGGCGACCAGTAGTTTAATGGTTTGTAGTGCTTCTTTCTTGTGGTCAACATTTATACTTTTATCACCAAAAGGCGAGAGCCACTCTAGGGTAACAACTTCATCAAACTCTTTTTCTTCTTCTGGTGTTAGGGTGTTATTGGTCATAATTTTAGTTTATATTGACTCTTCCGCGGCTATATCCAGTCCAAAGGCTTCAAGATCAGCCTCAAAATCATCATCTTTACAATCTTTACATAACTCTCCATCCGGCAGCTCTTCCGCGTCGTTCATTTCATAGCTTTTCAGCGATCGTTTTAATCGGCGGCTGGGAGCTTGGAATTCACGATGACAGTTAGCGCATAAGATATACATGGTATCAGCGTTCTGAGTTACGACTCTTTAATTGTTCATGTAAGTAGCCTTGGGCGTTGAAGATGAGCGCGCAAATGGCGTCTTCCAGTTGCTTCGCTGCTGACACTTCAATATCAGTAAAGCCTCTAGCTTTTAAGTCTTGTAGCCGACGGTGCAACTTCCACCAACAGTGGAAATGCCGCCAGGCTGATTTCATGTAAGCGGTAAAGGGAATACCTTTCTGCCAATTGTCCGAATCTCTGAGCGATCCATCTTCCTGCTTGCGGTGCTCGTGCATGTACTCCCCGAACCGCTCGATTACGAGAGGCGATAAAAACCCCTCGTAATCAAGCTTGCCTTCTTCTGAATTGCGAGTAGCGCCAGTATTAAATGTTCGAATGTTCATGTTCTTAGTTTTTTAACTAGGGATAGGTGGCTTCCCTCGACACCCATCCCTTTATTCCGACTACAGTACTGGGAACGCCGGCCGTTCAGGACGCGGAATCTCCGGAAAAACTGGCAACGAAATTACCGGCCGGGATGGTCGTGTAATTTCAGGAAAAACAACCACCGGACGCTGAGGACGCTGGATACTAAACGCAGCTGAGGCGGTACTTGCACTTAACAGTAATCCGAAAACAACCGCAATAATTTTGCTCATAGTATTTCTTTCATTGTGAAGTTTTGAACGACCTTTATTCTGGTTGGAATTACCACGTTTTGATTGCACTCATCACAGCACCTTCCGTTATTTACAACAGGGCTGGGATTGTTGCCAAACCCGACAATAGTTTTTCCGCAGAGTACACATGGTCTTTTTTCTTTGCTTTTATAGCAACACGCTTCCGAACAAAACTTTACGTTTGTGGAAAAATACGTTGTTCCGCACAGCTCACATGTTTTTTGTGTTTTTCTAATAGACATACTTTATTGGTTCCATCTCAACTTAATCACCAAAAAAAATAAGTTAAGAGAAAGGACATAGGTATAATTTTTAGGAGAAACTGATCCATCTTCGTTAACCATAAACTCGTAGGGAATACTTTTCCAACCAACCAAAAAACGAGTGTAATCTTCATACTCTCTTACTCTTCCAAAGAGTCTAATTGGTGTCCCGTTGTTATGAATGAGAAAAGTAAAGTTTTTCATTCCCAGTAAAAAGTATCCGTTAATGGATCAACGTTACCGTCTAAGTTAAACACCGGTTCTTCGGATGCTAAAAGAAAAGGAATACGCTTCCAGTTTTTTAGAGCTTGCCAAAACCGCTCGTCAGGGTGACTGATACAGTAACGAGTAAAGTCTGCAAGTTGCTCAGCGTTCCTACTCTTCCCACTGGCACTTTTTTCTGTCTGGGTCGTAGCTCCACCTCCAAGGGGTAAACCCTTGAGTTTTAAATAACCAATTCGCGAAGGTGATGTTGTCGGCTTCTTTCTCCACATCCAAGCCCATAGACGCGAGCGTAGAGGAATGGACGGTCGTATTAATCTGGCAAATTCCCCGGTCAGCTGGATTAACCCGGCCGGTTCTGACGGTAACTCCATCTTCCTCAAAATGTTGAGGAGTTCCGTTGCTTCTACCTTCAAAGGAACTTTCACAGGCGCAGACCGGCTTAAGGAGCGGATTAAGGATCGCTTGCGTGATTTCTTTTTTAGTTGTTGTGGCGACTGTTTGTTCATAATCCTGAATGGCGACTTCTCTGGGAGTAAGCGCAAGCCTACCGCCGTAAGAGAGAATCAAGAGAATGATGGTATAGGTTAAAATTTCTTTCCATTTAATTTGTTCCATAATTAGGAAGCCTAGCCTAATGGCATTCCCCTTAGTCTGCATAGCAGCATTCGGGGCATTCGGTTTCCAAGAGGGAAGATTATTTTATCAATAACTCAGCCCCCGCTTGGAAACGCTAAGCGTTTCCTTTCTTTTGAATCACTGTGAAGTTGAAGTGGCTTGAGGCTGAGGCTGAGAAACTTTCACAGAACCTTGATTGACCTTCAACCGGTATGTTCCACAAAATACATTCTCGGCCTTTTGATCGGTGACACAGCCATTACTTGTCCATAACACCGCGTCAGTGTCAACACACCCAAACTCACTGCAGATAGTAAGAGCCTTTTTTTCCTGGGAATTAAAGAACTTATCAAATCCCATAAAAAGAAACACCATCGCTACTATCGCACCAATCACGAACAAAAAAACTTTAAAGTTATTGTTTTCCATTGTTTTTCAGTTTCTTTAATTCTAACACACGCTCCTTAGAGGGGTAATACTGGCTATCCACAACATCTGGAGTCAGCATTCTGACCGGAAATTCGTTCTCAAACTCGTCGTAAAACGAATACGTCTTAAATTGACAGACCCATCCGCCTCCGTCGCCGATTTTGAGTTCCCCGCCTAGTTTTTCACAAATCGCCTTGCCTTCTTCGACCTCGCGCTCTTCCGCTTCCGCTTTAAGCTGCACCTGAGTTTTCTTGCCGGACTGCAGCATTTTCACCTTGTAAGCTGGCAGCTCATCTTTATAGAGATTAATAATAGCCACTCGTACCACCTCGGCAGCGGAATCATACCCACACTCACTCACCAACTTAGCAATCATCTCTGCTATCTTCTCGTTAAACGAGATGTGGAGTTGTTTTCGTTTCATAATTTTTAACTTCTTCTGGCTCACCGGCGCACGGCCGACACCTTAAAGGATCAGAAACAGCCGGCAAACAGTGGAACTTCCTATCGGCCACGCAGAACGTGGCGTTGTTTCGACTTTTTTCTAAGAGCCTTGTACAAACTACACACCGCAGATGCTTCATGAGCGCCTGACCGCACATTTTACATTTGCGCTTAGTTGCAATATCAACCGGCGCAACGAGTGGTGTGTTAAACATTGGGCTCGTGAAGTGTATTGGCGACTGAGGAAAGTTTTAGAAAATTTAACAATTTAGTTAAAACTTAACTAAAACTTCACTTACACTTCATCATTAACTATACAACACAAGGACACTTAATCAACATCACTTGTGCACAGAGATAAAATTAACTAGTTTTATCTTTAAAACTAGTTAATTTCAGCTACGCCTTAAAGTAATCTTCAAGAATAATCACTTCACCGCACACCTCGACTTCAGTGACCAGAAGATCAGGGTCAACCTGTTTTTGACTCACAACCTTGATTAAACCGCGAGCTTTTAACTCCCTCAAGATGCGCTCATCGTAATCAAGGTTACGCGCTACCGCTTCTTTATGTTCTTCCCAGTTAATCATTGCATTAAGTAATCAGGATATGGCCGACCTTCAAACCGCGAATCCCCTCCCGTCCACCAGGCAATAAAAACCATCAAAACAATAGCAAAAAGGAAAAAGCGCACATCTTCCCGACGGAAAAAGTCTTTTGCCAACTCAACCAAGGCTTGTTTAGTTTTTTCAATTTCTTTTTCGTTCATAGTTTTATTTTAGTTTTTTCTTTCGGCGAACCTAGGCAATAACCACCATACCACCATCCGGGCTACTTGACAACATTAGTTATGATTTATGTGGACAAATTCCACCATTGTTTTTTTTACCAATATTACAATTAAAACAAAGTATTTGAATAAAAGAAGGAAAACCTTCATGAATTAAAAACGAGTAAAGCCATTTTCCTTTAATACCTTGCCTACGAGTTAAGTAGCCATCTCCGTTAGTATGTTCAACCGTAAGAAGTTTAACTTTATTTTCGTAACAACAAAAACACTTTTTTCCGTAATGCTTTAACACTATTAGCTTTGCATTTTCTAAAACTTTTGGAAGAGGAGTAGATCGACGCGGTTTTCTTCTTAAAACACTTGTCAACCGCTTTTCTCTTTTTTTTAAGTTTATTGTTTCCTTGTTTTTACGATAATACTCTCTTGCAACTTCTAACGCGTGTTTTTTGTGTCGTTCGTAGTAACTCATACTAGTAATATAATAACAAAAAAGCCGGGTTTATCAGTAGATAGCTAGTATTTCTACTTACCCGGCCTTTTGCTTTTTGGCAGCGGTGTGCTGCATCAGCTTTTCGCCTTTTCAATTAATGTATTCTTGCTCAAACTCTCCTATGGCTGCCCGGAGCGAACGGAGAAACACTATATCCCCTCCTAAACCGCTCACCCGCCAATCGTATTTAGTTTTACCCTCGCCCTTGCTTTCAAGATTAAACACTAAGATTATCGCCCGTTCTTCGCTGCCGGCTTGTACTCTGATGTTTAGTGCTTTTCCTCCTTGTCCTTTACTAGCTCGTTCACTAGTAATTGTTGCGTACAATCTCATATTTTCAATGTGCTACCGCTACTAGCAAACGATAGCGGTTTTAAAGGGAATACGACTTTATTCCCCTAGATTGCCCCGGCGAACCTAGGCAAAAAGGAGAATCAAGATAAACGTTTGTGTTTTGTGGCTCGGTGTTTTTTCATATAGGCAGCGTGTTTATTTTTGTCATAGTACTGCTTCCACCCTCCCCGTTCCGCTCGTCTCAATTTGTTTTCGACTAACCGTTCCGGGAAAATAAGATACTGAATCGTTCGGCGAGAGCACACCTTTTCAAAACGCCGTGCTATTTCACGAATCGGCAATCCTTCTTTAAAAAGGTTTTTAATTTCCAACTTTTCCGCTTCGCTTACTTTCACCCGGTAATCAAGCGAACGTGGAATTTTCAATTTTTCTGTTTTGTACGGCATATTATTTTTAGCTTTTTTCGTTTGGCGAACCTTGGCAATACGAACAAAATACAAAGCCAAGCTTTTCACTTTTGAACACAAGTTGACACTCTTTGCAAGTTATTTTATACTGTTTTTTCTTGTCTTCGGCCTGTTCCATAGTTTTTTTAGCAACAAAAAACCGCCTTTTGCGTTGTTTAGTGCAGTAAACAACAGTAGGCGGTTAGTTGGTAGAAGTGTAGGCCTCTCGGCGTTTACTCCTCGGTGTAACTGCGTTTATCGGTGAGTAGAAGCAGTAAGCTCCTAGCCACTCGCTTAACTGAATGCGAAAAAGAAGATAGTAGTACCCTTGCCAATAACCCTAGTAAGGCCTCTCGTTCTTCAAGAGATAAGGATTCCGGCCTCGTATAAGTCCGTTTCATTGTATCCATAGTCTTTTAGTAGACTGATTTTATCCTTTCTCTCGGCCTTTTTAACTTCAATCTCGGCTTCGAGCAAGATTGTCTCGTCATAGTCTCCCGACTGCTCGGCTCGTTTTTTGTCGAGCAGTAAATCCGTTATCTCGCCTTCAATCTCGGCTAGTTCGGCTGTAAGACTATCGGCTATGTCGCCGTCTCGCTCCTCATCGTCCTTATCCCAATCAAAAGACTGGTAATACTCTTTTGAGCGATAGGGGTAGTTAGTGGTAAAACCTAAGCCATAGCCGTATGAGCGTGTCCTATCATCGCCTAGCACAACCTCTTTAGAAGTTGTGCTATCGGTTAGATAGTCATACTCGTAAAGCACATTTGATTTTATCAGTCCTCCACCCTCGGACGTCAGAGAAAAAAAGCCGTCTCGCGTCTCTTTGGTCAATGGATTCCCACCATTTGAGCCATAAAACAGTTTTCGAGCTTTCTTACCATCAGCCTGTAAAAGAATGAAGGCCACATCTCCAATAGTATCAATCTTTAATGACTTTCCTTCAATGAAGCGTGCTAACTCAATTCCTAGCGATTCACTATCGTTAAAGCGTTCGTCTCCTAAGTACGTTTGATGTTTTGTCTCGTACTTAGTTGTAATGGCCGTTTGATACTCAAAACCTAGCTTTTCATGCTCTTTTTTGAGCGTTCCGGCGTTCCCGATATGGCCGTTGTGTACCAAGTAATAGCGATACATAAGGCTTTTATGCTTAACCTCGATAGGATGAGCGCACTCGGCCACGTTAGGCGTACTGGTAGGGAAGCGGTGATGAAAGATAACCTCATCCGCTTCTATGGCCTCAAGTTTTTTGATTATCTCCTTCTCTTTTTGCGTTCGTTGATAATCAACAATGACGCCACCTTTTAGAGCTACATAACCAAAACCCTCGCTCCCTCTCATATGTTGCCGGTTATACCGCTTCACTACCGATTTTTTGATGTTGTCCGCTTTCCGGACGTGTACTATTCCACACATTTTATTATTCTTCGGCCTCCTGGCCGTTAAACTTTCTCGCCCTTTGCGTGAAGTAGTCTCTCGTGTCCTTCGGTATATCAAGAAGCGTATACAATTTCTCCCGTTTTTCTTTCGTCTCGGTAATTTGGAATGATTGCGTGCACTCTCGTATCGCTTCCTGATAAGCATCAGTATCCACTAACACCATTCCATAGTTAGTTGACTTTACTTCCGACACTCGCCGGACATAATCAGCCACGGCTAGGTGCAAGCGTACCCAGTGAAACACTTTATCGTGGTTCACTGTTCCGCTATGATAGCGTACCTCATAATGGCCTCTCGAAAATAGAATATGAAAGTTTATCCCAAAATATCGGGTATCGCTTCCCTTTTCGCTTTCCTTAATGCGTTTGCGTTGCATTTCATCTTCCACCCGATACCACACCTTCTCTATGTCATCTACAGTATTAGTGTTTAGTATCTCCTGAAGGTGAAACGATTTTTTTAAGAGCCGACAAAAGTTATTGTCTCTCCGGCTTCTCGGTAGAAAACTGGCTATCACATCCTCAAAAGAAAGATACAAGCCAAAAAGTAGCTTTAAGGCGTAGGCGTTCGATACTAAGTCCTCCGCTCCGATATGCAAGTGAAAACCGCACGATGAGTTAACCATAAACGCATTTTCAGCGTTTAACTTTGTCATCACCTCGGCTAGATACTTTTCTCCGGCTACGCCGGATAAAATAGGCGTTTGAATTTCCACGCCATTTCCCGATATCGAGCCGTCATCAGTAATGCCCATACTTCGGGGCAACTGTTCGAGCGTATAACGTGCGTCTTCGGTGTTTTTAGCGACTATCTCCAACTCAACCCCAAAAGGCCTCGTGCTGTTTAGCTTGCCTTTGGTATCGCTTCGGGCTTTGTCGTCATCTTTGTAATTGCGATAGAGCCTACTCACTAGTTCATCGTGATTATGATTTTCGTTATAATCACTTTCACAATAGGTATAATCGCAAGAGCTACAATGATAGCCGTTATCGTTCAAGAAGTAATTATTACAATCCTCGCAACAAAAAGCATTATTATCGGTGCAACTCTCGCAATACTGCATATCATAGCCTCGGCCATTAAAAACAGTTCTAGCCTCGTCCTGGTGCATACGCTCATTACAGTGTTCGCACATCAACGTCTCATCTAAGCACGTTTTGCATAGCGTTTCGTCTTTTTTGGCTTCTTCTTTTTCGCAAAATGAACATAACTCTAAAGCGTTCTCGTCTTTAAAGACTTCGGACGCTTTTAGCGTTTCGTTATTATCAGTTTGCATTTGTTTTCAATGAGCTACTGCACTAGCTCGGTTAGTTTATGTCTACCGACATAGACAGAAGTAAATTTTTTTTACTTCATAAAGTATAAATAAATTTTTCACTGAAAAATTTATTTATACTTTAGAAATAAACAAAACTATCTTAATGCTTCATACAACGTTCTAAGTTCTTTTGGTAATGAGCTGGGATATTCTTCTAGGTTCTTCCGCTTTTTAGGCGTTTTGCACAACAGTTTTTTAACGTCTATTTTCTTTGAAAATATCAGTATAGCTCGATTGCGTTTGCTTCGCACTGGTCTATCTGCCATTTGGGAAGTGAATTGACAATTTCGACTTTTATGTTATAACTGGCTTCTTGTATCTGTTTTTGTAGCTTGACACATTCTATTTTTTCTGTTTTAGATATGCCAATTTGGAGAGCTAAAAAGAAAATAAATAGAGCGGAAAGAGCGGAGAAAAATTTGACAGTTTTTAGCATTTATTGTGATTATGGGTTTTTTTCGACTTTTTGGTATATCGGTTTTTATACTTCTCTTGTATCTGATTAGTATTTTAAACCATACACGTATTGTGTCAAATAGAAGAGTTATGCACACAAGAAAAAACCCATTTATAACATAAAATAGTGTAATTTGTCAATGGTGCAACCGCTTAAAATCTATGGAAATTAAAGGCGTTTTCACTGCAGACCTACCGCCCCCCCATTATATTTTTTTAGTTTTTTTTTTTTTATTTTTGATTAAAAATTATTATAACATATTTTCGCCTATATTGTCAAGTCTTATATCTTATACTTCGGGTAATATTTATAAAAAATAAAATAAAAAAGAAATTTTAAATTAAGGGGGTATGACCCCTGCCGGAGAGTAAGACCATAAATAAAAAAAATGTCAACAGGTATTGACAGAGCTTTCCTTTTGTTGGCTTGTATGCCAAAATCGCCCCAAAAACCGCCCCAAAATCGCCAGACCCGCACAAAACCTAGCTTTTTTGTGTCGCACAATATACATTGTGCGACAGTACCGCTTAAAAGTGTAGATAAAACCTACATTTTTTTAACGTGTCAAGCGGTAGCACTAAGCTATTGACACTTTTTATATATATGTTATAATACTACCCTACCCCCCGAAAACGATGGCGTCGCCTTCATTTAGTAGTTTAGGTACTTACTCGTAATAATGGGTCGTTTTTTCAAAAAAATGTTATAATCTTTTTAATGGCTAGAAAAAAGACCCTCCCGGAAGAACAGAAGCCCGGCTTAGTAGGTATACCGACTCCTACGCTGGAACAAGAAGCGGAAGCGGAAGAGCTTAGCGCCGCGGCCATAGAGCAACTCTCCCCCTATCAAGTAAAAAAACTAAAACAAATTTCCTACGCCATCAGTAAAATCGGTCTTTCAGTCCAGGACGCCTGCGTAGTGGTGAACCTCGATCCTCGTACCCTCGAAGATTGGCGCAAGGATCACGCTATCATTGGCTTCATCATTGACCGCAAGCGTTTAGAGCTTAAAAAAAATCTTCTTTCCATCCTGACGGCTCAGGCTATCAAAGGAGATAAAGCCCTGGCGCAACTTCTTCTTGAGCGTCTTTTTCCGGAAGACTTCGCCAAGAATAAAACTCCCGACTCAATGAACGATGACATCATTGCCCAGGGCATTGAATTCATTCAAAAACACGGAGACTCTTCGCCGCTTGTAACGGAGACAAGCGGTAGAGCCTTTGTCGTGAGACACGGTTCTAAAACCGAACTGCCAAAGCTCGATGATATTCTCAAGTAAAAAAAACAAGCCAATTAAGGTCATTGATCCGACCCAGAAGGTTAAAATCACTATCATGATTGTTTTTGCTCTTGGCGCTACCGCTTTTGCCGTCAAGGTTGTTTCTCTTTTGGAGGAAATTCTTGTTTCTTTCAAAACACTGACGTGACTATAGACGAGATTAAAGCTAACTTAGGTAATCGCTGGCTTATACACTAATGACTATAGACGAGATTAAAGCTAACTTAGGTAATCGCTGGTGGAGACTGAATAATCTTTACTATGTGAAGGATAAGCACGGTAATAAGGTGTTGTTCCGTCCAAACTTTGTGCAGAAGTATCTGCATGATAATTTGTGGTTCTTTAACATCGTGCCTAAAGCCCGACAGCTCGGTATCACTACTTTTTTCTGCATCCTCTATCTTGACCAGGTGTTGTTTTCAGAAAATAAAACAGCTGGTATTATCGCTCACCGGCAGGAGGATATGAAAAAGATTTTTAAAAACAAGGTGAAGTTCGCCTGGGACAACTTGCATCCGTGGTTAAAGGCCAAGGTTGGCTCACCGAATACTGACAGCGCCTACGAACTTTCTTTTCCTAACGGGTCGAACATTTTCGTTTCCATGACCACTCGTTCGGGGACGGTGCAGTTTTTGCATATTTCGGAGTTTGCCTATGTCTGCAAGCACTTCCCGGAGAAGGCGGAGGAAATCGTGACGGGCGCCATTAACTCGGTTGAAGCCGGTAATTGCGTTAGTATTGAATCAACCGCTGCCGGGCGGGAGGGATATTTTTATAAGTTCTGCATGACGGCCATGCAGATGAAACAGGAGGGCAAAGAACTGACGCCGTTGGACTTTAAAATATTTTTCTTCCCTTGGCACATTGAGCCGCATTACACGATGGACGCGAACTTCGCTATTCCCAAAGAGTACGCCGATTATTTTGATTCATTGCAGAGCAAGCATCACATTATTCTTTCTGACGGGCAGAAGCGGTGGTACATCAAGAAAGCGGCCGTTAATCGGGAGAAGATGTTTTCGGAGTACCCCTCGACGATGGATGAGGCGTTCAGCGAGGCGCAGGAAGGGGCGTACTATGCCAAGGAGATGAATAAGGTGTACTTGGAAAAGCGGATACGCTTTCTGCCTCACGACCGGATGTTACCGGTAGACACCTGGTGGGATTTGGGAATGAATGATTTTAACGTAGTGATCTTTGTGCAAACCAAGGGCGAGCAGATACGGTTTATTGATCTTTATTGGAACAATGGCGAAGGGCTGCAGCATTATTACGATATGCTGCAGCGGAAGCGCGACGATCTTGGCTACCGGTACCGTTGGCATGTCATGCCTCACGATATCAACGTGCGCGATTTGTCGAGCGGTCAGACCCGGCAGGCGACTTTATTCCAGATGGGTATGCGTGGTATTCGGGTTGCGCCCAAGGTTGGTATTCAGGACGGCATTGACCGGGTGCGCACAATCTTTTCGAAGTTCTACTTTGATGAGGTGAAAACTACCAAGCTGCATGAGTCGTTGTTTAATTACCGTCGGGACTTTGATCAGAAGGTTGGGGTGTGGAAAGACAGCCCGCGGCACGATGATAATTCCCACTTTGCCGATGCAGTTCGCACTGGAGCGCAGTTATGGCGGGAAGAAATATTCTATGGTGACGAAGACGATGCGGTCTTGGCTAAAACAGAACAAGCATTTTTTAGTGGTTAGTCAAGTCAGTATGATATACTAAACACAATGAATGAGACTCCATTCGCTCCGGCTACTGAATTTGGAAATCGTCCTAAAAATCCTTTGGATGATTCGAAAGTTGAGTCCATGCCGGCCGGTATTTACGAGGAAAAAGACCAGCAGTATTTAACGTATCTGCAGGAACGGTTGGTCAACGCCAAGCGTCAGTATGATCATCCCTGGCCGGAGTTGAACGACAAGACTCCCTATCAGTATTACGAGGAAAACGAGAAGATCGCGAACACCAAACTGCCGCCGAAGGTGAATGACGATGATGTGATTGTCTCGTCCGGAACGGTGGAATCGAAGTTGGATGCGTTGCTATCGAATATTAACAACTTAAACATCGAAACCGAGGTTCATGTGTTTGACCGGTTAAATAATCGCTTGCGGGATTTGGCGACGTCGTTGCAAGACACCATCCATGACACGAAGATTCGGGACGGGGCTGACGGCGCCGGCGACGAGGAGAAAAAAATTCAGCGGCAGCGGACGCTCCTTAAACAAGGCACGGTGTATGTCATGGAAGAGTGGCTGAGAAAGTTTGAAACTAAAAAAGTTTTAAAGCAAAAGTATAGGGGCGAGTTTAAAGACTTTGCCGGGTACAGTGAAAAACTGGAACTGGTTTTTGAAGGCCCGTCGCGAAGCGTCTTGCACAACAATAATGTTTTTCTGGGAGACTTAACGAAGTTCTATATGGAGGAACAGCCGTTCGTTTTCGTGATGGTGCATGACGACTACAATACGGCTAAGACAAAATTCGGGAAGTTTGAAAACTGGCAGTACATAAAGCCCGGCGCAATTCCGGAAACGGAGGCGACGATGCCAAAGACGATCTACGATAATCGGTGGCGCTTAACTGAACTCAAGAAAAACCAGGTTGAAATTTTATATTACTTCGATCCGGTTTTGGATGAGTTTAATATTATTATCAATGGGGTATTGTTAATGCCGATTGGTTTTCCTTTGTCGGCGGTAGCGCCTTTCGGAAAAATTCCGATTACCAAGCAGGTATTTCGTATTTTGAGTGACACGTTCGCGCTAGGCGGTTCGTTTGTGGCCTCCGGATCGGTCAAGGAAATTTCGGCGATTATTGATGAGATGTTGCGGTTGTTTGTCTTGAAGGGACGAAAATCGTTTACTCCGGCCTATGTGAATACCTCTGGCCGGGTGATTGACCGCAAAGCGCTTATGCCGGGACGTATTTCGATGGGGATTGATCCGGGCGCGTTGCAGCCGATTGCTTCCAACGAAACGCAGGGCGTGACTCAGGGCGAGGTGGCTGTCTTACGCGAACTCCAAGGACTGATTGACCAAAACACAGTCTCCGATCCATTTACCGGACAGCAGGCTAAGTCCGGTACGACGGCGACTGAAATTCGCGAAGTTACTACCCAGGCTAAACTTACTTTGCAGTTGGCGGTTTTTGTGTGCACGCTTTTGGAAATCAAGTGCGACTACTTGCGTTTGTGGAATATTTTAGCCAATTGGTTTGAACCGGTTGACTCCCGTGTTGTTGAAGTTGAAGGAGCAAGAAAAATGGTGAAGATGTTTCGAACGACTAACCGCATTACCACGATTGAGGGCGAGGGAGAAGGAGAACGAATGATTATCCCAACTGAAGATGAGATGCCAGAACCGAAAGTTATTCGACAAATGGAGCGCGACGAACAGAAAAAAACAGGACGTCCTAACAGAAAGATTTATTTGAGTGTACCTGATTTAAAAACGGCCAAATTACTTTGGTACATTACAGCTATTCCGAAAGAGCGTGAGAATTCACTGGCTTACAAGTTGCAGTTCCGCGATATGTTGAATGATTTAATGGCACTAGTGAAGCTGGGGAGCCGTCCCAATATTTCTTCCTTGCAGGAAGAGTTTAACAGGATACATAATAAGGGCAGGTCGAAGCTGTTTGAAGAAGCAGCTGCTCAGAATATTCCGGGTATGGGTTCGTTAGCTGGACTCTCGGCGGGCGCTGGCGCTCCGACTAGGGGGCCGGCCGGAGTGTCGAACCAGGGTGGCATTCCTTCAATGCCGCTGTCGTAAGTAAAATCAGTCGCCTATGTTAAATTTATTTAGCAAAAAAAATGGCCAAGAAGAAGCCAAGGAAACCAAGATACTAGAAGATGAGATTTTGAAGCTCAAGGTACAAAACCAGTCCTTGAAAATCAAAAATGAATCTTTAGAAAAGCGTCTTGTTTCTTTGGAGGGTCACAAGTATTTAGTGGATGTAAATATTGGTGATCCTGCTCCATCTAAACCGGTGGATCGAAAAGTTTATGTAGCTGCAGTCGCCGGGCTATATAAGGATCACCTTCATCCCAAGTTTATGCAGATGATCAGCACTGCACATGCTCTTTTGGAACCGTTTGAAAATGACCGCGAAAAAGACTTACTTCTTAAAGGGGTGGTCTTTACCTTGTGGGATTTGGATAAGTGGGGGGAGCGGATGGTCAATGAACATTTAGCTAACCTTGAAGATCAAAGTAGTCGTCAAAGTAATTTAATTCCTAACAATGAAAATTAAAGATGAACAGGGTAACGAGGTAGAAGTCTTTACCCAAACCGATCTTGAGGCTCGTCTGGAAGCAGAACGCACCAAGATCGTGGCCGATGCGGAAAAGAAAGTTGAAGAAAAGTACGGCAGTGATATGGAAAAGCTTAAAAATGACCTGGCTGATGTCACCAAAAAGCTTGAGGATGCAGAAGAAGCTGGAGGTCATAGCAATGATGGTCAGGTTGAACGGCTGCGCCGTGAGCGGGACGATGCGACAAAAGCGTTAAAAGATTTCGAAACTAAGGTTTCGAAAGAAATTAATGACTTTAAGAGCGCGGTTGTGGCTGATCAGAAAAATGATCTGCTTGATACTTTATCTGGTACTGATGCTGAGTTGCGCAAGAAGATTGAGTTTGAGTTTGATAACTATCGTCCGGGCGCGGTGTCTAAAAAAGACATAGAAGAACGAATGAAAAAAGCGTATCAGTTGGCTACGGGAAACGCTCCCCAGCCTCATGCTTTTGATAGTTTGGGCGTAAATAACCGTGGTCAAGGTCGTGACCATACTCCCGAAGGAACGGCTAAAGATAATCCGAATCGCGAAGCCATGCGCAAAGCGCTTGGTATTAGCGAGGAAGATTATAAAAAGTACGGTTATAAAAAATAAATACTATGGCTAAAGAAGAAAAAAAGAATACGGCTGCTTCTGCGGAAGATCAGCCATCGAATAAAGATACGGTTGAAGTTGAACGCGGTGTACTGGAGTCAATTTTGAGCCGTCAGGAAAGTTACGAAAAGGTTATTGCCGATCAGTCCAAACAGCTGCAAACCCAGGCGTCCCAGATTGACCGTTTAATGGGGTCGGCTGATAAATCTCGTTTGGAGTATTGGGATCGTCTTCATCAGTCCGGTGAACTAATTCGTCAAGCCAACATTCGTTACTTTAAAGAAAAAGATACTGATAAGTGGGCGTTGGTTTTAGGCTGGTCTGGTTTGGTAGTAGATGAGGTCGGTGTTCGTGATGGTCGCATTGAAGCAAAACAGATTATGAAAGTCTTTCTTGACCAGGGTAACGGCAACGAGCCGAAAGAACAGTTAGTTGATATTTTAGACTTTGCCCGTTTTTGCAAGTACGAACCAGCTGACATTATCGAAACCAAGAAAAGCAGGAATGGCGAGTTTTATAAACTGCGCCTTCAAGATGGTCGAGAGGTCGAGTTTGATATTCGTTTCTTAAATTAATATGGCTCAGTTTATCGGTGCGAAAGAAGTGTTGGGAGTGACCACGGAGGATTTTAAAACTCCGAATGGCGGGGAGGTCGTGAAGGTTGTTTACAAGAGCGGACAGACGAGTGTTATGCCTCGTCGGACGTTTGACCTTTTTGTTTCTTCTAACCCGAATCAGGATGAAAATGCGCTGTTTGCGAAAAAGCGCGATGCGCTTGTGCCGCTTATTATTCAGCTTCTCTTAGAGTATGATGTCCGCCTAACGGAGATGTCGCTTCTTTTGCGGGCGGTCGGCGATAGTTTGGTTGAGAGTGTGAATCGGGCGACCAGTTACTTGTGGACTGGTACCGATAGTGCTTATATTCCAGGCGTTGATTCAATGGATCAAAGAACAATTCTTGAAGCTCACCGTCAGATTCTGCAAATAGCTGAGAAAAGCAAAAAAGATGGACAATCAGCACCCGCCAAACAGTCTTAACCTTGAAGACTTTGGAGAATTAGATCAGAGTGAATTAACGTTACTTTGGTACATTCGAAATCGTTTTCGGTATGGCGAGATTGTACTGGTTGTTCACCAGGGTAAACCGAAGCGAATTTTGAAAGCCTGGGATTCGCAAGACATTTAGACTTATACACAGGGTGTATGTCAAGTGATGTGTTATACTCTAGCTAAGTGGTGATCTGTAGTTTGTTTGACAAGTGAGTGGTTCTCTACCGAAACCGGCGAGAACACGATGATAGTTTTAACGCTATTATTGTGTCTGCCGGTTTTTGCGTATAGAGCGGAGGCGCCAATGGCGACTGGGCACCTCCGCCCTGTTCGCAAGACAGGGTCGGGTGAGTTAACACCTAGTTAACAAAAACATTGCTTTTCGGGGAAGGAAACCCTAGTTAACAAACAAGCAATTTAGTTAATGGTTCGTTAAAAAAAATCTAGTCGATTTAAAATTTAAGCTTTTTATTATGGCTTTCAGACTTTACAACGGAAAAGTCAAGCGCATTTGGTTTCCTCGTCCTGCTTCGCAGGCGTTTACCAAAGGTGACTTGGTGTATCCCAATGGTTCTGGTCAGGTTATTCCTGCCGACGCAACTTCTGGACGACATATCGGTGTAATTGCAAAGACAGTGGCTTCGACCGATTCTGATTACGCAACTGCGGACGTCTTAGTTCCTATTGATGTTCCAGTTGAGCAGTGGACAGAATGGCGAGTAGCCGCTTCAAGCGCAGTTGCAGACGATATATTGGAAGAAGTTGACTTAACGGATGCTGGCACAGCAGACCGCAGTGCATCTTCAAAGGACGCTTTACTTGTGACGCGTTATATTAGCGCTTCCGAGTTGGTCGTGGTGCTCCTTTCAACGGCGATTAATCGTTATACCGCCACTACATAACAACTCTTGATCTAACAACATGGAACTTAATATTAATTCACTGTCCGACTTCGTAGCCAACTCAGAAATTTTGTGGGCTATGGGTTTTGACAGTGTTCCTCAGGTTGCTCGACGTTCCGGATTGTTTAAGGAAGTTCCTATTCCTCAAATGTCCGGCAACACTCGTACTTTTTCTGAAATTGACCTCGAAGAGTACGCTTCGAAAAAGCGGGAGAGCGAACAGGCTACCCGCGCCAGAGTGCAGCAAGGTTATTCCAAAACTGGCACTTTGTATCGCGTTGCGAAGGACATTGGTATTTCCTACGAAATGCGTACCCAGGGCAAGTACAGCGAAATCAAGGAGAAACTCGTTAACCTTGGTAAGCTTTGTCCGAACCGCATGGACTTGGATTTACAGCACCGGTTTACTTTCGGTACGGCTACAACCTATACCGATTTGGACGGTGAGTCTGTAGATGTAGCCGTCGGTGATACCTTAGCTTTGTTCTCAACTGCTCACACCCTTCGCGCTTCTTCAACCACTTTCCGAAATCGGTTGGCTAACAACCCTCAGCTTTCGAAAGGAGCTTTGGAAGCGATGGAACTGATGCGGGTGCAAAACACCTATAACCAGTTTGGTGAGAAGATGACGATTTCGGCTGACCTTTTGTGGGTGACCGATGATCCAAATACCGTCAATACGGCTATGGAGCTTTTGAAGTCAACCACAAACGTCACTCAGGCTAACCAGGGCGTTGTGAATACCTATCAGGGCAAATACCGTTTGGTTGTTTTGCCTCGCGTAGCTACCACGGCGACTGGCGCCAACGATAGCACTAAGGCGAAGTATTGGGGTTTGGCTTCAAGCCAAATGTCCACTGCTTATCTTGGAGTGCACGAAGAGCCTCATCTTAAAACTCCTCCGGCGGAAGGAAAATCCAACGAAGAGTTTTCAACCGATGATTGGAACTTTGGTACTCGCGCTGGCTACATGATCGTAATCGTATCAGCTGCTTGGGTAAGCTTTAGTTCTGGCGACGGAACAGCCTAACACAAAAAAATCCTATGGGCTGGGTTGTCCCCCGGCTCATAGGTGGCTGGTAAACCGGCCTAATGGTAAACCTTAATTCAATGCAGGAAAATCAATTGAGCAGATACGGAGCGATCTCACGGTCGTATCCGATGACGACTGGAAGAATTTTCTTTTTGATTAGCTCTTCGGAAACTGCAGCGGAATCTATGCTTTATAAATTCCCTGTGGATGCTGATGGCGTGGTGCGTGTCTATACCTCTTGGGCTTCGGTCATTACTGCTTGTCAAACAAGCACCGATGCCGATGTCATAGTGGTTTCTCCGCTTTTCACCACAGCTCCGACGGTTGCTCAAATCGAAGCCTTGAAGGCTGCCAATACTTCTGTCATTCGCGCTGGCAATGTTTTGCCAGATGGTTCGTACTTGGCGACCAAGGCCGCTTTCGCCGTGAATACTGCAACCACCACTGATCTGTTTAACGTAACTGGTCGGGTCGAAATTCTCGATATTATTGGTGAAATTGCGACTACTCTTGGCGCAGCGACTACGGGCGCAAAGTTTATTGCCGTGCCGACTGTCGGTTCTTCAACTGACTTGTGCGTAACGACCAATATTGCGAGTCTCGCGACTGGTGGTACACTGACTATTACCGGTACATTGGCTAATGCACTTAACTCCACCACTCAGGGTGCAGTTATCAGACAAGCCACTCCGTTACAGGTAAAAGCGGGTACTTTACAGTTGAATATCACGCAGACGACTACCGGCAATGTTCGAACAATGGTTCGCTACAAGCCGCTTGAGCCTGGTGCGTTGATCTTCCCGGCCTAGTTAGTGGCCATCCTCACGGCTTTTATGAGCCGTGAGATATGTCCGATAACAGTCAGCCACTTCAAGATTTTGTTCGGGTCTTGCCGCCCAAGGAAATGTTTACGGCGGATGAGATACCGGTCGTTCAGAAGGGCGCCATTCAACCAGGGCAGTTAACAACGCCTATTGTTCATTTACATTATCCGGAAGAAGGCGGGGTGCACGCCTACCATGAGGGCGATTTTTATCCGCATAAATCTTTTCCTTTTCGGGAGGCAGTGTACGCCATTGATACGATTAAGCGGTTACTGATCAATACAATGAAGCTACTATCCTCTTCTCCAACGAGGTACCTTTTCATTCCGTTTTTTCTTTTTCCGGCTTCTTGGAAGAAAAAAGTAGTGAACTATGCCTTGGCTCAGTTTACAGACTATACGGTTATTGTTTTTGACCGGTGGGGAAGAGTTCTTGACTACGATGACGGCAATGGTCACGTCTATGGTCTGCAGGGTTTAGTCTGGAAACCGCAGTACTTTTGCGATATGGTGCGTGAAGTTTACCGGGTGGGAATGGAAATAGCCGGGGACAACCAAGATTATCAGCAACTTGTTTTGACTGTGTGCATGATTCTTGAGTTTGATGACGCTTATCGTTACCGGTTACAAGATGGATTGGGAGAAATTAGTATGGATGCGTTACGAAAGAATCCTATTCAAGAGCTGGTGAGGATTTTAAAAGTGATTCAAAAGCGTGATGGCGGCGGTACGGTGCCTAAGTTTGAACAGGCCGTGAAGTTGCTTCCGTTTGTCGTATGGTCTTTGGGTTTAAAGTCAATTGTCATTGAGTTTTTCAATAAAGTTGATCTTAAAAAATTGACTCTTGACGATATTGACTGGTACCGGTGTCTTTTGTGGGGAGGGTATGATTTTAGAGGTGTTCCCATAGAGGAACGCCTTTCTATGCGGCTGATGATTGACAGCGCCGAGCAATACCGAGTAAATCAGGAACGTCTTAAAGGTCAAAAAAAGTAATTTGTTATAATAAAACTATGTATAACACCCAAGATTATTACTTTGTCGGAACAATTCGTGCTGCTGCTATTTTAACCGGTTCGTATGTGGCTGCCACTACTATTACGCCGAATGATAACTGTCAGCGTTTTAACCAACTCATTCTTTATATTGACTTTACAAAGGGCAGTTTGACTGACTGCGATATTAAGGTTGAGTTTTCACACGACAATAGCGCTTTCTATCAGGAAACATTCAGTTCAATTTCCGGTGATACTTCAACTGAGACGGCCGGTATTCATACTATTGCCGCTACTGGAAAGTTTCGTATCGCTATTCCGATCAAAGATAATTACATCAAGGTGAGCGCAATTGGAAATGGAACGACTACCAACTCTTCGTTGAAAATTGATGCTGTGCTTGGTGTTCAATAAATCTTATGGCTTTTAAAACTCAGTCTAGCACTACTGGGGTTGATGAAAAAAACCGTGATCTCGTTAAAGAGCGGGCTGAGTTGAAAAACGATCTTTCTCACTTGGGAAAAGAATTCGAACGTCTTTCTTTCAACATTAGTCAGCTTAAAGAAAAAGAGTCTGCTTTTAAAGATAAGAGCAAAGAACTCAAGGCGCTAAAAGAAGAGGTTGCTGACAAGGAAAATAACTTAGCTGACTTAAACGACAAACTCAAGGAAACTCAACGTGAACTTGAAAGTTGTGAAAGTCAGCTTGCTTCTTTTAAAGAGAAGATGACCGATGAAGGCAAGGCTGAGCTTGACCGTTTTAGTAGTTTAAAATTGCATTATCAAGAAGAATTGGGCAAGTTAGAAGTGGCTATTAAATCCAAGCAAGCTGAGCTGGAAGTTATTCAACCGCGCTTACTGCAGGCTGACGAGGCGGTAGCTGAGTTAAATAAAAAGTTAGATACTTTAAAGTTCAGTTTTATTAAACTGACCGGAGAATACGAGGGACTAATTATTAAATATCAAGAAGTGAGCGGTAATGTTCAGTCAGCTAATGACGAAGTAAAACGCGCCCAAGAGTCTTTAGTGCGTGTTGTGAACGAGTATAATGAAACCGTGAAGATGACTGAGAAAAAAAAGTTAGAGCTTGAACGATTTACAAACGACTTGGCAAGCAAACAAGATGCTTTTGATGTGCGCTGTAAACTTAAAGTTCAGGAACTGGAAGAGCGCGAAGGACTTATTTCTGATCGGTCTGCCTGGCTTGACGAAAAGGAAAAAAATCTTCGTTTGATTAAAACCGAATTAGAAAAGTTCCACGGGAAAAGAATCCCGGTGAATATATAATGTCTTTTTATAATGCACGAGAAACAGGCAGGCCGGTGGCCATTAAAGACGAAGGAATAACACTCACGCCGAGTGTCAGTTCGATTGATTTTACCGGTTCAGGGGTGAGCGGTTCGACTGTTGGTAACGATGTCACGGAAGCTGTTTCCGGGGGCGGTGGTTTTACGCGTATTAACCCAACTGGATCAGTGAATGGTTCGAATACTGCTTTTGTTTTTAGTCAGAAACCTACCTACATTGTGAGCGATGGCGCTTGGTATGTTGAAAATACCGGTTGGACATGGGATGGTGGATCGTCAACTGCTACTATGACTATTCCTCCGAACGATACTATTTATGGATTTGTCTAAAACATGAAGAAGCGTCATAAAGTTTTACTCACATTGCTGTCTATCGCTTCTTTGGTTGGTTTTGCGACTCAGGCTGAGGCGGTCAATATTACTGTTCCTTCCGCTCCAGCGGCCGGATATTTTTTGGAATCAACCAGTACCGGAGCCTATATTTATAAACAAGTAACCAGTTCTCTATTACTCACGAACGCGAGCGGTAGCATCAATGCCTACGCTGGAAGTTCTTGCGCCGGATCAGATCAGGTCACGGGAATTTCTGCGGCTGGTGTTGTGACCTGTTCGGCTCAGGGTTCTGGCGGGGGCAGTATTACTTTTAACAATATTGCCACCTCAACGTTTTTAGTACGTTCCACCTCGACTGGATTGGCAGTCACGTCTTCCACTGGCGCTAATGGCTTGGGCATTTTAGATATCGGAGTTTCTTCAGGGTACTTTATTCCTCTGAGTGCTTCTGGTACGCAGTGGAACGCAGCCTTTGCTTCGAGCGCTTTAGCTCATGTGGCGGTGACGTTAGCCGGTGAAGATTATCTTTCTTTATCCGGGCAGCAAATTACCGCCAATGCCATCAATCCGGATAACCTGTCCGCGTCTGATTTTGGAGATTTTACTTGTGACGGATCAACGTGCGTACTGGATCAAACCTATGTTGTTTCTTCTACTTTATGGGGAAATGTTGTTGCTTCTTCCGGTTTGGCTCATGCGGCGGTAACGCTTTCTGGCACTCCCGACTATATTACGCTCGTCGGGCAAGATATTGTGCGGGGAACTATCGACATTTCAGATGACACCAACTTAGCTGCTGGCACTAATGGCATTGACTTGTCAGGTGATACGATTAACTTCGATTCTACTGAAGTAGCGACAACCACTTGGGGAGCGGGAGCTGATTTCACCTGGACGTTTGACGCCTCAGGAACGAATCCAACTTTATTTGTGAGTGACAACTTAATAACTCTTACTACGACTACTCTGACGAGGTTAAATGTAACTTCTTTAAATATTGGCGGAGACATTTTCACCGAACTTGTCGGTGATGGGTTGGATATTTCAGGTGGTTCATTGATCTTTGACTGTTCTGATGTAGCCGGTACTGGACTTACTTGTTCCGGAGAAGATTTACAAACTACGCTTGGCACCGCTATTGATGGAACTGAAATATCATTATCTGGTCAGGCTACTGGAACGCTCATGTACTTTACAAGCGGTGCTTGGGCGCCGTTTCCTACGGGAACTACCGGTCAGGTTATTAAAATGAGCGGTAACACGATTACTTGGGGAACTGACAATGATTCTGGCGGTGGGGAAACGAGCTGGATTCTTGATGGCACTCGTCTTTATCCTTCTTCTACGATTACTCTTATAGATGCGTCGAGCACTCCTTTTCAAGCAAGCACAACTAAGCTTGGGGTAACATCGTGGTGGTCTGCTTCAATTGCTTCTTCTTCAAGAGACAACTTGGGAGTACCGTCTTTTGACTACACAACTTCTTCAATTTGGATCACCAGACTACAACACTCTTTTAATAACTTTTTAAATAACTCTTCCTTTGAGCACTGGTTTGAGGGAACGAGTGATGTTGCTCCAACTGGTTGGGTGGTTCAAAATGCTACAACTTCAAGAGTAACGACTTCTTCGGTGGGAACGTATGCCGTAGACTTTCGAGCTAATGCCTCAGATGACGCCATCTATCAGTTAATAGATGCTGGTTCGAGTGTTTGGTACACCTGTTCGGTTTACTACAAACGTATTAGTGGCACGGGCGGAGCCTCGATTGTCCTACAGGAAAATGGCAATGACTTTACCGAGTACGCCAACGTGGATTTGTCGGTTTACACCACGTCATCGTGGAACCTAGCTCTAGTGTCGGCTCAAAAACCAGCTGACGGAACTTCCCAAATGCGTTGTAAATTAGCTCAAACTGGCTCAACATCCACCGAAACGGTCTGGTATTTCGATGAAGTCATGCTTCAGGAGGGAAAAAACTTGGCTAATGGCTGGTTGCCTCGTTACGTTGACGACACCTACGACAATCAAGAGATTTATGGGTCAAAGATTTTTCGTGGTATTTTGAATGCTTCAAATACAGCTAACTTTGATTCGGGACTTAATGTTCGTTCTGGTGTGACTGCTCTGCAAGGTTTAACACTGGTTAACGCTACTGCTACTGGGAACATTCAGGCTGCTAGTTTATATGCTACCGGCAATCTTCAATTTGACGGAGAGATTTTACCTGATGGTTTAACTTGTTCTGATGGACAAATTCTTAAAAAAACAGGAGCTAATAACTGGGATTGTGCCACTGATGAAACTGGCGGAGGCGGAGGCGGTGTAGCTACTTCAAGCGCCGGATCGTATGGCGCCGGCAACCTGGCATTTTTCACTGCAACATCAACCATTTCAGCCACGAGCGGTTTAAACTTGGTCAGTTCAACTGGTGCTCTGACGCTGAGCGGAAGCTTTGCGCTCACGGGAAATGCTTCAACAACCGGGCAACTAGTGGTTGGCACATTGCTTTTGCCCGATGCTGATGGCGGTGCTGATTTGGGATCAGCGACTCTGAGTTGGAACGATTTATTTTTAGATACCGGTGGAATTATTAATTTTGATAATGGCGATGTGACAATTACGCATTCAGCTAACGCCCTGGCCTTTGCCGGAGTAACCGGAGATTACACCTTTGACGATACGGTCAAACCTGCTTCAAATGACGGCGGACAACTTGGAACGGGAGCAAATGCCTGGTCTGATTTGTTCCTGGCTAACGGGGGAATCATTAACTTTAATAACGGCAACTATACGGTTACTCATTCGGCCGGACTTCTCACTTTAAGCGGTGGGTTAACGGTCACTGGCGGAACGCTCACTGTGGGTACTTTAGCTGGCGCAATTGACGCCGGAGGCGCAACCAGTTTGGAAATTGTGAACGGCTCTGCGCCGACCGTGAATGCCGCCGGTGAAATTGCACTGGACACTACTGACAATCAACTTTTGATTGCTGACAGTGGAAATACTGCTCGTGTGTTTGCCACTGATCAAAAAACGTTATGGGCTGCCACGGTAGTTTCTTCATCTGTGGCCTTTGTGAATGGCACTTATATTCCTTTGCCCCAGATTAAAGATGGTATAGAAGTGACTCAAATTCACTGCTATGTTGACGGCGGAACGGCTATTGCCATTAACTTATCGGATGGCACAAATGACACGGAAAGCGTTTCCTGCGGGACAACGGCCAGTTCTGATACCGATATCACAATCAACGATACGTTTACGGCTAGTGAGCTTCCCCGTCTTGAAATAGGCAATGTTACCGGCACTCCCAATTATCTTAATTTCCGTATTTACGGACGTATTACTGTTGAGTAATGAAGTGGCTTAAAGAAAAAGTCATAGGAGCATGGCAGTGGACAAAAAGAGTTACTAAAAAAACTCTTATTTCTATCGGTTTAATCGGAGTAACATTGGCCGCTCCGGTTGTTCCTCAATACGATTATGTCGTGCGAACGGTTCCGGTTACGGAAGGACACTTTGAGTTCCGTGACGAGTTTACGCCCGGTACTGAAATGAAAGAAGCTCGTGAAGTTGGCCGGGCATGTTACAACGAGTTTACTCCTCTTAATAAAAACAGGAAAAAAATTCGTGAAAAGATTGACTGTGACGAGTACTGGAGAATTGCCAAAACACCAAATTACCAAGCGCCTTTTAAAAATGGTTATGTCTGGCATGGATATGAAACAATGGCTTTTGATACGCCGTCCGGTGATTTGGAAGAGGGATATTTTTACAAGGAGTACGTTGGGCAGGAATCTGTCGGTTCGCTTTTAGTTGATCGGGCTTCTGCGGCTATTGCCTTTGATGCGGCTTCAGACGGTGGCACCATAGCAATAGCATGCAGCGACTCTTGGTCGCACACCACAACTTCGACTGCTGACACCATTATGATTTTGGCCGCTTTCGGAGAGGATTCGACCACTGCCGATGAAATTTTAGACAGTGCGACGTACAACGGTGTTTCTCTTACATCTTCTACAACGCGCACAGGAGCCAGTGCCAGTGTTCAGTTTTGGTATTTAGTGGCACCGGCTACCGGAGCAAATACCGTTTCAGTGACATTTTGCTCTTCTGGATCGTTGGGTGCTGGTGGCGCTGGTGTTTCTACTTTTACCGGCGTTGATCAAAGCACGCCGATTGACGCTACGACGAGTAGCACTTTTTTAAATACTGCCAATCCTTCTATTACGCTCGGAACCGTTGCTGATAACTCGTGGGTGACAGCATTAATAGCAAATGAAAATGGCACGGGAACTTGTGACGCGAATGCTGACCAGACCGAAAGATACGCTATTGCGCCCACGGGCGTTCAGGGAGTTTTTTCCGATACCGGCCCAAAAACTCCGGCTGGTAACCAAGTTATGAGTTGGACTGGAAGTGGTAGTTTTTGTTCGACAATGGACGGAACCATTATCGCGCTTTCTTTTATGCCAGTTCAGTCTCAGCTTTCTCCCGCTGGCCAAAAACCTATTTTCTTTATTCCTGCCGAAGATGAGTAAAATGCTACAATAACCCTATGGCCTTTATTTACACTCGCTCAGTTTTGAAAACAAGAGTCAATGCCAATATTCAAGGCAGAATTGGAATGTTGGTTGATGAAGATGAAACAATCAATGCCGCTGTCCGGGAAGTTTTTGGCAAAGTTCATTTGCGTTCAGCCCGTCGCCGGGCGCAATTAACCCCTAACCTTTTTCAAGATGTCCATGACTATGGAGCGCCGAGCGATATCTTAGGAACGCGCCTGATTGATATTCCTGCTCAGGCCAAGCGGTCGGACGGGCAATTTGCGCTGGTGACGACCGAAGAATTCGCCAGGCAAAAAAAGCTAGGGACGATTGCTATTGATGACTATAACGGCAGTAAGATTTTAAAAATTGCTTCACGGGTTGACAGTAAGTTGGTAATTGTTTCTGAACTGGATTCGTTAACCTCTGGCGGCGGCACCTGGGCGCTTTTTGGAGACGGAGAAAGCGTGGCTGTAGATAGTGATGACTTTATCAAAGGAGCGGGCAGTATTAAGTTTGCCATTTCATCTGCGGGTGGTACGACGGCCGGTATTCAAAACAGCAGTCTTAATAGTTTTGACTTAACTGATTATCTTGGCGGTAACGGCGCCTTGTTTGTTTTTCACAAAATTAACAGCGCAACTAATATTACCAATTACATTCTTCGCATTGGCACTGACACTTCAAACTATTACAGCAAAACCATTACAGCTGCCCATGACGGTTCGGCTTTTGCCGCTGGCTGGCAGTTGCTGCGCTTTGACTTAACTTCTTTGACAGAAACTGGATCGGTCACTGATGCCGATATCAACTACATTGCGCTTTACATGACAAAAGCGGCGGGCAAAGTGAGTGAAACCGATTACAAGTTTGACTACATCGCCTTAATGAAAGGCGAAATTCACTATGTTAAATACTATACGAAGTACGGCTGGCAGTCTTCGGCGGGTGCTTATAAAGAAAATTCTACGGATGATTCCGATCTCTTGGTGGCTGACACTGATGAGGTTGCTTTAATTGAAAAAAGCGCCACTGCTAAAGCAAAGTATGAGATTGGGGAAAGAACCGAGTCCGAAGCGCTTCAGGCAGAACTAAAAGGAGACATTAAAACTTACCAAAAAGAAAATCCGAGTGAAGCCAAGGTCATGACCAACGAATACTATTCTTATGGCCCAGAAACCAATTTCGTATCAACGGATTAAAGAAGTTAGAAATCTTCTCATTAAAGAGTTATCCGAACAATTTCCTACGCTTACTATGGAACATTACCAGCTCGCGGAAATGCGCCTGCAAACCCTAGCCTACTGCGGTTGGTTTGCTGACGATAGCAACGATGTCGGGAAAGAAGTAAAAGCTGAACTAAAAAGAAAGTAAAATGCCACGAGAAGTTTATATCGACCATGAGGACTTCAAACAGGGACTATATGCTTTAGAAGACACGACTAAAGCACCCTTCGGTTCAGCCCGTACCATGCAAAATATGATGGTGACGGATAGCGGCGGCATCAGTCCCCGTCCCGGTACCACTATTTTGGGAAGCTTTAACTCCAGCACCCATTCCGTTACCGGTTTATACAATTTTCGAAAGTCTTTTAACCAGGATGAGGTTCTCATTAAAACCTACGATGATGAGCTTGAGGCTTACTCAAAAAACAATACCAGTGCCGGGTGGTTTCGAGTGAAAAACGGTTTCACCGATGACCAGGAGTTTGGTTTTGTTACTTCACTGGTTAATGTTGACAACGAAGACTATGTAATTTTTTGCAATCGCTATGAAAACTATCAGCGTTGGACAGGATCGGTGACGATGCTTGATGGTGCTCTCTCTGGCGGAGAAACTTCTGTCCTTGTTGACAGTGTGCTTACGCCGGAAATTTTAGAGAGTAAAACAGCCTCGGCCAGTTCTGCCACGACGCTCGATGTTTCCGGTACAACCTGGGCCGCAAGCCAGTGGGTAAATATGTATGTCTACATTACGAGTGGCGCTTTAACTGGCCAAATTAGAAAAATTACTGCCAATACCAGCACTCAAATTACTTTTGATACGTTAGGAAGTGACCCCAGTTCTCCCACTTTTCAAATCAGAAAAGCGGCCTTTCCCGCTTCGGGAACGATTATTTATGGGGGTACCACAATTGCTTATACTGCGATTCCGGCTGTCAACACTTTTACGGTGTCGAGCGCTCATGCTGCTGCCGATAATACGGCGGTAACGCTCGTGCCAACTGAGTATCCGGCCAACCCTCGCGGCAACAGATTGACTAATTATTTGGCGAGAATTGTGGTGGGGCGAGTGCGTTCCGCTCTGGCTCGCGATAGCGGCGGTGCGCTTCAAGGTTTTTCATCCGGAGGAAGCTATTTTGTTTCCAAACTTGCCAACCCGTTTGATTTTACTTTTGCGGCTAGTCGCGCGGCTGGTGAAGGAGACATTATTAGCACGCCCTACGGTGGCGGTGAAGTTACCGATGTTGAACATCAGGAAGATACCGTCTACATTTTCAAAGAACGTTATATTGAAGCGACAAAGTATACTCAAGATTCGAATGATCTGGCTGCTCGCACGCCGCTTAAACCAGGCACTGGCAGCATTGGCCAGGTGATTAAAGGATCGGACGATATTTACTTTTTTACCGCTGATGGTAAGTTCACTTCAATCGGCCGCGTTGCCTCGAAGGATATTACGCCTCAGACCGAAAACATCGGCTATCGAATTAAACGGTTACTCGATGTTTACCAGTTTAACACCGGCAAAGGCAAGGAGTATAAGGATAAAATTTACGCTCCGGGAAAAGCAACCAGTTCTGAAAGTCAGAACAACTTAGTGCTGGTCTATAACAAACAAAACAAAGGTTTTTTTGAGGGCGTCTGGGATATTTCCGCCAATTACGTTGAAGAGTGGAATGGCAATCTTTACTTTGGAGAAAGCACAACGGCCAATGTCTATCAGATGCTCACCGGGCACGCCGATGTAGTGGGCACTGACCGCTTTCCGATAGTGGCTCGTTATGCGACCCACTTCATGAACCTCACTTCTTCGAATAGCAACCTCCAGGCTATGAACTCTCTCTACTTTGAGGGGTACATAAAAGGAAACACGGTCATTACTTTTAAGGCTTGGAAAGATTTGAATAGCGATGCTTTCTTGGAATTTGACTTCGCTGGCACGGAAACAGGACTCTTGGATGGGCGTGAATTATCCGCTTTTCTTGGTTCTGAATCGCTTGGTCTTAAACCTCTCGGTACCATCGGTGATCCGGACGAGGATGACCGCCGGCACTTCTTTTTTAGAGTGTTTTTTCCCTTTCAGTACGGCAATCATTTCTCAATCGGCTTCGAATCAAGCGGTGCGGATTACGACTATGAGGTCACACGTTTCGGTCTTGGACTTAAGGAAACGGTCACGATGGATACTGGTCGAACCAAAAGTATTTAATTTGATATACTTTAACTATGGCTGTCAAATTTCTCTCTGTTCCCTCTAAGCGATTAGCGGCTTCGATTAACGCTTCCTCAACCACCATTCAGCTCAATAACATTTTGGGCTGGGACGGGGTAGCGCTCAGTTCTTCGATTGTTGGCGATAAGCTCTACGCGGTACTTCGTAACGATGCCAACACTGCCATCGAAATCATGGAGCTTGATCCGACGACAATTGCCAGTGCTTCGATCACTATCACTCGTCGCGGACTTGGTTTCGACGGTGATCTTACTACGGAAACAACCGCCAATAAACTCACCTGGATTAAAAACGAAACGATTGTTGAGTTGGGCACCAATCCTCCCCAGCTTTATGCTCAGTTTGTGAAAACTTCCGACGCCCAAACTGTTGACGGAGTAAAAACGTATAGTTCTTTTCCTTTAAAATCAGGTAGTGTTACTCCAAGTGCTTTGAACGAGTTTGCGACCAAGAGTTATGTTGATAGCGTGGTAACTGGTACAACTAACTATGATCAGCAAACTATGTCCGGTGTGGCTGGAGAAACGTTGGTGGCCGGAAACTTTGTCTATTATAAAACTTCCGACCAGCGCTGGTGGAAAACTGATTCTGACGCTTTGGGAACTGCTGCCGGCGTAAAGCTTGGTGTGGCTATGGGCAGTGCGAGCGCCGGTGCGTCTTTCACTATTCTTTTGGCAGGAGTGGAAAAAAATCAGTCAGGGTTGACGGCCGGTTCACATTACTTCTTGGGCAGCACGGCCGGCGGTATTCAAACTACGGTTGGCACATTTCGGCGCTTTGTGGGACGAGCGCTTTCTGCCACTGAAGTTTTACTTGATTTTACTCAAGACCTGGACGTAGTGAAAAATGATGGCAGCTCTGCTTATGGAGCAGATGCCGGTTCAAATGACACTTATGTTATTACGTTGGCCGCCAGTCCTATTTCCTATAAGGCCGGTATGATGTTCACCTTTAAGGCCAACACCAGAAATACTGGCGCTTGTACGTTAAATGTAAACAGTGTCGGTGCTGTTACGATTAAAAAAGAAGGAACGCTTGATTTGGCTGATGGTGATATTGAAGCTGGTGCAATTTACACGGTGGTTTACGATGGCACCAATTTCCAACTGATGAACCCTAAGGGTAGTGCGCCGACCGGATCAATGATGATGTGGGTAGGCGCCTCAGCACCAACCGGATGGCTCTTATGTGATGCCTCGGCAGTTTCGAGAACAACTTATGCCACATTGTACTCGGTTATTGGCGATACTTACGGAAATGGTGATGGTTCTACCACTTTTAATGTTCCGGATATGCGAGGTCGCGTGCCGATTGGCGTGGGAACAGGCATTGGTGATGGAGCTTCCGGCACTGGATTGCCTGCGGGTGGCACGACAACCGATGTTATTGCCCGTGCGACTTGGAAAGGTTCTAAGACTCATACCTTGACCACTTCAGAAATGCCAGCTCATACTCACGGTTCAAGCTTGCTGCGATCTGGTACTGGTATTGGACGTACTGACGGCCCGAATTTTGCTCAGGCTGGCAATACTGATTCGGCTGGTGGTGACGGAGCACACAACAATGTTCAACCGGTTATGGGTGTTAACTTTATTATTAAAACTTAATGATTAACCAGGGGCACATAAATCGTGGTGAGCTTTATATGACTCCTATTGGTCAAGAAGTAATTCCCAAACTTATTCATTTGGCTTTTGGAGAAGAAACAATTTATTTGCCAACGCACCATGTAACATTTCAAACCGGTAAGCCATTACCCCAAGAACCGGGTAGTCAAAATCGCTTAACGAATGATGGCGAGGTGTATGAGATGGCTTCAATAGAAACTTTTCTTTTTAACCATGAAGTTGCCCAGAGACTATTTGGAAGTGACTACTTATCAGTGTTGGCAGAGTTGGCTCAAGTTCCGGAACTAGAAAGGTTGGAGTGGCTTAAATTACGACTACATCTATAATGGCTGAAAAAAATGTTAACTCTACGCTTGCGACCGCTGCTCCAACTGGCACGTTAAATTTAGGAGGTACCAGTAATCAGCCAGTTGCTCAACCAGAAAGTCAGTCTCAATCACAACCGCAGCCAGCTCAAAAAACTACGCAAACAACTGAGACTCAGACGAGTACGTTTGACGTTAACGCTTTTGCCGCTCAGCTTGAAGCTATTAAACAGGAAGCGTTAAAAGTTCAGGAACAGGCCAACAAGCTGGCCGAGCAGCAACAAACTACCGAGTCATCTGGTATAACCGCTTCTTCCGCTCCGGTGGTAGAAGAGGAAAACCAAACCATTAACCAGGTGCAAAATCTTATTAACCCGGTTCTTCGGACACCACTGACAACTACTGATGGTGAGTTTGGCGGATTAGTGACTGCTTCTCAGGAGTACCGCAATTTGCTTGATAATCAGATTGCTCAGCTTGAAGCGCGGCGCAAAGCGGAAGTGGAAAGCATCGAACGCTCTTTTGAAGAGCAGAAAAGACTGACCACCGAATCCCAGCGCAAAGAAACGGGAACTTTTTCATCAACCTTGATGCGCATTGGCGGATTTTTAGGAGGCAGCGCCTCTCATACTGGCGCTTTAATCAACCTGGCTAATACCCATCGTCAAGAACTGGATGCTCTTGAGGGGAAAAAAGCGGCCGCTATTCAACAGGCCAATAACGCTATCACCGATAAGCAGTTTGAACTGGCGAGGCTCAAGGTGCAAGAGGTAAAAGATTTAGAAAAAGAAATTGATAACCGGCGCAATAAGTTCTTTGACCAAACCATGAAAGTGATTGAAGAAGAGCGCCAGCAGGAGGAAGCACGTCGCCAGGCTGACAAACAGGTATTTGACCGGTCGCTTTCGATTATTGACCGGGTGGCGTCAACGGTGATCTCTGCTCTCGGAACATTTGATAACGAAGAAGACCAAGTGAATTATTTACGAGGTGCCGCGCAAACTTATGGCGTTGATCTCGATCTCTTACGCGGCAAAGTCGATGATCTGCGGGCTGATCGTGACGAGGAAAGCCGCAAGCAGGTTATATCTTTGGCTCAGAAGTATCCCGATGCTCAAATTAGCACTGCTGATAGTTTCGAAATAGCAGCCGAAAAGGTACGCACCCAGTCCAAGCTTTACTCGCTGGACATAGCTAAGTCTGAAACTGATATTGCCAATTCCCGGTCGCTGATAGAGCGCCGAGTACGGGACTCAGCGGTAGATTTTAACGACCCAGTCTTAGGACTTTATACCCAAGCCACCGGAGATGTCGCTTCTTCACCAAGCAAAGCCCGCAGTATTCTCGGTTATGCCGACTATCTTCTTTCGGGCATCGAAATTGTCGATGACGACTATGATCAGCCGCTTTTGGAAAATCAGGTTAAACAAAGCGATGCAATTAAACTTTTACAGGATTCATTCCGCAACCTTAAAACAGCGGCTGATGTTCCTGATTCTGCTATTTGGCAGTGGCTTCAAACTGACGAAGCTAAAGCTCTTTCTGACCAAGACAAGGCCGATTACATTCAAAGCCAGGGCAAAGACCCATTTGAGTTTGGCTTTTAAATAAATGGCCGGCATCGCTGACTTAAAGCAACGACTGACGAATACACCGACAAAGCCGGTAGCTTCTAAATTGCCGCCGGCTTCTACTGTATTGCCTAAAAGCAACCCGGTGCTTAATACCGCTTTAAAAGAAGACGCGATCTACGCGCCGAAGGGAGTGGATGAAGCGCGCGAACTGCAAAAAAAGAATCCGACTCTTTGGGAAAAAGTTTCGAAACAGCTGATGAAACCAGTCGGCCTGGTGGCATCGGCTACGGAAGACCTGGGGAACACCTTATATGCCGCTCGTACCGGCGGAGACGTGTTTGGCGAATTGGCTAAAATTCCCGGTAACTTGGGAGGTATTATTACCGGTACTCGTGAAAACAGCTTTTCTGATATTTGGAATAAGTACGGTGAAGAAGCCGGCATTGATCCGCGTATTTCCGGTACGATTGGTTTTCTAAGCGACATGGTCGCTGATCCTCTAAATTTTGTCGGAGGAGGATTATCAAAAGCCGCCAAGCTCAGTCAGAAAGCGGAAGCGCTTATAAACGCCGGCGAAACAATTGATAAGAGTTCACGACTATGGAAACAGATGAAAATCTTTGGCCTGACTGATGACCTGATTAAGCTTGGCGCAACCAAAGCGGAACAGGCTCAGCAGGGACAACGCGCCATCTTGCGCATTATGGCCGGTACCCGTTTCGAAAAAACATTAGTCAAAGGTACCGGTATTTATAAGGCTACCGAAAAAGCCAACCTTGCTTTTAAGTCTAGTCGGGTTGGACAGGTTATTAATAAAGTGTTCAACACTAAAACTTCGAACGAAGCTTTTAATACGGTCAAGAATCACTTCACCAACCTAAAAGAATACCGCCAGGGCAAGGTGATGGACGAAGCTTTGGACATTCAAAAGAGCATTGGAGCGCTGCCAGAAGGAGACGCGCTCAAAGTTTTAGAAGTCATTGAAAAAGGCAAGAAGAGCGGGCTAAGCGCCATCGACACTATCGCCGAACGGCTGGTCAAAAATTTGGATGAAATGAAAAAGACTGAAAAGGGACTTGGTCTTTTGGAAACTGAAATTCAAAACTACTTTCCTCATATCCGGGTTAAGGAAGTCGTGCCGCTCAAAGAACGGTTGGCGCGAGCCTTTGGTTCACCGCGCACTTATTCGACTGCCCTGGGATCAAGCAAGGTTCGCAAGATAGAAGGATCGGTTGGCGATATCAACAAGATGTTCGGGACAGAGTTCTTTGAACAACGTCCGGCGGTAGCCTTTGCAGAACGAGCTTTGGCCTCAGCCCGTGCGGTGACTAATAAGGAGTTTTTAGAGTCAGTCAAACAGTTTGCGGTTAATGACTTGCCAAAGGCTACTCGGAAGTTTGCCGTGCAGGATTTGCCCGATGCCGTTGAAGTTGCTGCCAAAGAACTAAAGGGCTTGAAGTTCCACCCGGAAATCGCCAAGGCGATTGACGACTATGTGCAAGTCATCAAGCCCGATGAGGTTCGTAAAGCGGTACGAGCGTTCGACTCGGTGCAAAACTGGTGGAAGGCTCAGGCGCTGGTCGCTCCTTCGTATCACATCCGCAACATGGCCGGTAACTTTTGGAATAACTTCTTGGCTGGCGTTTCCGATCCGCAAGCTTACTTTCGAGCCGGCAAGTTGCAGACGGGCAAGGCCATTGACTTTATTGACGATGCCGGACGGCATTGGACAAATGGTACGATTCTTGACGCAGCGAAAAGAAGCGGGGTTTTGGGCAGAGGCTGGTATGCCAAAGACATTGACATTGGCATTGGCGCAGAAATGGCTCGTGCCAGCTGGAACCCGCTTCGCCAAAACTTTTCTTTGTACCGGGGTAACCGAGCTGTCGGTGAGGCGTTTGAAAACAACGCCCGGTTAGCGCACTTCATAGATAAGTTAAAAAAAGGAGAAACAATTGACAACGCCGCCTTATCAGTTAAAAAATATCTTTTTGACTACGCTGACCTGACTACCATTGAACAGCAAATTTTAAAGCGAGCTATGCCTTTCTTCACCTGGACTAGGAAAAATATACCATTACAGCTTGAGCACTTGGTAAAACAACCGGCCAAGTTTGCCGGTGTGGTGAAAACCGCTAACGCCGTTTCCGCTCAGGTAGAGCGGCCCAATGAAAAGTACCTTGGCGATTACGTTAAAAATAATATCGGTGTCCGAGTTGGCACTGATGAGAAAGGCAACACCCACTACTTCCTCATGGGACAGTGGCTGCCGGCCGCACAAGCGATAGACTTTTTATCTCAGCCCACAGAAAACTTAATGATGATGGTGTCACCATTTTTGATGGTGCCGATTGAACAGTGGTCTGGTCAATCCCGGTATTTCAAAAACACACTTGGCGAACCGCAAGAAATTGAGCGGTATCCGGAGGAGAATAGCAGTTGGCTTGGTTTTACGATGCGCAAAAAGACTATCAGCATTCTTAAAAACATCCGCATTTTAAACGAGTTAGACAAGCTGAACCCCGGACAAATTTTTGGAGATCAAAAAAGTCCTTCCATCTTCAACAAGCTGGCGCCCGATGCTTCTATTAAAGTTCCTGGCATCGGCATTATTACTCCCTCGGCTTCTCAGAGGGGAAAGTACGAACCGGATACTACCCAAGGCGGACGGATATTGCAGATGATGTTCGGAAAAACTGCTATTTATAACCCGGCTACCGCCAGACGATACTACTTATGGGATACGGATACTCGCGTCCGCGAACTGACTAAAGCTATTAAGGACGCCCGGCGGGACGGACAGAACAGCTATGCTAAGAGATTAAATGAAGAACTTAAAAAGTTTAGAAAAGAAAGACGATAACATGAATATCAATCATTTATATTACTGCGGATATCTGGTTGGAAAACTGTGTGAGAATGCTATCTTTAAGGCTTTGGTAGCGATTGCCTTAATCGTTTTTCACTTTATGTTTGACTCTTTGCAGTCAATGGCTATGTTAGCCGTACTAATGCTTATTATGATTGATTTTATAACCGGTATTGTAGCCGCTTACCAGACTGGCGCCAAGATTGAATCCCACACTGCTTTGCGCTCAGCCATTAAGACAGTCATTTACTTTATGCTGATTTCAGCTGGGTTTATAGCGGAAAAAGCGGTGCCCTTGTCGGTTTTAGACGATACGGTCATTGCTTTCTTGGCGGCTACTGAGCTTATTTCGGTACTGGAAAACGCCGGCAAAATGGGGTATGCTGTACCCAAGAAGCTCTTAAACATTTTGAAAGAATTTAACAACAAGTAGTATGGCTAAGAAACTAGAACTGTGGCTGGAGGCTAAACCGTATGTGATCACTCAGCGTCACGGAATTTTCAATCCTGCCTATGTTCAGTTTGGTTTTAATCAGCACAATGGCACTGATTACAGGCTGGGCGCTGACCGTTCGCTGTACGGTAACGTTCCTGACGCCGGCTTAAAAGTACTGGAAGTAAACTACCAACCCAATGGCGGAGGACATTATATTCTGACGAGAACCGTGGATGAATGGGAAGTTCTTGGTGCAACCTGCCACGTTGAGTTTACCTTTATGCATTTGGAGCAACCTCTGGTAAAAGCGGGAGACACCATTCTCCTTGGACAAAAGTTTGCGGTGGCTGATAACACCGGATTTTCCACCGGCCCCCACACTCACCGCCGGGCACGCCGAATTAAACTCTCTTCAACGAACCCTGATATTTATTCGATGGTTGATATGACGCCAAATAATAACTATAGCTTCGATGATCAACCGCTTTATAACGGTTTCTATGCCGTTGATTATAAAACCGTCTTATCGCTTCACTTTCAAATTATTCAAATTTTAACCGCTTTCCTCAGCAAATATCAAAAAAAGGTCGGGCAAGATAACATTACTTAACTATTATGGGTGTTGAAGCATTAGCTGCGGTCGGCGGATTATCGGCGTTGGTAATCGCCCTCACTCAGCTCGCAAAGGTGTACGTTAAGGATGCCAAGTACTACCCGGTCATTTCTCTTTTACTTGGCGTAGTGCTTTCTGTTTTAACTGGCGGGGTTGGTATTGACCAAGCGTTAAACGGATTAGTGATTGGCTTAACCGCTTCCGGACTTTACTCTAGCAGTAAAACCATCACACAGTAAAAATAAAAAAACCCATAAAGGGTTTTTTTATTTGCTCACTGAATAAAAGACTGGTGACAGGTTCACCTGGTTATGGGCTTTTCCTGTAAATTTCGGCTGTGTGGTACTACCTAATTGATTGTTAATCATTTGGGTTTGCCTAGATTGCCTCGCCCAATCGTCCTCAGCCATTCGGCCATACTACGACGGCGATCTCCTTATCCCGCACCACGGGGATTGTTCAGACACACCAATCTTTTATTCAAAGAACAAGGAAGGAGCAGGGAGAGGCAAGAGCCATCTCCCTGCGTCCCAGGGGGGGGGTAGCGACATTCTTTCAGTCGCTCAGCACAGCACAACCACAGGAGGAACTAGACATAGTATAACATATTACGTTTGGTATAATCAAAAGGCCACCGAGCAATTGGAGCAAACTAGGGGTTTTCACACGTTTCCCCCTACCATCTCGGTGTGACATTTTTTCCCCTTCTCGCTAAAAACCCGCCTCAAAGCGGGTTTTTAGTTTCAACAAAAAAGAGGGAAAGTTTCTCCCTCTTTATGGCGGTCTTTTACGGCTCCGCCTGGCCGTCTGAGGCTTTGTAGGACGATCCATCGCCATCTTGCACCGGCCGTGCAGAAGCGCTTTGCCTATACCGGGCAGGATCACTTTCCAGAAACCGTCCTGGTGACCGAAAACACGGGTTGGCATCAGGCACTTCGGGGCGCCGCATTCGATGTCCATTCCTTCTCCTCCGCGAAACACCATTGCCACAATACGATGAGGCCAATGGCGGCTAGGGTGAGTGTTCCGAAGACAACGACCAGCGCTGCCAAAGGAACGAAGACGATCCAGTACACCACATACTCGACGGCATCCATCAGCAGCTCCCTTGACACGGATAGTCGATGGTTTCGGGCAGGATTTCCTGAATGCAGAAACCATCGTCGAGGACGCGGTAGGCCACGTCCACGGTCATGGGAAGCGCCAACTCCGGATGATCATCGTGAGTGATGTAGTGCGTCTCGTGGACGACCACTTCTTTCATAGACCCTCCTGCCGAGCACTGACTTCTGGTAGTAGTGCTCTCCGCAATTGCCGCATTTGTAGAACCATATTTTGCCGTTCCCGCCGAGCGACTGGCAGACGTTCTTACAACGCTTACAGGTGACAGTCATATAGCCTCCTTCAAAGAGCTGGAGCTTAGCCTTTGAAGCGATTAGGCCAAGCTGGATGTGAGAGCGGCTTCCCCGTCGTTCTCACGTCCAGCCGTCTAATTGGCTGGTTGGATGAAAAAGAATTTCTATCCAGAGAATGTCAATTCGAATTGCTCTTTTATTATATCATTACGAAAGATTAGCCCCAAACTCATCTTCGAAACTACCTTCTTTTTTGTCAGGGTTATAGTAAAGCGCGGTAGAAGTAACAGGCTTGGCAATGCCTTTGGCTTTTTCCTCAACCTGCAACCGCTTGACATCATCACTGTATTCCCATCTAGTAGTTTCACGCACTGTAAATTTACCTGAATGTCCCAAGACAGTTTCACCGGGCTTCACCACTTGTACCAAATCAAGCGCCAACTTTTTTAGTTCTTCCTCGACTTCTTTCGCTTTAAGTTTTAGTTCCTCGTAGCGGAAGAACTTATCTTTTGTTTCTTGTGGCAAGTTCATAAGACCATAATCTTTTTAGATTTTAACGGAGACAGTTTTTCCTGACCGTTTTCCAGCCAATCGTACACTTTATAGAGATTAAGCGCAGCCTTCAGTGCAGAAGGTCTGTGCGTCACGCGCATAACGTCGTACTTGGCGTACTGCTTATTAAGCTTGACGACTAAAATCTCTTTTGGTTTTAGCCCGGTCATCTCTTTGAGCGCTTCCCAATATGCTGACGGCTGCATGGCATACTGTGGTTTATCAATCTGATTACTCGTCTTCCAATCCGTTAAAGCCAATACCCACTCGACCTTTTCATTGCAGTTAAAACATCGCCGTTGCCATTCGAAACGGTTGCTCGACATATAGTTATGCACACAGTCTGAGGCACCTGGTTGTAAAACTTTTTTAACCATCAAAAGCGCATCGAGCTGTCCGGCAAATCGGTGCTTTAAGCTACAGACAAACAATTCCGAGGCAATCGGTATAACATCAAAGTCATTCATAAAGAGCTGAGCGGAACGGGTAATGGCGTGAAGACGAACATCACTCCCCTCAATGAAAGCAGTGATGTCCTCTTTGGGCTTCACGCCAGTTCTGAACCACTCGCTCAGGTACCGATCAACTACTTTATGGCCTTCAGTCCCCACGCCACCCGCGTCTTCCAGCGTATCTTCATGAGCCATGACCGCTGCCCGAAACACCTCTTCCTTATTATCAGAAGTGATAGTGTGCCAGTGCTTGTCGATATGCTCTACCGCTTGCCGGGCTGCCCACTTCTTCAAATGAGGAGAATCTAAAATCCCGCCTTTGGTGGTGACGGAGGCCATTAAGATATTCGTCGGCGTGTGCCGATAGAAATGTCCTAATTTATTATGTTCCGGCACCACCAAGTCAGAAGGAATCTTCTCCTTGATGACTGCCTGTATTTCTTGAACAGTCATGCTGGAAGTATTTTAAGAACCTATTTTATCACCGAACGGGTCTACTGGTGCGTTCAACTCCTTCAAGAACTCTTCGTCCATGACAGGGTTCCCGTGATCGTCCTTGGGAATAAAGACCTTGATTGACTTCGCGGCATTCAAAGCTTTGTTGGTTGACGGAATTTCTTCCATAAACTTCAGACCGAATTTTTGACCTAGTTTCACACTGCGCATTCGTCCATCCATACCGACTCCCCGGCTTGACACTGACCAGTTTTCTCCGGGCATCAGCTCAACCGCCGGTTCAATTACTTTGTGATTCTGAATCTGATGGAACTCACCGCCATCTACCTTAATTTCGTAGATCATGATCTTCTGACCCTCTTTACCTGGCAAGCGAGAGGGCATTGAGCCGACATGCACCAATGTGCCATACACATTGTCTCCGACCTTACCCCACTGAATCCAATTACCACCGGCGATGTTTTCATCGCGAAAGATATCGTTGTTGTTCATAGATTTGTTTTAATTAATTATTTTTATAACGGCGACCTTTGTAATTTCAGAGTGCTACTTTTCTCCACTTGGGCGTCCAACCATACGGCCTTTTTCGAACAATACGCATAATGGTTGACCGATTCAGGTTAAATATGTCTGCTATATCTTGGTAATTGTAATCCTGAAGGCTTAAAGCCCAAATCAATTCGTATTTTTTATCCAATAAGTACTGCTTCGGTTTATCCACAGTTGCCAGTATTTGCTTTGCCATATTCATGAGTTTATAATGAATCTTATTACCATGCAACTATTGGTTGCTGACACGGTTGTGGATAAGTAAAAGGTCGAAAAATCACTATACATCTTACTACTATGGAAGAAAATCAAGTACAAACCCCAACTGCTCCTGAGGTTCCTCAGGAAGTACAGGAGGGAAGTGAGCCTCAAGAAACACAGGAAGGGGAAGAAGCTCAACCGAGTGCTGAGTAGTGTTCATATGAAGCGGTTGAGCCTAGGTTTAACCGCTTCGGTATGCACAATACCAGGGGAAGCGTACCAAAAAGAATTCTCGACTGGCTAAACGCCAGGACTATTTCCAACTCGGTTATTCGGATGGCTCAGCTCTCCTGGGACAACAAGCGCAACCTTCTTATTATTCCGGTCTTTGACGCCCAGGGGCGTTATCTTTTTAACAAGTACCGCAAAGACCCCGATCTTAAAACTGACGGCCCCAAATACCTTTACGATAAAGGCAGTGGCGTGGCGCTTTTTAACGCCCAGTATTTGAAACATGCCACGACTGCTGTGATCTGCGAGGGAGAATTAGACGCCCTGGCTCTTTTAGCCAAGGGTTACTACGCCTTCACTTCAACCGGAGGCTGCGACTCCTTTCAAGCCGAGTGGGCACCGTGGTTTTTAGACAAGAGCGTTTACATCTGTTTTGACAGCGATGAGCCGGGCATTGAGGGAGCCTTTCGGGTACAACAAATGATCCCTCACGCTAAGATGATTTTTCTCCCCAAAGAAATAAAAGATATCTGCGAATACTTCGGCACGCATAAAAAAACTCACCTTGATTTTAAGAACTTGTGTATAAACGCTGAAACCTATCGCGTGCCGGCGCCAGTTAAAGCGGAAAAACAAGCCGTCATTAGGGAAGCCAATGAATCTCTCGACGCCTATGGAAAAGAGATACAAAACAAAGTTTCAGATGCTAAACAAGAAGTTAACGGCCAGTACCAACATCTTGAAATACTTTCTAAAATAATTGACAAGTGTATCAGTCAAAATAACCAAAACTTAAAAAAGTTAAAGTCTCGTTCCGTACTCGAAGGAGAAAATATTGACCGCGTGGCTGAAGCGAAAAAAGTTCCTATCGACCGGTTTGTTGAATTTGTAAACTACAAAGCCCACTGCCTTTGGCACGTTGAACGGACACCCTCTATGCACTACTATCCCCGGTCAAATAGCGTCTATTGTTTTGGATGCTCGGAAGGAGGCGATGTGATTGACGTCGTGCAAAAGGTCAAAAACTTGGATTTCAAGGAAGCTCTTGATCTACTATGTCCAGAAAAACCGACGAACAAACCTATTTAAAACTGGTGGCGAGAACGTTAGAGCAAATCAAAATGACTCCGAAGGATCAGCCGGAAGCATTCAAGCGCCTCAAGCGAAAGGCGGAAAAGTACTTGGCCAAAGCCAAAGCTCTGCATGAAAAAGCCAGAAGAAATTAAAACGCTTAAAGCGCTTGAGGAAGAGTTCCAAGAAGTTTATCTGATTAAGGATCGGCACGTTATTAAGGTGCTGATGGCCTCGGTTATCGCCAACCGCATGAACTTTGGGAACGTCTGGCTGATGCTCGTGGCCGCCTCATCCGCCGGGAAAACAGAATTTATTATGTCCTTGACCGATATTCCTTTTATTCACGTTATCTCCGACCTCACCGGCAAGACCTTCGCTTCCGGCTTTAAGCGGCAGGGCAAAGAAGCATCGCTTTTGCTGCAGATTAAAAACGGTATTCTGGCTTTTAAAGACTTTACCTCATTACTTTCCAAACAGCGCGACGAGCGGAAAGAAATTTTGGGTCAGCTTCGGGAAATATACGACGGTACCTACGAGAAACAAACCGGCACCGGCGATAAGATTGTCTGGAAAGGAAAGATGGGAGCGATTGCCGGAGCAACAGAAGTCATTTACAGCTACCTCGAAGACTTTTCCGCTATGGGCGACCGCTTTATTATGTATAATATTGAGCAACCCGACCGCATTGAAGCCACCCGGAGAGCGATTGAAAACGTAGTAAGCCTTGACGAAAAAAGAACACATTTAAAACAATGTGTCAAGTTCTATTTGGGACATGTTATTTCTCAACTGGAAAAGTCAAACGACATGCCCATTCTTCACCCGGAAATGCGGGACAGAATGGTGCAGGTGGCCGACTTTGTGACTAAAGCTCGATCCGGGTTAGTAACCGATTTTAAAACCGGTTTAGTAACCTATGCTCCCAAAGCAGAAATGCCGATGCGCGTGACTGAGCAGCTTTACACTCTCGGTAAAGCGTTTGTGGCCATGAAAAAAGCGGAACCGGGCATGGGTAATAAGTATTACAACAACGGGTTTCTGGCCGAAGAAGATTTCGAAATTCTTTACAAGGTTGCTTTTGACAGCATTCCCCGGACACGCCGGATGGTGATTGTGCTCCTCGCCAAGTACCGGGGCGGAGTGAGCACGGCGGGAGTCGCTACCGCTTTGAACTTGCCAACGCCATCAGTACACAAGTTTCTTTCCCATATCAACGCTTTGGGATTGTGCATCCGCCGTAAGAAAGACGGGAACCAAGGAGATCACTGGGAAATTCGAGAAGAGTACCGTAAACTCATGATGGACTTCGAAAAGATTGTGCCGGAGGAAGGAGAACTAATCGCCGAGGAAGCGGAAGATGAGTTCGACAAACAGGTACGGGAATACGAAAAAGAAAAAATCGCTTCTGAAAACCTTATTAAAGAGGATGTTATTCCGGAAGACAGGTTGTTTTAACTATGCTCCCGCCACTCTTTCAACACCAAGAAAAGTTAATCAACAAGCTGCCCCAAAGGTGCTTGATTGTGCACGATACCGGAACAGGAAAAACCAGAACGGCGATTGAATTGGCTCTTAAAAACAAGGGTGGATGTTTAGTAGTGATGCCCAAAGCGCTTAAGGAACAATGGTGGAGAAACGTCACTGAACATCCCGACCATAAAAAAATTCTCTGGGAACTCAGAACCAAAGAAGAGTTTCGAAAAGATTATGACCGTATTAAGCCTTACACTACGGTGATTGTCGATGAAGCTCACTACTTTTCCGGTATGAAGTCAACAATGAGCAAGAACTTGTATCACTATTTTAAAAAGCACAACATTCAAAATCGTTATCTACTTACCGCCACTCCCTACCTTTCTACGCCCTGGAACATTTTTGTTTTAGCCAGGCATCTCGGCTATGAGTGGAACTACCTTGACTTCAAGCAAAAGTTTTTTGACGAAGCCTGGATTGGCCGGAGAATTATTCCAGTAATTAAAGACGGAATTCAATCCGAGATTGCCGCCTTAGTTAAAAAGATCGGGGACGTTGTGCGTCTCGACGAGTGCATCGACGTTCCGGATCAAATCTTTGAAACCGAGTTCTTCAAAGAAACTCCCTTGCAGTCAAAAGAAAAAGACAATATTGAAGAAACAAACCCAGTTGTTCGCTTCACTAAACACCATGAAATTGAAAACGGTTTTTTAATGGGTAACGGCTACGCCGAAGAACGAAAAATCGGCACCTATAAAAATGACCGTCTGTACGAACTAGCCGAACAAGAAAAGAAAATTGCCATTGTCTGTCGGTATAACAGCCAGATTGACATGATTTACAAGCACCTCATGCCGCTTGGTAAACAAATATTTTTGATCCGCGGTGAAACCAAGCAACGTGATTACCTCACCCAGCAAATTGAAAAAAGCAGCGAAGCTATTGTACTCATCAACGCCTCTTGTTCCGAAGGCTATGAGCTACCGTCCATTGGACTCATAGCCTTTGCTTCTCTTTCTTTTTCCTATAAAGACTACAAACAGGTGTGCGGAAGATTTTTGCGCATCAACGCCCCGAAGAAAAACGTCTATGTTCATCTAGTTACGGCCGAAGGAGTCGATGAGGCCGTGTACGAAGCAATTAAAAATAAGCAAAGCTTCGACATAAATATCTATAGTCGTCAAATGGTATACTAAGAATATATGGTCATTCCAAAGCTCTTAAAAATCGGCGCCCATACCATTAAAATCGTTCAAAAAGACCACTGGGAAGGGTCGGACGAAGAATCTGGCAGATTCGATAATGAGAGCCTTGAAATATGGATTAAGAGCAGTCTAGCCCCCACAGTCAAGGAGGCTACGCTGATCCACGAAATCCTCCACGCCATTAATTCTGAGTTAAACCACACGGTTCTGGATAGCTTCTCTGAACAGCTATACCAAGTATTACACGACAATAAAATGTTGAAGTAGTCAAGAATGGAAATACAAAAACAATTATTAGTACCCCCTGTCAAGCCTGTGGATAAGTTACTGGTTTTCTTGGACACTGAGACAACCGGAAGAGGGCCAAAGGATAGGCTAGTGCAGGTTGCCTATAAGGTAGGAAACCTACCGCCGGTGTGCGAACTGTTTAAAGCGCCCTTGCCAGTGTCTCTTGACGCTATGACCGTGAATCACATCACCAATAAAATGCTTATAGATAAGCCTCCATTTCAAGGAAGCTACCTACACCTCATGCTTCACGAAATATTCCATAGGCAAAAAGGCATTTTAGTGGCTCATAATGCCGATTTTGATCTGGAAATGCTTAAAAAGGAAGACATTTACCCGGATCAGTATATCTGCACCATGAAAGTAGCCCGGCATTTAGACACCGAAGACCGGATGAGTAACTACAAAATGCAGTATCTTCGTTATTACTGGGAGATTGAGGCCGATGTCGTCCCGCACACCGCTCACGGTGATATCGTCGTTTTGGAGAAGATATACGAGAAGTTAGCCGAACTCACCACGGTTGACGAGATGATCCATGTATCTAAAGAGCCTTTCTTACTTAGAAAGCTTACTTTTGGAAAGTATAAAGAGATTCCAGTGAAGGATATCCCCAGGGATTACCTCATTTGGCTGCGCCGCCAAGAGAACATTGAAGGCGATTTAGCATACACCCTTGATTACTACATTAACCTAGGGTAACTATATACAAAGTTACCCTACCAGTAAAACATTGACAAAATTATAAATATAGACTACAATATTCGCCTGTTGATAAGTAAATTCAAAACTAAGTTATACTAATAAAGTAATAAGCAAACTCGTGCGGAGGACGGGATTCGAACCCGTAAATCCGCCAGGATGATCGTTTACAAGACGATTGCGTGTACCAGTTCCGCCACCTCCGCATAAGTTTGCTTGTTACTATTTAGAACACCGAGTTGAGCTACCGACAGTCAATGCTCTCACCAAAGACCAGTTCACTCAGTAGCTCAACTCGACGCTCTAAATTTTAAAGAACTCAAACCTCCCCCGATTCTTCTGATTCGGGGGTTTCGGTTTTTTCAAACGCTCGCTCTACTTTATGGGCAGCTTCAATGAGACCATCCATGAGATCACGAAACTTTTTATCGAATATCTGCTTCTTCGCAACATTTTCACTAATAAGAAGGCCGATCTCTCCATTTATGATCTGAATTGTGCCAGATGGAGAGCGTGGTTATCACGGAACGTATCACTCGATGAGTAAAAAGCACTTACAACGCTATGTAGACGAGTTCACCTTCCGTTTCAATATCCGTAGTAGCGAAATGGCCGAAAAGTTCTCCGAAGTAGTGAGGCAAGTTTCAGAACGTGATAAGATGTCTTATAAGACGCTTACCGCATGAAAAAAGGAAGAAAACCCAAGAAACACGAACCTGTAAACGCCACCTTTGACGAAGTTCTCGGAGCTATTGCTAAATCAAAGTACGAAGATAAAAAAACAATAGAGAATAAGCGGAAGAAAAAAAACAATGTTTGAATTTATAGTCGGTACAGCAATAGCTATAATTGCGATTAGTGTTTACGGAATCGAAAAAAGATTCCGTGCTTTAGGACAGTTTCTAGTTGAGTGGCGATCCGATTGGGAGAAAGCGAATAATATCAATCAGGGCGAAGACTCGTTCTAGGGTAACTTTGTATATAGTTCCCTAAATTTTATTTGGCGTTGTTGTCCCGGTCGGACAAAATAGGATTGGCTACTGGCCAGGGTATATTGAAGCGTGGATCTTGGTAGTGCAGGGAAAATTGAGAGTCACGATCATAGTACTCTGACTGTTTGTAGTGAAAGATAATCCGGTCTGTTAAAGCCAGATGGCCATTTCCAAATTTGGGTGGGATTAAGACCTGCCATTTATTTTTTTCAGATAAATTAAAAGTAATATGTTCTCCAAACTGAGGAGAGTTTTCGTCATAGTTCACGACTGCCAGAAAAAATTCTCCAAGCATACAGTCAACGAGCTTGTAGGTTTTTTTATCACCATGAAGACCACGTAATACATCCTTCTTAGAGGTGGAGTAGTCATCACAAACAAACTCAACCGGAATACCTAGTTCGGCATATAATTTTTTGTTGTAGGTTTCGGTATAGGTGCCGCGAAAATCTTCAAAGATGTCGGGCTTTACCAGGAGAACACCATCAAGTTTTGTTTTTTCGATTGCTAGAGCCATAGTTTTTTAAATTTTGTTATCGAGCTTTAAAGTATAACCATAGCTTCAGCAAAAGCAGAAATCAAATGGTTTTAAACAATAATGATTCTACCTCGCCGGCGATAAGATGAAGCAAAAAAGTATGCACTTCCTGAATGCGTGGCGTGTCAGAGGTGGGAGCGATGAGTTCAACATTGGCCAAACCTTTCATCTTCCCTCCACTTCCACCCAAAAAAGCGATGGTGGTCAGATTTTTATCTTTGGCTACTCGAAGAGTCTCAATGAGATTTTGAGAGTTGCCGCTCGTTGAAAAACAGACGAAAACATCTCCCTCGTTTCCTAAGGCTTCGAGTTGTCTACTGAAAACTGTTTTGAAGTCATAATCATTGCTCCAGGCAGTAAGAAAAGAAGTGTCGGTTGAAAGGGCGATAGCCGGGTAAGGGGGGCGTTCTTTTTTGAAGCGTCCCATAAACTCAGCGGCGAAATGTTGAGAGTCGGCAGCACTGCCACCATTGCCAGCAATGAGTAGCTTCTTTTTACTAAGAAAGGCTTGGTGAATGACATCAATAGCTCGAGATAGAGCCTGGCTCAGGGCCGGATCATTGAGACGAGAGGCCACTTCCTGATAGTCCTTAATGTAATCATTAATAGACATTAATGGCAGTTTAGCTCAATCCTAGTTTCTTGAAAATGTCGATGAAGCGTTTTTCATAGGTGTGATCGCGCAATGTTCTCTCGTAGCCGGCCTTAGCGATTGCTTCTCGCTCAGTGTCGTGCGATAGATAGTATTTAATTTTTTCAACATAGTCATTGAGATCACTAAAAAGTACCATTTCTTTGTTTGGTTCGTAGAAGTTTTCCAGATCATCAGCGGAGCCGGTTAAAAGGAAGCCGCCGCAAGCTGGGATTTCGAAATGCCGTCCTTTGATCTGAGGAGTGCCGCGATCAAACCAGGAGCGTAGATTAGAGTACAGATGAAAATCGGGAACGATCTTGTTTATCGATCTTCGAAAAAAAAGACGACCAAGCGAATTTTTATTAAAAAATCCTGGAGAGGGGTTTAAAGCCAAACTAATTTTGCTTATGCCAAACAACCTAACCATTTCTTCATCGCTCGCCCGCCGAGCATTAGACCATCCGCCACCAAAAACCTCAACGGGAATGCCCGCTTTTTTCAAAGCATCAATAATCTTTCCGCGAGGCTTACTCCAGCCCCCAACGAAAGTCACCTCGGGACGGGATTCGTTGTTTTCTAGAAGCGATGGTTTATAGACATTTGTATTTGCTCCCCACTGCGAGCGAATAACATGTGGTTGGCCATACTTTTTGTAAAGCTCTGACATGTAAGAATAGGTGGTGATAGCACAAGAGAAATGAGGAGCCCAGTGGCGGGAGTAGTTCCAAAAGCGCCAACTATCATCAGAAAACCAAGCAACGCTCGTTGTTTTTTCTTTAATCTTGTTCAAAATATCAGGATCAAACTCATCGGTATACATGAAAGCAAAGAGGAGGTCTGGTTTAAAATCTTCAATTTCGCGAAGCAACTCCTTGTTAAATTGCTCCTTTCCAACCTCAAGAATGCGATCAAAGGGGAGGTATCTAACCTCATGAGGCATGTTTTTTAACTGCAAGTAAAAGTTGTGATACTCAAAACTTTTTCCCCGACGAGGAAGGTATTGGTCGTGTTTAACGCTAGTGAAAAGTATTTTCATTTCTACGAAACTTGCTTTTCGTACCAGCTAATCGTCTTCTTAAGGCCTTCTTCAAAATTAGTTTTTGCCCGGAAACCAAATTCTTTTTCAGCACGACTAACATCAAGCATGCGACGAGGTTGGCCATCCGGCTTTGAAGAATCCCATAAAATTTTTCCTTGATAGTCGTAGAGACGAGAGATTAATTCGGCTAAATCTTTAATAGTAATTTCCACTCCTGAGCCAAGATTAACTGGTTCTGGTTTATCATAATTTTCTGTAGATAATACGATACCTTCTGCCGCATCGTCGACATACAAAAATTCTCGACTAACTGTTCCCGTCCCCCATAATTTCATTTCTGGACTTTGATTTTTTTTAGCATCACTCACTTTTCTAATAATATCGGGAATGACATGTGCCGATGTGAGATGAAATCGATCTCCTGGCCCGTAAAGATTTACGGGCAGAAGGTATATGGCATTAAAACCATATTCAGCCCGATAAGCCTGTGCCTGAACCAAGAGCATTTTCTTCGCTAAACCATACGGAGCATTTGTCTCTTCCGGATAGCCACTCCAGAGATCATCCTCTTTAAAAGGAATGGGAGTGAACTTGGGATAGGCGCAAACGGTTCCAATCGCCACAAACTTTTCTACTCCAGCCAAACGAGCAGCTTCCATTAACTGCACACCCATCATAAGATTTTCGTAAAAGAACTGGCCGGGATGTTCGCGATTGGCACCAATGCCTCCCACAACTGCCGCTAGATGGATAACGATGTTCTGCCCAGCAACTGCCTTCTGACATCCTTCCCAGGTACGAAGATCAATCTCTGATGACCGGGGCGCGAAGATGTTTTCAGCTGGAACACCGTGATCTTTCAATTTCTGCACAACTCGCGATCCTAGAAATCCATTTCCGCCAGTGACCAGAATTTTTTTATTAGTAAGATCCATTTGAGATGTGTTTTAGAATAACATGTTACTTAAAAAGCCTTCAATTTATTATTAGTCCTATATTGACAATTAACATATTTTATGTTAATGGTTTTTTAGCACCAACTCCCTAAGAGTTGAATCATCAACCCCTAGCCCTCCCACCAAATGGGAGGAGAGGAGATCACATGCGGAACGATGCGGAAAAGAAGTTCTTGGAAATTGCGGGACAACCGCGCTTCCAGGGCTGGTCGCTTGTGGGAGACTACGAGCTCGGACCGAAGATTCCATTTTTCGGTCAGCAGCTGAACTATAAGCTGCTGACCGGGGAGGGGCAGGTAGAAGAGTACACCTCGCTCCTTCGCCACTTCGGATGGGTGGTCGCCTTCGGTGTGACCCGCGAGGGAATGGTTATAACGCTCGTACAGTGGAAGCCGGGTGTGAACTGCCCCTCCTGGGAGTTGCCGCCGGGCGGCATCGGTCGAGTCAAGACCGACATCAACGAAGAAGACCTTCTCGCGAAGACCAAGGAAGCCTATCTCCGCGAAACCGGGTACGGCAGTGGAGACTGGACCTACCTCGGCCACACGCTGATCGAGACAGGTAAGTTCCGGGGAGCAAACCCGGAAGACCATGGCCTGCCAGCCCACATGTACGTGGTGACCGACCTCGAACAGCAGGCGGAGACACGGAAACCAAACGCGAACGAGATCATGGAGACCCTACTCGTTCCACTCCGTGAGTTTCGAGGAGTCGTCATGAAGCCAGATCGACTCTTCAAGGAGACATCGGCCCTCTCCTGCGCTCTTCTGGCACTCGCACATCTTGGCCTGTGACAGGCCAACCAAAAACCGCAACGGGACAACTTTGTCCTGTTGCGGTTTTGTTTATTTTTAAATTTCTAATTCTTTTCTTTTATCTTACTAACCTCAGCATCGATCATAATCTTTACCAACTTATCAAACTTAACATCCGGTTTCCATCCAAGTTTCTGTTTAGATTTAGAATAATCCGCTACCAAGTTTTCAACTTCTGTCGGACGAAAATAGCGAGGATCAATTTCTATGTGTTTTTCCCAATCAGCGATACCGATATGACTAAAAGCGGATTTTACAAAATCTCTAACAGAGTGGCTTTCACCCGTACCAACAACATAATCATCTGGCTCAGAATGTTGCAACATCATCCAAGCAGCTTCCATATATTCAGGAGCATATCCCCAATCACGACGAGCATCTAAATTACCTAGGTAAATTTTATTTTCAAGCCCGTGAGCAATACGAGCAACAGCTCTGGCAATTTTTTTAGTAACAAAAGTTTCTCCACGTCGGGGAGATTCATGATTAAAAAGAATGCCATTCACAGCAAATATACCGTAGGCCTCTCGATAGTTTTTTGTAATATGAAATCCAAAAGCTTTAGCAGCAGCATATGGACTGCGGGGATAGAAAGGGGTTTCTTCATTTTGGGGAGGAGGAGAAGCACCGAACATTTCCGAAGAAGAGGCTTGGTAGAATTTTATCTTCTTGCCCATATGGCTCTCAAAATCTTTAATTGCCTCAAGAATGCGCAATGCTCCAACTCCAGTAACATTGGCGGTATATTCAGGAATATCAAAACTAACTCGAACGTGAGATTGAGCAGCTAGGTTATAAATTTCATCAGGTTGAATTTTATAAATCAGCTTACGAACTGTGCTGGCATCAGCCAGATCACCAAAATGGAGGATGAGTTTTAACTTTTTTTCGTGCGGATCTTGATAGATATGATCGATGCGAGAAGTATTGAAGGTTGAGGCACGGCGCATTACTCCGTGTACTTCGTAGCCTTTTTCCAAAAGTAGTTCAGCGAGGTAGGAACCGTCCTGGCCAGTAATTCCAAAAATGAGTGCTTTCTTCATGGCAGTAGGCGGAAACTACTAGGATATTGTCCCTCCCTTCAACTGCTCTAAGCCTTTCTTGATATTTTCGTCGTTGGGCCAGAGTTCAATAATTCTTTCTCCAACTTCAATCGCTTTTTCTTTTTGGCCAGCGATTTGGTAAGCGCCAAAAAGTTGATACAAAAACTGAGGGCGATCTGGCGACAGCTCTCTTCCCTCTTCAAAAAGAGAGATAGCTCGCTCTAGATAAGCTGGGTCTTTGGTTTGAATGAAGGCAGCATGGTTGACCGCTCCTAAAAGGAAGAGGTTTTGAGTAAAACTCATACCGCGACCACGACTTATAATTGGCTCATATTCTTCTTCGAGATATTGAACGATCTGTCGAGTGAGGTCTGGGTTTTGGGCTCCGTGCTGCTGAACTGTTTGAGCAGCAATATTAGCGAAATGTCGGATCAACTCTTCTTGTCCAATCGGAGAAGAAATTGAGAATACTTGGTCGAAGTTTCGAATAACCTCGTCGAGGGTGGTCATCCGATCCATGTTGCGCAAAGTATTAATGAAGGCTTGAGATTTTTGTAAAGGAAGATAGGAGCCGTAGTAAACCGAAGCAATAGCAATCGCAGCGGCTACTAAGGCGATGGCTTTTTTTAATCCAGAAGATGATTGGTTGGTATTTTTATCCATGATGGGGGGCGTGGGTGGTCTTGAGGTGGTCAGCGAAAAATCCGACAAAGGCTAGAGCAGTAAATAATCCTAGGTAGATAGAAAGAACATCGAAGAGAACTAGACCCTGCACAAAGTAGGCTACTCCTAGACCAACAATAACAGCGCTTACACCTGCTTCCTTAGAGTGCACTCCTTTTGACCAAAGAAGTTTAAGGTAAGGCCAGAAGGCTACTCCCAACATTACTAGATAGCTCAAAAGTCCGAGAAGGCCGGTCGTGGCAGCATAGTCAAAGAAGATGCTGTGAGCCCTGTCAAACCAGGTTTCTGAAATTTGTTGAGGATTAAAATGTCGTGTATCAAAGTGTCGATCAAAGACGGTGCTAAAGTTCTCCTGACCCCAGCCCAGAATTGGCCGCTCCTTAATCCCTTCCCAGGCTGAACCCCAGGTCCAGAATCGAGTTTGAGCAGTGAATTCGGTAAGATTGATATCGAATAGTCGGCTGACTGGAAGACTGGCAATAGCTGGATTGTCGCGGAATATAAAGAGAGAACTAACTACTATTAGACCGGCCAAGAGAATACTCACCACCCACTTTCTGGCCTTAGGAAGAAGGATGGCGAGATAGACCTGAGCAACCCCCAGCCCAATAAGCAAACCAAGAAAAGCTCCTCTTGTTTGAGCCAAGATGAAAAAGGTAAAGAAGTAAAGTACAAGCAACAACCACCACAAGTGCCCCCATGACGACTTAGCTTTATTTTTTTGGTGATCTTTTTCTTCTCGCAAAAGCCAGAGAATCAGAGCAAAGCTCATGGCAAAAATTAGATAAGGAGCAACGTAAGCTGGATTGCCCAATGAACCCTGGAAGCGATTGCCAGAGAAGACTCCCACGAAGGTCTTAGGGATATCATCGGGAGGGATGGATTGATAGGCGGTGATAAATTGAGCAGCAGGGCTAGTGGTACAACTGATTGGTGCCTGATTTTCTGGGTAACGAGCTGGATTACAGTTGTAGACGTTTAAGTACCCTAAAACACCATATCCAACCATCAGGAAGGCGGCTATCACAAAAAGCCAAAGGGTAATCTTCCACTCTTTCCAGGTACGAACCAGAAGGAGGAGTAGAGAAAAGAAGAGGTAGTAGTGTAGCATCTGATAACCTCCATCTCCTCGCTCGTAGTTTGACCAGAAGGCGGCGTGAGGATCGTGAGCAAAAACTGCAGCGAGCAACATCACTAATACGAAAGCTGATACAGCAATGAAAAGCGGCATCTTGGCCACCGCTTTCATTCTTTCTTTGAGAGCATCGTGAGGATCCTCAAAAGCCCAACTTAGCAAAAAAGCGGCAGCTGATAAGGCCACCATCGCTCTAAAGAAAAAATACTTACCGCCGATAAAAGGGAAGAAGCTACCAGAGACAACAAGCACCACACAAAAAAGAGCGGCATAGAGGAAGAATTTGGAAGTTTTGAGAAACATGGAAAAAATTATCTTTATCTTGCAAACTCGACAGCCCTAGTTTCGCGTATAACATTCACCTTAATTTCGCCAGGATATCTTAGCTCAGATTGGATACGGTTGGCAATTTCTCGAGCTAACTCAAGAGCGCCAAAGTCATCGATCTTTTCTGGGGTAACAAAAACTCTTAGTTCTCGCCCGGCAGAAATAGCATAAGAGCTTTTAACGGCTGGGAACTCCGAGGCGATTTTTTCGAGATCGGCCAGTCGCTTAACATAATTTTCTAGAGTTCCGCGACGAGCTCCAGGACGACCAGCGGAAAGAATATCGGCAGTGGTCACCACAAAGGCCTCGGGGATTTCGTACGGATAGTCGTCGTGATGAGATTGCATGGCCTGAATAACCCGCTCGTCTATTCCATATTTCTTTAAAAGCTTGCGACCAAGCTCAACATGGGTCCCCTCAACCTCATGATCGATAGCCTTGCCGATGTCATGAAGAAGCGCGCCCTTCTTAGCGACCGAAACATCAAGGCCTAGCTCAGCTGCTAGATAGGCGGAGATGTGGGCCATCTCTAAAGAGTGAACTAAAACGTTCTGACCAAAACTGGTGCGGAAGTGCAGTCGCCCAAGAAGCTCCAAGATCTCTTTAGGAAGGTCGTAAATACCAATCTCCATCGCTGCTTCCTCGCCGATCTCGCCAATTCTTTTAGTGAGCTCCTGCTTGGCCTCCTCCACTTTTTCTTCGATCTTAGCTGGTTGAATACGTCCATCTTTAATAAGTTTCTCTAGAGCCAGACGAGCCACCTCTCTGCGAAAAGGATCGAAAGAGGAGATAACAATCGTATCGGGCGTCTCGTCCATAATGAACTCGGCTCCGGTTTCTCGTTCTAGGGTACGAATATTTCTTCCTTCTCGACCAATAATTTTTCCTTTAATTTCTTCACTTTGAAGATTGAAGACGGTGGTGGTCATTTCGGCCACATGGGAACGAGCATAGGTTTGCATCGAGGTGGTGATGTACTCGCTAATTAAGCGATCAATCTCGGCTTGGCGATCCTGAAGGACCTTCTTGGCGTTTGCAATCATCTCGTCCTGATAGTGTTCTTTGATCTGGCTCATCATCATCTCTTTCGCCTTCTCTGGTGAAAGACCACTAACTTTCTTGAGGCGCTCCTCAATTTCATAGCGTTGTGCTTCGGCCTGCTTCAAAGACTCATCCAAAGACGCTTGTTTCTTCTTGAGAGAACTTTCCTCCTCTTGAAGAGAGGAAAACTTCTTGTCGATGAGTTCCTCGCGCTGAATCAGACGATTTTCTAAGTTACTAATTTCTACCTTTCTTTCTTTTTCTTCCTTCTTGGCTTCAACTAAAATATCGGCCGCTTTTTTCTGGGCTTCGATAATAGTTTGATGGGCCTTTTCTTCGGATTCCGAAAGTTTAGACCTGATTGTGGCCTCGATTGAGGCGGCTCGCTGTGCAACGAGCAGCTGACGGATCAAGTACCCTAACACCAAACCGACCAACAACGCTAAACCCGCCATAAGAATGGTTTCGATGGACATGTGGGGTGGGATGCAAGCCCAGGATAATTAGTTTTTCCTTCATGATTAGTGGATTATCTTGAGTTGCACTGTATGCAAAAATTGACGTTTTATTAATGTATTTACATTGTAAAATGAAATACTTGATAGTCAAGGAGGTTTAGGGTGCGTTACAATGAAGGAATAGTGATTTTTTCTTTAAAATTCTTATGAAACCAGTGGTGGTATTAGTAGTACTCGATGGGTGGGGTGTGGGGAGACGCGACGCCTCAAACCCAATCTATCAAGCCGAACTCAAAACATTTAAATGGCTGGAAGAACACTTTCCGGTGACGAGCCTTCAGGCTTCTGGTATTAGCGTCGGTCTACCCTGGGGAGAAACCTCTAACAGTGAGGTTGGGCATCTTACGATTGGCGCTGGCAAGGTAATTTATCAATACTACCCGCGAATTATTATGGCGATTCGTGATGGATCATTCTTTCAAAACCAGGCCCTAAAAAGTGCCTTTGAACACGCTAAGAAAAATCAGTCGGCTGTAAACCTAGTAGGACTTTTAACTAAGGGAAATGTTCATGCTTCGATTGAGCATCTTAAAGCATTGATTGAGATGGGAGAGAAGGAGGATGTCCCAGTGAAGCTTCATCTTTTTAGTGATGGTAAGGATACTCCACCGCATTCTTTTGATGATTACATTCGCTACGTACCCAAGGAGAAATTAACATCGCTCATGGGTCGCTATCAGGCAATGGATCACAATCGAAACTACCGCCTGACAGAAAAGGCATACAGCGCTTTAGTGGGAGAAGGAGCGGAGGTGGTTGACGACTATCTACCACTCGCAAAGGCGACTTATGACCAAAAGATGACTGAGGAGTTTTTTCCGCCGATGCGCTTTACCAAAGAAGCACCAATAAAAGATGGCGAGGCGGTAATATTTTTCAATTTCAGAGAGGATGGCATTCGGCAACTATCAGAGGCTTTCATTCTGAAGGATTTTAAAGAGTTTCCGGTAAAAACTTTTCAGAACCTTCACATCTCAACTATGACTCGCTACGAAGAGCGGTTTGAAGTGCCAGTAGCTTTTCCTCCAGAAGAAGTGACCAATCCCCTAGGGAAGGTCTTGTCGGATAACGGTCTGCGGCAGCTCCGTCTTTCTGAGACTTATAAGTATGCTCATGTTACCTATTTTTTTAATGGTTATGGCGAGACTCCTTATCCGAATGAGTACCGCATCTTAATCCCATCACTAACCGTTCCCCATATTAACGAGCGGCCAGAGTTGATGGCTAAAGCGATTACCGATCGGGCAATTGCTGCTATTCAGGATCGGTCGTTTGATTTCATTCTGATTAACTATGCTAATGGTGACATGGTCGCTCACACTGGAGATTTTGATGCTGGAGTAAAAGCAGCAAAGATTATCGATGAAGAAATTAGTCGTTTAATAAAGGTATCTTTAGCGGCTCCGGCTTATGTGTTTATTACCTCCGATCACGGCAATTTAGAACAAATGATGGATCCAATGACTGGACGTAAAGAAACACAGCATGATCCGAACCCTGTTCCCCTCTATCTTGTTGGTCCTGGTTTTGAGGGTAGACAGTTTTTTAACCAAGGAAAACTACACGAAGAAACCCTGGGCATCTTGTCCGATGTTGCGCCAACTATCTTGAAGGTGTTAGAAATACCTCAGCCCCCCGAGATGACCGGTCACAGCTTATTGGAAAAATTATTATGAGAACTATTTCCTATTTGATTGTCACTGTCGTTGTTAACACCTTTGCTCTTCTGGTAGCCGATTTTCTTTTGCCTGGCTTTTCAATGGGTGGTGAATTGGCTGACTGGCTTATGGCCGCTCTTATTCTGACCGGCTTAAACTTGATACTAAAACCCCTTATCAAGCTTTTCCTGGGACCACTAATTATTCTTACCCTGGGAGTGGCGTATCTCCTCGTAAACTGGCTTGTCCTTTACATTTTGGATATTCTTTCGCATAATCTCACCATAGCGCCCGAGGGGTATGTATGGACGATGCTCTATGCCTCCCTCATCATTGGTCTAGCCAATACTTTATTGGGATGGGCGCATCGTCGAGATAAATAATTTTACTATGATTAGTATTGTTCAGGTCATTATTGCAATCGCTCTCGTTATTCTTATTCTCCTTCAGGAACGATCCAGTGGGCTATCGGGTCTTTTAGGAGCAGGTGGCGGAGAGGGAGGGGGGTTTTACCAAGCACGCCGAGGAGCAGAAAAATTTATTTTTGCAGCCACCATTGGATGCCTGGTAGCATTTGTTAGCTTATCGGTGATTCAACTTTTAGCTTAGCTTTTTAAAAATTTGTGAGGGATTTTATACATCGATTTTGGGGACGACTTTCTTCTCGCGAGCGGCGATCTCTTCTTGGAGCATTGGTGCTCGTTTTTTTGTCGGCTGGATTGGCTTTAGGAATATTTTTTATTAAAAACACAGAGAGTTCTCCGACTCGAGGCGGAACGATGGTCTATGGGATTAGTGGTCAGCCGCTTGGCATTAATCCAATTCTGGCGACAACGGAGGCCGATAAAGCACTGATACGTTTTACCTTTTCTCCTCTAGAAGATTTCACGGAGGCTATCCAGTCTAATAAAGACGGCTCAGAGTGGACGGTGCGTCTCAAAGAGGGCGTTCTTTGGCAAGACAAACAACATCTTACTAGTAATGATTTAATTTTTACCGTCCAAAAGATTCAAGAGGCACAGCGGCGCTCCCCTCTTTTCTCAAGTTGGCAAGGTGTGACTGCCAAAAGAGTGAGCGAGCGAGAGGTGTTATTTATCTTACCGGTGCCTTATGCCTTTTTTGGAGACACTCTCAAAAACTTCTTTCCCTTGCCCCAGCATATTTTTGGAGCAATACCTGTTTCCAATTGGTCGCTCTCTCAATATAACTTCAAGCCGATTGGTAATGGTCCGTATATTTTAGAATCAACCGAAATTGGGAGTGATGGATTTATTCGAACTATTACTTTGGCGCGTAATGGATCTTATCATCGAGAAGGCCTGCCTTATCTGGGTAAGGTTTTAGTAAGCTTTTTCCCGACCCGCGAAGCAGCTCTCACTGCTTTAAATGAAGGGAGGGTTGACGTGTTGGCCGACCTTTCCCCGCAGGAGCTACAGCTAGTAAAAAGACCAATTGCCCAGATTAACTTTCCTCTCGAGAACTATTACGCCGTTTTCCTAAACACTAGCCAACATCCAGCCCTCGAAGATCGACGAGTGCGACAAGCTTTAAATATTTCCTTCAACAGGGAAACGTTGGTTCAGAATGCCTCGGGAGAAACAGCAAGGCCACGCACTCTTCCCTTTTACGAGAGCTCAACAATCTCATCTTTCAATTCAGAGAGAGCAGAAGAGTTGCTTGATGAAGCAGGGTGGCTAGTAAATCCTTTCGGGCAAAGAGAAAAATTAATTAGAGGACAGGTTGTTCCGCTTTCTCTAAAACTTTTTGTGCCGCGCGTGGCTTTCTTGGAACAAGCCGCCTCCTCTCTTAAAGACGCTTGGGCCGAGATAGGAGTTCACATTGTGGTTGAGTTGCGTGACCCAGGAGACATCGCTTCCAACGTCCTGCCCTCCCGTGACTATCCCTTACTTTTATTTGGAAACATTCTTTCTCCCAAAGAGGATCTCTTCCCCTACTGGCACTCTTCGATGGCCCTACATCCTGGGCTAAATCTTAGTTCTTATAGAAATACCTCCGTCGACGAGTTGCTTTCTACTGCTCGACGCACCTCAAATGAAGAGGCTAGGCGCTCGGTTCTAAGAGAGATAAATAATCAAATTGAATTAGATGTTCCGGCGATCTTTCTCTTTTCCAATGACTTTATCTTGGCGACCAGTAAACATATTCAGGGGATAAAATCCTTTGATCTTTGGGAGCCAAACGACCATATTAGAAGGGTGGATGAGTGGTTCATTAAAACCACACGAACCCTGCGCTAGTTTTTACCGATTGACAAAAGAGAGATCTGGGGTTAAGATAGTGATACTTTGAATCACTCCTTGGTTTGTTCTTCTTAAACACAATACTTGGCTTTTCCTTGGTTTGTCCGTTGAAACTATCGGTGATATCGTAAAGTTCAATCAAGAAAAAGCAGCTGGGATGGCGGAACTGGCAGACGCGCACGGTTCAGGGCCGTGTGGGATTTATCTCGTGGGAGTTCAACTCTCCCTCCCAGCACAGAGATACAAAAAAATAAAATAACGTCGTATGTCTCTTACTTGTAAATTACTTGTATGAACACTCCTGTAAAAGAGCGGGGAGTTCGTCGTCGCAGTTCTTCGAGTATGCCTCGAGGAAGGAAGCCGAGTCCAATAAACTATAAAGATTCGGCCTCGAAGATGAGTGCCCCTAATGTTAAACTGTCGTCCTTCAAAAAAAATGACGAAGCGTTGCGCCTCATTCCTCTCGGAGGATTAGAGGAGGTCGGAAGAAATTGTTCCTTTCTCGAATACAAAAACGAGATTGTTATTGTTGACGCTGGATTACAATTTCCAGAAGAAGCGACGCCGGGAATCGACTATATCATTCCCAACATGTCGTACCTTGAAAAAAAGAAAGAAAATATTCAGGCCATTATACTGACCCACGGACACTATGACCACATTGGCGCTCTGCCTTACATGGCGGCCCGCTTGGGGAACCCTGTCATCTATGCTACGTCTCTTACAAAAGCGATTATTGAAAAACGACAGGAAGATTTTCCCAATGCTCCTAAATTGAAGGTGCAAATAGTAAAAAATTGGGACAACTTCCGCTTATCGCCAAACTTTGAAGCCACCTTCTTTGGTGTGGCTCACACAATTCCTGAGACAACGGGCGTAGTAATCAAAACTCCGATCGGCAACATCGTCCATTTTGCTGATTTCCGAGTTGACTACGATCTAAACGATAAACCGCTCGACGTCGAAGACTTTGAGAAGGTGGGTAAGATGGGCATTCACACTTTTATGGTGGATAGTACCAATGCCGAAGAAGAGGGGCACACGCTATCGGAAAAGTTGGTAGAGAAAAATTTGGAAGATTTATTTAAAAAATCAGAAGGGCGAATAATCATTGCTACCTTTGCTTCGCTCATTACCCGCATTGCTGAGATCATAAAAATTGCCGAAAAGCTGGGCAAAAAAGTAGCGATTAGTGGTTACTCAATGAAGGCCAATGTTCAGATTTCGGAAAATCTTGGTTTCATTAAATCCAAGCCGGGAACGATCATTCAGTTAGAAGAAATCAACAAGTATCCCGACAACAAAGTAATGGTTTTAAGCACCGGTGCTCAGGGGGAATCGAACGCCAGCTTGATGAAAATTATTAATGGCGAACATCGCTTCGTGCGTATCAAGAAAGGTGATACGGTTATTTTTTCTTCGTCGGTTATTCCAGGAAATGAGCGCAGTGTACAGATGCTTCGTGACAACCTATCACGCCAAGGAGCAATTGTTTACAACTCCAAGATGCTCGATATTCACGCTAGTGGTCACGCCCCGAAAGACGACCTGCAGTTGGCCATGAAGTTGGTAAAACCAAAATACGTTATGCCGGTGCATGGTTACTACTTTATGCGTTCTCGAAATGCCGCTCATGCCAGAGAGCTGGGTTATCCAGAGGAAAACTGCATCTTGATGGACAACGGCGAGGTGGCCGAACTAACTCCTGATAGTTTTAAGATTACCGGGGAAAAGGTGCCGGCTTTCTACGTCATGGTAGATGGCTTGGGAGTGGGCGACGTAGAAGAAGTAGTGCTGCGCGATCGCCTAGCACTTTCTCAGGAGGGAATGGCGGTTATCGTGCTCGTCATTGACCGCAAGAAAGCGCGGCTCATCAAGAGCCCAGATATTATCTCTAGAGGATTTATCTATTTGAAAGAAAACCAGGAGATATTGGAAGAAGTTCGAAAAAAGATTCGCGGACTTTTGTCTCGCATCCCGCAACATCAACCACTGGATCCGGATTATGTAAAAACGATGGTGCGTGATCAGGTGGGACAGTATCTTTATCAAAAGACACGCCGCCGTCCGATGATTTTGCCGGTGATAATTGAGATCTAAAACAAAAAAGACCCGCTCGCCGTAGCGATTGGGTCTTGAGAGAGAGGTTGAGGATTCTCTCATATCCTTGACTTGAGAAGTTACTTCTCGGGGCTGACGATGGTGACAGTGGCGTCACCGGCGCGGACGACCTTGTTCTTCTCGTAGTCGACCTCGACCGGACCGGGGTAAACCGTCACCTTGCTCTCGATGTAGTGAGGCTCGATGAGCCCGGTCTTCCCGACGCACATCACCCAGGTAGCCGAGGTGTTGGTGCTGGCGAAGATGCCGTTGGGTTCGGCCTGACCGATGGCCGCCGACGCACCATGCGAACCATAGACGAACTGCAGAGGGTTGGTGAGGCTGGTATCGTAGGGGATGCCATACCCCATCGACGCACAGTCACCCTCGATCGTGCCGTAGTCCGAGCGCCAAACCGAGTGGGTCGCCAGCCGTTGATTGCGGATGTTGTAGAGCTTGATCACGAGATCACGCTCCAGCGACCAATCGAACGCCGGTACGGGCTGGGCCTTGCCGTACTGCTCCTGCTGCCGGTTGACGGTCTGACGATCCCGAATCTCCTGACTCGAGTTGCCCTCGCATCCTTCGTTACCCATGGTGAAGGCCGCGATGCAGAGCATCATGGCCGTGAAGGTGACCTTGCTCTTCGTCATGCTACTTTCCTCCTCTTTGCTGGGTTGGCTGTGGCTACTGCTGCTGACTACGTGCCGCAGCGAGTTGGATGTTAATGGCCGAGATCTGGGCTTCGATCTCCGCCTTGGTGCCAGCGTTGAGCTGCGGATTGGCAAGCTTGCCACGCAACTCGGCGAGCTGGGCCTCGTAGGTCGCGATCTGCGCCTTCAGACCCTCACTCCGCTGGTAGCTCTCTTCGAACACCTTGCGCTCGATGACCGTTCGGCCGATGACTCCGGCGGCGTTCAAGCCACCGAAGACGACCACGGTGCCGACGAGCAACACGAGAATCCACACCCACCACGCTCCGAACTTCTTCTTGTCGGGATCCATTGCCATCTTCTTGCTTCTCCTTCTTTACTTGAGGTCCCCACCTGCCTTGTGGTCAGGATTTATGGGACGTTGTGAGTTACTAGCCAAGTATTATAAGATACAAATCTTAATTTGTCAATAGAGACCAATCCAGATTGGCACTCCATCGATCTTCCCCTCGCTCACGGTTTTAGCCTTAGAGCTACGAGTGTAGAGAATTTTATTAGCGCTAATTTCTTTACTTAATAATTTTTCGTTTTTCTTTAAAACGGCAACAACCTCCTCGGAAGTTTCTATGGAAATAATAACTTTGTCGGAGGGCTTCACATTCGCCTTCTGACGCAAGTCTTGAACAGAGCGAATAAGTTCGCGCAACATTCCCTCTTCTTTTAATTCGGGGGTGATGACCGTATCGAGTTCAACGCCGGTAAACTTATTTTTGAAAATAATTTTTTTGACATTCACTTCATCAGCTACAATCTCAGCCATTTTGGAAGAAAGTTTTTGACCAATCGTCATTGATTGAAGTGGCTGACGAACCTTAATACCTAGTTCGGTTCGCTTGGCGAGACCCAAGCTAGCTAGCTCGCGTGCAATCCCCATCTCAACATTTAATTTGGATTTGATACGCGCAGCAACTACCTTGGGCCAATCCGCTAAGTGGACCGACTGCTTGGTTTGAGGAGTAGGTCGTAACCCTTGATACAAACCTTCGGCAAAAAATGGAGTGAAGGGAGCAGAGAGGATTGCCATTTGCGCCAAGACGAAACCAAGCGTGTTGCAACAGGCTAAGTAGTCGGTCTTTGAATCAGGCTTCTGAAGACGACGACGAGAACGACGAATATACCAGCGGGAAAGATCGTCGGCTAGATTTTCTAAAGCAAAGGTGGCTTCACGAATATCGTACTTTTCCAAGCCGTCAGTAACGCGACGCGTAGTTTCTTCGGTGCGCGAAATAATCCACTGATCTAGAAGATGAGAAGATCGGGGCGGAGTCATTGAGGCTTTCCCGCGACCATAGGTTTTCCAAAAGATATATGAATTCCATAAAATCTGATGGTAGCGACGGTAGGCCTTAACGATTTCATCCGGATCAAAATTTTTCGGTTCACCAGCCGGAGTAGAGATATAGAAATACCAACGAACAGCATCGATACCAAACTCGTCGGCTACCTCCCAGGGGTTTACTACGTTGCCGCGAGATTTGGACATCTTCTGGCCGTTCTTATCTCTAATGAGCCCAAGAGAGATGACATTTTTATAGGGAGCTTCTTTCCCTAGAAGAGTGGCGATGGCCAGCAGAGTGTAAAACCATCCGCGCGTTTGATCCATCGCTTCAGAAATATAGTCCGCTGGATAAGTTTTTTTCTTATCGACTAGATCTTTGTTTTCGAATGGATAGTGCCACTGAGCGTAGGGCATGGCGCCAGAGTCAAACCAAACATCAACTAGTTCTTTGACGCGAGACATCTCGCCTTTACAGGAACGACACTCGATTTTCACTTCGTCGATATAAGGACGGTGAGGATCGTAATCGCCGGTTTCGTTGCGTGGTCCGTTTTTGATTTCGAATCTTTGAATTTCTCCTGTTTTGATAAAATCATCTCCTCTTTTAACTTTTTCTTTAATCGTTTCCACTTCATCCCAGTTTAAAGAGGTACTGGTTAACATCCAAACTGGATATTCATGACTAACAAGCAAGATATTTTTATCTTTATATTTCTCATCTGTTTCTTTAATGAATTCCCAAAGTCGCGAGCGGAGATCTCTTAATGTTTCACCATTAGAAGGTCCTTTTTCAAACTGTTCTTCATACGTCTTGAAAAGCTCATCGAAGACTTTGACCGGTTTTCCTTCTAGATCACCAATATTATACTCGCGAATTTTTTTATCTTCGACAATCTTGGCTCCTAATATTTCGCTAGCTATTTTAGCTGTTTCTTTAGTGCGTAAAATATCGGAGGTGATTATTAAATCTATTTTTTCTTTTTTTCTATCAAGTTGTTTTTTGAGATTGCTTAAGCTTTTAACAGCTTCTTTTTCTCCCTTGAGAGTCAGATGAAATTTACCTTTACCAGCATCCATAATGCCAGTCATATTTTGCTCGGCCTGGCCGTGACGCATAACCCAGTAGTTGTTTTTATTTTTTACTCCGCGATCGGCAATCTCTTTTTTACTACCTAAGACTTCGTGGATTCCACACTGGTTACACTCCCAAACAGGAAGTGGTGTCCCCCAGTAGCGCTCGCGCGAGAAGTTCCAATCTTTAACTTCTTTGAGCCAGGAACCAAAACGGCCCTCCTTGAGGTGGCTCGGCTCCCAATGGATGGTGTTATTTTTCTTGATGAGCTCTTTACGAAGCTTGCTCATCGCCACAAACCAGGAGCTGCGAGCAAAATAGAGAATCGGCGTATCGCAGCGCCAGCAGTGCGGATATTCGTGCTTATAGTTTTCTTCGGCAAGAAGGGCGTCTTTATTTTTTAAAAATTCAATAATGGTTTTCTCGGTTTCCTTGTCTTTCAGCTTGTTCGAGATAACAGGTAGACCAGCTACTTCTTTGGCTTCGTTATTGAAGACACCTGATTCTTCAACGGTGTGATGTAAGGGAAGATTATTTTTTACACCAAGCTGGTAATCGTCTTCCCCATACATCGGAGCGATGTGCACCACTCCAGTTCCGTCTTCGGTTATTACAAAATCTCCGGCGTAAATTTTGTGAGAGTTTTCATTGGTCAGCTTGGGAACACTAAAAAGCTGTTTGTATGAAATACCTACTAAATCTTTACCCTTTAACTTATGGGCGATTTCTCCCTGGAGACTGTGCTTACTTTTTAATTCTTCGATACGATCTTTGGCTAAAATAAAATTATCTTTTCCATTTTTTAAAACTACATAATCAATTTTTTCACCAACAGCAAGAGCAACATTTCCTGGCAAGGTCCAGGGGGTGGTGGTCCAGGAGAGGATGTAGGCATTACCAGTTGTTGTCCAATTGCCAATTTTTTGTCCAGGCTGAAGTTTGAATTTTACATAAACTGTTTTGTCGACGACCTCTTTATAACCTTGAGCTAACTCATGAGAAGAAAGAGTGGTGCCACAACGGACACATAATTCGGCTACACGGTGGCCTTTATATAAGTAGCCGCGCTTGTTGATCTCGGAGATAATCCACCACAGGCTTTCGACGTAGTCATTTTTATAGGTGATATAAGCGTTATCGGTATCAAGCCAGAAGCCGATGCGCTCGGTTAGTTTTTCCCACTCTTCTTTATATTCCCAGACGGATTCACGGCACTTCTTGTTGAATTCAGCGATACCGAAGTTTTCAATATCTTTCTTAGATTTGAAGCCGAGCTTCTTTTCTACTTCGAGTTCGACTGGAAGACCGTGCGTGTCCCAACCGCCTTTACGACCGACATAAAAACCCTGCATAGTTTTGAAGCGCGGGATGACGTCTTTAAAGACGCGAGCGAGGGCATGGTGAATTCCGGGTCGACCATTAGCGGTCGGTGGACCTTCAAAAAAAACGAAGTTCTTTTTGCCCTGCCGAGCCTTGAGGCTCTTTTTGAAAATTTGATTAGTTTTCCAAAAATGAAGAACTTTGGTTTCGAGATCGGGAAGATGGAAGCGTTCGCTGTCTTTAGGAAGCATAGGTTAGATTTCCTGATGATAGCTAAAAAAAATGAGCCTTTCAAACACTAGACAAACTAACTCCTGGTATGATTAGAATAAGCAGTTATGAAAATGGTGGCTGAAAATAGACGAGCTAGATTAGACTACGACATCGCTGAAGCGTTTGAGGCGGGAGTCGAGCTTTTGGGTCATGAGGTGAAAAGTGTAAAAGCCGGCCGGATGGGCTTGAATGGCAGCTATGTTTTGATTCGCGATGGTCAAGCCTGGTTATTGAATGCTTCAATTCCTCCTTACCAACAGGGCAACGTACCGGAGAGTTACGATTCAGACCGGACACGACGGCTACTTTTGAGAAAAAGCGACATTCACGAACTCAGTGGAAAATTGAAAACAAAAGGCACACATCTGATTCCTCTAAAAACTTATTTAAAAAAATCCTTGATTAAGCTCGAGATTGGCGTCGGACGGAGCCGTAAAAAGACTGATCGCCGTGACTATCTAAAAAAGCGTGAACACGATCGAGAGATGCGAGAGATAAAAGAAAACAGTTGATATAATAAGTTATATATCAATGAAACGCCTTAAGAGGTTGCGATTGGTAGAATTCTTGGTGATCGGGGTTTTAATGGGCGCGGCCGAAGATCTTTTGGCGGTGACCCTTGCCACAGGAGAGCCGATTGATTTGCGGATTATTGGCATCGTATTTTTTGTAGCCATTCCTTTTGCCTTTATTAGTGAGATTGTAGTAGATCACCCGCGCTTCTGGGAGATTATCTTGCCACCAAAGAAAAAGAAGTAGGTTGCTTAAATTGTTCCAGGAATTAAATTATCGCCTAGTGAGTCAAGAAGTTTTTGACACTAATAAATGAACGTGATACACAAGCAGTTATGAAGAATTGGGTTTTAATATTTTTTTTGTACGCGGGGATATTTTTGCCAACTTCTGTTTTAGCACAAAATAACACTCCAGCTGAGTTGAGTAGTAAGATTCAAGAACTTTTAATACAAATTCAATCTTTGGAACTAAAAATTAAAAGTTTTAATCAAGAAGGCTTGAAACTTGGGTTGGAAGCAAAAGAATTCAAATCAAGAATGTTTCAGGGGGTAAGTGGTGACGAAGTAAGACTACTCCAAGAAGTTCTTTCCTGGGATAAGGAAGTTTATCCTGAAGCTATTGTCTCTGGGTATTATGGCAATCTTACCAAAAAAGCTGTTATTCGTTTCCAAATAAAAAACGGCATCGAAGGAGTGGGTGAGGTTGGGCCAAAAACAAGGCAGGCACTAAATGAATATTTAAAAAGAAACTATTTAGAAAATGCTAAGAATAGCACTAGTAGCTACCAAGATAAAATCACACCAACATCAGAATCATCACTACTTCTTCCAAGTGTCACAATGTCACCGTCTCCGACAACTGTACCGCAAAGTGGAGGTGGAGGAGGACCACCAAACACTAATACATCACCGATCCCGGAACCATCTCCGGATACTCTTCCAAACCCAGAACCAAGCCCTGCGCCAGATCCGAAACCGCAACCCAAAGAGTTTGAGGAGTTGGCCCCCCAGGGAGATATCTTAAAAACTGGAGTAGCTGATGCCTCCCTAGAGTACGGAGGGACAATGACTGGATGGATGGCTTATTCTAGTGTTGATTTCACAAAACCACAGAGACAATACGTGGCAACACATATAGCTAAGAGTCAGGACCTCGGCTTGACCTGGCAGTTTACTACTGTTGCCAATAGTGCTAACGATATTTTTCAAAATGGTAGCTATATCGGAACGTGGAGAAATGAGACTCCTAGCCTAGTCTATATTCCCACAGAAACACCAGATAAGCGCTGGAAGTTGTATTATCAACGCTATCTGGCTGCACCTTCACAACCGGGAGCTTACTTATTTAATATCGTAGCTTATCAATATGCAGCTACGCCAACTGGTCCCTGGTCACAAGCAGTCTGCATCTTGGGAGACCTAAGTGGTTGCAATCAAAATCTGGGAATTATAGATTCTGAACTAAGCAATATGGTTTTCTTTAATGAATTAGGGACTTTATATTTTGGCGAAAAACTTTACTTAAGTATGGATGTTAGTCCCAGCAACACCGGAGTAGGAACCGCTCAAGACTTAGAGGCCCGCAAGATAATTCTTCTCTCCTCCGCTAATCATGGGGTTAATTGGCAGTATGTTGGCATATTAACTGATTTTAGTGATGCCGTAGCTCATGGTTATGTAACTTTTACCGCATCAAGTTTGGTGCTTAAAGATGGCATCCCCTACCTGTTAATCACTCCATCCGGTTCAATCAACGGCGAGAATAAGGCTCATGACGGCAGCTACCTTGTGAAAATTGACGACATAGATAAAGCCAAGGTGGCTCGCGACGACCAAGGTAAAATTTCTTTTTTAAAAATCATCAAACCAACCAAAACTCGAGGAGGACAATCTGATTACGATGAAAAAAATACTGGAGGCGGGGTTGTAATGTCACAAATTGATCTATCTGATAACATACGACCATTTAAGCTGTACGATACTTTTGAAAGTATTTCCGACACTGACTAAATTAGCTTTGACTTTAGCATTTTAAAAACTTTGCTCTAGAGACATTTATCCAAGGTGAGCATGGTCATTCCAGGTCAAGAGATGCCAACGTTCTTTTTTCTTCTCACACAAAGTGATGCCGGTATTTTTGGTTTGAAGAAAGTGAGCGATTGGTATAAAAGTTTTTGGATCTAGATTTTCTCCAAGCATCATAGTAGCGACGATAATCCTTAAGAAAAAACCGTGCGTAACTGCTAAAATATCTTTTTCCTCAAACTGCTGGAGGTATTCAAAAAAATCTAGAGCGCGTCGACGAAGATCGAAAAAATTTTCTTCATCAGAGTGACGCCAGTTTTCCAAATGATAGTTTTCCCAGATAAGATCTCTGATTTCGTGATGCTCGGGATCATCAACGTGTTTACCAATAATGGCCGAGGGGTGACGGCGCTCTCCAAGTAGGGGGGTGGCGTGAATATCTTTGCCAGTGGCTTCTTTTATATAGTGAGCGGTTTCTTGAGCTCTTTGATACTCGCTTGAAAGAATAAAATCGAAGTTAATTTTTTTGAAACGTTCAGCAACAAATTGAGCCTGCTTTTTTCCTTCTTCCGATAATCCACCGTCTTCTCCTTGAGCAATTTTTTTAGCGTTATCTTCGCTTTCTCCGTGACGGATGAAATATATCTTCATGTTTTTTACTATAATACTTTTTTGTTGACTGAGTAATCTTATTTGACGGGTGAATTACGTTTGCTAGAATAGTTCACAGAACATGGTGGAGCGAGACGGTCTTGCTTCACCCACAACCAAGGAGGTGCCCATGATGGCACGGCAGTGGACGACGACCCAGTGGCAGACGATGGCGATGGCGCACTACCTCGGCGAGACGGCCCCGGCCGCCGGCTAGCTCACAGCCTGCGGAGTAAGCTGGCTGGAGACTGCGTTCTCTTCGGGGAACGCAGTCTCCCTCCTCTATTTTTCTTTCATTTTTGACCCTAACTTCAACGAAGTGATGGGTCTGTTTTTTTTATTTTGACTTATGCACAGAAAGAGACTCTTGCGATGACTCTTTGAATTGTTTTAGATTGTAGATAGAGCCTTTCATTAACACAACGAAAAGACGATCCTATGGCGGTAGCGGTGACGGATGGTGGTTGTGCGGTGCGGCAGCGGTGTGCGGAGTGGATCGATCTTCTTCGTTGGCATGTGGCTGGAGGAGGGTCCCTTCTTCCCCTCCTCCAGCCTCCTCTTCTCAATGCCTGTTCTATGAACAGGTTTATTTTTTTATTTAATGAGAGGGGAAATTTTTTGAAGATGATTGTTTTTGGCAAAAAGAAAGTTGTATTCGGCTGACTGCGCTTTGATTTCTTCTGGGTTAATGGATACTAGGCCACCACGGCGCAGCACAAACGCCTGATATCCGAAATCTCGAAGAAGGTGGAAGGTATTAAATTCATCAGGATTTCTTTTTGTAATCTCTATAAAAAGAAGAGGGGCCTCATCTGGAGAGAGTAGATTCTTTGCTCCTTTGACAACTAAATGGGGTGCTCCCTCAACATCACATTTTATAAAATCAACTCGACTGATATTTTTTTCTTCGCAGTAATCGTCGAGACGAATCATCTGTATTTTCTCCACGACCACCTTTCCAGAAATTTTTTGATAGTAGTTTGGCATCACCGAAGCGAAAGCGGCTCCCAGTTGTTGAGGTAGATAAAGCAGCACTTCCTTCTTCTCGTCCCCTAAGGCATACTTTTCAAGAACAATGTTTTGATGTGGTGAGGGATAGTTGAGATTAATATTTTCATTTAACTCTTGAAAAGTTTTTTCATCCGGTTCGAAACAAACTACTTGTCCCTCGCTGGCAAGCTCTGCAAAAGTTAAGCTATGCCAACCAAGATTTGCTCCAACATCAAAAACAACATCGCGAGGGCCAATAAGCTTTTTAAACATATTGGTTTCTTCCTCTTCAAATATTCCCTGATGAGAAAAAATGATAATGCTTAACAGATGATTTGAATCAGACGGATCTCTCCACCACAGCTTCCTCCCCTTCAACTCAACAATAAATCCTGAACTGCTAGGGTGCTGAGTAATCTTTTCAATATGATCGTTTCTGAGGGCTTGCTCTAGTCTTTCCGGACTTTGAGCTAGTCTTTTTGCTTGCCACACAAATAGTTTTTTATAGATTACTCGCAAAAAAGCGTAGATCTTTCCCTCCCGTCTTAGGCGACTAGCAAGAAATAGTTTGATGGCGTTTAGCTTTTCGAGCATAAATAAGAACTTTCCAATCTTAGCCTTACTCTCTGGCTACCACAAGCAGGGAAACAAAAGACTCGCTAAAGCGAGTCTTGAACCATGTCACAGAGCTCCTCGTAAAGGAGCATTGGCGCAAGGAGAAAGATGCAGAAGTGAATGAGAAGCCAGTCTGCGGTCTGAAGAGGAGGCGATGGATGTTTCTCCAGATCTTTTACCGGGGGACGCTTCTTATTTACGACGAAGATTAGGACGATGAGGTAGGAAATGCCCCACAAGAGCAGGAAATAGACCAGGAACATTTTCGCCGCGAGAATGATACTCGACACAGCAGTTCTCCTTTCAGTTGTCGGTTAAGTACTAGTTATTTTTTACACTAAAGATAGATTCCTAACAAGAAGCAGATCAAACAAAAACTGCCACGAGGGCAGCTTTGTTTTTACTGTGGAGATGGCGGGAATCGAACCCGCGTGTAAAGAGACGAACCGCAAACCTTCTACGAGTGTAGTCTAGTGAAACTAGGCAAAGGTGCTTTGCTAATTTTCATTTCATAAAACACAAAGCGATTTTTATGAAACTAGCTTCCTTATATAAGACCGGATTTTAACCTAAGAAGCCCAGGTTAACCGATCCTCTTGCTTACGCGAAAGCGAAAGCAGGAGCTGCAACTCGTTGGTTGTCAGTTAATTTGTTTTGTGAGTTTGCGAGGTCACGCTCGACTCGCCAGCTTGGGACGGATCTTTATCGAAGCCGATCATCCCCTTTTTGTTTTCAAACCGTTTTTACGGTTTTGACATTCTAACACTGTTATTTTATAAATCAACCAGCTTTTCAGGCTTCTATGAGAAACCCCAACAGAAGGAGGAGAGGTGCAAATTCATTTTTTCATCGGAGTGTCGAGCGTCCTTTTTGCAACCTGGCCGCTCGTAGTGCGCTACTCAGGAATGCCTCCGGCGTACATGGCAGTGGTGGTTGGCATGACAATGGCCATCACGACCGTTGTCGGACTCCTTTTCCAACCTGTCTCCAAGATTCATCCGGAGATGATGTTCTTCTGTATCCTGGGTGGGGTTATGAACGGGATTGGAGTTATGGCCTTCTCTAGAGTAATAGCCCATACCACATCACCAATACCAATCGGCATCGTGATGGCACTGGTGCCAGTCATTGGGCTAGTAGCGGCAACCATCATGTTTTCTCAGCCGATGAGTTTGATGAGGATGCTGGGGATCATACTGGTTGGCGTAGGGATCTATCTCATCAAGTAAGTTGCAACGACCTTGCGGATAATCAACTCCCGCAAGGTCTTTTGTTTTAAAAACAAAAGACTTCGCCGTAGCGAAGTCTCACATGACTGAGAGAAGATAACTGGGACCAGTACCCCTGAAAGATCGTCTCTGCAAAAGACGACGCATCTCCACTGCTCCCGGAGGAAGAATGGTTACTACCTGCACGATGTTGTCGGCTCTGGCCCGAACGAGGAGTTTGCCAAGAAGTTCGTTCCCAACGCCCCTATCTCGGTAGTCTGGATGGACGGCAAAATGCTTCAGGTAGCCGACCAAGCCTTCCAGGGTTTGCACTTTTGAGAGTGCTCCCATGCCGACCATCAACTCGTCGCCGCGATGCCGATCGATGGCGATGACGATCTGAAGACTCTCGAGAGCTTCTCGAAGCTCCTCAGTAGACAGGGGCCTGAAGCGCCTCTCGTCGAGCTGCCTCAGGAAGAAGTTCACCCCATCTACAATCTTGCCGCTCAACTTCCCCGGTTCGAGGAACTGGTATTCGATTCGCATCAGCAATCCTTTCCTAAGAAAGAGAAACGAAAAATAACTGAGCACCACTTTATAAGATTGGGAACACTTTTGTCAATGATTTTTTCGTTATCTTGCCCTCGTGATACTCTTAAAAAGACATGAAAAAAAATAGAGCCCTAGAAGAGCTTTGCGAACGAATGCGACAAGATAACACTTTGCCTCTTCTTCCGGCTAATCTTGTCTTTGGAGAAGGAGATTCGGAGGCGAAGGTGGTTTTTGTTGGAGAAGCTCCTGGAAAAAACGAGGATGAGCAGAAGCGGCCTTTCGTGGGACGAGCTGGTCAACTTTTGAGAAAATCTTTGCGAGAGATGGGATGGAAAGAGGAGGAGGTATATATCACCAATATCGTAAAGCGTCGTCCGCCCGATAATCGCGATCCACTACCGGAAGAGATTGAGGCGTATCGTCCATACCTAAAGGAGCAGTTAAAAATAATTGATGCCCCAATTATTGTGCCGCTGGGAAGATTTTCTATGAACTATTTTTTGCCGGAAGCTAAGATAACGAGAGATCAGGGAAGGGTCTTTCGGGTAGGCGGCAAGCTGGTCATGCCTGTTTTTCATCCAGCAGCGGCACTGCGCTCAACTGAGGTCTTAAAGCAATTTCAGAACAGTTTAAAAAAACTACCGATTATTTTAAAAAAATATAAGGAACTCTTACTGGATTCGACGGTAAAGGAGGAGGCGCCAATAACAGAAAGAGAAGGATCGGGAACTCTTTTTTAGAGTTTGGGGTTTCGCTTTATATCCATCTATAATAGAGAAGATGAACTCGATTCTTTCGGGCTTTTCTCTGGGATATCTGCTTCAGCGATTAGCAGTTAGAATTACTGGTTTTTTTTATCACTGGTACTGGGACGGAGGACTAACCTTTCTTAGGGTTTTAAAGATTCTTTTTTTGAATTTGGAACAAACCCTGGCTCTAAGATCAACCTTCTATCACATTGAAGAACCTCTTTATGGAGACTATAGCCTGATGGGAAGAGCGGCCGGTTTTGTCTTTCGGATGATAAGAATGGCTATTGCCTTGGTAGTGTATGGAGTAGTTGGTCTTCTGGGTTTGGGATTGTATTTTATTTGGATTGGCGCTCCTATCTACTTTTTAATGCGGGTTTTTATATAAATGCAGTCTTTACGAGAGTACATTTTTCAAGATCCACGCCTAAGCTTTAGTCAGGCGGGGAGAATGGTGGTGAGAATCGTGAGCACCACCACCCTACTCATAGTTCTAGTACTTACTGGTGTCCTGATTCTTTCTGATGTAAGTCGCTTGAGATTTTTAGGGTTATTCTTCGTTCTCTTTTGGATTGATTTTCTATGGCACATCAAAGATGGTGATCGATCTCTCAAAACACTGCCCAATGAGGGGACAGTGAATGTGGCGCTTTATTCACGTCCGCCAGTTATTGAGACTATTATTCATGTTTTTGGAAAACAGAGGATTCACCCAGAACACTTTGGCTTAGTGGCTTTAGAAGAAATTTTAAAGAAGCCACTTTTTACAAAAATCCTTTTACGATTAGAGGTAGATCAAAGAGAGTTTCAGGGAAAGTTGCGATCATTAATTCAGGATCATGTTTCAAGCGGAAAAAATGATGCCTCGTTTGAAGAGTTTCAATCTCCTGAGCTTTTAGAAAAAATAATAACCTTTGCTAAAAAACGAGAGGTTGAATACATAGAGTTGCCCGATCTTTTTGCAGCCTTAATCACTGCCCGCGATCCTTACCTTGAACGGTTGCGTCGTAGCTTTGCCTTAAATGAAACTAATATTGCTTTAGCAATTACCCTGGAATCGAATTACCCCTATCACTCTCGCTTCAACAGAAAAAACTCCCCATCAAAAGAGCAGTCGCGAACGATGAACAAAGCCTGGACTGCTCAGGCAACACCGCAGCTTGATGCAGTAAGTGAGGATATGACGGCTAAGGTTTTTTATGAAGAGGGTTTTAGACTTTTTGGACATGAAGCAGAATATCAAGCACTACTCAGAGGACTAACTAAACAAAATAACCCCAATGTACTTTTAGTAGGAGAAGCTGGTAGCGGAAGGGGGGCAGTTGTTCACCATCTAGCCTTCGAAATGGCCACTGGGAAAGCTCCGGCACCATTGAATGACATGCGTCTTTTAAGTTTGGATGTAGGAAAACTCTTAGGAGTTAGACCAGAGGAGATGAGAGGACGATTAGAAGCGGTTATAGCAGAGGTTTTGAAATCACAAAATATAGTCCTCTTCATTCCCGAAATTGAACTTCTTTTTAGAGCGGTGGGAGCGGATGGATTGTCGCTCGCTGATACTTTGCTTCCAGTATTAAACAATGATGGATTCCCTGTTTTGGGAACAACCACGCCAACTGACTTTGCTCGAACACTGGAGATGAGCGGCCCTTTTCTTAAGGTTTTTGAGCGCGTTGACGTAGAAGAGATTAAAGAAGAAGCAGTACTAGGCTATTTAGTTCAGGAAGCATTAGCGATTGAGGCACAGACAAAAAAAGTAATAGCAGTAACAGCTCTTCGGTCGGCTTACACTATGGCAAAGTCTCATCTTCGTCCAAAACTACTTCCTGGAAGCGCTCTTCAACTGCTTGGCGCGGCTGTAAACACTACTCAGGAAAGGGGCGAGGTGTTGGTGCGTAGCGAAGAGGTTTATGCGGCAACCGAGGGTCTAACCAAGATACCAGTTCAAACACCACAGAAAGAAGAACGTGAGGAGTTATTGGATTTAGAAAAAATTATTCATCGAAAATTTGTCGATCAGGAAGAGGCGGTGAAGTCGGTGGCCGATGCCTTGCGCGAATATCGTAGTGGATTACAAAAGGAAAGCGGCCCAATTGCTTCATTTCTTTTCGTTGGTCCAACCGGAGTGGGAAAGACGGCCTTGGCCAAAGTGCTGGCCGAACTGCAGTTTGGTAATCAAGAAAATATGATTCGCTTTGATATGAGCGAGTATCAAGATAAGCAGAGCGTTTTTCAGTTAATTGGCTCTCCTGATGGAAGCATTGTCGGAAGCTTAACCGAGGCGGTGCGCAACCACCCCTACTCTCTCTTGTTATTCGATGAATTTGAAAAAGCATTTCCTGATATTCACCACCTCTTCCTCCAAATCTTGGACGAGGGACGATTGACGGATACCCTGGGAAGAACTGTTAGCTTTGAAGAGGCGATTATCATTGCCACCTCTAATGCTCACTCGGAGATAATCGAGGCGGCCTTAAGAAGCGGAAAGGCAGTGGTCGACATTGCGGACGATTTTCGACACAAACTAACCGACGTTTTCAAACCAGAACTTATCAATCGTTTTTCTAAAATAATTGTCTTTAAAAATTTGAGTCCAAAAGAACTGCGAGAAATTGCAGCTCTTCATATTAAAGAGTTTTCCAAGCTTCTCAAAAAGAAAAACTTGGAGTTAGAAATTCCTCGTGAAGTGTTGGAGGCTCTGGCGAGTTGGGGTTACGATCCAGCCTTTGGCGCTAGACCCCTTGATCGAGCAATCGAAGAAAAGCTTCGTGCTCCTTTGGCAAAATACCTACTTCAAAACCAGCCAGAAAATGGCTCGATTATCAGAGTATCTCTCGAAGGAAAAGATCTAATCTTCTCATCTGACTCACACTTTCTACAGACATAGCTTTCATCCTCTTCCCGTGATAGGATAAGCCCATCGATGACGTTACCGTCACCCAAAGATAAACCGCTGCGACGGGTAAAAAAGCAGGTCGTAGCTGGTTTTATAATCTACCGACGCACCCATGAAGGGGTAAAGTTTTTGCTACTCTATAAGAGAGGTGAGTATTGGAATTTTCCGAAAGGACACTTTGAACAGGGAGAAAAAAGCATGGAGACAGCCCTTCGAGAAACTCAGGAAGAGACGGGATTAAAGCCGGAAGAGTTAAGAATTATTCCGGGCTTTAAGACTTATGAGAAGTTCCACTTCTTTCGAGGCCAGCAAAAGATTGAGGATACAGTCATCCTTTACCTAGCAGAAACCAAACAAGCGGAGGTAAAAATTTCCACCAGAGAACATAGTGGTTATGCTTGGTTTTTATATGGAGATGCTATCAAGGTTTTGAGGCGCTATAATGAAACAAAGAGGGTTCTAAAACAAGCTCATGATTTCATTCGAAGAAAAAGTGCTCGCCGTCGTCCAGAAAATCCCACGGGGAAAAACCCTAAGTTACGCGGAGGTGGCTACACGGGCGGGACATCCCCGAGCGCACCGAGCAGTCGGGACAGTATTAAAAAACTATAATTCCAAAAAGTACCGCGTTCCTTGTCACCGCGTAATTCGATCCGATGGCACTCCAGGAGAGTATCGTTGGGGAGCGAATAAAAAGGTGATGCTTCTCCAAAAAGAAAAAGCTCTCTAGGCGAGAGCTTTTTCTTTTATCTTTTGGAAGATATCTGGTTCGTGAAGAGCGAGATGAGCTAAGACTTTGCGGTCAAGCTTAATCTCTCTTTTCTTGAGAGCTCCGATAAAGGCGCTGTAGCTCATTTCAGGACGCAGAGCAGCGTTTAAGCGCACAGCCCAGAGAGCGCGGTAGACTCGTTTCTTTTCTTTTCGTCCACGAAACTTACGAGCCTCACCATGAAGCAAAGCTTCTTTAGCTAAGCGCTCCTTTGATTTGCGTCCCCAGCGAAAACCCTTGGTTTTCTTTAAGACTTTTTCTCGCCTCTTGTGGGCGATGGTTCCTCGTTTAACTCGAGCCATAATGGTTTAGTAGCTTAAAACTTTCTTTATCGGATAGTCAAGGCCTTTTCCCTGACGCTTCTTCTGAATCAGTTTGCGGCTTTTTTTGGTACGAAAATGATCGACTGCCATGGGACGACGAATAACCTTGCCACGCTTTGTTATTCTAATTCTTTTTTGAACACTTCGTTTCATATTATTTCTTAATAATGGTTGTTCCAAATCCGTTTCCTCCTCTTTTAATTGGGCTGACTACCTTGTACTCAATCTTGGTCATTGCTAAAAATTCTTTTAGTTTTTGTTCGGCTAACTCAGGATGGGCTTTTTCTCGTCCTCGGATGCGTAGACGAATTTCCGCCTGATAGTCGTCCTCTAAGAATTTCTCTAACCTTTTCAATTTGACCAAAAGGTCGTTTTTTTGCTCACGAACAGAAATTTGAATCTGTTTTAAGCTCCCCCCTTTTTGACCCTTTCGTTCTTTGCGTTCAGCTTTTTCTTTTTCGTAGCGATACTTATCGTAATCAATGATTTTAGCTACGGGCGGATTAGCTTGAGCAGCGATTAAGATCAAATCTAATCCTTTTTCTGTTGCCAACCGCAAGGCTTCCTCCCTTTTGATCACGCCGATGTTTTCACCGTCAGGACCAATCACCCGTAGTTCGGGTGCTCCAATTTGATTATTTTTAATAATAATACTGATGGTACGTGGTTATCGTGAGGTCATCTTTACTTCACGAAAAGCCTGATTATTCTACACAATTTGGGCGAGGAGTCAAATGAGAAGGAGGTTGTGACAATCGGAGAATGTATAGTTTAATTAAGGTCATGACTCCTCATCCTGAACGACAATATTTAGACCTGGTTCGCCAAATTCTTCAAAATGGACAGCAAAAGACCGATCCACAAAAAGTAGGTAATCTAGCTATTTGTGGTTATCAAATGCGTTTTAATTTGCAGGAGGGATTTCCCCTGATTACAACACGAAACATGAAGGGGTCGTGGAAGGCGATGGTGTATGAGCTTTTGTGGTTTTTATCAGGAAGCACCAAGGTTGAAGACCTACATAAAAATGGTGTTCACTTGTGGGATATTTGGGCTACACCAGAGATTTGCGAATCACTCGGTCTTGAGCCAGGAGACTTGGGTCCAATCTATGGAAAGCAATGGCGAGCTTTTAATGCTGGGGGAGAAAAACCAATTGATCAAATATCTAACTTAATTAGAGATATAAAAAGTAATCCTGATTCTCGTCGCTTAGTGGTAACCGCCTGGAATCCAATTGATGTCGATAAGGTGTTTGTAGCTCCTTGTCACTGCTTCTTTAAATTTTTTCATGCTCAAGGAGAACTCAGCCTCCATCTATTCCAACGAAGCGCCGATGTACCAGTGGGTGTACCGTTTGATATTGCTGAGTATGCATTATTTTTAATGATGGTGGCACAGGTGACGGGATTGAAGGCAAAAGATTTCGTTTACACTTTGTCTGATACTCATATCTACCTGAATCAGATTGATCAGATGAAGGAGTTGATTACCCGAGAACCTCGCCCATTGCCAAGAGTAAAGATTAATCCGGAAGTGAAGAATATCTTTGACTTTAAATTTGAAGATTTTACTTTGGAAAACTACGATCCCCTACCTCCAATAAAAATCCCGGTTTCTCTTTGAACCAATGAGAACGATTTCGATCATTGCCGCCATTGGAAAAAATCGAGAGCTTGGACTGAAGAACTCTCTACTTTGGCATCTACCTGACGATCTGAAACGCTTCAAGCAGCTAACTCTGGGTCACCCTGTTTTAATGGGACGCAAGACTTATGAATCGATCGGGAAACCTCTGCCTCAACGTACTAATATTATTATTAGTCGTTCATTAGACTATAGCGCGCCAGGATGCACGGTTGCTAAATCTATCGCGGAGGCTTTAGAAAAAACCGGTAAGGACGAGGAGGTGTTCGTGATTGGTGGAGAAGAAATTTACAAACAAGTTATTCCTAATGCAAATCGAATGTACCTTACCTGTGTCGATATTGAAACTGAAGCCGATGCTTTTTTCCCTGAATTTCAAGAGGAAGAATGGGATAGAGCACTCGAGGAACATCATCCGGCCGATGAGAAACATCCCCACGCTTTCACTTTTAAGATACTAGAACGACGATGAAGAAAACCAAAAAACTTGTAGACGGAAGATTTGCCAAAGGAGAAATGTACAAGGGGGTAATTAAAGAAATTACCAAGGCAAAAGTTTGTCCTTTTTGTCCGAAACATTTTAAGTGGCACACTAAGCCAATCTTGCGCCGACACAAGGGTTGGCTAATTACTGAAAATTTTAACCCTTATCCGGGAGCCCAAAATCATCTTCTTATTATTGGAACCAAACACCAGGAGAGCTTTAGAGACATTCGACCAGCGGACTGGAAAACTATTTCAGAACTTGTTCAGTGGGCACTGCGTAAATTCAAAATTAAAGGAGGGGGGTTAGTGATGAGATTTGGAGATAGTCTTTATACCGGAGCAACGGTTACCCATCTTCATCTGCACTTGATTGTTCCGAAGATTAAAGGAGGGAGGACGGAAACAGTAAATTTTCCAATAGGATAAATTACTTTACGTAAATGATTTTTACGCCGGCGTTTTTAAAAACACGTTCACTATCGAGGTAGGCATTTCCTTTTCGGAAAAAGCATCTTTTAATACCAGCGGTGGCAACGATTTTGGCACAGGTGTGACAAGGGAAAACTGTGAGATAAAGATCGGCATTTTCGAGTGCAATTCCCCTTCGAGCTGCCTCGGCTACCATTAGCTGTTCACTGTGGATGGAGGTGGCAATATCAGGAGAGGTTCCAGCCTGAACTATGTCGCGAGGGTCCCCTTCAATATACTGAATGTGATCGGTTGGCAGGTGGGTGTTATGGCCACGCATAATTATTTTTTTATCTTTAACAACTACTCCTCCTACCTGGCGCCACCAGTCGGCACTTTTTTGAGCTTCGCTTTCTGCCTCATCCATCATTTTTTTATCGAAGGGCGCGGACGATTCTTCGTCAAAAATCGCTGGTTTTTCAGATTTAATATTGACTTCATCCCAACGTAGAAAAACACTGTCGTATTCAATGTTTTCTGAAGAGATATACTCTTTACTAAATTGACGGGAAACCTCCTCGTCGGCGAGAACAACTTTCTTTCCCTGCAATTCATATAAAAATTCTGGGGTTAATATTTGTACCTGATGGAAAATATTAAAAGTTTCAATGATCTTCTTTGTTGTAATAACATCAAGAGCTCTGATTTCTTTATGAAGCGGGAAAAATTTTTTAATAAATTCCTCTCCTAAAAGATAGAGGGTTGAGGCGTCTTGATGTTTTTTGAAAAAGTTTAGATAGCCTTGATGAACAACCGGAACATATACCACTAAAACTTTAGTCATGCTTATGTTTTTTTATCAAAGAGAGTATACATCATATCGAGATGCTTTTTGACAGCATTCTGAACCATTTTAGTGGTTGATGTATTTTGTGCTTGTCGAGGAAGAACAATTAGCTCTTTGCAAAAAGTTTTTACATCTTTTAATTGCTTGTCGCTGTAGCTGGTTTCTTCAGCAATGAAAACGTGGGGTCGGATAACTTTAATTAACTCATACTGCCATTCACCATTGTCATTCACATCATCAACAAGGGTTACAAAGTCAACGCATGATTGATAACTCAACATCTCACAGCGCTCCTCTTCAGGAACGATTGGCCGAAGATCGCCTTTATACATCTTTACTACACGATCAGAGTCGGTGCCAGCAATTAAAATGTCTCCGTGTTGTTTAGCCTGAAGAAGATAGCGGACGTGTCCGATATGAAGTAGATCCCAAGAACCAATGGTCACCACAATTTTTCGATCAATGGCTTTTAAGCCTTCGATTACCTTGGCTAAGAGTTCTAGATCTTTAACAATCTTTTTAGTGGGATTCGCAATATGAAGACTGTCCATAATCTGCTTTTAAGATTGGTCTTTAAAAGGTGCTTTATTTGTAGCATAGAGGGGTGTTTCGCGCCAAACATTTTGCTAAACAATATTGTTTAGCGGTTGTAAATAGTAGCTTTTAGCGGGGGCTACTAAGACGGTAGAAGTTTTCGAAGAGCTTGGCGACTAGGATTGGTCCAGTGCCACCGGGAGTAGGAGTATAGACTCCAGGGATGACTTCGTGTCCTCGAGAATCAAAGTCTCCCTCAAGTTCTTCGCCTTTTTTTCCATAACCAAAGTCGATGACCATTGCACCAGAGGAACAATCCTTTGCTGAAAAAAGACGAGGGGATCCAGCGCCACTAACAATAAGATCGTAGTGTTTTAATTTTTGATTAAGATCAGTGGTTGATTTCCCAAAGACGGCCATTTCTTTGACATGACTGGAAGCCCACAAAGCAATGGGCCGACCAATGAGCAGACCCGAACCAATGACGGCCATTTTTATTTCTTCAAATTTAACGCGTACGGTTTCGGTGAGAGCAATGACCGTTCCTAAAGCAGGGGGAAGAATGGGATTGCGATTAGCATAAAAAGCTCCAAGCGCGCGCTCGCCTAAAACGTCAACGTCTTTTTCTCGAGGAATAACATTTAAGACGTAGTGGCGATTAATATGAGGAGGGAGCGGAAGCTGAATGATTACTCCGCCACAATTTTTGTGAGCAGCAATCTTGCCTACTTCTTTGCGAAGTTCATCCTGGGTGGATTCCTCGGGAAATTTATAGAGTCGAAAATCGACTCCCAACTCCTCTGCCACTTTTTTCTTTTGGCGAATAAAACTCTCGGTTGTTGGATCGGGAGCAACAACTACGATCGCTAGATAGTGATCGGGTATTTTTTCCTCTTTCAATCGAGCTAAGATAGCTCGGGCAAGATGTTCGCCGAGAAGTTCGGTCATCGGTTTTTGTAAGGAAGCGGGAATTTTTTGGCGAGTTTAACTGCCTCCCCTTTTACATTTTGTCGAGCAAGTGCTCGATTAATTAGATCGGCGACGATTTTCATTTCTTTTTCTTTCATGCCACGAGTGGTGAGTGCTGGCGTGCCAAGCCTGATGCCGGAAGGATCCATAGGAGGACGGGGATCGTAAGGAATAGTGTTTTTGTTGACGATAATATTATTTTTTTCGAGCATGGCGCTAGCTTCATCACCGGTAAGATTGCGGCTAGTAACATCAACCAGCAAAAGATGAGAATCGGTGCCGCCAGAGACAATGCGCCACTTTTTTTTATCAAGTTCCTTGGCAAGTGTTTGAGCGTTTTTGACGATCTGCTTGGCGTAAGTTTTGAAACTCGGTTGCATCGCTTCAAAAAGCGTAGTGGCAACGGAAGCGATTTGGTTAGCATGTGGTCCGCCCTGAAGACCGGGGAAGATGGCCTTATCGATGGCCTTAGAAAGATTAACTTTGTATTTTTTAGCAATTTCAGAATTGTGATTAGTGAATATTAAGGCTGAGCGCGGACCGCGAAGAGTTTTGTGAGTTGTAGTGGTTACGACATCAGCATAAGGAAATGGTGAGGGGTAGGTTTTCCCGGCAACAAGCCCAGCAAGATGCGACATATCAACCAATAGATAAGCATCAACGGCGTCGGCAATCTCTCGAAACTTTTTCCAATTAATCTGGCGCGGATAAGCGGTAAAGCCAGCGACTATGACGCGTGGTTTTTCTTTTTTAGCAAGCTTTAAAATTTCTTGATAGTTCAAGAGCTCTGTATTTTGATCGAGCTGATAAGGAGTGGATCGCCAAGCCTTGGAGGTGAAGCTAACCTTATGTCCGTGGGTGAGGTGGCCGCCCATATCGAGCTGAAGACCCATAATGGTTTCGTGGATTTTGACGAGAGCGGCATAAACCGCCAGGTTGGCTGGTGAGCCAGAATAGGCCTGGACATTTACTCCCCAGTTTTTAGGTGAAAGACCAAAGACTTTTAAGGCGCGCTCTTTGGCGAGATCTTCAATCTGATCGATAACTTGATTTCCACCATAGTAACGAGCAGCCGAATAGCCCTCAGCGTATTTATTGGTTAAAGGCGAACCGAGCGAAAAGAGAACATCGTTGGAGACAAAGTTTTCAGAAGGTATTAGGTTTAGGGTTTCGTTTTGCCTCTTGATTTCTAATTTAACAAGAGAGGCGATTTTAATATCTTTCATAATTTTAGTGGCGCGAGAAAGCGCCGATTAAAGCGACGGGACAATATATAAAATTATGAAAGATATTAGATCATATTGCTATTATTTTACTATTTTTTATTGGGGGTGCCTATCGGGATATTTCACAACATCCTGGCGGATGTTTTCAAAACCCTCGGTTTTGAATTATTTCCAACACGGAGGGAATCCGGAGGCTTTCCCTCCGACCCACCCTTCCTTCAAATCCCTTAAGCAAAACTCTATAACAAAAACGGACCAAGTAAAACTGGTCTGTTTTTGTTTATGGGTGCCTATCGGGATTTGAACCCGAGCTAAGAGAGCCACAATCTCTCGTGCTACCACTACACCATAGGCACCATCTGTTTGCTTTATTTTATCTTGAAGATTTATAAAGCCTTTCCATTCTACTCTCTTTTTATAACGATTCAATAGAAATTGGTCAAAAAAGACAAAAGCCCTGCGCGGCCTCGGGATGAGGTGGCAGGGCTTTTTGGGTTTGTCTCGTTGTCGTCAGGCGGCAGCCTGAGACGACTTGGGATGAGAGGCCGAGGCCGAGTAGGCTGTGCCCCATAGTCCACCGAGGAAGCGGAGGGTGTAGCTCGATCGTGCGCTCCGTGGAGCGACGAGGGAGACTACCGTCTTCTTCTGCCCTCGAGAATTCGGGGGGTTGTCGAAGACCTGGGCCGTCCAACTGTTCTGGAAGAGCAGTCGAACGAACTCCTCCTGCTTCTCGTTCAGAACGAGCGGGTGATTCTGGCTCTCGTCCTGCGCCTCCATCTCGGCCGTCGTCATGAAGGCCAGGGTGATCTCGTAGCCGTCGGCCTGCCCCTTCTTCCAGTGGATCTTGCGATCCACGGTGATGAGGTGGTAGCCGTCGGCGATGAGCTCGTCGCCCAGACCGCGAATGGAGACGTGGGGGAGTTTCGGTTCGAAGACCGAGGTGCCGTTGCCGCCGGTGAACTTGCGCCCAGCCTGAGCGGCGATCGAGGCGTACTCACTGTCGCGCTTCGTCCGAGCCTGCGTCCCCTTGATGAGCGGGATGTCCTTCAGGCGGGCGAGCGTTCCCCATTTGTCGTTCACGAAGCAGCGGATGATGACGCGAGGGGGGCGCGTCACCAAGTTGGGGGTGAGAGTTGCGAAAAGCAGCTTGCGGTGCTGCGAGCAAAGCCGCACACCCTCCTTTTCATCCTCGCGATTGCGACAGCGGCAGTTCGCTGTCGCCACGTGCCACTGGCACGCGTACCTGATCTCCTTCATTGATCCTTCTCCTTTCTGAGACAAAAAGTTAACAAAAAGACTGCTTGGTATTATATATAATTTATTGTTTTTGTCAAGGCAAAGGTTTTCTCTAGTATTTTTTCAGTAAAAATTTTGACGCCTACTTTCAATTTCTTTAGAATGGACCTTATATGTCACACTTCTCCAAACACATTCTGACCGCTATTTTTGTCTTGCTAGCAGTTTCAATACTTTTTTCAGCCATTGCTGGACCAACCCAAGCTCCACAAAGACTGAGTCTTAATCAGCTAGCAGAAAAGATTCAGGCGGGTGAGGTGGCGAAGATTAAAGTTAGCGGAGAGAACTTAGACGTTGTTCTTCAGGACGGCACGACCGCCACTTCTAAAAAAGAACGAGAAGCGGGATTGAGTCAGACTCTTTCTAACTTTGGAGTTGATCCAGTACTACTTCAGAAAGTGGAGTTGGTGGTAGAAAATGAAAGCGGTTGGCAATTTTGGTTAAGCATTTTAATTCCAACCCTTCTTCCTCTTTTAGTCCTAGGACTTCTCTTCTGGTTTATGTTCCGCCAGGCACGCACGGGCATGAATCAAGCTTTTAGTTTTGGACGATCGAGCATTCGTCTTTCAGCACCAAAAGAGAAGGTGACCTTTAAGGATATTGCTGGACTTAAAGAATCAAAGGAGGAGTTAAAGGAGGTGGTGGAATTTTTAAAAAATCCAAAAAAGTTTTTAGACCTGGGAGCACGTATTCCGCGTGGAGTACTTTTGGTGGGAATGCCGGGAACAGGAAAAACTTTATTGGCACGGGCGGTAGCTGGTGAAAGCGAGGTTCCTTTTTTTCACATCTCGGCTTCGGAGTTTGTAGAAATGTTTGTCGGAGTGGGGGCGGCTAGAACACGCGATGCCTTTGCGACAGCCAAAAAAGCGGCACCGGCAATTTTATTTATTGATGAGATTGATGCCGTTGGTCGCCAACGCGGAGCAGGATTGGGCGGGGGAAATGACGAGCGCGAACAAACCTTGAATCAGATCTTGGTAGAGATGGATGGCTTTGATCGCGACACACAGGTAATAGTCTTGGCCGCTACCAATCGTCCAGATGTGCTCGATCCGGCTTTGCTTCGACCGGGACGCTTTGACCGCCGCATCATTCTTGATATGCCAGACATTAATGATCGCGATGAAATACTGAAGATTCACGGTCGAGGCAAGGCTTTGGCGCAAGGAGTAGATTTGCGCAAAGTAGCGGTACGAACACCGGGATTCTCCGGGGCTGATCTAGCAAATCTGATGAACGAAGGGGCTATCTTGGCGGCACGTAAGAATAAGAAATTAATCGAGCAGGAGGATTTGTTTGAGGCAATCGAAAAGGTGATTCTTGGCCCGGAACGTCGCAGTCGAGCCATTTCAGAAAAAGAAAAAGATGTAACGGCCTACCACGAGGGTGGACACGCTTTAGTGGCCTCGGCCCTGGTGGATGCTGACCCAGTACACAAGGTTTCGATTGTCAGTCGCGGCTTTGCTGGAGGCTATACTATGAAGCTTCCTTTAGAAGAAAAAAGATTGAAGACAAAAAATCAATTCTTGGCTGACATTGCGGTGTCGATGGGCGGCTTTGCGGCTGAAAAACTAATATTCGAAGATGTATCAACTGGACCTTCTAACGATTTGAAGCAGGCCTCAGAGATGGCGCGGCGACTGGTCACTCAGTACGGAATGAGCGAATTAGGACCGATTACTTTTGGAAAAACAGAAGAGTTAATATTTTTAGGAAGAGAGCTGACTGCTGAAAAGAACTACTCCGACGACACAGCTAAAAGGATTGATGAGGCGGTAGCACGCATTATTGAACAATGCTATGAAGCTGCTTCTTCTATTTTAAAGAAAAACCGCCGAGCCCTTAAGGCAATTGCTGATGCGCTCAAGGAAAAAGAAACCTTGGAACAAGAGGAGTTTAATAGCATTTTGGAACCGTTCAAGATACAGCAAATCGCCGTATAAAATTAAACTAACTTTTGTGGTCGGTCCGGCAGGGATCGAACCTGCGGCCACTGTCTTATAAGGACAGCGCTCTACCACTGAGCTACGGACCGAAAGCGCTTAGGCGTTTTTTCCTATGATAGCATCAAAGCGTTCGATTGACCTCTGCGCTTCCTGATCAAAATTATTGATAGCCTCAACCTGAGAATTAATTTCGTTAATGATGGTGTTTACTGGTCGAGCGCCTTTTACTGGCTGACCGCGGAACTTTCCTTGGAGGACAGAGAGGAGTTCCTCGAAATTATTACTGTAAGAGATGAGCCCGCTAACCATAGCTAGACGACTGGCAATTGACTCTAAGGCAACCTCTTGAGCTTCGCCATCTCTTAGACTTTCTAAAGAAAGGGTCATAGCCTCCACCTCACGAGAAAGTTCAATGGCTCTATTTCTTAGCTCATCGTTTTTTTCCATAAGATTTGTGGTGAGGGCCAAAGCCTCAGAAAGCCTTCCTTGGCGATCGAGCCGGTTAATTTCCTCCAGAACGCTGGTTGATTCTTGTGAGAGAGAGACGATGGATTGAGCAATGAGGGCGCCTCTGGATCGAGCTTCGCTAAACTCTCCAGGAACGCCTGACCCACCACTAAAAACGTAGGCAATAATGGCTCCGGCAATGACTAGTCCTGAGAAAATAGCAATAATTCTGGTGCGGCGGCGAAAGTAATTCATGGAAAGTTATTTATTTCTACACAATTCTATTGAACAATTCAAGCGAAGATGATAGAGTCTGGTTGTTAATTTTGGTGACTTAGCGATTTTGTTTTATGAAGAGATCCGCGTAAGCGGGCATCGTATAATGGTTATTATATCTGCCTTCCAAGCAGATGATGGCGGTTCGATTCCGCTTGCCCGCTCCCTTTTTATGTTGTCCTGATTCTGAATATCTGATGTTTCCCCATTTTTAAAATATCATTATTTTTCACTTCCACTATTTCCCACATGTCCTTTTTGATCTTCCCGTTAATTCTAACTGCTCCTTGGTTGATGAGTATTTGAGCTTGATGCTTGCTTTTTAAGTTCGGACGATTGGCACCTTGAGGGGATAATATTATATCGATAACCGAAAGTTTGTTTTTTTTAACTTTCCAATCAGGCAAGTCGGCGCTTTCGAAATCTTTTTTTACAATCTTTTTATTAAAGTTATCTCTTGCGGCTTGTGCTTTTTTTTCTCCGTGATAGCGAGCAACAATGGTGTAGGCTAGAAACATTTTCATTTCTTTGGGATGTGCTCCTTTTTTTACTTTTTCTTTGTGTGTTTTTATTTGCTCTTCAGGAAGACCAGTAGCTAACTCAAGGTAGTGAACGATCATTTCGTCCCGCATAGACATAATCTTTCCAAACTGCTCATCGGGTGAATCGACGATATTGATGACATTTCCCCAACTGGTAGACATCTTTCGACCATCGAGCCCAGAAAGCATTGAGACGGTGATAATATCTTGAGGTGACTGACCAAAGTGCTCCTGAATTTTTCTTCCAGCTAGAAGATTAAAGAGTTGGTCGGTGCCTCCAATCTCGACATCAGACTTTACCATCACCGAATCATACCCCTGCATAATGGGATAGAGAAGTTCGCGCAAGCTTATCTCCTGATTTTTTTCCCAACGTTCTTTGAAGTTTCGACGAGCGATCATCTGCTGTATAGTAAAGATCTCAGCCAACTCGGAAATCTGTTGAAAATTTAATTTCTTTAACCAACGACTATTGTAGTGAATTTCGGTTTTTTTGAGATCGATAATTTTTCCAATTTGTGCTAGGTACTGCTTTAAATTATTTTTAACCTGTTGAGGAGTAAGGAATGGTCTTTTTTCTAGCTTGTCTGAGGCATCACCAATTTGAGCGGTAAAGTCGCCAACAATTAAGACTATCTTGTGTCCTAGATCTTGAAAGGCGCGAAGTTTCCAGAGAACGACTGCTCGGCCGATGTGAATCTTGGAGCCGGTGGGATCGATACCTAACTTGATTCTTAATTTTTTTCCGGAGCGTAATTTTTCTTTAAGATGCGCGGCATCGATTATCTCTTCTACGCCGGAAGAGAGTAGCTCATCAATATTTGCTTTGGTTGTAGCCATATTTATATTCTACATCAAAAAAGGCCGCGCGGGCGGCCTTTTTTGTTTAACGCTTAGTGGAAGATTTGATAATCTCGTCAATGACGCCGTATTGTTTGGCTTCTTCGGCGGACATCCAGAAGTCACGATCGGTGTCTTTTTCAATCTTAGAAACGGGCTGACCGGTGTGTTTGGCCATCAGTTGATTGAGTCGTTCTTTGATTTTTACTATCTGGCGAGCGGCAATTTCAATGTCGGTGGCCTGTCCTTCGGCACCACCCAAGACTTGATGAATAAGAACCTGAGAGTTGGGAAGAGCGAAACGTTTTCCTTTTTTACCAGCACTTAAAAGGAAGGCGCCCATGGAAGCAGCCATACCAACACAGATAGTTGAGACGTCCGGCTTCAAATATTGCATGGTGTCGTAGATGGCTAATCCGGCATGCACTGAACCGCCAGGACTATTGATATAAAACTTAATATCTTTTTTTGGATCTTCGTGTTCTAGAAAAATCAGCTGAGCAATAACGGTATTGGCTACGGCGTCATTGACCGGCCCGCCCAAAAAAACGATTCGATCCCTAAGGAGCCGGGAGTAGATATCGTAAGCGCGTTCGCCGTATTGCGATTTTTCGATAACAGTTGGAATAAGATTCATGGTGTTTATTTTTACTTATACATCTCCTGTGCCCTCTTTATTTCTTTCAAGGCCTCGTCCTTCCCTTCCCAATCTAAAATTTTCACCTCTTTTTTCTGAAGATCTTTGTAAACCTTAAAAAAATGGGCGACTTCATCAAGAAGATGGGGGTTGAAGTTTTTCATATCTTCTATGGTTTCGATTTTATCGAAGCGTGGGTTGTCTTTTTGAACGGCCAATATTTTGAAATCTTCATCTCCCCCATCAATCATCTTTAAGAGGCCAATGGGGCGGGCAGCAACAACACACCCGGGAAAAGTGGGGTCACCTCCCAAAACCATGATGTCGAGATGATCCCCGTCCTCTGATCTGGTTTCGGGAATAAAACCGTAGTCGGTTGGGTAAAACAAAGGAGAGTATAGAACACGATCCAATTTAATAACTTTCAATTCTTCGTCGTATTCATATTTATTGTGACTACCCTTGGGAATCTCAATAACGGCATTTACAATGGCTGGGGATTTGTCTCCAATGGGAATGTTCATGTTGATTACTATTATTTTTTAATCTTCGACAATTTTATTTTCTTCTGGCGGCGTATATTGGCCTGTTCCATCATCATCGGGAACCTCCTCTTGGGCAGGACCCTTATCATTAAGACTTTCGGCCACTCCTCCCTCTTGAACTTCTTCGGGGCTAGCCTGGGAGCGAACATCAATCTTCCAGCCGGTGAGCTTGGCTGCTAGTCGTACATTTTGCCCACCCCTTCCGATGGCCAAGCTTAGTTGATCTTCATCAACGTAAACCCGGGCTTCGCGACGAGGAAGAACCTCAACCACCTTAACTTTAGCTGGAGAAAGAGCGTTTTGAATGAACCTTTCAGGTTCTTCAGACCACTCAATAATATCAATTTTTTCTTGACCTAACTCGTTGTTTACTGCCATCACCCGAGTGCCGCGCTGACCAACACAGGCTCCTACTGGATCAACGCCTTGAACATTGGACATGACGGCGATTTTTGTTCGACTCCCTGGCTCACGAGCAATCATTTTAATTTCACATGTTTTATCAGCAAGCTCTGGAACTTCTAACTCGAAGAGTTTCAAAACAAAGTTGGGATGAGAACGAGAAAGAATAATTCCTGGAAGACGAGTATCCTCTTGAACGTTTAAAACCAAGAAACGAAGACGCTCTCCTGGTCGGTAGTGTTCACCGGGAACAGACTCATTGGAAAACATTACACCAACTGCTCTTCCTAAATCGATATAGACGTGTCCTCGCTCAAAGCGCTGGATGATGCCGCTTACAACTTGTCCTTCTTTGGTTCTCCACTCTGATAAAACTGATTCGCGCTCTGATTCGCGAAGTCGTTGCAAGATAACTTGCTTGGCGGCCTGAGCAGCGATGCGACCAAAATCTTCCTGTGTTTCCAGAGGAAAAGAAACTTCATCTCCCACCTGAGCCTTGTCCCCTGCTTCATTTTTTAAACCCTTAGCTTCTTCGACAAGAAGGTGCCGGTCGGGATTGTAGCGAGGCAATTTTTCTGGATCATCTTTTTCGTTTAGATCTTCCTCTTCAGGACTTACAAATCGAACGGTTGATTCATCAACGACTGTTTTTATTTTGAAAAATTGGAGCTGTCCTTTTTCTGAATCAAGTTTCGCGCGAATTACCTCTCCCCTTTTCCCATATTCTTTTTTGTAGGCAGAAGCAATGGCAGCTTCGACTGCTTCAAATACTTTTTCGGGAGCGAGTCCTTTTTCTTCGGCGACTTGCTGAACGGCTTTTGATAGGTCTTTTAAATTCATTGTTTTTAAAATTTATACCTCTCCTTTTAGCTATTAAGTAAACTGGGGAGATTTCTTTGTGTTTTCTCGGGGTTTTAAAAAATCCGCATTCTATTGCGGATAGGTTCGACTTGTCTATTTTCTTACATTTATATGTTCTAGTCAAGATAACTGAAATTTAAATTTCAATGTTTTCATAGTGTTTTATTACAAAATAGTTGTTTGTTTTTGTCAATACTACGAGATCAGCTCTTATTTCTTGATAATCTTTTTTTAGAGCCCCCAATACGTCCCCTTTCTCTATTAGAAAATTGATGGTTCTTTTAAAATTTTTTCTTTTCTTAAAGTTAAAATTATCTTCTGGATCATAGTCTGATTCTGAAAATAAAGACTTTACCTCTACAAAAATTAGCACTTCGCAATATTCGGCAATTATATCTATTTCTCCATATTTGGTAGCTATATTTCTTGCCAGAATATTATATCCTTTATTTTTCAAGAAATTGGACGCTATTTCCTCTCCAATATCTCCCTTTTCTTTATTTTTATCTTTTTTCATCTTTTTTAAGATTATATATGTTTCGCGCGAAACATATTTGGTCTTTTTTCATATATTATTGTTTGGCGCTAAACAAATTTTTCTATTTTTTAAACAATTTGTTTCGCGCGAAACATTTCTTTTAAGGAATAGTGTTATTGATAAACAAAATTGTTTATCATAATCATTTTATTGACAATAATGATTATATATATTTTAAATATTTAATTGACGCTCACCTTGTGCTTGCTATCATTATTTATATGGAAAAAAATAAAGAACAATTAGAAAAGGAAAGGGAGGAGTTAATTCGTCAGATTGAAGCGATTGAAAGCTCTTCAAACTATGGGGATGATATTGATAGTTATGATGAGGAGGCGGATGAGGCAGAAGATTACGCCACTCAAAAAGCAAAAGGATCTGAGCTTCGGGCGCGCCTAGTAGAAGTAGAAGAGGCTTTGGCTCGTCTTTCCAATAAAGAATAGGTTGGCTAATTAAGCTTCTGCTGTTAATATATAACAACAGAAGCATGGTCTCAAACTTCTCAAGGCTTTACTCGGCTGAACCACTGGGAATTGATGCCAGATTGGTCGAGGTAGAGATTGATTTTAGTCCAGGACTTCACTCATTTAGCATAGTGGGTTTGGCCGATAGAGCTCTTCAGGAAGCGAGAGATCGAGTTAGCTCGGCTTTAAAAAACTCTAATGTTAAACCTCCCCACAGAGAACATAAAAAGATAACAATCAATCTTGCTCCGGCAGATGTGAAAAAGTCGGGAAGTCAGTACGACTTGGCTTTAGCTTTGGCCTATCTGGTTGCTGGTAAGCAAATAAAGAATTTTAGCGAAAAGAAGTTTTTGTTGTTGGGAGAGCTGGGTCTCGACGGATCTCTTAGGCCAGTGCGCGGAGTTTTGTCGATAGCAGAGTTGGCGCGGCGCCTGGGCTTCGAGTGTCTAATTCTTCCTTCTCATAATGCTCCTGAGGCGGCAGCCGTAGAAGAAATTACTGTTTTTGGAGCATCAAACTTGGTAGAGGTTATTGATTTTATTGAAGGAAGGGTTTCTCCAAAAAAGTATTTTTATGCTCAAAACAAGAAGGTGGTTGAAATAGACTTTGGTGATATTAAAGGTCAGGGATTCGTAAAGAGGGCTTTAGAGATTGCAGCAGCTGGGGCACACAACATACTTCTTGTTGGAACCCCAGGAGTCGGCAAGAGTTATCTTTCAAAAGCGTTAACTGGAATTCTTCCAGATCTCTCTCAAAAAGAAGCAATTGAGGTGACCAAGATTTATAGTGCTGCCGGTTTTTTTCCGGAAGGACTAATGACTACTCGTCCTTTCCGATCTCCTCACCACACTTCATCCTTAGTATCAATAATTGGTGGTGGCGGAGAGCCGCGACCGGGAGAGATTAGTCTCGCTCATAGAGGAGTTCTTTTCCTTGATGAAATTCCGGAGTTTCCTAAATCCACCCTTGAGGCCCTAAGACAACCCCTCGAGGGAGGAGAGGTGTCTATTAGTAGAGCTCAAGGAAGGCTTACTTTTCCTGCTAGATTTATGCTGGTTTCGGCAATGAATCCATGCCCGTGTGGTTTTTATGGAGACGATGATAAGGAGTGTGTTTGTGGGGCTTATGAAATACTGAAGTATAAAAAGAAAATTTCTGGTCCGTTATTGGACCGGATTGATATGGTGGTAAAAGTTCCACGAGTTTCTATAGATGAATTAACTAATCGAACTATTAATAAAGAAAGTGATGGTATTAAAAAGAGGGTGGTAGCTGCTCGAGAAATACAGTTGGCAAGATATAAGAATGAACCCTTTTTTACCAATTCGGAAATTGGAACAAAAAATATACCTTCCTTTATTAGATTGGATGTTGGTGCCAAAGCATTTATAGATCAAATAAAGAAGGGTTATTTATCTCCTCGATCTTATTTTAGAATAATAAAAACTGCTCAAACTATAGCTGATTTAGATGGCGAGGAGGTTGTTTGCGCTAATCATTTAGCAGAAGCTTTTCAATATAGAGTTCAAGATGTGTAATTTAATTAATATGTTGTGAATTGGAAATTAATTGGAAGATATAAATTAGTTCATTAAAGTCTAATAAGTAATTTTTTTTAATACTTATTAACACTGGTAATTTTTTATGGGGATAGAAATATAAAAAAATTTATTTTGTTTATTGGCTTTAAAAACTTTATACACATATCCACACAATAACTGTAATAATAATTCTTTATATTAATAATTACTTATTAATAGTTTGAGAAAATTTACGAGAGAGAATTTGGAATTTTAATTCACTATTTGCCGATTGATTCTTTTTTTCTAAATACGGTGTGGTTATGATTAGTGCTTGAGCGGAATAGACTATCCTATTTTCATTTATAGAAATAAGAGGATTCAATTGAAGAAACTCTTTTTTTAGGGACGAGGAGTGTGGTAGTGTTTGAATAATGACGATAGCTAAGGTGATACTAATAGAAAGCCCAAGGGGGCTTTTTAAAAAAGAAAACCACTGATTAGTAGTAGTGTTTGGAATAGGGTTTAATCTATGCGATGCGATGAGTAATTTCAATAGCCAGCAAAAAAATGCGATAGAATCTAGCTCAAAAGCACTTTTAATAATTGCTGGGGCTGGAACAGGTAAGACCCATACTCTTATTGGGAGGGTGATTTATTTACTAGAAAAAGGTGTTAAACCTAGTTCAATTTGCGCAATTACCTTTACTAATAAAGCGGCCAAAGAGATGCGCGATCGTCTATTGCCTATTTTAAAGAGTGATAGGCAGCGCACTAGGGAGTGGTTTTCTTTAACTCAACCATTCATTGGAACATTCCACTCTTTAGGGGCTAGGATTTTAAGAAAAGAAACACCACTTTTAGGAAGGAGTAAGAATTTTATTATTTTCGATGAACAAGATTCCTTGAGTCTTTTAAAAAAAATTATCAAAGAAAGGGGATGGTATAAAACTATTTCTCCGGCTGAAAGTAAAAGAACAATATCATCTTTAAAAAATAAGAGCACAACCCTGTTTCAGGTTGATAATTTTTGGGGACAAAAGAAAGATGTATTTAGAGAACTTTATGTTCGCTATGAGGAGCTTCTTCAATCTCATAACGCTTTTGATTTTGACGATCTCCTATTTGTTTCCCAAAAACATCTATCTAAAAACAGTCAGGCACTTCTTTTTTACCAATCCCACTTTCAACACTATCTAGTTGATGAGTATCAGGATATTAATACTATTCAGTATGAACTTTTGAAGACCCTGATTCCATCATCGGGAACTCTAGGTGTGGTGGGAGATGAAAATCAGACGATCTATAGTTGGAGAGGATCGAATATTAAAACTTTTCTTGATTTTCCAGAGTACTGGAAAGAAGCGGAGGTGGTTATTCTTAATCAACACTATCGGTCAACAAAAACAATTATTGAAGCAGCCTCGTCTCTTATTAAGAATAACCAACAACAACTTTATCCCGAGGAACGAAGACTGGTTACCAGTAATAATGAGGGAGAGGAGATTGTTTTACATGAAGCTTTTCATGAAGAAGGAGAGGGGGAGTGGGTGGTTGATAAAATTTATAAAGAGAAAGTAAAAAATAAGGAGGTCAATATTGCGGTATTGTATCGAACGAATGCTCAGTCTCGAGCAATTGAACAAGCCTTAATTGAGGCCAATATACCCTATATTGTTTTTGGAGGAGTGCGCTTTTATGAGCGAAAAGAGGTGCGAGATGTGATGGCGGCCCTACGCTACTTTCATAATCGGCGCGATGAAGTAAGCAAGGAAAGACTAGAAAAAACCTTCACAAAACGACGATGGAGAGAGTTGGAGCCAAGAATTTCCCAAATACCACTTTCCCAGCCCAAGGTGTTTTTGGAAAAGTTTTTAGAGATAAGCGGATACTATGATTATCTTTATAAAAATTTTACAAATGCCGAAGAACGAAAAGAAAACATCGAAGAGTTGTTAGACTTTTCTCTTCGATTTGAAGCAATTGATGATTTTTTGGAAGAGGTAACACTTTTACAGTCAACCGATTCTTTAGAGGAAAAAAGTGACGTTTCTCCAATTGTTTTGTCGACGATTCACCTAGCGAAAGGTTTAGAATTCGAAGTGGTTTTTATTGTTGGTTGTACTGAGGGAATATTGCCCCATATCCGATCTTTGACTGATGACAACCAACTAGAAGAGGAGCGGCGATTATTATATGTGGCGATGACGCGAGCCAAAGATAAACTCTATTTAAGTTTTTATAAGATCCCCTCACGATTTTTAGCCGAATTACCAGAGAAAAAGATTAATTTTGAAAGTGCTCTTTCGGGAAAGCGATTGGATTGGGACAATGAAGAGCGATATATTACTATCGATTAAACAATGCAAAGATTAGGACAACATTTTTTGCGCGACAAGAAAATTCTCCAAAGAATTGTTTCTAAAGTTGACTGGAAGGATTTTGGGGCGGCGATAGAGATTGGTCCCGGAGAAGGAGTGCTAACTCTTTTGGTACAAAAAGAACTTTCTCCCAAAAGTAAAATGTTTATCATCGAGAAGGATCGTCGCTTGGCGGCGCGACTGATTAATCAATTTAAAGATGAGTTGATGGTTGAGGTGTGTGAGGGTGATGCGCTAATCTCTTTGCCAGAAATAGTTTCTCAATTACCAAAGAAGGCGTATATAATTTTTGGAAATATTCCCTACTACATTACTGGAAAGTTATTGCGAAACTTAAGAGATCTAGAACCACAACCCAAAGAGATCTTAATAATGGTGCAGAAGGAGGTGGGAGAGAGGATGTGTGCAATGCCGCCCAGAATGAATCGCTTAGCAGCTAGTGTCCAGCTGTGGGCAAAACCGCAAATTGTAGCCAATATCTCAAAAAAATATTTTACTCCATCACCAGAAGTTGATTCGGTAGTGGTAAAAATTTCCCCACGACCACAATCACTTCTCCCCAAAAAAGAAATGGATATTTTATTGAAAACTCTTTTTCAGCAACCACGCAAGACGGTGGTTAATAATCTGATTGCGCTAAAATTTTTAAGAAGAGCGGTGATCGAAGAGGTGATGGAATCTTTGAAAATAGATCTCAAAAAGAGACCACAAGATTTATCTTTGGAGGAAATGATTGGATTGGCCAGTTGTTTAGAGTGAGTATTTATTATTCTTTAAAACTTCTAGAGAGAGAAATGATTTTGATGGCGGTGTCGGCATACTTTTGTTCTATCCAATTACGATTATCGGTAAGAACAGAACCATTTTTGATTTGAAGATCTCCCAGGGTCTTAGCTTCGGGGTTGTGAGAGGCATAGATTATTAAGTTGCGTGTTTCAGGTAAAGCCAGAGAGCCCCTAACGAAAGGAAAGACAGATTCTATGGTGGCGCTAACATCTTCGATTAGAGGATCTTTTTTTTCATCAAGAACTGGGATGTTAATACTCAAAACACCCCCGTCAGCTAAAGATTCGTTTATGGTTTTAAACATTTCTTTTGACCACAGAAAAGGATCTAAAGATGCGCCTCTGTAGACATCCATAACTATTAGGTCATACTTTTTATTAGAGTTTCTCAGAAAGGTTCGAGCGTCGCTAACAACTACCCGATTTTTTTTAGGATTAAATTCAAAAAAATTGGTAGCCACCTCGACTACTAATGGATCAATCTCGACCACCGATACATCTGCATCTTTGTTAACCCCTAGAAGTCCGATGGATACTCCCGCCCCTAAACCCATAAATAGAACGTTAGGATTTTTATTTTTTATAACTGTGTTGAGTGGTTCTATCATTGTAGAGAACAATTTTAATGGTTCTTGAGAATTTTGTGGATCAAGACAGCCCTGAATAATTTCATCGACGAACATACAACGCCCTAGGAAATTTTCCTTAACCTTAACCTCTCCATAAAACCCTTGTTTACTAAAAAGTAGGTTGCTCTCGATGTTGAGAGCTTTATCTGCAAGGAAAAACAATCCAATGATTAGAATAAAGATAAGTCCAGATTTTTTATTACAAACAATAAACAAACCCACAGTTCCCAGAATAGAAATAAAGAAGGCCGATGCAATTATGGTGGAAGAAATAGAAAATAAAGGAATAAAAACAAAAACGGTTGTCAAAGCTCCCAGAATTGATCCGGCGGTGCTTAGAGCAAATATAAATCCTGGGGCCTCGTCTCTTTTGTTGGTTTTATGGCCGAAAATATAAATGCCGATAGTAGTTGAGGCGGCAAGGAGGATTAAAGATGGCGCAAAAAGCAAGATGGCTCCAATGAGTGGTGCCAACTTAAATCCCAGTGGATCTAGTAAGGCCAGATGTCTAGCTTGAAAAGGAATCAGAGCTGATGTTGTTGCTGCGACAAACAGGGCTTTGTAGAAATATTCTTCGGTGCCATAGCTTTTTTTTATAATTTTGGCCCCCAGCCAATAGCCAAGAGTTAGGCTTCCTAGGGTGGTTGTGATAAGGGAGCTCCAAACGAAGATTGTGGTGCCAAAGAATGGTCCTATAAAACGAGTGCCTATTATTTCAATAACTAGGATAAAAAATCCTACCGAAAAGATGCTAAATAACATTAGATAGGTAGTGGTTTTATTGGTAGGCACAGTGTTGGTTCTATATTTGAAGTTCATTACTATTTTAACTTTTTGCCTAATTCTATTTTTAAACTCTTTTTGTGTATATCTTCGGCAAGAGAAAGACTCAAAGATACTCTATACTATAGTAGGTGGATAATATGTTTATATATGGAGTTTAGCATCAAAAAACTGATTGCCTCTTTTCTGATACTTGCTTCGGTAACAGGGATCTTGTCCTTGGTATTTTTTAACCACAGATCACTCCTACAAGGGGGGTATGGTGGATTCGGTGGCGGTTCTTCAAATGATCCCAATAATGCTTTTAGTAGCACCTTTATTTCCAGCTCCATAGAGGATGAATCTACAGGTGAAGAAGATCTTACCAAGAACAGTTCTTCAAAGAATATAACAGATGAGTTGGCTGAGGCCGTTTTTAACAGAGCGATTGATAATAATCCGGCGGGGTTTTATATGGATGAAAAAGGGGGGCTGGTTGGTGTGCCAACCAGCGGAGCCGACGTGGAGATGGTCTTGAAACAGATTGGAGCAGTTGATCTATTGCCCAGAGAAATTTTTGTAGATAGTTCTAGAGTGACAGATGAGAATAGCACGGAAAATATTAAGAATTATTTCAAGGAGTTGGGTTTGGTTTTGTTGGATACTATAGCCGATAAAGAATATTTACAATTAATTAACAAGCCACCAAGTTTAGAAAACTTAAAGAAGATTGAATCAGCTTTAGATAGAGCAGATAAAGGCATTAGAGATCTAGAGATACCGTCCGATGTTTTAGAGGCTCACAAGAATGTTCTAGGTTTTATTAGTAATCATAAAGATTTTTTTTCCAACATCTCAGCCTATGAAAATGACCCGGCTCGAGCAGTTTTAGCTGTTGAGAGGCATGATCTGTTTTTGAAAAACAATTTGAAAGATTTCAAAACAAACGTAAATCGTTTAATTTCACTACATCCAGAGCTAGATGCTAACAAACAAAAAATAGAACTCGGTTTGTGGGAGGGTATGAAGAATGATTTTTTGGGATTGTTTGTTGTGAGAGAAGCTAAAGCTATTCCAGTAGTTGATGCCATCGCTAATGCTTTGTCGGGAATTGATGTGGGAACAAACCTTAGTGCTTTGGCTACGGCTATCTCTGAACTGGCAACTGGTATCAGTAGTTATGTCCAAGACATTTTAGAATGGGTACAAAAACTAGCGACAGAAAAACTAAAGAATTATTTAACTAAACTTTTTGTACAACAAGTTTTATCGTGGACTAACAACAGTGGCAATCAGCGATTTGTTTATAACTGGGAGAGTTTTCTTTTGGATGTGGAGGAAGAGGTGACAAGTGATGCAATTGATGAGTTTGTGCCTTCTCTGTGTGGTCCATTTCAAGGATATGTTTTGAAGTCTCAGGGCTACTTTGGAACACAAGGAAGGGTGAAGAGGAGTTTGAGAAAGAGTTGTCCAATCAGTCGTGATGGAAGGAACCTAAAGAATTTCTATCGGGACTTTGCTCACGGTGGATGGGGCGATTATTTTGGAACTTTAGAGCCAGGAGGAAATATCTATGGAGCAATCATGACGGCCGATGAGTATATAAACACCAGAAAGAGAAATACCCTAGAAAAGAAAACCAATGAATTACTAGCGAACCGAGGATTTCTTTCTCAGCAGAAGTGTGAGGATGGGAAGGAGCCGCAAAGAGGAGATGTTTGTGAAGATGGCAGTACGCCGCGAGCAACAACTCCAGGAGGATTGGTCGGTGATACCTTGGGTAAGGCATTTGGAGCACCATTGGACCGTGTTGTAAATGCATCTGATTTAACTGGATTGGTAGCAGCTTTATTAGACGGAGCCTTGAGCGGAGTTTTATCTAGTGCCCAGAGTAAAGTTGACGGTGTGGTTGGTTTGGCATCAACAGCTTTTGGACAGAGTGACTCGGGAAGAGGTTTGGGCGAGGTTGTTTGTAATGGTTTGGAAGGAGACGCTCTAACCCAATGTTTGGTTGATGCCGTTTCTACGGAAGATACGATTACAGAAAATGATCAAGCTAACGAGAACTCCACTCAAGCTCGACAAATTGGGAATCTGTGGCAAGACGTTAAAAGTGCTAGCGATGAATCTTTATCTATCATTGAGCAGATGACTTTAGCTGCTAAGCCAGGACTTTTTAAGGGGTTTTTTGACCTGATTCAATATGGAGAGAGAGAGGGAGATCCAAGAGAATTTTTTCCAAGAATACCAGGGTGTCCTAGGTTTTATCCTGAAAATACAAACGAACAACCAAACCCCGAATACAATGCACGCGCAGAAAGGAGAGTTGAAGTTGATATCTTAAGGGATCAGATAGTTAATTTAAGAACAATAATTCAGGAGCTGAATTCAGAGGTTGATTATGACAAATTGAACAGAGAACTGGGAAGTGCCACCGGACAGACACTGCCAACTTTGATTCAGACGTATGGAACACCAGAAGAAATTCAACCCAAGGTAGAAATCGCTGAAGATCGTTTAGATGCTCTTAGAGCCCTGAGGAGTGAGCTTGATAATAACCTTAAAGTGACTCTAACAGACAGTAGAAGTGATAATGGCGTACCGTACGAGTTCCCTTTGAAGAGTGCTTGTAATGTCCCCCTAACCACAAATGTTTTTGTGAGTGGAGCACCAATATTAGTTAACCCATAAGATGGTTAGTCTTTTTTACTACACCAATAAGAATTTTGTTAAATTAGTAAGTTTTTTGGCAATCTTGATTTTAGTGGGGACGATTGTTGTGCCCGGCATTTCTTTGGCGCAGGACGAACAGAATCAAACTCCGGCGGACGAACAGAACCAAAGCGCAGTTGATGATGGTTGGGCCGCCACAATAGGTAATGCTGTTAGTGGAGCGGTAGGTAGCGCAGTGTCATCAGCGGCTGGTGCGGCGCTTGATTTGGGATCGGCAGCGATTCAAAAAATTCTCTCCGGACTTCTTTATATTGTTTCGGTTATTTTGGGGGCGGTAATTGCAATTGAGGCTTGGTTCATCACGGTTGTTTTGACGCTCAACATGACAATTGTTGATACCAAGTTGGTGCAATTAGGATTTGATACATCACTACAAATTGTGAATCTCGGTTTTGTTTTGGGGTTGATTATAATTGCGATTGCCACCATCTTGCGTTGGGAGGGATATGGGATGAAAAGAACTTTGAGAAACTTTGTGATAGCGGCTCTCCTTGTGAATTTTAGCTTGGTTATCGCTGGGTCATTTATCAGACTTAGCGATGGTATTACGCTCTACTTTTTACAAAGCGGTTTTCCTAGTACGGCCGGAGGTCTTGATTCTATAGATAACTTTGCGACGGCAATTGTGCGAGCTTACGCACCACAAAAATATTTTAATCCCCAAGTTCAACCCGAGAGCGGTTTGGGTGGTGCACCAGGAGCGGTAGCTCAAGGAGAGTCGAGCGCGATAGCGGCTCTGGTGGCGTTCAACTTTACAGTTCTAGGGCTGCTCTTAACGGTAGTGGTTTTAGCGGCGTTTATTATAATGCTCTTCTATCGTTATGTGATGTTGTCGGGGTTACTAATAGTAATGCCTTTTGTGTGGTTGATGTGGATCTTCCCATCGACTCAAAAATATTGGGGTCAGTGGTGGGGAAGATTTTTGAATCAGGTTTTCTTTGCTCCAATTGCGATTGCTGCTATCTGGTTGGTGGTGGCCGTAGGAACAAATATTAATACCACTCCTGAGGCGAGCTCTATTCCTTTTTTGGCTCAATCAACTGGCAGTGGGATTATGGCGAGTATGGTGGCATGGGCGGGAGGAACCTTCGTAACAGTAGTTGAGACCTTTATGATGGGGCTTATCTTAAACTTCTTAATGATTGGTGGTCTTAAGTTTGCGAGCTCGATGGGGGCGGGCGGAGCGAGTGTTGGTATGAAGTGGGCAGAGAGTGCTAAGAATGCCTATGTCGGATACGTTGGAAGTAGGAGTAGGAGGATGGCCAACTATGCACTCAATCGCAATGTCCCAGGAACGGAGACGAGTGTGAGTGGAGCAGTGAGAAAGGCGCAAAATTTGGGAGCGAGCTCTGGATTAGTGGGGAGAGCTTTGAGCTATGTGCCTCGTAAGTTGGCGGGGGCGGCTGATCATGCGATTACGTCTAATCAGGGAGTGATTGTTGAAGAGGCGGCAAAATCGACCGCCCACCTTTCGACTGACGAGAAGATTCGCCGTTTTTCCTCTGGTACTACTCCGGAACAGATTGCTTGGTTTAAAGATATTTTGAAAGAGGGGAGGCAAAATGAAATTAAACAAGAAGTTCTTTCGAATTTTCTTGATGAATCGAGAGAAAGCATCTTTAAGAGATACGATCAAGGAAAGGTTTTCAAGGATGGGCGAAATGAGAGCGGTATCACTTTGGCTCAGTTGGTGAAAGAGTTGATGTCTTCAGAAAAATCTCTCAGGGAAGTTCCGGGAGATGACCATCGTCAACAAATGGTGCTTGATAAGGAGGAAGAGATTGTGCGCCATATTTCAGCCTTAAAGAATCCAGAGAAGGTTTTGCGCTCTTATATGCAAATGTTTGATGTTGATTACGAGGCGGATAAGGCTACAACTCAGCAGGAAAAAGATCGGTTGGCACGCAAACTAGAGAATCTTAAGAAGAAGGGAGAGGAGCCGAAGAAGCCGATTAATGGTGTGAACAAGGAAGAGTTGAACGAGATTCGAAACACGATCCTGAAGACGATGACGATGTATGCTCCGCCACGAGTAGCCAGTAAGGTTTTTCAGGAGATGGCGGTTTCGGACGAATATGATCTTTTGGGCAGAGTGTCTAATACCTTATTTAAGGTTGATGTTGAAAAGATGAAGGCTGGCCTAATAAAACCAGAAAAAGCTTATCACGAAAATAATTTCGGAGAGGCCTTTAAGAAGATGATGGATAGTACTCCGATGAGGGCGGCTGGCATCGATCTGAAGATGCTCAAGGCCTTGCCAGACGACGAGAGGGAGGCTCGCGAGAAAGAAAAAAAGGAGGAAAAGGTTGAGAAACCAGAGGGTAAAGATACTAAAAGCTACTCAGAGCGAAACCAAAATGAGAGTTATGAGGAGCGTAGAAAAAGATTAGGGTTATAACCGCCAATGATTACTATTGAGCCACAACAATTTAGACAAAGGCTGCGTCTGATTTCTCAGAAGCTGCAGGATGCGATTTTTGCTCCACAGACAGCCGACCTGGTTGGTCGGATTGGAGAAAAAAACCACCTGACTAAAGAAAAAATTTCGACAGTGGGAGAGGTGGTTGGTTTGGTGTTGGGTGGATTTGTGCATATCGAAGACATGAATCAAGAGATTGCTGAGAAAGCAGCTCTACCAAAAGAACTAGCAGCAACAATTGGGGGAGAGTTGTTAGTGAAACTAATTGGTCCCTTGCGCGCCGATATTGAAAAGGCCTATTCCCCGGAGGAAAAAGAAGAGGAGACGGTCGAGCGTAAACCAATTCTTGTTTCCGATACGAAGGGAGAGAGTGAAACGACAGGGCTCTACCCGCGTCCTTTTGAGCCGATTGCTCCGCCAAGTACAAAGTTCTTTACAAGTAAGCCTCCGAGTAGCTTCGAAGCTCAGAAAGAAAACAAGACCGAAGTAGCTAACCAGAAGTTTTCGCCGCTAACTTACGGAGAGAAGTCTACGAAATCAGAAGAATCGGTTAAGACACCAGCGCCAAAGATTATTCACGAAGAATCAAGCGTTCTTCCGGTGAGCAATATTCCTCGATTGGGGTTGGGATTGGCCGATGATAAGTTGGGATCGATTGGTAATGATAAAGGAGGGGAGGGTCCGGTAGCGAAGTTTGAAGTAAGCGGTCTTTCTAAGGAACAACTGGACAGAATTGAGCGCGAACCACTCCCGTCTTTTATGAAAAGAGAGATTCCTCCTCCTCGAGTGGTAAATTATAAACCACCATCAACGAACTTAAATCAATCATCATCACAACCGACAACTTCTCCGAATTTTCCAATTGGATTAACTCCTAAAATCAGCGTTTCCAACCCAGGCAGTAAGGTGGAAAAAGTTCTACCACCTCTTCCTGGAATACCAACCAGTTCGCCTCGCCCTCAACCTCCAGCAATACTTAATAAGCAATCATCGGACAAGCAGGATATAAAAGAAGAAGTTCAAGCTCCCCAAAAGTCGTGGTTTGGATGGGGTGGTCCGAAGATTAAGGAGAAGGCTATAGTTTCAGAGGGGGGAGAAAAAATAGTTCCAGCAACACCAATTCAGGTTTATCAAGCAAAAAAAGTTGACTACAAGGAAAGTGTTTCTCCGGCTGTTGCTTCGTCAGTTACTTCTTCCGATAAAACTGTGGTTTCGTCGAGAAGCTCTTTGGTGCCACCTGCTCCTTTTCCGAAAAAGGAGCCATTGGTGTCAACACCCATGGCGTCATCACCTAAGACTAAAGAAATAGAGATGAAAGCGGAGAAGAAGATGGATCAAGTGCCAACAGCTGCGCCTTCACCAGAGAAACTAGTTGCCGAGATCAAAAAAGAGGCTGTACCTGTTTTACCAAACAATCAAAAACCTACCCCAAAAAAGTCACTGTGGAGCCGTCTGTTCTCTTCTGCTCCCAAAACAGAAAAAAATAAGGAGGAGTTAAAAAATCCCGCCGTGCCTTTTGTGGCGACTACCTCAGTTCCAGAAAAAAAGATTCTCCCTTCGCCAATGAATGATATTAAAAATCCTCCAGCTAAAAGTTCAACCGTTCCCCCGCCGCCCTCGGTCCCGCCTCAGGCATAGGGATTGTTTCGTTGAAAACTTCAATTCATAATGGGAGGAGAAGACAATGCAATTCCAAGTCCCACAATTTATTGATACCGAAGATAAGATCGTTGGTCCTCTGACCTTGCGGCAATTTAGCTATCTTTTTGTAGCGGGTGTTTTTGTGGCGATCCTCTATTTTACGGTTACGACAATCCTGTGGTTAATCTTGTCATTAATTCTTTTTTCGGCAGCCTTGATTTTAGCTTTTTCTCATGTAGAGGGACTTCCTTTATATAAGATTTTAAAAGCAATGGTCCGTTATATGTGGCGTCCTCAGAGTTATGTTTGGCAACCGCATAATCCAAACAAACATAAAGCTGATGATATTGATCAACTAGCGCCAAAAGGATCGCCTCTCGAAAAAGTTGTTCTAGGCTTCTTTCTTCAAAGAACTTGGAAGACGTTACAAACTGGTTCGACTACTGAAAACGAGACGCCCAAAACCAAGGAGATTCCAAAAAAACAGGAGGAGCAGTATCAAATTTTTCGCAAACTTTCGGGAGAGAGACAGGCGGCGAGGCGTATCGACTATCGCTAAACCCCTGATTTTTATATTTTGGTATATAATAAGGAAAGATTTCCATGGCACTTGATGCTCCTATTAGTACAGTTGATTTAATTGCCCTGCACGATATTCGTAGCAATACATTGTTGCTCAAGAATAACTCAATGGTGCAGGTTTTGATGGTCTCTGGGACAAATTTTTCGCTAAAGCCGGAAGATGAACAAAATATTATTACGGCTGCTTATCAGCGTTTTTTGAATAGTTTGGGTTTTCCGATTCAGATTATTATTCATTCTCGGAAGGTTAATATCGAAAAGTATTTGGAAAATCTTCGCAAGCGTCAGGACCAGGAGACTTCACCTTTGTTGCAAAGTCAGATCAGTGAGTATGGGCAGTTTATCGAGTCCTTTGTAAAGGAGAATCCGATTATGAGTAAGGCATTTTTTGTGGCTGTTCCTTATTACCCGGTCGGGTTCAGGTTGCCACAAGAGAAGGGTCAAACAAAAACTCCAGCGTTTGACCCAAAAAATCTCCTCTCCTTCTTTAAAAAGAAAAAAGAAGTAGAAGAAAAGGATTTACCAGCCAAAACTGAAGAAAAAAAAGAAGTACCCGCAACAGAGGTGGATCAGGATGAGGAGTTTAATAAGGAGTTTGAGAAGCATCTTCTTCAGATGAAACAACGAGTGACTCACGTTATTCAGGGAATTGAATCGATTGGTCTTCAGGCGAAACTTTTAGATGATGAGGAGTTGATTGAACTTTTTTACAATTTTTATAACCCAGAGACAGTAGAGCGTCGCGATCTTAATATTCCAAAAGAATAGGCTATGTCTAATTACAACTTTGAAAATATTAAGAAGGTAATTAGTCCGCCGGGAGCTCAGGTGTCTTCCAACTACATGAAGTTGGGAGATAAGTATTTGAAGACGCTTTTTATTCATTCTTACCCCCGCTATCTTTCGACCGGATGGTTTGAAGAGATTATTAACCTACCTCAGATTTTTGATGTGTCACTTTTTGTAATACCAGTTGATACCAGTATTGCCTTAAAAAAGCTTAGGAAAAAAGCGACACAGATTGAGTCACAGTTGAACGATCGAGAGGAGAAGGGTTTGGTGCGTGACCCAGTAATTGAGACGGCGCTGCGTGACGTTGAATCTCTGAGAGACTCATTACAGCAGTCGATTGAGAAGATGTTCGAAGTGGGTGTTTATCTGACAATCTACGCTGATAATCTAGAAGATCTTTCTCAATTAGAGAGCCAAATTACATCTTTAATGGAGGCTAAGTTGGTCTATCTGAAGCAGGCTATTTTCCAGCAGCTCGAGGGATTTTTTACGGTGCTTCCAATGGCCAAGGACCATATTGAGGTGACGACACCAATGAATTCGGCGCCGATCTCCTCCTTCTTTCCGTTTGTTTCGGAAGATTTAACCTCTAACGATGGGATCATGTATGGTATTAACCGACACAATAATAACCTGGTTATCTTTGATCGATTCAACTTGGAGAATGCAAACCAAGTAGTGTTTGCTAAATCAGGAGGGGGAAAGTCATACGCCACAAAGCTCGAGATTATTCGTCAGTTGATGATGGGAATAGATATGATTGTGATTGACCCAGAGAATGAGTACCAACGTCTAGCTGAAGCGTTTGGAGGAAGTTTTTTCAATATTTCTCTTTCTTCACACGAACACATCAATCCATTTGATATTCCAGTTATTCCTCAGGGAGAGTCGCAGGAGGATGTGCTTAGGTCGCACATTGTTACAATCGCTGGTTTACTGAAGCTAATGCTCGGAGGCAACCTTACCTCAGAAGAGGATGCGATTTTAGATCGAGCGATATCTGAAACATATGCCTCACGAGAAATTGTTCCGGGGCGTGATTTTTCTGAAGCGGTACCACCTCTTCTAGAAGATTTAGAAACTGTTTTGCGCAACATGGATGGCGGCCGAGCGTTAGCGGAGCGACTTTATAAGTTCACCAAGGGAAGTTTTGCTGGTTTTATTAACCAGCCAACCAACATCGATGTTACTAATCGGCTAATTGTATTTTCGATTCGAGACCTAGAGGATGAGTTGAGGCCGATTGCGATGTACGTAGTATTAAACTTTATTTGGAATATTGTACGGGCTCAACTGAAGCGTCGTTTAATGATGATTGATGAGGCGTGGATTATGATGAAACACGAAGATAGTGCCTCCTTCCTTTTTGGTCTTGTGAAGCGTGGTCGAAAGTACTACCTAGGAATTACTACCATTACTCAGGACGTAGAAGACTTTTTGCGATCACCCTTTGGCCGACCAATCATTACCAACTCATCACTACAGCTGCTTTTAAAACAGTCACCGGCTTCGATTGAAATCGTGGCTAAGGCGTTTGATTTAAATGAAACAGAGAAGAGTTTGATATTGGGAGCAGAGGTGGGAACAGGATTGTTTTTTGCGGGGAAGCGTCATGTTTCAATTCAGATCATACCCTCTTATTTTGAAGATAAGATTATTACTACCAACCCCAAGCAACTACTGGAGAACAAAAAAGATCTGACAAAGAGCTCATGAGTCAAGAGAAAAAATTTGGATTAGTTGAGATTCTCGTAGTGGTGCCGATAGTTTTTCTGACAGATCTGTTTGATATAGTTGCTATACTGCTTTTTCCGGTGCCGGTTTTGGGACAAGTACTATTGTTTTCGGCAAAGATTACTAGCTTGGCAGTTTGGCTTTTGTTACAGTTGTGGCTTTATCTGCGTGGAGTGAGAGGGATCTATTATTTAGTAGGAAGTTTTATTGATGTCTACATTCCTTTTAGTCAAACCATTGCGTTGGTGATTACAATTTTTGTTGAGAATCATCCGAAGCTGGCAGCAGTAGCGGAGACGGTGGCGATTGGAGCGGTGACTGGTGGAACGGGAGCAGTGGTGCGAGGGTCGGCTGCTGCGGCTAAGGCGGCCCAGGGAGCGCGAGCAGGAAAAGAGGCTGTTAGCGCAACAAGAACTGCTCGAGCTTTGTCACAAGCAAGAGAGGTGGCGACTCAATATATTCCCTACGGAGAAGAGGCAACTCTTGATGAAAGGCTGGGGACGGCGGTTAAAAGAAATTTTGCTCAAACAAGGAGGGCGGAGGAGCTTCTTACACCTGAAGCGGCCAAAGATCCAACGGATCGCTTAATGAAAGAGCTTTTTTACGACATTCATCCAAGAGGAGAAGGAGAGGATACGGAGTGGAGAGAAGCAGCGTGAGACAGTTTCTCACTTTTTTAAAGAAGGTATAATAAATAGTGTACATGTATATTGTCTCTAGGTTGATTAAGATTTTGCTTGTGGGCCTTTTTATTTTTGGTCTTGGGGGAGTGCACATCTCGCTGGCTGCTGGACCAGAGGTGATTTTGAGTTGGAAGGCCAAGGAGAGTTTTGTTCCTCAGGGATATCTTGGGAAAGCACTTCCTTCGCCTCTCTCGATGGTTGAAGTAAAAGCGATAGCGATTGAGGGAGGAAGGCTGGTTGACTTGTCGGATTATCAGATTCGGTGGTTCTTAAAGAACTATCGGGTGGCTCAAGGGCAAGGACTCACCACCTTTACTGTTCCAGCCCCCTTGAAAAATACTGACGAGAGTCATGATCTCAGAGTGGAGATTGTTGATTATCCGGGAGGAGCGGTGACGAAGAGTGTATCAATTCCAATTGTTTTGCCCAGGGTTGTTTTGTCTGGAGGATCTCTTGATGGTAGTTTGTCTTACGGTTCTTATACTGTTTTGGCTCGTCCCTATTTTTTTATGGCACAAGCTCTGAGCGATCTTGATTATCAGTGGACGGTTGATGGTGTTTATCGGGGTCAGGACTCGGGAGGAGTACTAAAACTTAATGTGACCGGAGATAAGAGTCGTGGTGGAATGGTTGAGGTGCAGGTAGGGGTGCGATCACCAAATAACCCCTTTGATCAGGCCGCCACTCGCCGCACCTTTGTTGTGCGATGAAGAATTTTTTACATCAATTATTTTCTGAGGTGATTGTTTTTGCTCAGACCGCAACAAGTACTACAGCCACAACGACCGACTCCCCCATCTTCAACCTCCCTCAAGCCATCCCGCCCTCACAACTAATCGATCAGATTTACCGCTTCGGTCTAGGTGTTGGAGCATTTCTGGCTTTCGCCTGGATAGTCTACTCCGGATT